>Ga0126337_10002077_pt1 | contig 12544 bp, 10 predicted proteins | sample DipCmetagenome_FD_92527 | JGI IMG/M metagenome (GOLD analysis project Ga0126337, IMG submission 92527) | Coral microbial communities from La Bocana,Puerto Morelos, Mexico - Diploria C A metagenome | ecosystem: Host-associated > Invertebrates > Cnidaria > Coral | place: La Bocana,Puerto Morelos... | reverse complement strand
TTTAGAACTATTAGCCTACCAAGTTTCAATGGTCTGCGATGCAAATTGGTCAAGATAGCTCTATTAGTATACATCATCTAATATTGGGTTAAGTAGATGACGTCATCAGTCATCTCATTTGCACAGGAGCCCATCACAGGTGATGGGCTCCTGATTTGCATAATTTACGTTTTTTTCAAACACAAATATCTCCGGAACTAATGAAGATATTTGGAAACGGTAAACGGCGTTTTTATTCTTTCATGAAATTCTATGTGATGCAACTAAAATATCAAGGGGTAACATTTTGATCATAGTACCACTTTAAAACACTGATAAAAGACCATGCTGGAAAGACAAGCAAAAGAAAATGATCATTTTTCATTGGTCACTCGCTTTGTTTTCCAAACCTCTTGCTAGTTAGTGGTCTTAAATCCGTTTATAGATGACTACCTATTGTAAGTTACGTATACTCCAGGAAAAAATCACGCAACAAGAAGCTGGCGCTTGATAATTTGCGTGACAAATGACAAAAGTAGAGTGTTGCGTTACTAAAAAAGGACCAGAATCGCTAAAGTATCACACATCCACATATGGTAGCCAGTAACCCAGTAGTGCAAATCAATTATTTGCTTTTTCGATGAATTTCTTGTTGTAACGTGAGCAAAAGGTCCAGAAGTAACGTAAGCAAAAAACGTCACGAAACCGTCCGAGTGACTTATTACCCATAGTGCCCCCTGCTTATTTTTTTTTCAAGAGGGCTGGGTTCTAGGATGCTGTTCGCCAAGGTGTGTTTCTTTTCTCAAAATGGCGGAGAATACAACAATGCAGTGACGAGATTTTGAAAGCCATAAAGCCATCTTTTCCTCGATCACTAACCCTGATTTGCCGATTGAGCCTCAAGGTAACGTATTGTTTTATGCTTTTATTCTAGTTTTCTATACAAAGTGCTTTTATTGAAGTTTTCGTGTGCGTCATGACACTACAAACACCGTCATGTCTTTGGGAAAATCTTGAAACTTCTAATCAAAACCGTGTTTATTTACAGATTTTTAACTTTTTTCCGTCCATATGTTGTATTGTACTATTTTTGTGATCTAGTGTCGTAACTTATCGTATCTGCATAGTAATTCCACCGCCTAATGGAGGAATTTTGGAATCACAGGCGAGTACGTCGCGGAACGCTTTGCTATCGTATTTGTTTTTTGTCTTGTCTGTAGCAGTGTTTGACACTGTTTCCATTGTATGTAAATCGTTAACAATGTTATTTTCGTCATTTTTCCTGTATGTCCATGTTTTTGGTGAAAAATAATCAAATTTAGTTTATCGTATATAGGGCTGTGCAGTGGCAAATCAAATAGGTTGAGAATATAAGCCTTGCTTCGCCTCGATTGTCGATATCAAACGTACGAATTTCAAGTTTTATTATAGATGTGCAATAATAGCAATATAACTTTAAAATAATTTTCGCTTTCAAGAGGGTTACATCCTGAAGAAACTGTTACAAAAAGAGCAGCAATCCCTTGAGGGGAGAAACAGAAAGAAAGTACTTACAATTATACTGAAATGATGACACAAGTTATCATTCATAGAATGCCTATAATTATGAATATTGGATGCAGATTTGTGGGTAGTTAGCATTGTTTGTACTACAGGTTTGATGTATGCCAAAAGTGTGCCGGTGCTGTCAACAATATAATGCAAAGTACGAATACTCCCCCAGGAAGGGTCTGTCTTTGAAATGCCTTAATTTTCTAAAATGTACTCTGTGACAGTCTCTAAAAACAGTCTCTAAAAATTCAACAGTCTCTAATTTACTAGCTTAAGGTGAGCTTAACCACTACTTTTAATTATTTCTGGTCCTTGCATACATGTATATTTATAATAATCGATTAATGCTAATCTTGCAAATTTGAAGTTACATACATCTAAGTTTTGCTGGTCTATGCCAGAATCAATCATTTTTGGTATTCTTTTCATTAGTTTTCCTGCGATAAAAACCTTCAAGTTGAACAACTACGCACAAAATGTAGAAGTATTTACCAGTATAAAACTGAGTATCTGCTGGACACAAAAATTAATATCTTCTTTAATACACAAGAAATGTTTATAGAGATTTTCATAACTAGAAGCTGGTACTAAGCAAATATCTTATTTGATCTCAAGGTGTTGTTATTGTGGATGTGTCTATCAAAATGCTTGAAAATGGCTGAAAATGAAAATGAAAATGGAAAATCAGCTGTTAGCTGATGCTAGCGCTTTCTCTATATACAATCCTGTGTGGCTTAAAGATTTGTTTCTTAAGTTAGTTTAAACAGTATTCAGGCTTTATGGTCACCTCGTCTTGGATGTGCACTTAAAATCAAAATGTATGAAAATGGTAAGGCAACTCTACATTTCAGCTCATTTGCCCATCAAGTAGGCACGTATTTCCGCTCTCTATATGATAGCTTTAAGCAACAAGAGGTATTTCTACTCCTTCTTGGATGGGATGCAACTTTAGAATTCTGAAAGTATCGGCCATCATTATTTTCAGATTTAAGAGAGATAGTTTTTTAACATTTTAAGGCCTAAGGGGTCTCCCTTTGATAAGTAAAATCGTCTGGTGTTAGACAGAGTAAAATCTATAAGACACTCTTAGTGCTTAAAGGGTTTTAACAGGCAAATGTGGGATTTACATAGTCATTTCTTATGGGTACATGTAGCTGTTACTTTCGGATTAAAAATGTTTTTACAGTTACAGTTGTTTCAACAGACTGGATGTGTTGGGAGGGCTGTTACTTTTACTATTACTTTTCGGGGGGACTGTTACTTTTAGGGTTAAATAGCTAGGTCAAAAATTAGCGTTACTTTTTGGGAGCTGTTACTTTTGAGGGAGTGTTGCTTTTGGAATTCTGTGGTAGTCCTTCACAATTAAACTCTAGCATTAAATTTACCAGTAACCAGTTATACAGTTGCTAGGACTCAAACCTGGACTGTTTGATTTAGTGTCTGATGCTGTATAAGGTCCCTGTGCCTCCTACTTCTGGTTACCAGGAAACAAATTAAATTTTCATTAGATTCAGTAAGGGTTTGAGACAATGATGTAATCTCTGTCATCTTGTAGACTCCCATGTTATGGACATGCTGCCAAATAAAACTGGTGCAATGTTCTTTCAGCTAGCATATTTCTCTCCCATAGTTCAAATATGTGAGATAATATATCCATTTGCTCACCTTCACCAACTAGGGGAATACTCACAAGTTACCATCTCTAGTTGGTGTGATAGTTTAGTTGGTATACATGTAGCACTGCACCATTATTATAGAGGCCATGGGCTGGAATTCTGTTCTGAGGCTTTACTTTCTAGACTATCTAATTCATTCTTTTTATACCACCAGTGGGAATACAATTTAAATTCTATCATAAATTGAGAAGTAGAAAACATTTTCTAAACATTTTTTTTATGTTCAAAAGTGAGAGGATTGACTGCTACATGTACATCTTTCCTTACTTTTATTTGTATTTGCAGGCATTGTTCAACATGGGGAAATTATTATCTAAAATCTTTGGTAACAAGGAAATGAGAATTTTGATGTTAGGTCTAGATGCTGCTGGAAAAACAAGTATCCTTTGGAATTTAGCTTGCTTTCATTTAAATTTGTAGCATTATCAAATTCATTGCCTTGATTGGAACTAATTTAAAATAAAACTTGTATGACCTAGTTTTTGTACAATGATTGGAATTATCATTTCAAAGTGAAGTTGTTTTTTTGCAAGGGTCTTATCATGGTTTCAGCAGAAGGCAGTTGGTTTTCACAAGCAGGCAGATCTTTTTGAACTGAACTTCTAAATAATATATATATTTAAAGTACATGTATAATTTCTTGAAGACGGCCAAACACAGAGGCAAAATAATTCTGAGAGCTGGCCAAGTTATGTGGTGCCTGACCTTAATTTTAGTCCTGAAATTTTAATGTTCATTTGGTGTAATCAGTTTTAGGTACCACAATGTATTGAAATTACATCCAAAATTTTTATTTTCATGTATGATTTTTGTATGTTCTGTCTAATGTAGCTGGAAGCAGCATCTTAGTGACTGTTGTAAGATACTTGTGAATGATCTGATCCTTAACCTTCCTGTCAGCCATTTTATACAAACTTAAGCTTGGCCAATCAGTCACGACAATACCAACAGTAGGATTCAATGTGGAGACTGTGTCATACAAGAATGTAAAATTCAATGTTTGGGTAAGTGTTTGATTGTTTCATGTCTGATCCTTGCACTTACAAGTCAGATTGCTGGTATAGAGTTAGGGAAGTAGGTCTAACTGAATATCATTATCATTTTCTGCACAACTCAGGGTTGTCACAAAGTTTAGAAGCAGGCTGTGATATTGTAAAAGAACGTGACTGATTTTGCTAAAGACCTGTTTTTATATTTAAAAAAACTGAAAAAAATCCCAGTAGAGTTGGGGGCCAAGATCATTTAGGAGATTGTTATTTTCATCAGCGGCCACCTACTTTTGACAACCCTGACTCATTTGCCACTGGTAAATTCCAGTTAAAGCTTGTTTTAAAATTGATGTTCTCTTCACAATTTCCAGAAAATACTCACCCCCACCCCTTGGAAGTTCAAACAATGGAAATATTCATTTGGCGGGGGTCTCCATTGCAAAAACGTAAAACAACTTGTAGCTTTTCAAACTTGATTTCAACAAAGCATAGTTCTGTGTGGTGGTATGAAGTCAACCTGCTACACATTTTTTTCAGTCTGCTAAAAAGTGGAGTGTATGGTAATTATTTTTTTTTGTCATTGACACAGAAATGGTTCTATTTGTGCTTGTACATGAAAAATCAGAACCACAACTTTTCAAATCCAAATTGTCAAGTTTCAAGTGCAACTTGGCAAGTTGCTCATTAGCATGTTTGAATTTAATTTGCAAGTTTTTCACTTCAAGCAATTAATATTGGAATATTTCCGTATGTAAAACATTGGGTAGTTCAATTAAGAGAGGACATTTATTTTGGTTTAATTGCAACAAATTTAATACAGTTCCATTACCATTGTTTGCATCTGATTGATGTTTTAGAAATAGAAAACATGTACCATGTTTCTATCAAGTTGCATAGCAACATGAGTGGAAGTTTGGGAGAATGAGAAATGCTGTGGGAACACAAGCTGATGAGCCAACTCTGTCAAGTTTTAGAAACATTTAAGCCAGTCAGTGTGGATATTTGCATAGGGCTATTTTCTAAAACATTTTCATGGTTTATTCATCATTGGACTGAATGACAATTTATCAGCACCTGGAGTGTCTTAACTTTTTTACCATTATTTAGTAATTTAAGTGAAATTATGTCTTGATGTTTTGATTGTTGTTATGTGTGATAAGTTTTATTTTAAATATAATTATGATTTCATTTCCATCTAATTCTATTGAAATCATTCAATTTGGTGTTAGGTCAATAAAGTACCCCTTAACTAAGAAAATTACATCAGACTCTGTCTTTCTGACTTGTAACCCTTTAGCTTGACAATGTCTTGTTGTGGTGCAAAGAAAAATTTTACAAACAGATGTTAATCACTCTCCACCATTGGAATCTTCTTTTCAGGATGTTGGAGGCCAAGATAAGATTCGTCCTTTATGGCGTCACTATTACAATGGAACCCAAGGCTTGATATTTGTAGTGGATTGTGCTGATCGAGACCGAATAGATGAGGCAAGAACAGAACTTCACCGAATAGTGAATGACAGGGAGATGAAAGATGCCCTTATTTTGATATTTGCTAATAAACAAGATTTAGAAGATGGTGAGTCTTTGCTGCTCCAGAGTTAAAAGAAATTTTATTCTTGTCCTAACTTGGGTGACACTGAAAGAAACAGTGAGGCAATTGTCCACATTAGTCCGCATTGAATGATCTGAATTCAAGTGCTGTAGACAGTATTTTGTGGTATGTGAAAGTACCACTCAAAAGAATTCCATTATTTCATGCTGGTATTTTCATCCACTTTGTAGTACTGATATTAGTTACCATGTGGACTACTTACTAAACAACATTAATTTCAAGATTTTCAATGGTCATACCCATGATTTTATGAACAGACATATTTCTGAAGTCTGAACAGTATATTATTTAATCTGCTCAAGACTTGACTTTTTTGCACTTAGAGATTAACCCCCCTTTTTTTCGTTTCAGCTATCAAACCTCAAGAAATTCAAGAAAGATTACACCTATCAAAACTAAGAGACAGAAATTGGTACGTTCAACCATCATGTGCCACATCTGGTGATGGTTTATATGACGGGTTAACCTGGCTGTGTTCTAATCACAAACATTAATTCTTGAAGGCAAGAGCTTGAGAGTGCATCTAGATGCTTTTAAATAGCTTCATTGTACTATAATTTCTTGTCTTTCAATAGCAACCTTGAAAAAGTTCTGCAAGAGGTTTTTCTCTTATAAAGTAAGTATTAACTAATAATATGAGAGTTATGTAAGACCATTATGTATAGCCATGTTGATTCATTAAATTCTCTCTGTGGTGGTTGGAGGAGTGATCTGCTGCACAACAAGCTGGAACAAAAAGGAAATCATAGAAGACAAGCTTTGCATCATAGTTTATTTATATATCACACTTTATCTCAATCTAACGTACAGTACACAATAAAACTGATGCTAACAAAATATATTTCAAGGTTCTGCTCTGAGAAAGAATTTTATGGCTTCTACTTTGGATTTAAGTTTGACAAGGTATTATAGTTGGTTTATGTTGTGTACTTAAGGCCGAAAATTACTTGCCTTGGATAGAAAAAACTTTGCTACAATTAATTCATTTTAAGAAGCAATAGGTCCTTTGCAGTATGTTGACACATGACTGTGTTAAACATTTTAGCTGACTGAAGAACATTCTTTCTGGACATCAAAAAGTGCTGTGAATTTGTTTTTGTGATATGCAAGAAGGAAATTTTTGCTTATTGGTCTGCTGATGGAATGTCTCTAGAATCTATTAGTTTAGGCTTGTAAAAATTAATTTCATCAATATTTCAGCCTGTTAGACCCAGGGGTTTATGGTAAAAAAAGTGAAAAGTAAAAAAGGTGATCGTAAAGTGAGAGTATAGCACACATTATAGTTCAGCAGCTTTATGCAGAAATTTTTCTTAATTTATCAATAACAGAATTCAACATGCCACAGAATCTCTCCTCCAAACATCAGTAGTTTGAAATCATCTTGAGTTAGTACTAATATCCTGATTCTGGAGCCTAGCGCAATTTTCTACCATGCCATTGTTTTTTAAAAAAATGACTCAGTCATGCAGTTCTGTAGAGGATCTATGTGCAGAATTTAAACTTAATTATATTTTTGTTGTTTTTTATTGTAATATCAGCTAAAGTTTTTGTACATTATCAGCTGGGAGGGCATTTTGGATGTTCAGACAAATTTTGTTGTGGTTATATAAGGAATGCACTTTAAGTAAGTTGAATCTGTGTTGGCCTTTAGATGGAATTGTATTTCAGCATAACAATTTGAACAGGCCATGAACTGTGAATGTTTGTTTGTAGACACAGCAAAGCCACCATGTGGTTCAGGAAATATCACTGCTGTGAAAGACACATTACTTTTGATTGGTTTTCAATTCAGTCTCAAAAAACCAAAACAAAAATAATCGCAAAGCAATCACAAAGGGCACAAACAATCAAATGAACCAATCAAAACTTGAAATAAATACATGTAATTATTATTGAAATGAGTCAGAACAAGTCACAATATCCTACTTACTTCTGATTGGATGAAGAAGTGGTGCAGATTTTTTAAAGCCAATCATGTGGCGTGGTAATGCAAACCCAAAATATTTTCAGCACTCGATTGAAAACCTCACTATTGCCCCTTATGATGGTTTTTGATTTCTTTTAGATTTTGCACACCTCTCGAGCAATTCAAAAACCCACAGCTTCACATTTTAATTTATGGGCCTGTGGTTAGTTTGTCTGCCTTGCCCAAAGTGTGAAATTGTGTACAAAACGTATCATACATCAATCAAAAACTGTTATTGAGTAGTTATGTATGGTGTGGCATGGTACTTCATGGTTAATTGTTGGTAATTGTACTTATCTAGTTGATAAGTGTCCTTATCTTGATGATCAGTCAGTAAGTGTACTTCTACAGCAGGCAATAAGGGTGGATTATGTAAAAACATTAATTTTTATTACATTACACTTTTAATTCTGAGCAACTTAACAGTCTTTAAACCAGTAGCTGGACTCAGCCCTCGTGATGTGTTATATAAATTATTAATAGTTATTATAGAAGAGGAATTATTAGTCTTAACATAACATTGTTTTTGCTCAGAAGTAATAAGTGAAGTCAGAAGATGTTCTCATTAGACGTATATTCTTGTGACAAGTTTGAATGCTGTATTAGCCATTAACAAAGTGGATAACCACAAATCATTTTTGATAACCTGTTGGACAGGTCTGACTTAAGCTTGTGAATTGCTGATCATGTGATACTTGTCACGGATATTTGTAGTGACACCAAGCCTTGAACGTATATGGAGGGTTTTAGTATGAAGCATGTATATGCCATGCTTTTAAGTTGCACTTTATGCTCATTTCTTGTGACGTGATGTTTCAGTCCTCAGATGAGTGTGCATATGGAGAAAGAATTAAGATGGAATTTTTAAAAATATTCATGGGATACAAGAAAGCTTGGCACAAATGCCAGCTTTTTTTTTAATTCCATACTCTCATAATGCACATAAGCAGCACATTTGTGGAATAAAAACAAAAAGCATGGCATTGGATGTTGCTGAATGCCAACTTCTTTCTAGCCTTCTGACAAGCTGTATACTTAAAGATATGGGATCAAAAATGATATTAAATTCAATATTAAAGTTAAATAAGTTTCCAACTGGCTGTAAAATAACATGGCTACTGCAGATTATCAATAGGGTAGGTAGTAGTTATGAAATGACTCCACTATTCTTTGTCATGAAGCCTCTTGCTATCGCAGGGTTTAGCCAGAAATTATCGTGATATTGAAATTCTATGCCATCTATTAACAAAGTATGTCATTAAACGTTTATATGGCAGATCATTTAATAGCCCATATTGAAATGGGTAGAGTCTACTGGAGTACACATAGGATTTTGTTACAAAAATAAAAGCGTTGAAGAAGATTTACGAAAGTGATAGCCTCCTGTCGTGAACACTCACTCCGCATTTTTCGTACCTGTGGTAGCGGTCTCCATAGCAAACGTCCAAGCACCCATGGCGCCTCTCGGGTCCCCAGCTCGCTACGGCTACCCGATCTAGGTGCATCGACCCTTAGAATTCCCTGCCACTCCACCCCGGCCGTTGCGAAGCGCAGACATTTATTAGAGAACTTAAGTAATGACAATGTGAAAATTATACCCCAAAAATTAGCGTCTGTGGTCACTTCACATTGTTGGTGTGTAGAGCATGGCAATGACATGTACAAAGACTTAAAACGCAGGTGCATAGCCATTGTTTTGCTCCTCAAATCTTAAGCTTGGTGGGGTCTACTAAAAACCTCTAAAACCGTGTTGAAAATGCAACGACAGCGTTTAATTCCAAATGGAAATACGAATAATTGATCGTCGTCAAAATATTCTATGTAGGTTCTTGTTACTTGATGGAAATTCTACTGGTTTTGCTTTAACACGGAGCACTCTACCAACTGAGTGAACTATCAAGCCAACTGGGAGCTGGTCACATTACGAACTAACAATGTGACCAGTTCCTAGTTGTCTGGATAGCTCAGAGGTCATGTCTTCGAATCCCGCTCAGGCCTCGCATACAAAAAAAGACGGGCGTGCTCGTTAAAATTTTAAAAAGAACCTACGATAGGTACCAAGATCCTGTTTTGTGGGTGTGGGTTGAAATTTTTTTTTTCACACCTAAGACATACCATTTGTAAAACAACACAATATTATGTCTTTGTTTTTTTTCCAGTTAAATATCATAAAAGTTTTCTCTAAAGATCACTTTGTATATGAATGTCTAGTCATCGCGAATGATCGCGTTTCCTTCCTTCCCCTCCCCCCTCTTTCGTTTTTTGGCTCTCGCCCCATTTTTCGCGCGGGCAAAACACCGAAAGTCTTTCTTTGCACCCAAACCCCACGGAAACGTTTGATATGGAGGCTACAAAAGGGCGACATGTGAGAATTTGAAAAGTGATAAAATTTGCAAATATGCACTACGCGTTACAAAATGGAAGTGCTAACAACTAAAATACAAAAAGGCTAGATAAGACAATGGGACTACTGCACTAAAGAAAAAAATCAAGTAGTTTAATTGCAACCAAAATAAATAAATTTTCTGGGAGAAACAGTCTGATTGTTACTATACATTCAATTTGTAGAAAGGGAAACGTTAATGCACCAAGATTAAGTTAAATTCTGGTTGGTTAGACAACTGATTCTTTGAAGTTATACTTTGCCTTGACTCTCTTCATGTCAGAACCAGCAAAACAAAACTAACACCTTCCGTGCAGAACACAAATTTTTATTACTCATTCAAGCAAATGACACTATGTTCATAGATATCAACTTACACAACTGTTCCACTTACAAAATAATGCATGAATGTGTCATCAACTTATTGTAACAATCCTAGCAGAAATTGTTCGTGTGACACTGTGTTGGTTTACAAAGTTATTAGTGCTGAGCGAAGGGGTTGAGAGGATTGGCTGATGGGATGTTTCTTGGTGGAGGTGGAGCTAGACCTGGTGGTCCACCTGGCTGATTGCTGCCTCTCTTCTGCTGTTGCTGTTGTATTTGACCAGGTGTCAATCGGAAATGGAACTGGAGGAAAAACTGCCAAAACAAATTGGATAGGAATGTTGCATTTTTTTAAACAATTATTACAACACTCTGAAAGGACTGTGCAATACTGAACAATACACTACTTTCCCTTCCTTCCTAATGAAAATACCTCCCTTCCAAAACCCAGACTCTAAATCCATTCAATAACAAGTCCTTCCAAGAAGTCATAAAATCTCCAGAACCCAAATAATAAATTCTGTTTTGCATTTTCAATTTCTAATATGAAAGTTCAGCAGTCGTTCCTTAATAACATGTACAGTACACTGACCTGTTTTGTGTCCTTGTTCCACTGAGTCCATAGTCTACCTTCATCTTTGTCAATTTCCCGACTTGGAATCTAAATAAACCACAAAAAAATAAATAACTTTTGAGGCGCTTGTTTATCTTTGGATCTCACCTTACGTAAACCACACGTATTTAGTTGAGTCCAAGCCTGTTCTGTTTCTTTTACCAGATAAAGTAATTATTTTTTTTCATGATACAAAGAATATCTTTTAGAGAATTTTTGTTCAATGTTAAGATTTAAATTTAATCATTTATAATTTCTACAAGAATATAGCTTAAACATCTTTCACTTTGAATAATTGGTACTTTAAGAAAAACTATCAATGGATTGATAAATAAAAGTTACCACCCAGTAACTCTTACAGCACTATTCAAGAATAATGGCTGCAGATGTGGAATATACATGTATAAGCCATAAGCAAAGTCAATGTTAACACACCTTGAATGCTATTGTTTCATAAGGTTCTGCCGCAAACAAGAGGTACTGCCATGTCTTATCAGGAGGTTCAATGCGCTGTTCATATGCTGACATAAAGCGGTGCCTTGGCGCAATGCTCTCTGCTATCTCAGGATAATCCACCTGGAGACATCAAACGAGAACACATAAGCAACTGCATACCAGAAAGAACTCAGTGCACATTTCAGACTGAACAAACTATACAGTCAAAATAACATTTGTGTCCAATAGGAGTTCTGGCTAAATAACTTTCGCTGAGAAAACTTGAGCCCATGCATTGACTTGCCTTTGGATTCAAAGGTCTCTATTCTATTTTAAAATTCTTACTTGAAATAGTAGACTATGCTGTCCTGTGTCTGGGTCCCTCTGTTTTGTAACTACATAAGGAAAAAGAAACATTTAAGTGTTAGAAATGTACGGTGGCCCACAACTGTCACGGCAAAACAAAAAGTCACGGCACTACAAACTTAACTCACGGCAAGACAGTGTTATCTGATGGCAAAACAAAATTAATTCACGGCAGTACACAATTAATTCACGGCAAAACAAACGAGTCTGTGGTATCTGTGGTAAAGGTAGGTTTCTTAATCTGAAGTATTTGTATTTGCTTCTTCCGAATAGCGATAGGCAGGTAAGAAGACACTGCTACAACTATAAATACTTTAGATTAAGAAACCTACCTTTACCACAGATACCACAGACTTTGCAAAAGTTGGCATTTTGATCGAATAACGAACCACATGCGCTGCAAAACATCATGAGCACGAAATATAAAAAAAAACTGCACTAAAAATGGCGGTTTCCGAGCGATCAGTGTGTTACTGTTACACGACATACCATTTGAAATGCAAATAACAACCGCTGACCAACCACTGACCAACTCGTTTTCTTTGTTTTGCCGTGAGTAAACTTTGTTTTGCCGTGGGTTAGGGGTGTTCTGCCGTGAGTTAATTTTGTTTTGCCGTGAATTAATTGTGTACTGCCGTGAATTAATT
>Ga0126337_10002076_pt1 | contig 12546 bp, 4 predicted proteins | sample DipCmetagenome_FD_92527 | JGI IMG/M metagenome (GOLD analysis project Ga0126337, IMG submission 92527) | Coral microbial communities from La Bocana,Puerto Morelos, Mexico - Diploria C A metagenome | ecosystem: Host-associated > Invertebrates > Cnidaria > Coral | place: La Bocana,Puerto Morelos... | reverse complement strand
TAGTTCAATAACAGTGAGTTGCTGTTTACTTGTCGACCGAAAAACAATTTGTTTTGATCCAGTTATCCCTTGGATGGCTCAAATGATCAACGTAAATCTCTCTACAAAGTTGCTTTTATTGAACTGTGATTTCGCTAATTCCTTCTTAATATTCTTGGGTATTATCCAGCATAGCATAACTACAGATCTTAATATGAATTCCACTTTCTCCAACGTCTATCTCGCCGAGCTCACTGAGTTCACATCACAAGTGTTTTTATGGAACACTGAGCGAAGTTTCTTTTCCAGCAGGTCGCACCAGCTGGCCACCGCTGACAGTGGCACAGCTACTAACTGTGAATAGCTGGAATTATTTATAAATTTATAAACGATTAAGACCTTCTTTGTTTTTGCTTCACTTGCAGTGTATCAGAGAAAAACAGCTTCAAGACACCTGCCCTTGGCAAGAAATTCACAGCTAGACATAACAAGAGACTAAATCTTGAGTGCGCACAGTTTCGTGAAGGCTTTTAAGGAAATTACAAAGTTAGTTCAAGTTCAAGATCACATGATACACGCCCTGATTAGCTGAATTCCACCTGACTTACCTCGCTTCAGCACATGCGGAAACACGAACTAGGCTACATACCATTAGATTCTCTCATGATTCCTATCTTGCCTTACGTAGCTTCCCTTAAATTCAGTGACTCCAGTAAGGCGCACACTGGCTGCACGTAGGTGCCGACATTGTGCTTTGTTTTTGCTCAAAACTTGGAGACGTCGGCTAAACCGTCTGTATTTAGCTATATCTACGACCTTTATGCCAAAAAATTAAAAAAATAATCATACAAATACTAAAATGTTGATCGGCGCGCTTTAATTAATTGTGTCTGTTACTTTCTGATGTTAAAAAAGTTTGGCTGTGAGGCCAAAATGTTCATGCATGTAACTAAAGAAGCCTAAAAGTAAAACGATGCATGGAAAAAATAAAAAGACAAATAGATATCGGGCGCTTTGAGTATTATCGTTTTGCGGAACATTATGCGCTGTCAACAAAATACTGAAAATACGACAAATATGGTGACTCCAAGGGATGAGCCGCGGTTGCAAAGGCCACGAGAACTGCTGTCAGTAGTAACGTTAACATGAGAATATCTAAGAGCAGTCTTCCTTGTTCACTGTTCAGTTATACGCAGTTAACAATACGGTAGACATTGCGGTCAATTTTCCTTTTCTGCTTTCTAGTCATATTGCCCTTCGATATCACAAGGGTCTGTTTACAAGCCATTTGCACGCAAGAAAAAAGAATACAGGGTTCTTTTTATTAGAGGCTTGTGGCTCGAGTAATATGATTCAAATACGTGGGGTCTCCATATCGTGTACCGCGTCGACGCGTCAAGCATGTTGTTTTTCGGCCTTTGTTCAATATAACAGCTAGTAGTTTTGACCTCGTGCCAAGAAAGACGATATAAATACGCCACAAGAAAATTTACCTGACTAATGTATTGTCGAATGTTGCCTGCAAGTAAATCGGTTCCATAGCGCTTACTCCAGGAGAGAGAGTTTGCTCGCAGCAGGCTGTCTAGACGTGAATGATAACGAGTGCATGCCTGATCCGCATAGCCCGTTATTGCCCCTGTGACTTACCATGGGTTCATACTGTGACTCTAGTATTAGAAATGTGATGTTACATCAACTAGAAGTATAAAGCAATCAACATAACTCCAGCCCTCAAACCGCAATCGGCAAATATTATATTATCACTAAATTAACTATTGCGATACCAGTTCAGAACATTCTAAGTGCCAAATGCTTTTAAACCTCTTGATGTTTATAAAATAATATAAAATATGCTAAGCATCGAAAAAAAAAAAACGTATCAACACTTAATGAACCAAAAGGCTGAGACAAAACTCGGTAACTATCGCGGTCAGTGTCTCATTCGTCGAACGAATATTGCGCGAATCTTTTTTTCTTGAAAACGTTTTTCATCAGGATACGTTTACCAACTCTCTTATAACTGAACAGAGACTCAAATACATCAGACGTATCGTTTTGGGATCCTCTTAAGATAAATGTTCACTTGTGAAGCAGTGAAGTCTTTTAATTGCCAGTTCTTATCTCTGCCGCTCCGAAAAATGTGATCATTAGCCGTTAAAAAAAACCAATATAATTGCTCTTTAGTGCTAAACACAAAGACAGGTTTCCAATTTTAACTGATGGAGAAATGCAACAAAAATTCTCACCACTGCCGGACGTTCAGTACAATTTCGTGTCAGTGACTTCTTAGCTCCATCCACAAGGCCTGATATGGTTTGTTGTGCGTGAACTATGGCCAAAGTACCTATGCACAGAGTGGAAGGAGTTACGTTATCAGAATATTGAGCTTCACTGTGCTGGACTCGATTACCGCTGTTCCGATAAAGGTTGTCCCACAAAAGCGTAAATCAAACGCAAATACCGATTGGTGTTATGGGTAATGAGTGAGGCTCACGGTGTTTTAGCAAGGAAGACGGGGAAGCATCCGTGACGCTCGTATTTGTGCTGTTTTCTTCTATCTAGCTGAGATATCTTTAACTTCAATCAAGCAACATTGTAATAAGTAAATATATTTTAGCATTTGATTGGATCTTATTGATGATCTGTTGGAGAACAACTATCACGCATAGCAATTGTTAACTAGTCGTTCAGAGCTTTACGTCGAAACCGTAAAGAAGCGGCCGTCATTTTGTTAGTCTTCTCACTATCTACAGTGATCGAGAGAAATTAGAGAGCAGCAATCGTGATAGAACATTAGAAGGTTTATACAAATGCTGAACAGACGCACGGCAATATGGAATCCATTTGAAAAGTAGATTACCATTACCCATAATAGCTTTCGACATTGTTGCTTACGCTTATGGGCTTTCTCAAATCAGCTGTATACTTGGAAGTGACACGCAGTCAGACTGAAATAATACTTAAAATATTAGAGCAACTGAAATCTTTCGGGAGGATTGATAGACAGTTTGCTAATTCTAATAATTGTCAAGAGAGAGTATCAGCTAGGTTTACTGTATGCGAAAAAACGTTAACCTGTTCTTATTGGTAATCGCACAAACACCTCCCTTTTTTTCTTCATTATAATCAAAGAGAGGCTGCGTAAGTCTACACCTTAATATCCGGAATATTGTTGCAATTAACAGTACATTGCAACCTCGTTTCCAGATAGATTCCCAGTCACTGAAGGAACAGCACTGAGAACTAGGTTGATGACATTGAGGAATTCAGAAAGTTAACATTCGAGGTTACGGGGCGTTTTAAAAGTTAGGAAGAAAGTTTTCAAATTCATTCTACACACTGGAAATCCGACTTGTTTTCCTTAACCATTCTTAACTATGCTTGCTCCTTTTTGATTTTTTTAGTACTACGTGTACTACATGTTTAATTTGCTGTCTTAGTAAATTATTATATTGAAGGCTTTTTCGACGTTTTGGGGGTAACGTTCATCTGCGCATGTCTGTAACCGGCGCCAGGGAGTTTTAGACTCTCACAAAATAAAAATAGAAACGCGACTTTATTACCGAATAAAACACAATTGAAACTTCCGGAAAAGCTGAAACAAAAGAACTAATCAGCCGTTTAACACGTCCATGAATTAGTGTTAAATATACACAGTGACGTAAAGAAAGAGGCATTAGCAGGACTAGCCACGAATGACATAATATGAAAACTATCGTATGCAGCGCACGTTTATGGTCAGTAATGGTCATACGTTCAAGCCTAACGGTTTAAGCTCTGCGAGAATTGTGTTTTATTTATTGGCTGCAAGAAATTTTGTACAGATCACTTTTAAATTGACATTAGCTACTTCTTGGGCTTATCGATTGCGGGCGCAGTTGTCAGTTAACTAGCAAACGTTCACTCGCTTTTTACTCACTTGATCTCCGTGTTTTTGATACAGTCGACAACTCCACTCTTTTATCAATAATTAAACAACGATGTTATCACGATATAAATGCTAGATAGCCACAGTTTAAACTATAGAGATCTTACGACACTCGCGCTATTTTTTTCCTGTTCAGTGTTTACAATCTCTGATTAAAAAAATAGTGCGATATTTATAGCACAACCAAAAGAAACTTTGGCAAGCTGCCTGAAAGTTATCAAGAAGCAGCCTTTACTTACGTTCATGGTTTTGAATCCCGTTGAAGCCTTGAATTGTTTTTAAGACTGTGATTATTCGCAGTTCACATGCATGAGTGGCCATTAGCATTACGCTCGTAAATTGTGGTTTATAGATCTGACTGTCTAGCTGTAATACTTGCCGTCAACTGGTTTGTGATTGTAACAATTGCTTAGCAACAACCGGCCACTGATATTATATTTCTCACGAGAGAATGTCCATAAGGTGGTAAACGAACATAAGCTAGCACGCTTTACATAAGTACAAAACTGACAAGTCAGGTCAAAACAGACAGAGGAACGATTAATAAACGTGTTTGAAAATAAAGCAGTACAAGTAAAAAAACTGGATGATTAGCATGAAGCAGGCAGGAGTTTTATATCACATTAAATCTGTACTGATGTAGAATTGGTTGGTGGCTGTTCTGAGCACCTTAAACCAAGAAGCATTAACCTTTCTTACCGTTGAACATCGCAGCAATTATAAGAGCTATTACTGATATTTTGTTGTCATTTTATCTGAAATAAATAGTAAGGCCAGTTTCCACAAAATTGAAAAATAAATCATCAAACGTATGCGAACACTTTCGCATGTTAGGCTCAATTATAATATATCTTGTTCCAGGCTTAAGTTGATTCACGCTACAATTATGTTCTCTAAGGCGCATACGACATTCATGCTAATCTATTTCACCGACTTCGATAAGACTTAGGGTTTAGGGTTAGACAGCACATACCTTACTAAAAATAACGAAATTGTTTCCTTGGCTTCTAATACTTCAGGTATAGACGTGCTTTTACTGAATTGTTAAACGGAAGGGTAAACGACAGAACAGTTTTAAGGTATTTCATTTTATCCGGTTTTAAAATTGCTACGTAACGTTGAAGCAAGGTTGTCGTTTTATGACTGCAGTTTTATTGATTCAGCCACATTGTAACTGCTCGATATTATTTGATTTTAGAATTACTGAGGTGAAATTTTTTCTCTGGAAGTCGCCAAAATGGGAAAACATTAACATTAATAATCTAGACTTACTGGCGACATCCACACCATTGATAGTAATCCGCTTTATCAATCAATGTCAACGGCATTAGACCACTTTCGATATATTAAAATTCAGCTTGGTAGCGAGGCCTAGAGGACACAAACAAAAGAAATGAATAAACATGGTCATTCAATTTCCTTTGTTTGTGTCCTCTAAGCCTCGCTACCAAGCTGAATTTTGATATATCGAAAGTGGTCTGTTTTGCAACACTTTCTGTGTTAACTGAAAACAGAAGCCTAAAAATGATGTGACGCCTTCTTTTACATAGAAACTGGCTTGCCCCGGCTCGCAGGTATGTGTGACGGGATGTCAGACACACAATTGAAACGAAGACTGTTCCAACAATAAGCATTTGACGTGAACAAATCAAGTAAATTTTACACCTGCAACTAGCGTTAATACAACAATGTCTGTCTCTTCACACTGACCAATCCCAGACTAGGCAAAAGTAGTTGATCAGAAAATTTTCTTGCCGGCCAAAACCTTTGTTTTTTAGTGGTGGCACCGTTAAAAGCATACTTGAACGAATAGTTGATAACAATGCCGTGTTTTGTCACTGACTTGTATATTTTGTCAAAAAAAGTATATTTGTCACTAAAACCCAATATTCTTTATTATTTACGCCGCTATTTTCAACATGGATCAATATTACTTTCTAAATGTAAAACCAAAAGATTGGAAGTGTTAGATCATGATATTGCCGGATAACAGACACTTGCTAAGTGCTGCAACTTCAAAAATATCGTCCTATTTATGATCTGTAGAACACTTTGCATTTTACGTTTGAGCGAATGTAATCCAGATATGGCTGTTAGATCAATCAGTTGTTAGATTCATGTAAAACGTTTATTGACTGAATACAAGTGTGCGCCCAATGTTGATTGTCCGTTTGCAAAAATTATTTATAATTTGAAATTATAAATAATTTTTCGTTTCTTTCTCACTTTCGAGGCTTGTTCCTCACACCTTACATTTGTTATCCTTTTTCTCGTTCTTTAGGGAACAGGATGGCTGTATATTAGAACTTTCTTACATTTGACGGGAAGAAATTTACTTAGGTTTTGTCATGTTTTTCTGTGAATACGTGTTTCAAATATTGAACTTGAACAGAGCAACTTACAGCCTTATTGATCAATAACTTTAGGAAGTCACGTGAGAGTTGTTTGGCGAGCTGTGGGTGTGACCTTGAATAGAGTTGTTTTGAGAAAGTTTGCTTCGTCCTTTCGAGCGTATATAATCATTCAACAGTTAAATCCAACTGCATGCATAAGTGGACCATTTTCAAAATTTCCCTTTCTCATTTGCATTTCAATGTAATCAGTTACATGGACGTGAAGCAATCGCAGAAATTACTCCAAAGCTGCCCCAAGATGGCTCACATATATGTTGGGTTACATTGTAACGTAAAAGAGAAACCGTCTAACGGCGTTAACCGAGAAAAAGGCCAGTTCACTGAACCAGACGCCAACGTAACGGATGTAAATAAGGTTATGCGCTTTGATTTTTTTCATATCATTTGTTAGGCTGCTTACACTCCATCATTTTCAGTTGTTAATTATTTCTTTACGCTGTCTCGAGTTGCTTGCTTGTTTTTGTTATATTTGCTTTTTCCGTATTTTCAGTTCCATCTTAACCTTGTTATTTTCATCATTTTTAGGTCCATCATTTTTTCTTGTTTGTCATGTGCTCCGGTACTGATCTGTTTTTCTGCAAGCATTAGCTCGTTCCGCTTGTTATTTTCGTAAAATTTGTGGGGCCCATGTTCATTAAGAGTCATTTTACTATTTTGCCATTCCTTGCTCCAGTTTTAGTTTAACAGATTGCCATAGTTTAAGTAGCTAGCCCTTAGCAGTCAAATATGTTGTGATTAAAACCTCCACAACGAATTGAATGATGATATGTGTGATGGCAAATTGCTCCAAAATGATGTTTAAAACATTTTAAGATCAAGAGTGAACTGAATGCATCCGGCGAAGCCTGCATGCAGGTGAAAAAACCGAAAGAAAAGAAAAAAGTTAATAAATTAATATAGCTACAGGCTAGCACGTTGTCGTTTATTGTCATGGAACATGAACTAAAATTTTAAAATCATCTATTATATGACCAAGTTTTCCGCCTTAAAAAATATGCCTTTTGGGGATGTGATAAACCTCCACAGGTGCCTCTCCGGCAAAGGGGGCCTTGCTGGCCTTAATTTTATTTTAGAACGTCTTCACGCAAACTGAATAGACGTGAACAAAATGTTTACACGTTTCAAGAGCTAGTTTGCTTTACTTAGACCTGCGCTTTAAAAACAAACTGTTTCTTCTTGTAGCACAACTGAATCTTCATGACAAATTAAAACGCGGCTCATTGATGCAGTAATTAAAAAGCAAAGTTTTATACAGCGCAGATTACTGGATTTCAAAAAATTGAGAATGTGTACTGAACGACACGAGGGAAGAACCTTGCTAAAGGTAATCTGATCGTTTAGTTCCTTCTGTTTGTATTTGTCCTCTTTTTTGTTGGATTGAATCTGATCTTCTTTGGTCAAGATAATTACAACCACCGGCTCACAAAATCGATTATTTCGGATTACCTTCAAGTGCTCTCTGGCCTAAAACGGGTCATGCCTTCTTCCGTGACGTTGTATTAAGCAAAGCGTAAATTAATGCTGGTCTCAAGCTATCCATCCTGATTATACTTAACTTGAATCAGCGGGCTTTTCTGTTACTGTTATAGCTGATATAAAGCGAGCTCCGTCATAGCCTTGAGCAAGTTGTTAGCATAAAGTAACAGCTCCTTTGAAACTTGCCGCTCAAATTATAAACGAATTTGTTTGCTCGCAAATAACGAGTGAAAAATCTCTCTTAGTTTTCAGAGAGTATACTTTCTCGCTGCTTGTTGACTGCGCTAAATTTATCCTCTTGTATTCATTCACAAAAATTATATTTTTAATACTTATGATATATTTAGATTCCCCTAAAACACATTGCTGCAAAAGTCGGCCAGTTTTGAACTTGGAGCTTACAATATTGACTATTTTCTTAGACATGTGAAAATTCGACCAGACATGTACTCCACTGAGTACATTATTTTCGATCTCAATATGAATACCTGTTATGTCAGCATGTATATAATGATAGGCTCAACCGACCACCTTGAGCATGTTCAGTCAGGCTAAATGTTTAATTTTGAACTCAGGCTGCAACTGATAGCATATCTAGTGTAAGTTCTAATGGCATAATCGAGCCAGGAAAAGGTTGCGATAGTTTGATATACTCGACGCATGTTTAACTAAGACACTCAGTAAAGCCACCAACCACAGTTACGTATATTCAAAGTGCAGTTCACGACGTCAAAAAACAATTCTCATGCCGCCGGGATGAGTTAAAACTAAGCTAGGCCCTTCTACAAGTTAGAGGTCTACTGCCCAAGCGTATATCTGTCACCTATGAAGGAGTTAGAGCGCATGTTATGAAATTATAAATCATACCTCTACGTATCCAACATTGACACATCCAGGCTACCGATACTTTTGCTAGGGACATTTTATACTCATAAACTCGGAGTTATCTTCACGCAGAGGTCTAGATCTGCTTCGTGTGTGAAACCTCTTGATAACTGGTATGTCTTTTAAGTTGACTAAGCATAAATCACCTGACAATTCTTCAGGAAGAAAGGTGCTTCATGTACTTTAGCGAATATGAAGTCTTTGTTCAGTTACATTGACTGGACTGACACTTGAAGATAAAGACCTTTTGAAATGCTTTAATGGACTCACTCGGGATTTATCAAATGTTGACATGTTTACTTTATTTTAGTTTTCAAACATGCAAGGATTGTAAGAACCATTTATAGTGTTTTTCAAGTCCATTTATTTTTGGTTTCACATCAATACAAATCACGCGAATTTGCGCAAAGTCCCTCTATCGCATTGCCAGGTTATTTATGGGAGAGAATGTATGCTGGGAAAGCAGATTTTTCGGAAAAAATGTGCTAAGCTTGTATATACTTACCAGCAACAATTTAAGTCCAAGGAGATCTGAAGATGTCTCGTTTGTGCTATTCGCACACCAGGCCAACTTATATTCAAATCAGTGGGAAAAAATATATTTAAAAAAGCGGAGACCAATCAAATTGCTAAGTTCGACAACAAGAAGGAAAACTCAGCAAGCAAAGCCATATGGGTAAAATATTTTTGTGAAAAAATCGAGAGTATTGCACTTCAGAGTTTTTTGGAATAGTTTAATTCCAGTTTATACCCCATCTGTAATTCTACATGTATATAGTAAAAGCCTTCTTGTGAAGTCGGTGAGCAGTATCTTACGGTCAATATTCACGTTGGGAAAATATATGCATTGTAATCAGTATTGCTCAGCTTTTCGCTCAATGAATTAATGAAATATATGCTACGCCAGTACGTGAATCTCTTAAAGAGGTATACGTCAGTAAAGCGGTAATTAATTTTCAGTTCGTAGGTTTAGATCTGCTTATTATCTGTACTTTTAACGTACAGAAGGCATCATTTAGGCGTCACTGATATGTATGTCGATCTAAAATAAATGAAAACCCAAATTAACTGCTCATAATCTGAAGCAATCTTCCCCACGTCTTTATCTCGTAGTGTTCCTGTTTGCATAATTATAATGTTTATATACCTTTTCGGTATTCACAGAGTTTCTGTCTTAGAAAACTGTGATTCAGTATTTTGTGGTTTTCTTGAATCAGTTGAAAGCAGTTTTGTTCGTCCCTAGCAAAGACCAAATTACTCAAGGACTCCTGACCAAGTTTATAAAGGCAGCTAGTTTGTAAACGCCACTGATGTATACCATCTGTCGCGGATTTTATATGTCCTCTGTTTGGCTTTAAATTAACATAAAGCATCTTAAAGACACTTCGTAGTATTTTAATTTTTGTTAAATTTCTCTCCGTAGCTGAAGAATATTTTTCTTTATATATGAAAGTGTAGTTTTTTTTCTATTTTCAATACGATGTATCTTTTTTTCCTATATTTTTTTCTATATTTTTTGTCTAAAGCCAAATTGTTTGGTTTTTTTTTCGCATTTCTTTTTTACTGGAAGTCCTTGACCTGAAGGGGATGAAAAACGGTTACAGTATAGAAACAGAGGGAACAAACGGTCTGTAGACGTAGTGTTCGTGATGTGTCTATAACTTTATAATCTAAGACGTCAGTAACACTTTACGATTCCCATCACGAAACTGACTGACTGCAGTGTGTGAAACGTGCTCGCTGTGCTGTAGTACTGCTGTGTCCTTATCTGAAAGTCACACACCTCCTGGGGTAATGTTCCTCACGCCATCTTATTAGAATGGGGTCAAGCTGTGTTCTTCTCCACTCCTACCACAACGCTATTGCTTTCTTTCACATCCAATACTAATAAAACAGTGATGTGTTAGTATGAATCTATTTTCAAAGATTCCTACCACTGGACCGTGCGACGAACGGATTATATGTAGCCTCTTATTTTTTGAAACTTTAGAGTATCTAACAGCGATTAGTGTAGTTATTTTATATTTTTACATTTCTGAATATTTTATTTTTATTAAATATACATTAAATATAGCATTTCAACTTCGCGCGCAAACACGAGCGAAACACGCGAACACGCGGGGAACCCAAGAGATGCCCGTGGAATCTCGACTTCATGACAAATACATGACGTACTTTACAGTTTTCAATATGGCGTCCAACATGGACGAAGATTCTGAAGAACGAAGGAAGTCTGTTAGCGAACTTTTGCGAAGGAAAGAGATACAAAACGAAGGAAATGTGGAGAAAGAACCAAAAAAGGACAAAAATAGAGAGGAAAAATGTAAATTAATCGACAACGCTAAAGTAGTCGAAGAAGTGATCGCAAATTTTTCCAGCGAAGATTCCGAAAGTGAAACATTTCAGGATGCTGTTGAAGAACTGAACGAAAAAATGAACTCTTGTGAAACATCGCCGGGTGGAAATGAAAATGAGGATGACGCAAAACCAGTAGAGGAGGTGGCTGAGGAGGAAGAAAGAATGTCTGCTGAAGAAAAAGAGGTTTGACTTGTAAATATTAGCAAGCTTTAATACACATGTACTGTATATACTTTAGATAATCGGAGTACAGTTAGGCTAATAAAGATTTAGAGTATGAGTGATAATGACCAGCTTTTAGACAAGTGCAATGTGACAAAATGTTGAAATAGCACTCACAGTATAAATCCTTACTAGCTCGAGCTTCCTTATTTATTAAGCTTATCGCTGAGAAAATTACGAATGCACCGGTCGAATTAACAATTAATGATAAATAATGCAGTACTTTTTTTCATTTATGTATATCACACAGTGATTTAGAACACCTTCCCTAGCCTGCATGCAGATGTACATGCATGCATGGAAGGGATTGGAAATCTTGTAGAAGTTGGGGGTCCAAGGCCTTAGAAATTCAGAGATGGGGGGTGTCAATAATATAATGATTGTTTTCCAGACTGGTTCCACAATTCCAATTGTAACGTTCAATTTTCTTTTGTTTGCAAATACCTTCCCGCAACAGGGAGGCAAAAATACATATGTCTTGTTCAGAGCACAGAATGAATATTTTCATTTTTGTTAGGCTTAATTTCTATTGCCACCTGAGTCTGGTCATTAATTACCCATTATTATATGTCTTGTGTTTGTAGAAGATATAATGCATGCTCTGATTGGCTAATTGTCACTAAATTGTAGGACATTATTCTCCCGTAATGCCCACGGGCTGATTATGGGCTTGTGCGTGCACTATCGGATGTAAAGTGATCATTTCTGCTGCACTAGCTTTGGCTTTTTTGCCTATTTTTGTGTGCCATATAATAAACAACTTAATAACCTTGACCATTCAGTCATTATGGGAAAATATCAAACCTCGGCCTAGCGTATTGACCTCACTATCACTTGGTCAATAGGAGGAGGGCTCAGTTTGAGATTTTCCCGTAACCACCTCACTCTCGGTTATTAAGTTAATAAGCAGCTGGTGGGAAAAGCCCATGTTGCTGTAGTCTGCTCCCAGCCTTCTATACTTGGTTTTCGTGTAACATCATCATTTTCCAAAACAAAAAAATATCAATCTTTGTGAAGTTCTACTTTTATCATATGTAACTTAGACCCTCTAAAAACTTGACATTTTGCAATGTTTTAGCCGGACAGGGTTCCTCATTAGGGACTTTAAGATCCAGTACGGCGAGGCTCTGGTACAGCTAATGCAACGGAAAGAGACTGGGTCGACTACGCCGTCTCCCGCCAAAACTCAAATTGATTAAGTTTTGTGTAGCACGGCGAAGTCAAACTCGATGTAAACAAATGAAACTCTGCTCCAAGTTTTTTTGTTGTGGTATGTTTATTTAC
>Ga0126337_10002074_pt1 | contig 12552 bp, 9 predicted proteins | sample DipCmetagenome_FD_92527 | JGI IMG/M metagenome (GOLD analysis project Ga0126337, IMG submission 92527) | Coral microbial communities from La Bocana,Puerto Morelos, Mexico - Diploria C A metagenome | ecosystem: Host-associated > Invertebrates > Cnidaria > Coral | place: La Bocana,Puerto Morelos... | reverse complement strand
GACAACAAATGCTTTCTAGGTTTTTTTTGAACAATTCAAATAAGAAAATGCTCGCACCACATGCTGTTGACATAGCAGTAACTATCTCATCACTCATTGCTTCACTATGTTTCACATTTGCCGTACCATTCGACGACATTTTTCTCTTCGTCAAGTGAAGTTGTGCATTGGTCAGTGGAAATACAAACAAAAGTTCGACCGACCCACCCACCGACCAAGCGAGTGAATTCGCGCTCACCCACTAAAACTCCTATTTCGCATTCTACAAAATAGTCGTAAAAACGACGCTCCTTCCACCCTAATACGTTCAAAACTCATCCATCGCTTCGAGTCCACACCACCACGGAATCCCGCCAAATGCAAATTAATATCATTTATGAATTTTGTAGCGCCGCAGAAGCACGCTGCCGTTGTCGAACTGAATTGCTTGCTGAACCTAATTCAAAAGCCTGATTGAAAAGCCGTGCTTTGCCGTACTTTTGTCGAACTTAAGTATAATTTTTTAATTTAGTGTTCGCCCGACAGAAGAACGACGCACTGTCCGCACTAGGCCTAACAAATCGACCCATAAGAGATTTGCCAACTTCATCTTATAAAACAGTTATAGTCAAATGTTGTAACGATAAATCCTACTACGTAACCATACCTTGGGAGGCCATTATTTCAAACGCAAATGGTGGGTCTTTTTCCAAGATTTCCAACAAGTCCAACAAACGCACCTCGAGATCGTTGAATGACTTATTCAACGACACTTCGCTCATTCTGATCAGCGGTGAATGTTAATGAGGTGGTGTAACAATCATATAATGCCCGCAGATCATTGAAACTGTTGGTGAGCCAGACCACATATTGGTACCACTTTAAGGGACCAGATTTTCCCCTGATTTACTTAATGCTCGTCGTATGCATATCTCAAGAAATTGTGATGGACTTGTCAACGTTGTAGCTAAGCAACAGAAAAGGGTGGGTTTTATGTTGCCCAAAGAGTGAAAATCCAAGATGGCGGCCAAAAGTGGTATTCCTAAAATAGTCGGTACATCGGCTAACAACACTACACTGACTAATGAGCAAGTCTTCATTTAGAATATAGGTAGTCTGAGTTAGAGTACTACAATTACATACGTAGATTACTGATCGAAACGTACATCCAAGTGAATAAACTTAAGTTGGTGAAATATATCATCTACCGTAAAGCAATATGTCCTCATCAGATTTCTCTACAGTATCTGTAAGTACCTATTTCTATCGATGATTTTCGTAGGTCTTTTTGTCGACAATCTTAGACTGTCTAGGGCTATTCAACTAGATAAATACTTATTATATGTTTGTTATCTTAGAAATGCATTTAAGAACATATTTACACGACAAAAGAGTTCAAAACGTTAAAATAGAGCGACATACTTACAGTGCTAGGTTCCTACACGTTCCGCCATCATGGATTCCAAGCTGATCGTCAAGTAAGGCGTCATGAAATATACTTTCACTATTATTTGCAATTTTTACAATATTCGAAATTAAGAAATGTTATATTTAACATTTTGTACTGAAAAACCGTTGAATGATAGAGACTTCTCTTTCTTCAATGACTAGCCATGTCCTCGTAAAGGTAATAGGGAATGTCTGCTAAGGATTCGGGTGAGACCCCTGCAAAAACACCACGTGGTGAATCAGAACATCTCACCTGTATAATGTGCTCTTCCAATGCTCCACGTGTGGAACTTGAGAGACCAGTCTTCGTGGGTCACTCTTCTCAGAGCTGCAGAAATACATGACTTCTAACCCATCCTGCGGTTGTCAGCAGCTGATGAAAAAATCCCTGACATTTTTTACCAACGAGAATGTCGAAGTCCCTTTACCCACAAGAAAACACTGATAAGCTTACAAGGTAAAAATGCCAACACTTATCAGGATCCCCTCTCCGTGAAAACAGCACGGTGGGCTTCACAGAGGCAGCCAACCTCCAGCAGCTCCCGAGTGTATGAAAAGATCTGTATTTTTGGCGAAAAGGGCAACAAGTACACTAAAAAACTTCGTGCAGATGAGAAAGTGAGAGCCATGGCCACTTTTAAGATGGACAACAAAATCAGTACTAGCGGTTACATCTCGAGAATTAGTCGCGGCTGAGGCTCACTGTCACAAAACCTACTATCGAGATTACACCAGAGAATATTACACGCAACCAAGAAACAAGTCAGCGACTGTGGAAGATGGAGACCGAACGTATGTAGATGAAGAAGATAATGCCTAACAAATGTTGTTTGCCAACATACGGGATGATCTGTTCCCAAATTCCCGTGTTTTGACCATGGTAGAGTTAATAGCAAACCTTGTTCTGTATATGAAAGCTTATGATGTGGAGGAAGTACAAGCGAGTACTAAGAAGCACATACGGCGTAAATTGCAAGGGGAATTTGGGGAAAGCCTGCTGATTCAGTTTCCCTGACGACAATGGAAAACTCCTTGTCATTCCTGACAATCTTAAGATCACTACTCTTGCTGCAAAGCAGACAAGAATGAAAGGAGAGTTGAATACCCTTAAAGAAAGTAATTCAGATCCATTACAGCTCATCCGAAAGGCAGCCGTTTACATTAGATCCCAGCTTAAGAAATTTCAAGCACAAGCAAATCTTGGCCGGATGGTCTCTACAGCCACAGGAATTGGATAAGGATTATCTTCCTTTAACTCCTTTCCTAACAGAATTTCTGAAAACCCTTGTAGCTGGTGACTCAGGAAAGGAACTTTCATCCCGTTTGAATAGATTTATCTAGTCGATCGGTTTGCGGTAAGCGGAGGGTCTTGCACCATACCCAAGCACATCCTACTTCCATGGACTGTAAAAACACTTACTGGAAATGTAGAAGTGATTAAACTTTTAAACCATGGACATGGCATTTCATTCTCGTAACTGGAGGAAATTGAGACAGCATTGTGCTTGAAGAAGATTGAAAGTGAAGAAGAAATGGCTGTCATATCTATCCTGGTGTCCCCACAACATTAGCATTCGATAATATTGACCGGAAGTGGAAGATCTCATCGCGTAAACGGCATCGTTATCTAGCCAATGGTACAGTTGAAGCACCAACACCTGCTGGGACAATGCCAAAACAAGGGAAGAGGAGCATTGCGCAAGGCGAGCGCGTCGGTCCACCAGCTATTATGATACTGTCAAAATGTATCGTTAGCAGAAGCGATACCGCAACCGTCAACTTGCATTATCGATGGAATGAGCCTTGCTCAAAAAGTTCACGGCGATACTAAGACCTTCGCTGAACTTTCAGATGCCATTTTCATGTCGGCATTACGTACTGGGGCAGAGAGTTCCCGTATCGACGTGGTATTTGACGTATACCTTGATGAATCCATAAAGAATGCAGAAAGAGTCAACTGTGGGTTAGATAACGGTATTCTTTTCAGCAACATCGTCGCTGGCAACAAAGTAAAGCAGTGGAGGCGTCTTTTGTCCTCACCCAAAAGCAAAAGCAATCTCATCAAGTTCCTGGCTCAAGACTGGCAGAAGCAATCACTCAGAACGAAGCTTCATAACAAAGTCATGTACGTTACCTGTGAGAGAAAATGCTTTAGGGTAACAAAGGACACCTCGAGTGAAGTTGAAAGTTTATACAGCACACAAGAGGAAGCAGACACTCGCATGTTTCTACATGAAAAACATGCAGAAGAGGAGTCCACTGCCATCATCATCGCATCTCAAGACACAAATGTTTTCATCATGTCCCTTTCATTTGCCCGTGAGTTTACTTGTCAGGTGTACATTAAAGGTGGCACCCAAACCAGAGAAAAAATTGTTGATGTGCAGAAGGTTGCTGCTACCGTCGGTCAAAATACGTGCTTCGCACTTCCTGGATTGCATTCGTTCACAGGCTGTGACACTCTAAGCGCTTTTGGAGGGAAAGGGAAGATCAGTGCTTTCATTTACTCAGTTAGGTAAAGAATGGTCAGTGCCAGGAGACCTCTTTAACATGCTCCAAGAGTTTACCTGTAAGTTATATGCTGCTAGATGCCCAAACGCTACCGTAAGCTAAGGTATCAACTATTCCACGCAAAGAAAGGAGAGGTCGAGTCAGGACAGCTTCCTCCTTGTGAAGATTGCCTCCTCATGCACAGTCTTCGGGCAAACTATCAGGCTGGAGCGTGGCGCTGTGCTCTTGAAGAGTGTCCGAGTATCCCCAACCCAAGTGGTCATGGGTGGTGCTATGAAGATGGGAAGCTTACAATTTGATGGATGACAGGGTCACCAGCCCCTGATGTCATCACGGAGTTCTTTGCTTGCAAGTGTTCCTCGGTTTTCAAGCTTCCAAACTGCCAGGGTATCTCCAATGGAATCATCTCATCTCGTCTCATCACATGCAAGCTGCAAGACTGCAATAATTGGCAAGAAAATAACTCTACGATTCAAGACTGTGATTCAGAGGATAGCTCAGATGATGAAGATGAACCTATGCTATAGCTCAGAGGGAGTAGCACGAACTTGGAAGATAGCTCACACGATAAAGTTGGATCTGGCTTAAGATAGCCATTAAACACTGTTTCATTACTAAATTAAGAAAAGAATGATTTTCGGATAGTGAGGCTTAATTATGTACGACACCGTTTTTGTCTCATGCGTATGATTTCAAAGTTTTCTTTCCTTATTAGTCTCTTAAAGTGACATGAAAATCTGGAAGGACTTTTTTCTTAGGCAAATAGACATTATCATACTTTAAGAAAGTGAAGAATGATCATCGCAGTTAATTTTTCAATTTAAGTAATTGGAAAGAAGAAGCCTGAAAAAATCAGGGCTTCAACGGGATTCGAACCCGTGACCTCCGCGATACATGCTCTACCAACTGAGCTATGCAGCCACACATTGGGAGCGAGGTCAATTAATTGAGTTCATATCTTCCCGTGAGGAGTGAAATGATGTGACGTTTATATGAAATAATTCATATATGAACTACGGTTGTAGATGAAAGTGAAGAATGATCATCGCAGTTAATTTTCCAATTTAAGCAATTGGAAAGAAGAAGCCTTAATTGCTCGCCTGAAAATATCTCATCGTCCCGCGTAGCAGCCCCTGGGTCTCCGAGGATGCGTAATAACTAGAACTTCAGTAGATTCCGCGTGTTGGGTTATATCACTCAGAAAAAACAGCTTTTAAGGACTCTCTACATCTGACATTCAATAAGCTTAACTACTATAATCGTGTCAGTGAGATCTGTCTCCTACTCGTGGAGTCCCACATTCCTGACGAGAGAAGCAGGCATTATTTGGTTGCTTCTTTTAACCTTACATTTACACACGTTTTCATAAGCATCTTATCCCAAATCTTAACATAACCATATATTGTGAAAATCAAACCAACGGAGTCGGAAGCAGAACACCGAATCTGCTTATGACTCTGACGTTTGTGATCTGATTCCAGGCCTCGTTATTCGTTGGCTCTTTCGCTTCTACTTCCGACACCGACAATCTAGTTTTCATTTGATCATAAGCGACGGAGCAGTAAACGAAACCGGAAGAGATGGAAACGTTCTGATTCTTCCGACACCGATTCCGTTAACTTGGTGACTCCGTTTACGACTCCGATTTTCTATTTCACTTGGCCTTAAGCGCTCTTAGGAGTCTAACTGACTACGACTCCGGCGCTAGAAAAAACCAGCCTTTAGGCTCGGTTCGGGAAAGAAGTCCCCTCCTCCTCGAATGCACCCGCGGGGAGGAGCGTGGACCTGAGGAGAGAGAGCGGCTGTAATCGAGCTTATATTGGCCTCTGCTTTAATGTTCTTCACTTTGGTGAGGGGCCGCCACGACTTCTCAGTATATGCGTTCAACAAACGTGAGTACCCGCAGGTAAATGTACTAATTTTTTCCGTGAAATGGCCAGCTTTTTTTTCGTGAATTGTGATTTCGTTAGACTTCAGTCACATTTGTCCTGCCTTGGTTTTCCATTTACTTAGATTGTTCACAGCCTCGCTATTTCTCAACGGACCTGAACGAAAAAAACGAGCGCGAAGCACGAGAGTGTCGGGACGGGGACGGGGACGAAGCGAGCCAAATGCCCATACCACAACCTTATCATAACTAGAGGGCTGTAAACAGCCCACATCAGTTGCTCTTCTCCATTGCGGCTAGGCCACATTAATCGGGAAGAATTGGAAAGGAAACGCCGCTTAGCGTTCAAGTGTGGAGGGAAAATCATTTGAAAACGAAGAAAGTAAACATTTGTACTGCGGAGGAGAAATGGCTAGGAATACAACACTAATTGATGAACTGAAAAAATGAAAAGGCAAAGTTGACAGCTAAAACTGGCAGTTTCTCCAACGTAGCGTAGATATTTTGAAGAGTGCCATTGAGAAAAGCCTGACTTAATTCAATATATATTTGACATAACATACACAACATTAACGTTCAGTGTTGATGACTTTATTTTTAAAACTAATAGCTGGAACTACTTCTGTGAACGTGTAGCTTTTAATTACAACGAATAGGATGAAATGGATTGAAAAGAAATGAAATGCACAATAAGATAGATGAACTTGCTGTTATGACAAACCACTGTAAGTAACTGATACGTTTACGTTTTGATACGTTATTTTGCTCAAAATATTTCAAAATATTAATTCTAACTTTACTCAAATCCTTCGTATTAATTGAGTAAAAGAACAAAAACGAATTATGTGACAGTCACAAGCTGCTGCAAAAATAAATAATTTCCTATGATGTCAGGGTACTTAACCCCGCCCCCCTGCCCTCCCCTATGAATAATTAGTAACTAGGGAAATACTGAAACTTCATTCATGGTGTCCGCTTGAGCTGAAACTGTGTCAGAACTCAGCGAAACAGCGTGGATATTTGCTGAAGTTCCACGCTATGGGACCGTAGACCTAATAACTTTGACCCAGAAATAACCTGACACGTACATTGTCCACCAGTGCACCAAAAATGAAGATACGCATGACTGCCTGCAGTCATTGTACTATAACCAGGTTTAAGGACATAACAAAGAACCTGCTTGTTGTCTTAACACAATACTCTACCTTAAAGAAGGTACGTTTATCATTTACTTTAACATCAACAAATTGTGATACTTCCTTAGAGGCATTTTTCTTCGGCCCAATCGTGCACAAAATATTTATGAAGAATAACGGCTTCCTTGTTGATGAATTCCCATTTACCAAAATAGTGCTCACGAGCTTTATATTTTCTTTTATGGCACAGCTGCCCCCTGCATCAATCCCTTCAGTCTCTGCACCTATTACTCTTTACTATGTTGCCTCTCCCTACAAAGCACAGAAAAACATATCAATACTTTGCAAGGATTTCCCAGGTGCTAACTACTACTACTAATAATGATAATGATAATGATAATGATAATGATAATGATAATAATGATAATGATAATGATAATGATAATGATGATGATGATGATGATAATAATAATAATAATAATAATAATAATAATAAGTAATGGTAACAGGACTAAGTGGAGTACAATTCAGGGAGTAATCGGGCGAGTGATTTCAAATCGGTCGAGCGCGTAGCACGAGGCCGATTTGAAATTACGAGCACGATTACTCCTGAATTGTACGACACAAAGTCCTATTACCAATTGCGTCAATAAAAAAATGCGAGAGAATGAGAAATGAAATATTTAATGCATCAAGCTAAAGCTCAACTTTCTAAAGCTGTCAAAAAGTCTTAATACAATATACAAATTATTCAAAATAGAAAATAAAAACCTGAACCTGAACCTGGACAACTTGCTTACTTGAGTAATTCTCCTTGATTTTGATTGGCTAACAAGGGCTAGGTAGTTAAATGTTATTGGCTAGTAATCGGACAGGTCAAATCGGACAGTTTGATGCTGCACCAGCCAGATTGAGGGTCATTAGGTTATCAGTTTTGTTACCCTCGTAAAATAGTCTTATTTACTTACTTACTTACTTACATTAAGCAATATAAGGGCTGTTAAGAACCAATCAGATTTGAGCATTTTGTTATTGCCACAATAATAATAATAATAATAATAATAATTTTTGTTTTAATAATAATACTTATTGATCTCAAATTCCTATTTACAAGTACACCAATACCTAAAAAATATATAAATAATAATAATAATAATTATAATAATAATAATAATAGTTAATATATATATTTTTTTTAAAAAAAATAAACTAAAAGCGGCAAGACTTTAAGGACTTGTCAAAATTGAATTCCGCGACTTGATACACTTTTGCAGTTGACTGCGACAATAGGATTAGAAGTAATGTATGTGAAAATGGTTTAAGTTTCACCATGCAGAAAAGCCTGAAAAACTGATCTAAATGTGATTTGTAGCTATTTAATCAATAACAATGAAAAGCTTCCTGGCTGCTACACACAAAAAAGAAATTTGCTAGAAAACACACCCTAAATATTAAAATCTGGTCAGCCGGTTTTGATCCCACATTAATTATTGGGACTTGCCAAAACAAACATTGACTTACCTGCACTCTACTTCTCCTTGAATGCTTTGATTTGTGCTTGGAAAGAAAACTTTTCATGGATCTTGATGATAGAGGTTGGCGCACATTTGATTTGAGGTCTCTAATTTTAATGCTTTCTTCCACTTTAGGACCCTCACCCGCAACAGAATTACTGTGATTTGAATTCGTTTGTTTGTCAAAATAATGTTCTCTGGATTCAGGAAGGTCTTCGCCAACTTGACGGCTGACCTCCTTGTCTTGTAAATTTGTTTGATTTGCACTATTGTACGAGACAACATTATCATTGGTTAACATCTTCAGGTTGTTCTCCACTGGTACGTAGTCTGGTGAAAGTTGCACCTCTCTTTTAACTACGCTTTTCTCCTCATCGTCTTGTTGTGGTTTGACTTCATTAGAAACACCTGCAGAATCTTTGGAATCTGCTTCCTTGACAGCAACATCTCCTGGTACCTTGATGCATTGATTAAAGGAATATTAGTATTTGATATAATAAAAAGATAAATATATTAGTGATATAATAACAAAATAATATATCAGTGTTCTACATAGCTCGTTCCGTCCATTGTTGTTCATTGAAACCTAAAGTAAAGATGAGTTGATCTTACATGTGCGTTACAATGCTTAGTAATAGCCGACCTGTCGAGGTCACTACATGTTCGCTACCCACAACTTCCAGATCGCTGTATATTTAATTTGCATTCTCTACTATCGATAACATAATATATCTTAACAAGTATATAGACCTAACACTTACGACACATAGATTTAGTTTGTTGCGGGGAGGACTACGCTTTAACCATATTTACAAGGTGTCAAAATCTGTGGAGGACCAAGGAAAACCAGAAATATGGAGTAGAACACTTTGCAGAAAGAGGACAACATATGGCCATGACTTAACGCCAGAAATATTTTTAAGCATACACAATTTACAGGTCCGGGATGAGGCTCACCCCTCGAAAAAAAAAACTCTTTCAGAAGTAGTCTCTGGCTCCTTGCTACTTACCAGCTTGAAGTTGCTAAGGGGTAAATTGATTATAATGGTGGGTTTGTGAAGCTGACAGTTTGTGATATATGGCAGCTAGAAATGTTCAAAATGCTTTCGGAAACTTTTTTTTTAGTTTTCTAAAGTTATTTTTTCCCATCACTTCTTAAAGTGTAAAGATGTTTAGGCAGGTCACAATGCTCGTTGGCTGGAAGGCCACAAAAATACATATTAAGAACAAGAACCTAAATTTTGTAACACGACTACATTAGTTCACGGTGCCAATGTCTATCTAAAATTATTGCCAGTCCTATATCTTTTTAAGTTCTGGGCTAAGCACTGACACAGAAAACGCTACATGACAACTCTTGAAACTTCATTTGTACTAACATACATGTAAAAGATTAGTTTTCTTGTCCTTCCATTTTAAGACGAGTAAACATTGACTCACGTGTTAATCAGAATTGTGTGCTTTTGGGAAGTTAAAGAGGAATGATTGCAAGGGTTGTAGGACTGAAATAAGCACCTCATAAATATTAAAGAAAAGAGAAGGAGGATTCGCTCATACATAAAGATTGATGGCCAAAGCTTTGTTTTAGTTAATTATTTCCATACAAAAAAATACCATTTTGATTAAAATTAAAATAAACTCATGAATAAATTTATATTTATGAATAATACAAAATGTTTTGAATCTTCAGATTCCGATTTCATATTACCTAATGGTTTAATATTACCATGGCAACAGTAACAGAACAGCTAGGTGTATTACATAACAAAAACCCAAGCTTAACACTAAACTGTGTAAAATATAAGTACCAGGCATGCTTTTAAGCACAACTTCCACTCCAATTGAGGTATAGGAAAGCAGAATTCCAGAAGTACCTAAATGAGATTTAATACTTCCACAGAGTAAAAATATAACCTATACTCTTGAAATTGAGAACACAGATTATGCAAAGTACAACACACATGCACTGTCAATGTAATCAGTAAGATCAATTCATAAAAACCAGTGCACAACAAACACCCTTTGGTTGCACCATTTATTGTCATATTTGTTTCTAGCTCACTATTATTACAGTACTTTACTGTTTTACAATAACTAGCACACAGTATTGTATACACTAGCTATAACTAAATTGAAATTCAGTTCTCCAATTTATTGTACTTAACATGATGGTTCTCTGACGACACAAAATAATTCAAGTTTAAAGGCGGCATTTATAGGTAACCTACAATCAACTGCATGTTTTATATGCAGTGTCATCCATTTTATGAAATTACAAGAAGGAACAGACATCCAGGTTTCCACCCAAGGGGTAAGCTGGAAAACATTCATTTTATTCTTAGTTTAAAATTTAATAACTGGTCTTGATGATTAAGAACTAAATGTAAGGGCTTTGATTATACGAGCTAAGTGATCTCTCACAAATCTTTCTTTCTTTCTTTCTGAAGAACCACACACTAATAATTTCTTCCACTTCTCTCTGTTAACTTAACAGTTGGTTTTCTGCATTTAACTCAACAACATGCTAATATCAATAGCTAAAATGAATTGTACATTCCAAATCATACCGTGTCTGAAGAAAGTTAAATTACAGTGCATGAATTAAAAATAGGAACGCCACTGGCTATATATGCTACCAAAGGACCTACAATTCTATAACGGCATAAACCAACAAACAATTAATTAAAAATAATTAATGTAAACTAGAAGATTTTACTATTTTATTAAAGTAATTCAAGAAAAGTGTTTAAAATTAAATACTATAATGTAGCTTTGGCCACCAATCGGGGAGTTCCTTTACTTAATCAGGAGAAAATGTTATTACTGAAGAGCTGGGATGCTACAAAGCTGATTTCCAGCTTTTGTAACATCAGCAATGAAATAACAACTACAGTATACAAACAGCTGCGTGCCTTTTTTTAACATGCTAAAATGTTCTCAGTAATTTGAACAAGCACTTTTTTTGGCAAATCATTACTGGATAACCCAAAGACTACATACATGTCTAGCATGGACCCTATTGCCATCTCAGCTGGGAAACAAGGGTAACAAGACAACCTGTCTTAAAAGCATTGATTTAGAAAATTCTTAACAATTTTTGGGATTTAAACCAAAAGGGTAGCTTGTTCCCTTTACTGATTTATTAAGAAACCTTATCTTTCTGTTCCAGTTTCCTTAGCTCCTCATCAATTTCATGTTCTGAGACCTTCATATTAATTGGGCCAACAGCATTCCCAGCAACTCCATTCAGTTTCTCATATTTGTCAGAGGTTGTTGCTTTCTCCTCCTCTCCTTTACTCATCAGTTGCCGCTTTTCATTCTTTAAATGTTCTTCCTCACCTTGTGTCTGACCAGGTGAATTGTCTTGAGGGGCATGTGGAACTGGAGGCTCTTGTCGCTTCACCTCACTTTCAACTACTTTAACAGGTTCCTCTGTCTTTGCTGCACCTTCATTTGCCACAGCAGCAATGGGTTTTATATTCACAAGCTTTTCATCTCCAGGATTTGCATCATTAACAACATTTTCATCTTTGTTGACAATTTTGTCAGCTCCTAGACCAACCTAGGTGATAAAAATTGGAAGAAACACTGTAAACTAATAATCAAGAAAAATAGATTGAAGAAAAGTCAGCACAGCAACATTTCTTCACACGCATTATTTTTGTTATTAACTGTCTAACCAAATAAGTCTTAATCACTTAAACTTAACATAAACTAAAGAAAATGTATAATATCTATCTCTAATAATCCTGCACATGTCTATTGTAATAGATTAATGATTCAATCCATTCAATCTTAAGGTCAAAACACAAACTCTCATTGGCAAAGGTTTGTGCAAATGGAATCCACTTGTGTTCAGTTTTGTTCTTTTATTCATAATCCAGAGCATTTCAAAGATCAAAGACTTGATTCCATTTGGATTCCATTTCAATTCCATTCATGCAAAAATTTTTCTCTTTCATTTTTAGCAATTCTGTGGAGCATCAAAAGTTTAGAATGTTTCCACCTTGTGAAAAACATCTTGCTTTGATCTACAGTTCAATATAATAATAATAATAATAATAATAATAATAAT
>Ga0126337_10002073_pt1 | contig 12554 bp, 12 predicted proteins | sample DipCmetagenome_FD_92527 | JGI IMG/M metagenome (GOLD analysis project Ga0126337, IMG submission 92527) | Coral microbial communities from La Bocana,Puerto Morelos, Mexico - Diploria C A metagenome | ecosystem: Host-associated > Invertebrates > Cnidaria > Coral | place: La Bocana,Puerto Morelos... | reverse complement strand
GGCATCCCTGTGTCAGCACGTCCACGTGTGAATAGCGTTTACACTGGCCAACATGGGTACACAATCCGCTCCGCACGTGGTGGAGCCACCTGGTATTCTAAATTGGTATCTGTTTTTTTTGGGAAGCCAGGCCATGGTAAGAAGTTCCACACCAAAAATCATACGCCAAGCACGAGGGATCCAGAACTTAACAACACAGCTGTTTTTCACCGACATAATTTGTGAATAACTTTGTTGTGAAATCATTCCCCTAGAACCCACAAACCATCCTTGGCTTTCAAGCTGACCTGTCCATGCTTGAGCGCCCAGGCCATCGAAGTGCTGCTCAAATCGCGAGCCTACGTCATCAAGCGTTTGGACGAGGTTGATGGAGCTACGGGGTCTAGTGACACTCCGGGGAAATTGGGCCAGGTCACCTGGTCCAAATATGGTGGACCCAGCAAAGCATGGGCAGTAGCAGTGGCAAGGGCTGGATTTCAAACATAGGTCAACTCTTGACCCGAATGTGGGGTGTTAATGTCAGGTACTAGGAGAATATTTCTGAAGATTGGATAATCTTTCTCAAAAGAAAACATAATCAGGATTTTCAAAGACTGGACACTATTTCTGTGGTGTTTTTTTGCTCCTGGGAAACTGGCATTGCAAAACCGGGTTACGCAGTTTGTCAAAGTAGCTGCTTCCTTAGGACTTGGAGGTAGACTTTGATCAAGTTATGATCTAGGATTGTAGGGCCTTCAGCGTGATGGAACACGCTGCCACGGCAAGCAAATGATTCCTGCGTGCGAGCTTGCAGCAACAAAGTGTTTGATGTTTGATGGTTTTGATGTTCAAATAGTGGATTGTTTTGTTCACAAATGAATCACATGGGGCCCCTACAACTATAGTCAAAGAAATAGTCACCTGATTTCTACATTGCTCTTCTCCAGGTACTGCTTCGCAAACAACGTGTCTTCACCGACAAGGACACACTTACCGGGTGGGATATTGAGTGGAGTAATGAATCCGTTTTAGCCACCTGATCCAATTGAAAGAAAACATATGCATTCTTTAGAAATTTGTTGCTCAAGGTTGGAAATCGCATTTCAACTTCGCTATGGGAAAAGCTTTGCGTGGCAAAAAAAATTTGTCCACCATTAGGAAGGATTTGCCCTTCCGTGCCGATGATGGGCCAGAGTCTGGGTCACTTCCCCGACGTATGCGTGATAGGCAAAGGACTTCTATCATGGCTGGACTCAAGCACATTGGTGCCCCTATTGAGCCATGTTTGCAACCCATTGTTTTACTGGCCCCCCCTTCAATTGGTGTTGCCACTTGATTTGGGGATACCAAAATGTTTTGTGAATTCCTCATGATGAAGGTCTAACCCAATTCAGATTCACAAAGATTGTATGGAGAGTTTATTGAGGTTTCACTGTTTAGTTCCTTTGTACGGGGTATTGGTCTGAAATGGCACCAACACTTGTCAAATGAGGCCATCGCAACACTCGTGTCCCTCATCTTTGCTGTCCCTTCTTTGTCATGGGATAGGCCTGAGCAGCATTTTGAGGCGTTCAGCGGCCAGATGGAGGTCACGAAAGCCGAATGGCGCGTCCTTAGGATAGGTTCAAAGCTACCTCTCAGAGGTTCAAACCAAAACCCACCAAATGTTTAATCAAATATGTGTATTGCACTTTACAACGAGATATATCTCTATCTCCTGTGCGTATACTGGTAGAAAAAGTTGATACTGTAGATGGAAAAAATCCTGCATCGCTTAGGATGCCCGAAATGTATGTTTTTTACCGGTATCAAGACCTTTTTGGCGCAGGATATTTTCCATCAATCGTATGGCTTTGAACCTCTGGGTCAGGTGAGTAGGGTTTGACTTAGATTTTCTGTTTAGTTCATTTTGGGAAAAACAAGTAAGCAAGTAAGTAAGTAAGTAAGTAGGTAAGTAAGTAAGTAAGTAGGTGCATATGTGAACGTGTGTTCCTCGCAAATTTACAGTATCCAAGGCCGGCAGAAGCGCAGTACCGTTTGACTTTGCGTATGACAACATCAACATGAACTTGCTCACCAACGAAGGATTTTCTAACGCACTATTTCACGCGTGCAACTTGGAGATTGGATCTGGCCATGTCACGGCGCCAGTGTGCAGTACGTGGGTATTTATGTTTCTTGACCTTCAGTATAAAATCATTGACTCGTGTTGAATACATTCAACAAAACTAGTTTGGAACAAAAGTCTGCTTAAGCTTGGGGGAACCAACTTAAACCCACCATCTGAAAAGTGGTTAAACCGCCCAACCGTTGCCCAGGAGCAGAGGCAGCACATTGCGGTCCAAGTCTCGGCCACTAGGTCGACGTGACAGCCTGGCTGTCCGGGAGGGGAACCTTCTGACAGTCAGAGCTCTCATCCTCTTAATCATATGCACAGCAAAAGGAATTTGGTGGGTGCTTGAACAACCATCAACGAGCATAATGGAGTACCACCCATTATTTCAGGAGCTTTTAAAGATGATCACAGTGCATAAGAAAGGCATAGCTATGAGTTCGTTCGGGGCTCCGACAAAGAAGCGTACAACTCTCTACAGTAGAACCTTGTCTAAGGTACAGTACTTTCCTTTTTGAAATTTTCAGGTTGTTAAACCACTGCAAAAGTTCATATTCATATTTCGGCCTATCAACTATTGTTGTGCAAAGTTGGGAAATCAAAAACCCCTGAAGGCCATGCTGAGATTGATGATATTGACCAGTTCCAAGTACCAGAGCATTTGGAATCCAAACAAATGGTAATTCGGTATACCAACAGCAAAGGCGAGTCTCGTTGCTGCGGTGGCAGGGATTTAAAAGGCTCACAGGCTTATCCGAAGCAGTGGCTTTCAAAAGATAGTACATTTTTTTCAACCTCTTAGTGTGAATCTCAATTTTAACCACCCATCTCAATTTTAAGTGTTTGGTCTTCCTGAATTTCGTGTCTCTGTCGCCTCCACTCAGGTTTGCGGATGCTCTTTCGAAATGCAGAACCTTGCACGCACGTCGGAACTTGAAACGTGCCATGAAGTTTGTACGGACTGCGATGAAAACCGAGAACAAATATAATATGAGAGCTCGGAAAAACCGTGCTTGGGTAGCTGGAGGAAACCTTCAGCCTATTTTTGACTATTTGACTTCCAAATAGGTATCATTGGTCATGTGAGATATGATGACATGGGTTGTGCGCTGATGTGGGAAGTTCATCAAAGTGCACAGTATACCTACTATGTGAACCCCTTGAACAATATCCAAATGATGCCCCTGAAGAACAGCTCCCATGGTTAATTGCTCATCATGTTTGTTATGTACCTAAGTTTTTACAGCAACTTCCATCCCACATCAAAGGTTTACGCACATACCCACTGAACTTTGTAATTCACGCAGCGGTGAAGTGGTGAAAGGTTTGCAAAGTCATCACACACTGGAAAGTCTTTTGTACGATGAATGATGTTGCAGGATTAACAGAACCTGCAGGGGGAGTTGATACTTCACGCCGAGTCAAAAGATGTCCAAAGTCATCACTGGGAAATCCTCTTTGTGGTTAATGCTTCAAGCTTTGCTGAAACCTGGGGAGTGTTTGGAGTATTTGTACTTAAGGCTGATGTAAAACATTTCAAAGTCATCATTGTGAAATTCTTGTTGACATTTCCAAAGTCATCACTCAAAAATTCTTTGTATGATACCCTTATACCCATGATGAATCTATAATGGACCCTCCTTCCAGGAGCATGACCCGCCTGTTCCTGAAGCGCAGCTTTGGCGCAACTTGCCTGTTTGGGCAAAAGCTGGTGTGGGCTGGGCAGAGACTGGGTTGAACCCTTTTTTTTTGGTGAAAAAAATCATAATTTCACTAGTGCGATTTGGAGAGAAAATCATGCGAGTTGTTGCGAAACTGTGCGATTTGTAGGTCCACCCTGATTTCATTGATTTTCCACCTTTAAAAGAGTGGTAACCCTATCAATTCCAACTTTGTCAAACCTGCGAATTGCATTTCCCTATTTGTCAAACCTGCGAATTGCATCTGGATCAAAGAGTATTTAGCGGTTTGGAAGTTTGTGGGTCAGGAATAGGAAAACTGATCACGCCAAACCCCCCGAAGAAACGTGTCATGAGTAAGTCCCCACCGGATGGTGACGACAAAGCTACTACCAGAAAATCAGCTTTGAGAAAGTCCACAGAGAAGGATCCAGAAAAGGGCGCCGACAGGGTTAAGTTTCTGTTGACTGAGAAGAATACCAAAAAGACCAAGGATGCTGCTAAGGTCGGTGAGAAGCGTTCAAAGTCTAAGGGTAATGAGGATGAGAAGGGCTCGAAGTCTTCCAAGGAGAAGGGTTCAAAGTCTTCTAAGGAGGAGAAGAGTAGGAAGGATGAGAAGGGCTCGAAGTCTTCTAAAGATGAGAAGGGTGCAAAGTCTTCGAATGAGGAGAAGAAGAAGAAGTCTTCTAAGGAGGAGAAGAGTATGAAGGATGAGAAGGTCTCGAAGTCTTCTAAGGAGGAGAAGGGTGCAAAGTCTTCGAATGAGGAGAAGAAGAAGAAGTCTTCTAAGGATGAGAAGGGTTCACAGTCTTCCAAGGAGGAGAAGTATCAGAAGGATGAGAAGGGCTCGAAGTCTTCTAAGGAGGAGAAGGAGAAGGCTCTCGAAGTGCAGAAGGCTGAAATCAAGGCCATCATAGAGAAGAAGGAAGATACAGCAAAGGAGAGTCAAACAAAGAAGAGGAAAAAAGAAGATCCAATCACGTTTGTTCCGTCCCAGAGGAGCAAAGTGGAGCACATCTTCAAGACCCCGACAAGGAAGTCTTCAGCTACAGGAAGTCTCTCTTCTTTGTCTTCCAAGGAGCGTGCAGAAGCACATCTGAGGTCTTTGGGGGAGATCTTGGAAACCACTGATGATGCCGATGCTTCATCCTGCCCTGCTACAGACCTAGAAAACTTCTTGGATGACATCGACGGAAAGAAAAGAGATGAAAGTTCTGAAGATGGTGAAACCGAATCTGGGGAAGGAGAAGAGGAAGAGGAGAGCGACGAAGAGCATGATGAGGACGCAGAGAAGAAGGACGAAAAACAGGAGGAGGATGACGTGAGTGAAGATGATGAAGAAGATGAAGAAGCTGAGGAGGAGGAGGAAGAGGAGGAGGTGGGTGATGACGAGAGTGATCAAGAAGATGCCACCGATGAGGAGAAGAGTGAAGATGAGAAAGAGAAACCAAAGCCTGACACCGAGTCCCGAGCTTTGGTGCCTTTCAAAGAGGAAAGGAACTCGTCTACACACAAACGTGAGTGGGACTCTTTCGTTCGACAATTGAAGTCCAACAATGGAAATGTGCCTTGCCAATTGAGCGAGTACGCTCAATCTGCAGCTTCGAAGAAGGACTTGTTCTCTATGTGGTTGGACAGTGGAAAAGATTGGTCAAGGTGTGCAATCACCTTGGAACGAAAGATAAATCAAAAGAATGAGGCAGAGAAGGGATGGCAAGCTATTCAAGGTCACCAATTGAAGCTCAAGTATCCCAACAATCCTGACAAAGCAGAGAAGATAATGAAAGCCAGAAGAGATGCAGGACTGTGGTACCAGGACGATGACTTTCCTGAAGACATGGACGAATCTTGATTAGTTAATTACTGTATGTTGGGGGTGTGGGTGGGTGAGAGTGAGTAAGTATGTATGTTTGCTTGTTTGTTTGAAAGGTGTTACAGAAAATGATTAGTGTATACGAACTTGATCTATTCTTTGATCATGATATCCAAATCTCTTCTCTTAAGTATACCTCTAGTCTTTCCTTCCATGAGCCCTTCCAAACCAAATTCACCGGCCCAAGGAAGCTTGGTACTTCATGAGACTGGGCAACTCTTTCAAAAGGAAGGATTGCACTGAGGAAGGCATATCTCTCAAGGCTGAAATGGATGAGGTCAGTCCAGACCTTCGCAATGCTCTCACTGCCGAAGACGGCATGTTCCGGCCTGGAGCTTTGCCCAAGATTGGAACTTCTTCTGCTGCAGGAAACAAGGAGATCCTCAATTCGATCGAGAAGGCAGCTGGCTTTGGTTGTGTCAGCTGGGGGGGTCTTACCAGGAAGTGCTTTTGAAATGATTGGAATGCTTCTGAAGTTACTTCTAAAGATGTTCAAAGCTTCTGAAGTTACTTCTAAAGATGTTCAAACCAACGTTGTAAGATATGCAATTAAATTTGGTACCAACATCTTTCTGTCTTCTGGGTTAATCGCAGCTGGCTACAGGTGCAAGCCGTCCCAAAGAAAAAAACAAGAAAAGATGAGGATGAAAAGGCTGAAGAAGCGAAGCCCTTGAGTTGGGAAGAGAAAGCCCAACAGATCAAGGGAGACTTGTTGGTAGATAGTGCAAAGTGCAGGACAGAGTCGATCAAGCTCTCTAGCATCCCTTACGCGAAGGAATTGTCTTCCCAATTGCTTCAACATGCATCAAAACTTGAAGATCTATACAAGGGATTTCAGAAAGCTTTGGAGGACAACGCAGGTGAAAAGATCTTGAAGGGGTTGGTCAGCAAAGCAAACGATCTCTCTGCTTTCACTTCCAAGGCTCAGGCCTGGTTTTCTGTGTGGTACCGGTGCGATGGTGAACATCAAATCCCCAGCATAAATTGTAAGTCTATCCATCCATCTTTAAGGTATTTGGTCCCATTTTCCATTCTATTAGATTGCATCCCTTCTCGCATCATTGAAAAATAGCTTGCCCTGAAGGCTGCTTCGACGGCATTCTTGAAGCCACCGGCAAAGACCAAAAAGAAGGGCAATAAGTCAAAGGCTAAGGGGAAAACTTCCAAGGAGAAGGCAACTTCCTAAAAGGATATCAAGATTTTGATTGCTATTCCCAGGTGCTTTTGTATGCTCAGGGGTTGCAACAAGTGCTCATCATTTGTTGCTTTGACTTGACTCCATAGCAGAACCAACCAACATCGAAGTTGATAAATACTTTCCTGATTCATCACCAAGTTGAAAAATATCATTTTCCTGAGTCATCACCAAGTTGTTTTTGTTTGTCGAGAAGGTTGGGTTCCCCGGAGTCTTGTTATGTGAGCAGTTGGATATGTTCGTGTCACCTGGAAAAGAAAAATGTAGGCGGCACCGGATAGCTTCTTACAGCCTGGTTTCCACCTATATTGATTCAAGACTTATGGAAAAAAACCTGTGTGAAAAAAATCTATCTCATGTCTTTCTAGAGGCTGCTTTGAAGGCCATTCTCGTTTACTTGATATCTTACAAATTGATTTCCATCTGTATCAAGATTTCTTTGAAAGCCACACACTTTCTTACAGGTGTATACTTCTTTGAAGAGCATCCTGATTGATAACTCACTGACTTTTAGTTTGTTCGCAGTTTCACCTGCCAGGTGCCCGAACTTTCCACACCAGCGAAAGGCAAGCAGTGGAAGTGCCACCTTGGGACTGGAGTTTTTCAATGAACCCACTTGGATGTTTTCTTGAAAGATCTATAAAAATTGGATGGCCTTTATCAGAAATCTAAATTGAATGATGTGTTTTCAAACATCTAAATTGGATGATGTTTCAAAGATCGGATCATCTAATTGATCATGTTTTCCAATTTCTGCATTGGATGATGATTTTCACATGTGTAAATGAAATGATGTGTCTCAAAGATTGGATCATCTAAATTAGATGATGGGTTTTTCAAGCATCTAAATTGAAGCATGGCTTTGTCAAAGATCTGAATTGGATGGTAATTTTCGAACCTCTAACTTGGCCGTTGGGTTTACCAAAGACCTAAATCGGATGGTTTTTCCAAACATCTAAATTGAATGTTGATCTTCCAAAAATCAAAATCGGATGTTATCCTTTGAACCATCTAAATGGAAAATCCCTGTGTCAGGAAAAGACGGAGATTGGAGTCCTTCCCTGAATCCAAAACGGTGCACAAACTTACGGATTTGATTGGTAGAGGGAAGATTTCGATCGCTTCGGCAGCTGAACTGGCTTCCTCTATTGTTTCTTGTTAAAACCACTTTCACTTCAAGTAAAATTTGACCAACTGCCTTATCTATCTGTTTCTCGGATATGTTTTGTTTTCAGCCAGTTTTGGTGGCATCAAAGGTTCAAGACCATCCTGAACTTCCCAATCCTGCTGTTCGCGCTTTTGCAAGCTTGGGCTGTGACACCAAGTTTGGCGGTAACCTCGAGCGGGACTTGCACAGGTGGTTGAGTGGGCTGTACAACTTCAGACTCCAAGCTTACACCATTTATTTGAAGCTCCAGGAGTCTTGGGGGAAATGTTTGATGAGTAAGTTTGTCTTTCATCCCCTCTAGTGTAAACAACCGTAAAGCTTTCATCCTCAGCTTACATTGGTTTCATTTGCAATGTGAAAGATCTTAGGTAAATGGAAAGACACCTCGACGAACTCCAGTCAAAGTCTTACTGGTGCACGAAGTACTTGATGCGCTAGCCAAGTGTTGCACCCCATATTCCTTCAGCTCTATTCTTTTGGGGAACATGGACAATGTGGCTCGGGCTGCCTTCTTCGAGCATCTCCTAACGCTGGGTCCATGGAAATCGCATCCAGTTCTTAACCAACCAGGTATGGACTTTGAGAGGTTGGTGCCAATAACCATACACGCAGATGGTGCGCAGTTTTATCGGGATGATGAAAATTTCGTTTATAGCTTTGGATCAGCTTTTGGAAGCAAAGGCAATGTGAAAGATGTCCTCCTAACGAAATTCCCCCTAGCAATCATCCCAGAGAGATTCATGCAAGATCATGATGCCCCTGAGTTGCACTTTGTTTTTTGGAGGAAGTTTTTGCGTCAGTGGAAGTGTACATAACTGCTTTAAGGAGTATGTATCAAACAAAAATGTTTATCATTTCTATACGTGTATGGTTGAACTTATTTGTTGGTTACTCAGTCAACTTCAAGAAACACTCTCTAAGATCCTAAGATGTTTCATGTATGGAAACCTGCAACCGCTTTATCCTATAGTACATCTCCTCAGTCAGTGCCCCGTCAGGTTCGTCAGCATGTCAATGAAGTCATTGCCGAAGTGACATCATGGTCAATGACCATTGCTGCATCAGGCTGCGCGCCTTGTGTTGGTTTTTATGGTGAAGAGTTTGATAAAGGGTCATACCGGTATGGTTTCGCTGGTCAAGAGCTAGCTATGGGATGGAGGTGTTTTGGCTGGGTCTTAGTATAAGTTTTTGATGTCATGGGGAAATATTGCTTTTGAAACCTGATCTGATTGTAAACCTCAACAGCCCACTGCTGGGCATGTCATCTAACTCAGGGCCTGCTACTTTGCAATGAAGGCGGACTTGAAGGCCAGGGTCTACATCCACAAAATGCATCGGAACTATCAGTGCAACATGACCCTTTCAATTTGTATCCATCAGATTTTGTGGTGTTTAGTGAAACCAATTCCCCAAATTTTGTCTCCAACTTTGTTTTTTGAATTGGTGGGTTTAAGAAAGCAACTAAGGATGTGTGACCGGTGTTTGGCCTGCCAGGGGAAAGGGGCCCCGAAAGAAATGAACTATAAGAATTTCAGCAGTACAAAGGCATGGGACTTAACCACCATTTATCACGAAGGATATTTGGAGTTGGACAAGTCAAACCTTACCCCATGGCTATGTTTGCCGGGCTTTACCATTTGGAGCATGTCGTGGGACCTCCTACACAATGTTTTTCTTGGAACTGGGAGGGACCTCATTGCTAGTGGTATTCGAGCTTTGGTGATGCAGGGTTGCTATGATTCTTTGGGTCTGGGTGGAATTGACAGCATTCTATCACACATTGATTCCAAAGTACGGCAATCATGCAAAAGCTTTAAGTCTCTTGTCATTCCCAGTAAATGTTTTTTTCCCAACGGGGTACAGAACAAAAAGCACTCATTTGTTTGTAGTTTTTTTCACCTTGTTACCTGTGTAAGGTTACCATTTCCAGCTAAGCCAGAAATCAGCCTTCACAATCTGAATGGAGAAGATGATTATTCAGAGTTGTCATCAAGATTCAAGGGTTCAGCAGTAAAAACTTTGGTGTGGTGGCTGGCTCGTGAGACTCAAACATTTGCAGACACCATGCCTGAGGATGCTTTGACCTTTGCGTTAGTAAGTTGTACCAACTGATGTTCTAAAGAACTTGGATTTTCTTTCTGGGGTTCCAGCCACCTTGTGTACCTCAAAACGCTTTTGTTGAAAACCCTCCCAAGGACAAAATTGTGAACACCTTAGCGGTTTGTGTGTACCACCTTCAGCGGTTCTTCGAAATCCTCGACGCAGGGGGCCTTGTTCTGGCAGACTGTGAGGCTCAGGAAGCAGCCCAGTGCCTGCAAGTTCATTTGAAAACATATGGTGTACTTTCAGACCATTTTTTCAAACGTAGAATCATGATGTTCAAGATCCGATGCAAAAGTCACTATTTGTGGCATGTAGCGTTTGAGGTTGAGGTTTTAAAAATAAACCCCAACCTTTTTCACACATTCCAAGAGGAATCATTCCTCGGCAAAATAAAACAGATAGGGGTCAAGTGCCACGGTAGGAGTTGCTGTCATAGACTGCTTCAACGCTACTTTTTGTGTTTAGCACTTTTTTTGGAAGAGTGTAGAAAAGCTGAAACGGAGTGAGCAACAAGTGATGTAGAACAAAATGTATTTCTCATCCATTAATTCACAGTTCTTTTGTTTGGTTGTCACTCCCTTGGTTTGGGGCACGGGCCAAAAAAGGCCATGTGATTGAAACTTGAAACGTGTGGGGGCGAGCCTCCAGAATCGATGCATCCATCAGCGATGACCGAGGAAAACCGGTTTGGCAAGTACAGTCATGTTGGCTGAATGCTTGGGACGTTGGTGTTTCTTTGTTTGGTATTCCCTAGTTTTTTTGATATGTTGTAGGTCCTTGTTGGTTTGAAATGGAGTTTTACATCACAATGGCACAACTGAGCGAGGAAACTGGCGATACCCCATGTTTGCAAAAAACCTGTTCCCCCAAATACCTCAAAATCTTTAAGGGACACGAACAAGGGTTGAACAAGAACTTCATGTATATTTTTTGAAAGGGCCCCGAAGATTTGAGGGACAAACGTTGGAAGAAAAACCATTTATGAAAACCATTCTTCCCAATAATACCGGTTGGGTGCCTTAAACTTGAGGCGACAAAGGTTAAAAAGAACACATCATATTTGAAATTTCTCCACGTATAGAAATATTGATTGGTGGTTTTTGGGGTCAAGGTTTAGAAAAAACCTGTTTCTCCAATGTTTGAAAACATGTCTTGCATGCTAGAACATGTCGGAAACTTTAAAGTGGCAAAAACGTTCTGATAAACAAGGCAGTGTTTATATTTTCTTACCGCACATATCTATATTTGTTAATATACTGAAAATATGTCGGTATATACACGTGCTGTTTGGTTTTCAACATAGATGCAAACGGCAATGGCGCAAATCGCACCGGTCAAATGGGAAATGCCACCCTCCCACCCTCCCCATGCACTGTAGGACTTGAGGGTATAGCAGCTCTATGCATTCAGCTTAATTATCATGTAGCCATTGGCTGCGCGAACGGGGCTGTTGCAAACGGCAACGTGTGATATAGAGTACATAGGACTGCATGTAGCTTGCATGCAGCACTTTCTTCCTTTTTCAAAATGCCACACCATGAACCATGATTCTTTCATCCCGGCTTCGGTTGCGCAAACGCCACCGGCGCAAACGGCAAAATGCTTCAAATATTCTATTATTATTCTGTCTGTTCCTTTCCATGATCGGTCTTCTTTTTCTAGCATCCTCACGCTTATATTTGTCAATAGAGAACGTAAACGCCATCGCCGCACACGGCAATATTTAATTTATCTACAAATTTCTGTCATTCTTTCTTTATTCCAGCCTTTTTGTAATTTTTATTTTTTTCCCTGTTTGTCTTTGTATTTGCTATACTCTGGCGCAAACGACAAGATCCCTTGTAATTTGATGTTTCATGTCTGTTCTTTTCTATCTGTTTGTATCTATTCTGGTCTGGTCTGCTTTGTCTAGCATCCTCTCAATTTGCAATCTTTACAAACGCAAACGCCACCGGCGCAAAAGGCAAGAGCGCATACAATTTCACATGCAGTTGTATAGCATTTTCTGTCTATTCTTCTCTTGCCCACCGTCTTTAATTTTACACATAAAATACTTTTGGTCAAGCCTGCAATCTTTGTAGATAATGAACGCAAACGCCACCGCCGCAAACGGCAACATTGCCATGGTATGCCCATGTTGGTTCTTTCTATTTCTGTCAGTATTTCTCATAATCTTTTTCTTTTCTGTTTTTTGTTTTCTATTTTTGTCACATTTTTCTATTCTTACATGAAACATGGCGCAAACGCCACCGGCGCAAACGAAAAGATTGGCAGCTTTTGTTATATTTTGCTTCTTTCTGTGAATCTTTCCATTATTAGACTCTTCCACCTTACTATGCCTTATCCTTCTTGTGTGCACCATGCATCTTAATTCAAAAGGAACAAAGATAACTGTAAATAATCATAAATACATGTAAGGTGAATCCGACTCATACGACATGTCT
>Ga0126337_10002071_pt1 | contig 12555 bp, 5 predicted proteins | sample DipCmetagenome_FD_92527 | JGI IMG/M metagenome (GOLD analysis project Ga0126337, IMG submission 92527) | Coral microbial communities from La Bocana,Puerto Morelos, Mexico - Diploria C A metagenome | ecosystem: Host-associated > Invertebrates > Cnidaria > Coral | place: La Bocana,Puerto Morelos... | reverse complement strand
TTATTTTTGGAATTAGTAACGACCACAGTGTAATAAAGTCAGTGTTTATGTGACTATTACAACAATGTCAGTTTGTCATGTAGGTATTGTATAAAGCAAACCAAATTGAGAAATATATTTGGCTGCAATATAGTTTTATGTAATATAACACCTGTGAAACCTGAAAATGAACAGAATGAAATGCTTATGCATGTATAACTTTCAACTAAGCCTGGCTCATGCCTTGAGAAATCAGAGGACTTGTTTCTCTATGCCTGTGTCAGTTACATACTACAAATTATCTGTTATACCAAAGGTATGGGTTTTCTCATGCTGAAATAGGAAGATTTAGAGGACCAAAAATAGAGTTTGAAAAAAGAAATAATTACGAAATCTTACAACATACGATGCAGGACATGTTTATTACAGCTGTCATTACAACAACTTATCTTCAAAATGGGACAAAGCGAGACATAAAAATGAAAGGTCACTGGATTACAAACGCCTGTTTCAAGTCTGACAAACAGACAGGTATAGGTCAGAACTAAGGAGGACACAAAACATTTTCTTCTGTCTGGAATTAATGCGTTTCAATGTGAGACACAACTCTGATAGAGCAGAAAAGACACTCATGGGAAAAAGTGACTGATTGTTTTGCATCAAAACCATACTTGAGAATAACCTACAGTCTGACCCTACATGTAGGCAGACGTTATGGGCTTCGTGTGGAGCTGAACTGAACTTGAATTTTTTCAGCTTTCTTGAATATAGTTTCAATTGCTTGCCCCACAATTAGATTGTAAAGTGAGGTCCTGCATGGACATGGAACAGAAACCACGCCTATGTCAACAAAAGAATGTTATCTTTTCAGCAGCTGCTGGTTTACTAGAACAAGCAAACAGTTTTAATTTAACTTTCTTAACTTCAAAATAAGTAGATGTTGTTAATCTTAAATTTTTGTATGAACATCAATGAGGGTAGCTACCTTATAAGTACAATTTCTATGAATACAGGCTTTTTTTCTTCACTTACAGCTAAACAAATACATGTACTCCATTTGACCGCAAATTAATTATTGCCTGATCACATAGCAAGCATCATAATTATGAGGTGAAAAATGTCAGTTACTCATAAAGGGCTCTGTGTTTTGTAGAGTGTGTGCTACAAAATCAATGAAAGCACAGAAGAGTCGATTATCAGTTGTTTAATAACAGTGATTTCTGAAAATTGAATACATAACAACCACACATATGGCAACAACATTATCCAAGCTAACAAGACTGAGTAATATCAACATGCCTGATCAACAATTCCAGAACAGCTGAGCTGCTTTTACTAACAAGACGAGCTAGAATTTCATCAAGAAGAAGAATTCATGCAATTGTTGTACAGATTGCATCAGAAAATTTTACCAAACACTATAAAAACATTGAAAAAACACAGTGAATTACAAACTTGCTATTAAAGAGAAGCATTTAGTAGTCTTACGTATTCACTTGATACTGCATGTTCTAGAACAACTATTTATGAAAGGTCAAATAATTCTACTCCCAGCAGGATATACATGTGTAGACACAAAAATAAGATATTCAATAAACAAACAGTAAAGCGTCTTGACGTCACAATGTGCCTTGAATATGTTATCACACACCTTTTTGCCTACACAATCCTTTCCAAAATATTATCTACAGCTTTACCGCTTTAGCCTCTAACGCCAACCTGTGCATTTAACCCACCCACTCAACCTGAACACATTGCAATTTTGCTTTCAGATCAGCCAAAAAATCTTCTAGAAGGTCCTGCTTATTCATCGTAAAACAGAAACAGTCCTGGCTGTTAAAAAAATTCACTGAAATTGTTTCACAATTTCTGGTAAGGAGTGCATTTCATTAGAATATAAGAAGAGCCACGAATGCCTTTCAACATTTTCCTATGATTTATCTGCCAATCCCTGATAGGAGGTTTAACAAGTTTTAATCTTCACCTTTTAATCTTGCTCAGGAAACAATAACCTACTTATATTCGATTACAAACTTGCTATTTAAAGCTGAGAGTATGGATAATGATCCTCTGGGCGGGTCAAAACAGGAACAACATAATCTTATGATGCAAGGATGGGGGCAGAAAAGAACACTTGACATCAGTCTTAACTTTCAAGGTTCACTCATCAAAACATGTGGCATTGTCTCACTCTGCTTAAAAAAGAATTTAACAAAAATGGCAAACAAAATAAGTAGTAAACTACAATAACTACATATATTAGTATTTTGTAGCATAGTTGCATTCATGATTGAACTTTTAGAATTGATCAGTGATAACAAGGCCTAGACTGACCTTTGTCACTTGATGAACAAGAATTATTACACAACAGTCTTTCAAAAATGTGACACTCAATCCTCTTGCAACAGTTTGTAAAGGAAAGTATGACCTGATTGCAGAATAACGTTCTGTCGCAATAATTTATTTTAGCCAGCAAACTTGGACACAAGAAAAAATTGAACTTTGATACTGCATGCATGTCTTGACATACACCATACCTATTTATAAAGAAAATAAAAACAGCAGATATATTTGTATTATTTATTAACTAAAGATCTCAGCTGATGACTGACAATGTTGTGCACATCTCGGGTTGATGCAGAGCAGAACCCCCTCTGACCCTCCCCTTTGCCAAAATTGCTCGATGTGTAATATTATGTAAATGGTACTAGTTATAAGACAAACTTTGCAAACCAACTGACCGAAAACGTTTTGCGGTTACAAAACTTGCCAGATTCCATTCTTATGCTTTGCAGAGAGGAAATAGAACAAATACTGACACAATTTAGCCCAAGAAACTACTTATACAAAATTCATGTTTGTAGAAAATCTATTATGTACTTGAAGAAAGCTTGGTTGCCATGGAAATGGGCTTAACTAAGTCAATTGTCTTACACATTTCAAATTTTCAGTTGAAACAGTGTCCAATCTAACTAAGCAACTTTAAGACCCATTTTGAAGCAAAAACATTTACTTACATTATTTTAGTACACCTTGCAAAATATTAAAATTTACTGGAGAAATAACTCTGTGAAATTGGTATATGATAAACACAGACAGACGTGACAAGAGATTTTAAAATTTTACCTACATAAACTAAATATAATTGTGATTAACTTGCTAACTTTTGTTGAGAAAGCTGCTTAAAATCTACAGAAGAGAAAACAACAACTGCGCCTATGAACAAACCATTAAACACTTGTGGTGGTCAATGCACTTCATACTACAAATTATGTTTTAATTTTCTGCTTGAAAATTCGTTTTCTTTGCATGCTACTTCCAATGATTTTGTGGTGCATCAATGCAATGTTCTTTACTTTTCTTAATAATTATTTTTCTCATCATCTCATGTATCTGCATACTTGACAAGATATTGATAATGTAAGGAGAATTCATATGCTTATCCTTGGGAATAAAATCTACCATACAAGACAAATGTCCTGGACATCTCACTGTTTTGCCAAGGAAAAAACCACTGTCCTTGCCGTCTTCTCCTAACCTCTAATGCAAAGTTGACTCCTTTTTGTCCATCGACACGACACAATTTCACCCTGTTTTAGGAGGACGGGGCTTTTAAAAATTGCACAGGATTTGACAATGCCTACTATTTGGCTAAGTGCCAATGACATTTTTCCCTCATTACACTTTCTCTCATTTAGACTTTATTTGATAAAATGAGAGGATAAAGAAAATGTCAAAAAAGACAACAAATTCACATTAATTCATAAGTCTGATCATCTAGAAATTTTCCTGTAAGTAATAGAAGAATTCTACAGTAATGGTATCACACATGCATTCTTTGTTTATGTGCATATTACAGGAAACAAATAATTGGTTTTAAGTCAAGCAACAGGGAGGTAGAGCGTATAAAAATTCTAATCGTTTACAAGATTAGTACAAAATAAATTATTTGCGGATGTAAAATATGTCTATAGATACCCACAGAAAATCCACTAACAGCATGTCAGCTACATCTGTAATGGCAAAGTTTCCTGCTGACCAGGATGACCCAATAGCACACTCCATATATTCAAAGAAAGCCCGTGTGTCATCTAAAAGTGTAAGAAGCTACAGGATTTAGGCACACAGGGAGTCAGATCTTGTGCCATTGGTTGAAAAACATATTTCACAAGGTTTTTTACCACTGTTTATGAGCACTGGTTTATTGCTATGACAACAGTGTGACAGTAACCATGAGAAAACCACCCAGAATTAAGAATAAAAACCTCAAGTCAGCACAATATCTATATTCATGTGATAAAAAGGAACAAATTAGCATGGGGAACAGAGAATTACATATTTATAGGAGCGAATCTGAAATTAAGCTCAAATTCCACATTAGCCACATTTATAAATATCGAATAAAATTGACAACAAATTTCAACTAATACAAATTATTTTCACAAAAAGTCACAACCAATGAAAATGTTACCAATTTTTGGAGAATTCAGCTCTTATAGTAAAACTTTATGAAATCAGTTTCTAGATCATATCTTAATATTTCGGCCTGGCAGAATAATTATTACAAGACTATTTTCATTCATGAATGTAAACAAATTGAAATGAAGCAGTGTGGTCAAAACATAATTCAATCTCACAGCAAATATTTTCCATTGAAAATAATTAGTACTCTGCTTTTAAGCTAATTTTACTGCGCAGCGCGGATTGGTTATAATGTTTGCCTTGAATTCTTTCAAGTTTTCGAACAAACTGTGTTATAGTTTTAAAAAATTGGACAAAACAGAAATAGTCACTGTATTGACTCTGTCATCAAGTGCGAAAGTCAAGTTTGTTCAACGCTTCAAGAGAAAATTAGTAACCATATTCATAAATGCAAAAAGTATTTCGCCAATATGGCATCGATTAATTTTATCTCTAGAACATATGGAAAGTGAAAACTCCGTGCTGACGCGCGAACATTTTATTAATAATATTACCTACGTCGCTCCCATTGGAAAAAAATTCCTGCATGCTTTATTTAACGAAAAGTTGTGCGCTGTGGTCCAGATTTTTTTAAAAAACAAACTTGTTGTGTTCTCTATTGCCCAGACATTTAATCTTTGTTTTCTTTGGTTGCAAGAAAATAAATATAAATCGAAAAAAAGATAGCTGGGGGGAAGGGATTTCTTCTTGGTGTGAAATCGACGTTATTGCTTTCCAAAATGTCCACAGCACGCAATGCGAAAAAAACGTCGGCGTTCTGGAACGTAAAAAAGATTCTACTACAGTTAATGTTTTCGAGATAAATTGATTGATCGATATTGTTCCTGAGCTTTTAAAATCTATTCAAAACAATAGCATAAGCCACAAGCTACATGTAACAAGAAATTAAAAAACACACCATGCCAGATTGAATTACAAAAACACAGTCCTAAGTGGACTTTGCTGCAGCGTTCGCTACAGATGTTCAACAGAATGCCATCATGGAGTCCTTTGAAGGAATTCCACGTAACACTGCGTTCATTTGGACGCTTTGAAAGCGGGTTAAACTTCCTTCACACTAAAAAACATGCTTCATGATTAATTTATCTTTATTAGATATTCTTTTTATTTTCTGCGAAGAACGTCGTAACCTCAGGGAAACTGCAGAAGTTATAAGTTGCGACGACAATGGTTTTGCTGGAAAGAGCTGTGCAATGGAAGAATGTGTGAAAAAATAGGTCAGAACGTTCGACCGTTAAAGAAGAATCGAGACGTTAGTTACCTGTTGTTGCGCGCTCAACACCCTACTGCCATGCGGCCGATTTAATAATATATTGAAATTTTACGATCTGAAAAACAAAGAGCTCACAAAGAAATAGTTCGAACAGCGTTTGTAGCATAGCCTTTCTTAAATCGCTGTAAATTACTCTTTCGACGAGTTCTAGAAACAGAACCATGGTCTGGTTTGCGAATAAATCCGCTTGAATGATTCCTTAGATATTTTCAAACAACACAATCGCCTATAGAATGCTCACAATTTACTGTTTCCGAAAAGAATAAAACGTTGGTCCCAAAGGACGTCCTTGATAATTCTCACACAAGAGCAGATCACGGCACGAGCCGCATAAAGGTACACTGATGCTGTTCTGTCGGACGAAATTAAGGAAAGAACGAAAGGAACGAAACTGAAATAGGAATTTTTACGAGCCGAACGAATTTGTTCATATCTTAATGTGCTTTGTAGATCTCACAAATGCGCTCCAAAACACACGTGTTAAAAAAGATATTCATTACAAATAGTACTCACATGTTGACATGACTCTGAAGTTAATCTGAATTTATCAAAGTTTGGTGTTTGACTTTCGCTGGGCCCTGATTTTTTGCGCCGATAACTTTTCAGTGAATCATGCCATGCCATTGAAATATGGAGGCCACAAACAAAAACTACAGCTTCCCACAGGCAGTCTTTGCGATAAATTAGCGAACGGCTTTCAGTCCATATTGTGGCAAACACCGTGGGCACTTCAGGAAACAGCCACTGCAAAGACCTAAGCAGTGATTTGGAACTAAGGCCAGAGTTCCGGCAAAAAGTTCATAGAAATTTTCCACACGCCACGCAACGTGGCTTGACGAAACTGCGAAACTAAAAAGATCATATGACACTGTAATACGAAAATGCTTACCTCAAATTCGCCAGTTATCCTCTTCAGTTCATCCTCGAAGCTTTCTCTTATTTCGTGGCCTTCGTAGTGTTGCAGAGCGGCGCTGAAACAAGGTATAGAAGCAGCAACCGTTAATATGGAACAACACATGAGCAATAACCAGCGTTCGTTCGAACACGAATGACGACATCGCAAAACCAATAGGAATTTTCGAACGTTTACCTCGACTATTCTCCACAGTAGGGTAGTTAAAAGCCGCCGCTTTAATACCGAGACAAGACAACTTCGATATCAGCAGTCTTACAGCGGAGTCGATCTTGCTAAGTATCTCACATCGGTTGTAAGAGGAAATGAAAATGATGAAGGACAGAGAAGGCCATGGAACAGGAGGGCTGGTAACCGGGGTAACGTCAAGCCATGAGACTTGTTCCTATGGTAACAAGCGTCCGAACCACTTTGCCGCCAAATTGCTAAGTTTCTTTTTAGCCGATATAGCTCGCACTTAAAAACCACTAATTTATACCGGCCAATGCTTTGTCGAGAGCTAATATTCTGTTTTCGTTCCTAATAATAAAAATTTTCATTGTAAATGGCTGCTAAAGCTTTCTTTTACTTCTGTAGCAAAAACAGACGGTTGTATTTCCTAAAATATTTTGAAAGGTGAAAGGAATAACCGGTTCGCGCCGCGTTTGAAGCGTATAAAAAACCAATTTCTATGACTGGGAACACCACCCCTGGTTTTCGAAAGCAGAACACAGTAAGAGGCACCGCAAAGACTGCTTTAGCATGTCGTTTAATATATTACTTCCTCAGATCTTAGTGCGTAACGAGAAATTTATGAAAGCGCATTTAGAAAAAGGCCAAAATGACGAGCTTTTGGGAAACAACCCAACGTTGGAAATTCATAAAAAGCCTTCAGGCTTGTAGCAACGGCTTTGATAAATGCTTAAGCCGAAGAACCAATACCTAATAAGGATGGTCAATTATTTTGTTCGAGGGATGATAGTTTTACATTTTTCATGAGATATGTCCAATTTATTCTCACGACGAGGGTCATATCGGAAATTTTCCGTGTGTATAAATTTTCCCTAATTTAGGGCCGGCAATTGCCTGTAAAAGAAATTACGAATAAAAATGTTAATGTTAATTGGGCTGTTTTATATCCCGCAAGACGTTTTCGTAACAACAACGTATAAGTTAAAGTTGTTTTCAAAACGCCAAGCGCCCATATCGTCAGCAGTTTCTATGGCGGCAGTAAACTGGAAACAGAATTCACTCCAAATCTGATGTTTCCAAGCAATGCAGCGTCGCCGTTAGAATCAATTGTTTTATTTTACCACTTTCTCGACTTTCTGTTTGTGTTTGCCGAAAGACTGAACTTAGTGTTTCACTCTTGACAAACTAAATAAATAATTCAAGGCCACGGCAGTCGGGGAATGATAAATACTTGTCAAATACTAATCATCCTTGTGGAGAAAGTCTAATTTCAAAGAACACACCAAAGAGAAATTTAATTTAAGTGTTACTGTGAACCTGCTGAAGCCTTCGCTTGCTTTTCAAGAGAGAAGGAAAGAAAATACTCTGGTTATACAAAATTATTAAGTAAACCAGTTAACGGACATTTGAGTGAGATTTTTAGACTTTTTAAACCGACAAAGCTTGGGTAGCAACGTCCGAAGCTGACATGACAACGAAATCAAAACGCTACCAAAGTGATAGTCAAAATACAGAGAGAAAACACCAGAGAAAAAATTATTTACATAACAGTTTTGATTCGTAGACTTCTTCGTCAAGTTTGCGTGATAATTATTTTATTGCTTTGATGTATATTTCGTGAGGTTTTTACAAAACATTTGTCAGGTTTCATCGGCTATCTCGGCGCCTGATGCTGCCGTCATAAATCACGATTTTTTTGCCAATCCAAAACATACTTCAAAATGCCCAGAGGGGACCTAAAGGAAGCGAAAAATTACGCTCGTGGAAATTAAGAAATGTTTCACAATTTTAAAGGGCTTTAATATCTTTTGCTGCTTGATAGGTGCATGGTATGCTGAGAAACTTTGCGAGGCCATTAAAAATATTCGCTTCACAGTAATAGGCACGCGAAAAACGCGAAAGGCTTCGCTACTGACTGAAATCGTTATAAATCTTGACAAGATTATACAATTGGCTTCTGATGCAATTCGAGAAGTTTCCAACAAATGCAAATACGCATATTAGAAAGTTCTACACACGCCCCAAAAAAATTATAATTAGACTATATAATAACAATAAAAGCGGTCTCTTTTTGTTCGCGTTGTAAATCAATTCTTGATTCTTGCTAATGGTGGCAGAATCTAAGCACGCTTCGCTAAAGCTCGGGCGCGACCTTTGCTTTCTAATGCAAAGCTTCAGCATAATCAAATCACGGTTTCTGCAATCATTAGTGCGTTATCAAACTTTGACGCGTACGCAAATGTTACCATGGGAAAACATTTAACTCGTAATTGAATCGCAACTTGATGTTGACGCGAAAAATTAAACAAAAAAGCAGATTGTGTCTTCCCACACAATGTGGTCGTGTTTTTGCCAAGTAGATGCATTATCCAACCTTTTAATCGCACTTTGGAATTTTCCTCGCGCCGGAAACTGCGAAGAAAACTCAAATTAGTACAGAAAACAAAACCACGTTATCCAACGTCGTAAACAATGGCTGCAACACCTGCCTCAAAGCACCGGCGAAAGAGAATTGTTGAAGGTCTTTCATTTAAAAGCACATTCGTGTTTTGTGTTTCACTCAGCTGGAAATGTATGCAACATAACACGGAATCAAATTTTCAATTGCTCTTGCATTGTCGGAAGGGTTCGTTTTAAGTTTTGCACAGCTGTCTTTGAGCGTAACACAGGACGCTGTTCGAAGTTGGCCGTTGTCGCTTAGCAATTATCTGCTTTTTCAAACAAACTCGCCTTCTGTGCAACGGCAACTGCAATTGAACAAACGCATTGAAATTCAAAATTAAACTCCTTTATACATGCAAAATAGAAATATTGTAAGTTGGTTACCGTATGTTAAATATATTCGAGGTTGAAATAAGCTGAGCTTAATATAGAATTTTCGTGAGAATATCTTGGACTTTCAAGTACCTTTTTACAAAAAATTGTAAGTTTTGAATAGCTTCGGCTTCATTTTAGCAGCCGAATGTACAATATAAATTAAGTTCCCTTGACAACAAAAAACAAGCGCATCAAATATTATACTCTAGATCTAACAAATCAGCTGAAAAATCGACGGGAAAATAAATCAGTTTCTAAATGTCCACTATCAGACCCCGAATTGCTATTCTGCTCTGCAAATTAGAATTTTTGCTACACATGGGGGCAAATTCGTTCTGCACAAAGTGGAGTTTCATTTCTTTTTAATGACGACATGATTTAGTGTGTTCGTCCGGCCGTGAAGACGCTTTGTGGTTTGCGAGTGTTGTTTCTTTATCCATTAAATTTGTGTTAGCGTTAGTCCCAAACGGCGTGTTTTCCCAATTAATGGTCTGATTTAATGAAGTTTTGATTAATAACAAGCTTGTGGCCGTACCACAGAAAATAAAACGTTGATCATCCCGTAAACACCTCAAGCGCTAACGAATATTTTCAACTTATTCTCTTCTCCTCTCAAAAGAACAGGTTAAGTATTCTAATAAAACGCCAATGAACATTAAGTTACTGGGCACATGGTATGTGGTGTGTGTAATCAAAAATTGAACTCCCGGTTATTTTCGCACAAGCCAACACTGGCTGGAAGCCGCGAGAGACAATACTGTATGTCATTTGATTGTTTCACCTCGTGCAAAAGTCGTTACTAATTACACAAATACTAACAAATCGCGTGTAAATATCAAATTGCGACAACAGTGAATTTGGCCGATTCCTGGAGATGTCTACATAACCTATGTTCACGAATCGTAAACGCATGTTGTTTCAAAATGTTCCCATCTGATTAAAAATAGCGTCAGATCTTTCATAAAATCTAATCAACCGTTGACACGGAATAAAGTTTTGACAGAACATTGTTTAAGTTTTAACAGCTAGCTTTCCGTTTTATTTTGCTATTGTCGGCCGGGCCAATCACAAACAAGTTTCCAGTCTGGAAGGCGGAGAAGTCGTAAAAAGCCACATGGTGCAGACTGTTTCAAGCGTGGTTTTAAGCTCTTTAATTGGTTGATAACTTTGAAAATAATGGTGACGTTTTTTACCTCTTGCATGTGCCGAAAATGAATTGTTAAAAATTTGAATTTTGTTTTTCAAGGTGATGGATGCCTAGAACAAAAGCGGGCAACGCTACTAGGCAACTTCAAACACACTGGGATAAATTCTGCTCACAAACTGATCTACTGCAGTGTTCGTAGAAAAAACACACAGAAAAGTGACGGTTATGCTCACAATTATGCTTTTTTCATTTATTCATATCAGTTTTATGTTAATTTTATTTACCCTGGTGAGTGTTGCAATATTTCACGCGGCAAAAAGTCGCAATAGAAGTATGAGAAAGAAACCAAGCAAAAATCTTACTTCGGCGAAACTCACTTCAAGCGTCGGCCACGAAATCAAACATTCTGAAGGCGAGAAGATGAGAGCCTGGGAACGAGGATGAGAGACCCTGAGAACGAGGTTGCCTCAGACCTTTTGACAGAAAAGCCTTTAGCTCTGGGAACGACAGCGCAAACTAAAGATAAAAAGCAACAGGCTAATGGCAACGAAGGATTATCTCAAAGGTTAAAATTTACGAATGTGTTTAAGCCACTTTGACCTGGAGAAGACATGACATTTCCAGTCCTCTGTATGTTAATTTTCTCTTCTAAAACCTGGGTCAAATAACTTGAGTTAGGCAAATATCCCCAATTAGTGGAGTTTTACTCGCACACAGATTCAGATGCTGCAATCTGATTGCCAGCTTAACTATCGTAAAATATTTAACAATTGCATATGAAATAACTGGAGGTCGCCTACAAAATGGCGACGTTTTCTCGTTTATCTGAAGTTTAAGGTACGAGAGTAAATATTGGTACGGGTGGCGCCTTCCCATCCCTCCTCTTCTACCCCTATTTAAATGTAGGTGTACTTAGTTTTAGCAGGGGCATCAATGGCGATATTGATAGTGTTGTTATTCTCAGAAATTGCCCTCACTCCCAGATATGACAATAACCCATCATTGGTATTTAGACTGTCTTGCTTTAGTTTCAGGAATGCCTGAGTTTCGGCTTCGTAGGCTGCTCGGATACTCTCCGCCTCGGCGCGAGCTTTGGATAAAAGCACCCTGGCCGCTGATTCCGCAGTCTGGATTGTGATCTGCGCCTCCGCGAGGGCTTCCTCTTTGTCTGTCCTGGCCTGAACCAATAGCCTCGGGCGCTGGTTTTCAGCGACCTTGATGTTTTCTTTCGCGGCCTCCTTGCTTCTTACAACCGCTTCGTATGACTCCGGCCGCTTTATGTTTTGTACCTAAGTAAGACAATGGAGAAACGACGTTAAAAAAGAGAGCATTCTTAGAGAACAGAGAAAGCGAGGGTGAGAAGAGTTGAGAGGGGGAGGGACTGGGGAGAGAGGGTGAAGCGAAACTGTATTACACTGTTCCAGTCCCCTGTTGTGTTTTTCATTTTCCTCGTTCGCTCATAGAGTCACAAGAAGCCAGCTGACAATTTAGATTTCTTCACTAAAAAGCAACTTTTGCTGTCAAGCGCGCATTACATGATATGCGATCTACATGACTTTCTTAATTAAAGCGTGTTTTAATTGTACCACTAAATTGTCAGAATATTAACATTATTTCAATTGTTATTTACTATTCTTAAATAATTCCCCTTTAAGGTCATTCCCCAGTATTGCACTGCGCAACTCCTACTGCGCACAATTTCACACGCGATTAGCGCGCGCGCATTAGAAAATGGCGGCTTTTTCTTTACGGCTGGACCCCGCCATAGAAGTA
>Ga0126337_10002070_pt1 | contig 12560 bp, 5 predicted proteins | sample DipCmetagenome_FD_92527 | JGI IMG/M metagenome (GOLD analysis project Ga0126337, IMG submission 92527) | Coral microbial communities from La Bocana,Puerto Morelos, Mexico - Diploria C A metagenome | ecosystem: Host-associated > Invertebrates > Cnidaria > Coral | place: La Bocana,Puerto Morelos... | reverse complement strand
TCAATGTAGCGACCGTAGAGTTCAGGTTTGGGGCCGTTGTATTGGCTGAAAAATTGGTGTTCGACAAAACCTACGAAAAGATTAGCATAGCTGGGTCCCATTTTGGTACCCATGGCTACGCCACTGGTTAAGCCAATTTACTTTTTTAACTTAGTTGATATAACCAAATTACTGTGTCTGTCTGTGTGTATCTCTCTGTGTCTCTGTTTGTCTGCCTGCCTGTCTGTCTATCTGTGTCTCTGTTTCCCTATCCGTCTGTCTGTCTGTGTCTGACTGTTTGTCTGTGTCTCTGTCTGTCTGTCTGTGTCTGACTGTTTGTCTGTGTCTCTGTCTGTCTGTCTGTCTGTGTGGCTGTCTGTTTGTCTGTGGCTCTGTCTGTCTGTTTGTGTGGCTGCCTGTTTGTCTGTCTGTCATTATATGTTCCAATCCGTCATTATATATTCCTATCGGCCTTCATCGATTAGTTAGAATTTTGGGGATGTAAGATAGCGTTTTAGAAAGAAGTATTTAAAATCCAGCAAGTACATGTGTCAAAGTGGTCAGTTATGAACTGCTGGTTTTAGCTTGTGCGAAGTCTTACAAAGCAGGTCTAAATTGAACTTGTAATCTAAAGTGAATCTTTTTGGTGCCTAATAACGCAAGAGCTCGTTGATTAGATGGACTCCTTCTCTCTGTATCTGAAGTCCAGTTTAGCAAGCTTAATGACTAATTTTGAATCTATGAACTACAGATCATAGCGGCCATGCAAAACCCAACCCCAGTCTGCTTTCGTTTGGCATGCTTTTAACTCAGTGTTCGACTCTTAGCCACTCTTCAAAGAAGAAACAATTCCATGTTGTTATCTGTATGGATTGTTTCTGCGATTGTTCATTAGGTTTGGTATTTTTTTCTTCGCAGTAAATGCGACTGCCTGGTTCAATAACCAAGCTTACCATTCTATCGCCGTATCTCTTGCGGCTGTGGACGCCGCCATATTACGTTTTACTCTTGGAAGCAACTTCTCATTAACGACCATTAATCACCCACTGCCAAGAACAGCACAAGAATCAGTCAATGATTTACAACGGTGAGTCAGTCAAAAATGCTTATGCCAGCGGTGTTCACTCTCTGGCTAGTTTATAGAAGAACCTGGGAACAAGTCCAGTGACGTCACGCATGGCACGCTGAGCTTGTACATTTTCATATTGAGCAATTGCAAAACAGTCGCCCAGTTTTCTCTCGTAATTTTTAAGGTAGGGCGAAGCAAGAGACGGTTAAGGAATTTTTTTCACGTCCTCTTCTAATCCTCCACGCTAAAATACAGGTTGTTCTATGCTATGTTAAAGATGAATCGCTTCAATATTTCTGCCTTTTCTGCTGACGTTGTTCAGTATCGTTAGTGTTTAAATTCAACCTTTTCTGTATTTCATATGCAAGAACACAGTCGTAACACTTAGACACTCAAGGTATCAATATCAATATCTTCTTACTTCTTCACTTTCATGGTCCCTTGAAGACACTGCCTTGATGTACCGACAATCTCTCAGAGCTAAGGCAATGAGAAATGTAAGCCTCGTGATTAAATCTCGTGATTAAAAGTTTTAATGTTGTTCCATTGTTTCCTTTTAGCAATGGCCTCGGATTCAGCATTGCGTTCAACGTGTTATTTGGCATGGCTTTCCTGGCTTCAAGCTTTGTTGTGTTTCTTGTCCAGGAACGAACGAACAAAGCCAAACACGTGCAGTTTGTCAGCGGTGTGGATCCAATAAGCTACTGGGGATCTGCCTACACGTGGGACTTGATCAACTTCCTCATCCCCATCCTCTCAATTTTAATCCTTATGGCTGCTTTTGACGTCCCGGCTTACACAGGTCTGTAATCAAGTCATTACTTCGACTGTCGTCTTAGAGCAACGTTCTATTAGACCAAAACTAAGATCATCACGGCTAGCAAATCACAACAAACACAATAACGCGATGACCCAATCAAAGCTCCAAGAAAAATTGTATAGCCGGTGTCAAGCGCGGAAAAAGTTTAAACCTTCTCAAGCGCGGGAAACTACGGGTAAGCCAAGTGACCAGTAGGTTTAGTTTTCTCCTGATTAGTTAAAGAGACGGCGCGTCTGTTCTGATTGGTTACAGAACATAAGCAAACAGACCAAAAAGCAAATAGTAAGTGTAAAGGGTCGCAATCTCGTTTTATGAGCGCACTTCGACTGACCATCAAATATGAATTTTTTTTCTTTTCTCTCTTCGCAGGTCCTCGTCTTGGTTGCCTGTTCCTGCTACTGATGTTTTACGGCTGGGCCATTATTCCTCTTATGTATCTGTTTTCGTTCGTGTTTCGTAGCGCTTCTAAGGCCTTTGTAGTGCTGACTATTTTCAACATTGTCACGGGGTTGGTCACACTTCTGACCGTCTTCATTCTAAGTGTTCCAGGTAAAGGCTGCGGCTGCATCATGTGTTCTTTGTAAAATTATTCTTTTGTCCACAATGTCTTCCTCCGTCCCTTACACCGTTTTTCACGTCTATATACTTTCCGATTAGTGGCGATGTTTGTTTCATTTCGCAATGTTGCATTTTTAGATCCAATAACAGTTTTTAGAGGTTTAAATTTCGTTGCCTCAACAAGCAAAGAGCTTAATTTTTGTCTAGTATCATTATGAATAATTCGACACCGATTTTTACACACCAGTTATACGTAGTGGTCCAGCCCTTACTCTGCGCTAATTCCTAGAGAAACATATTTGCATGAGTACATTGCAACCAAGTGGCAGCTCAGTGCCTCGACCTGTGGAATCAGTTTTCTTTTATAGGGCGCTCAAATGCACTATCAAACTTTCGAAGACATCGTTTAACCGCAAAACACCAAAATACAACCAACGCCTGGGATAATCTGAACCCGAAAACACAACCGATCACTTCAAGGTGCTCTTTCTGCTTTTAACAATAAATTTAAGCCCTGCTATATCGCTGTAGCCAATAAAGTTTAAAGATTAAGTATTATTGTATAGCAAGGTCGTCTTCAAAATAATCCGTGGGTTTTGATTGATTCTTTCTTAGTCGGGACTTTGCCATACGGACCGTTTCCATGCAAACGGTCATAAACCTAATTCAGGCTCAAGTGCCAATATTCCCAGTGCGGCTCTCGCACTCGGTTGGTAAGAGGTTAGTACATTCTGACGCATTTTGCTTAGCAGCAATTTCTTTTCCTCCTTTAGATTTCAGCTTTCAGGACATTGGCCACGCTCTGATATGGACTTTCCTCGTTCTCCCTAACTTCTGCCTCGGCCAGGGAATGGAGGACATGTTCAGAAACCAAAACGTCATAGACATGTTCAACTCAGCCGTAGATGTGTGTGTTGCGACGTACCACGGCGTCTCCAGAAAATTCTGTGAAGCCAACATTCGAAAACTAGGCGGCGATGGCCTACAGTTTCAGGATAATTACCTGGCCTGGGACAATCCTGGCATTGGACGTTACCTGATATTTTTGGCCTGGGAAGGAATCTTTTTCTTCGCACTCGTACTGTTGATCGAGTATCGCGTGTTTGACGCGTGTACGAGATTTTTGGCGCGTTTACGCTCAAACTCCACCGGAGTGTTTACAATAGACAGATCGACCTTGGCTGACGATGAGGATGTTTTAGCGGAGAAAGAAAGAATCTTGACATCTGAAGACAACGATGATGTGCTTGTTATCAAGGAGCTGAGCAAAGTGTTTGCTGGAAATGGCCGTAAGTTGTAGTTTTAATTGAGAATTTCTAAATACTGGCACAATACAAATCTGATATCTCTATATTGTTTACCCAAGGGGTTCCTAAGAAGGCAGGGGGATAACGGTTTAATGCTAGCTAAGAATGATATCTAAGTAATAATTAGCAAGAAAAATCGGGGGCACCAAGCTGACTTGCTATCGATACATCTGTGTGTATCGTGTGTTTGATTCCCAGGCCATGGGCCATTGGTTGCAGTGGATCGTTTGAGTCTGGGTATCCCCAAGAATGAGTGTTTTGGTCTTCTGGGAATTAACGGCGCCGGAAAGACTACCACGTTTAGGATGCTGACTGGTGACGAAACCATGTCAGGTGGGACAGCTTTGGTGGAAGGCTTTGACATCAGAACCAGCATGAACAGAGTTAGTTGCATTGATTCGTTTCTTCCCTCTCATCTAATAATAGCGAAGTACGACACGCCCGTCTTGCGCAGGCTAGTTTTTCTCTGGCTTGCTCGCGCGTACCCTGGATGCTTGAAGTCCCTATCTGTGGCAGAATTTAGAGCGATTCTTTTATCCATGTGGATTCCCTTTGGCCTTAATTTGGTTCATCAGGCTAAACATACCATCTTAACCTCCTTTACTTCATTGATTCCAGGTTCGTCAGCGTATTGGGTATTGCCCACAATTCGATGCTTTGATCGACCAGATGACCGGACGAGAGCTGCTTTGCATGTACGCTCGGCTACGAGGCGTACCGGAAGGGCTAATACCGGACGTTGTCGAGGACCTCATTAACGCTTTAATGCTCCAGGAACACGCTGATAATGTAACCAGTTCATACAGGTATTTCATTATCTTGCTCGTATCATAGATAGATCACGTGTCCTTTTGATAGACGAGGCATTTTCTTAGTCTACTCTTCCCTCCCTAGTGGTGGCAACAAACGAAAGTTGAGTACTGCCATATCACTGGTAGGGGACCCCCCAGTGGTGTTTTTGGATGAGCCCACCACTGGTATGGACCCAGTGGCGAGAAGATTATTATGGGATGCGCTGTCACGTGTTCGAGCTGATGGAAGGTGTATCGTGATTACGTCACACAGGTGAGTGTCAAAGTTTCGGTCTTGAGACAAAACTATTCTTCCTTAAAATAATGCTAGCTAAGAACGAAAGAAAGGATGTTTCATTCATTGAATCGATGTCTGTGAAGGTTAAGTTGTCTCTACTCACGTTATGGGATAAGAATTCTTGTTGAAATCTGAGAATGACACAAGATTTCTCTGAAGAGAAGGGACGGGAACTGCCCTGTTTCAGAAATTTTGAATTCATCAAACATATTGATGCCACTTAACTTTCTTTCTGCCGACCGTCCTCAATCAGGAGCTTGTTTCTCAGGAAAAGTATTAATGTACTGCTAAACATACAGGTGATGAGAATTTCAACCATAAGATAGTACCTTGATGAAACACGAAATTCCCATTGCTAAGACAAAACGAAATTGATGGAGATCTGTAACAAGAAGTAACTTTTCGAGGTTGTAACAGTGTCAACCAGCAATGGTTTCTTTATCCAGCACCACATTACATAACAGTCTACATTACAATTTGGTTATATCAACTAAGTTGAAAATTTAAATTGGCCACCGTAACGAGTTATAGGGCTGACGTTTCGAGCGTTAGCCCTTCGTCAGAGCTCTGACTAAGTTGATATAACCAAATTACATTGTTACCCCCACCGACGCAGCACCACAGTTTCTTTAGAAACTTTCACCCTTAATTCATTAGTCTACATTACAGTCTACTATTACATAATAGTTTAAAACAGAAGTTTGGAAATAGGCAGTACTGACGAATCAATATTTCAATCCTGTGATACTTGAAGATTAACATAATTGTATTTTGGTTTGCAGTATGGAGGAGTGCGAAGCCCTTTGCACCCGACTCGCTATCATGGTAAACGGGCGACTGAAATGCCTAGGAAGTCCTCAACATCTCAAAGCCAGTTTTAGCGAAGGCTACACTCTGCTCGCGAGAGTGTCCAGTGATACACCCGATATCACACCGCTGAAAGAATTTATAGAAGGCTCATTCCCTGGTAGCGTGTTGAAAGATGAACATCAGAACATGGTTCACTATCACATCTGCGACACCAGGGTAACGTGGGCTCAGCTGTTTGGAGCAATCGAGCGAGTTAAGTTGAACTTCAACATTGAGGATTATTCTGTCAGTCAGACCACGTTGGAACAAGTGTTTCTGAACTTTGCCCGAGGACAGCGAGCAGAAGACGAGTGAATGTGTACTTTACGAACCGTAGTAGTTAGATACCAAAATATATTGTTTTAAAAGATTTGAATTCTTCAGATTTAAGAGATTCAGTTACACTATCAGATTAAGATTCCTTTTATATTTGTGATCAGTTGAGAAATTTGTTTACACTTAAGCACTATTGGGCAGTAATAGAAATAGCACTATATAAATTAAGTTTTTTTTATTATTTTCATCACCGTATTAAAACGGATACGATCGTGGGTAAAATGAACACAAGATCCAGCTTTATCCTATTCTTACCAGAGGTGTATATGAACTTTTACGCGTTTTTAATACGATAACAGTCTTTGACAAGAAAAATTCAAAGAATTGTCAATGGACTTTTCGATGCATCAAGCATCCTTGTCAAGACTGAGTTCGATAAAGCTTATGTCAAAGTCAGTGTTATTTAAGAGTTAAGTTTGAAAAGGATTGCATTCCAGTATGCGTAAAGTATGTAAATCAGTACTAATCATCAGAAACAATTGACAACACTTTTAATCTTTCTTGTCAAAGGCTTTAACAAGCTACTCATTATTTGATCTAATCATAACAGAGTCTAAAAATATTTTGCCAGAGTCAGCAATCAGGTCAGCACATTAAAGTTGTGCTCTATGTCTTTAGACTGGACTACAATGCCCAAGTAGTTAAATTCCATCTCTCAGAATGGACACCACTGTAAGGCAGATACCGTACCTGTCACTCATGCCGTGAAAGCAATTAAAATACATAAGGTACTTATCGATTTATGATAGAGCATATTTTTGTATAGATTTGTAGGTCAGTAACGTATGCTATTAAAAAATAGTTGATGACCTGGGGAAAAAAAAAAAAAATTATTTGGTAAGTAGTTTTTTATACAAAGTTTGAGCTATATATTATATCGCTATTATTATAGTTTTTTGTTTGTAGCATAAACCGTTTTTATTTTCACTTGCTGTCGTATTTCTTGTTTTTTGTTGTTACTGCTGTTTTTTAATTCAAAAAAAAAAGCTTTAACTGAAATATAATAAAATATATTGTCGCACTATCATTCCAATTGTCGACAATTAAGCTTGAAGAACATACCGTCACACAATTGCTCAGACACCTGTTCACGTCGGCTTAAGGGTCAGCAACCGTCGACTTAATATGCACTGCCAAATATTCACTACCAAACCCAAACCAAGGAAGGCAGGCTTAGTAGCTCCTCAGTACCCTCCTAGTTGGCCAAATTTATCCACATTTAGTGAGTCAGCAGAAACTATTTTTTTCGGTCGAGCAGTGTTTTCAACTCTGGCCCTGCCTTGAATTCAATTCTTGTTCAGTGGGTTAATCAAAGATACATTCGACAAATTCGTGAAAGGTTGCCATTGTTCAGCGAGTCGTATTGCTTCAAAAGACATCTGTTTATCAGGAAGTTTCCTCTATCAGAAACCATTACCCGCAATCAATTTCAGCTAGGCACTGAGATAAAAGCAATTATCAAAAAAAAAAGTTCTACTGCGGTGTTACACTCTACCATCTGCGCAGATTATTTTGTACCTCTCCGAGGACTTAAGTGAGTGTTTTTTCTTCATAACGAAATTGTAAATGACAAAGTGCTTTATACTGCAGTTGTTGAATTCTCGTCTGTGACGTCATTCCACACGCAGCACGGAAGGAGACTGGGAACCCAGCCAAATATGGCGGACGAGATTACAGGAATGTTATGCGGCAAATCTTTTTTAGAATAATTCTGCCAAATGAATCCACACAAAATTGGCTTTCGGTCAATAGACCAGTGTTAAAATATGAACCGTTTAGCGATCTCATGTTTAACTTCCTCAGATGTGTGTCGCTTATGTGGTGGTAGTTCTAGATTTTTCATTCCACGTGTTGTACTCTCACTCTCAACTTCGTTCCAACGCTATGCATCTACAACTTTGATAAAGAATGCAGGTGAAAAGGAAAAAGAGGCTAATCCAGACTCGATTCTTAAACCGAAAGAGAAAGGAAAGGGAAAATTCAGCGTCGATTTATCAGAAGCAAAAACACAGGCAAGTTTATCACACTTTTAACTTCCCCCTGCACTGAGAAGGGCACCCGGGGAAGGGCACACATTCCCTTTTCCCAAAAATTACGCAATCTTAAGAAATAAGGATGTATTTCCAAATCGTAACATGCTAGAAAATATTTTGAGATCATAAGATCTGATGCATCGCCTCAGAAACCAGCTTGTAGCCTCTCAAAGGAAATAATGTCTGCTGAGTAGTAGTCTGTGTTCCTACATTTGTAATACTGCTCTCCCTGAAAAAAAATATCGCAGAGTGTGTGTTAACATAGATAATCGTCTTCATTGCATAAATTATCCATGCATAGAAAACCATTTCAATATCATCACAGCTGACATGACACAAGGATACAACAAAGGAACTTGCTCCATGCACAAGATCTTTGCATGACAGCTGATGACCTTTGAAAGTTTCCAACTGACCTGAAATATGCTGATTACCTCTTTATAAACTTATAAGCTTTAAAATTCTAAATCTTACTTCCATTCGCGAAATGCAATAAATTTCCATTGTGGTCACTACGGCCAACTCTTGAGATGTTTGTTGACATGTTAACATGGCCAAGCACTGAGCTCAACAATGTACAAACATTATACTTTATTAAACCAAAAATGATTGATCAACCCATCAGGTCATTTTCCACAAATTCTAGGAAAGAGTCACCTAGCCTTGAACATGATTTTCAATTGTAGAACACAGATGCCCTCTCTGATGTTTTATGTCTGGGATTGCAGCCTCTCTCCTCAGCTAAGGCCTCTTTCATGCTGCCTTTACTCTGTAGGCTGGTAGTTTGGAGACTGGGGAGAGGGAGAGGAAAAAAACAAAGAGTGGGGGATAACACCAAATTGTCCCTCATGTGCCCTACCCATCTCAATTCACTTCCTGTCCCCAAAGGAGCCTCTGTGGAGGAGAGAAAAAGGACGCCATACACAGGTTACTAAGTGGTCATAGAAAGGTCATAAGTGGTAAGATAAAAAGAAGCTGGATACTATTAATCATGAGAGAATATTTGCTTCCCCACCCCTTACTCTGAAAGTAATACTTCAATAATAAGCTTCTGAATGTCACACAAAAACAATTTCAATGTTCTTTAGATGATTATAGAACTTGTTGTGTTTTTACGACTATTTTGCAGAATGCGAAATAGGAGTTTAGTGAGCGAGCGCGAATTCACTCGCTGGGTCGGTCGGTCGGTCGGTCGGTCGATCCTTGGGTCGTAAACTTTTGTTTGTAGTTCCGCTGACCAATGCACAGCTTCACTTGACGAAGAGAAAAATGTCGTCGAATGGTTGGGCAAATGTGAAACATAGTGAAGCAATGAATGATGAGATAGTTACTGCTATGTCAACAGCATGTGGTGCGAGCATTTTCTTATTTGAATTGTTTAAAAAAAAAAGCCTAGAAAGCATTTGTTGTCCTAGTTACAAAATGAACGCGGGCTCCTGGCAAGCATGGGTTTTAATAACATGATGCATGCAATACATGAATATCAAGCAAAATAATAAATTATTGTAAATGGAAAGCACTTATTAGCTTCATGGGGAAAATAAAAAGAAAGAAAAAAGACGTCGGAGGGAAAAAAGAAAAGAAAAAAAAAATTCATGTGTTTGCAACCCCAGAGACTCGAACTCTCGCCCTTCACGCTTTCCCCAGCTTTTCAATACATGTACCAACGCATTGAGCTAACTTAACACATAGGTCCGCAAAGCGTGTATGTGTCTAGAGCGTTATGCATTATTGCATTGCGGAGTTAGGGCAGTGTTAGGAGGTTTAAATAAGGGACAGAAGAAAGAAATTTATTTTTGCAACAAAGCCAAAATGTTCATCTTTTTCTTTCTTTTTCTGCTTATACTGATGGATGTATTTCATCATCCAAAATAGTCGTAGCCTCAAAGAGGCCTTTGATCTATTGTTGTATTCAACAGTTTTGTTAGCATAATGTAAGCGCATTGAGTTTTTTAAGGTGGCCGAACACAGTTTTCGCGCGCGCTTTTGCTGATGTGATTCAGTGCGCGCACAAGGATTGCAAAAACAAACATGTCGTCAATAGAGCGATCATTTTATTTATTCAAAAGCCGCACTATCTGTGCTATTTTTCTCTATTATTGAACGCAGTGTATTGATGCCTTTATTTTGTTATTTTTAAGATATGTTAGGAAAGGTAACCACGCAAACAACCCAGAAATTCTTAGCTTTTCTTTGTTACCGAAAGAACCCAGTTAAATGCAGCGCATGCGCAGTTGCTCTAAATATTGAGATTGATTGCTTTTGCAGAAACCTGTCGATTTCTAACGATCCAGTCGTTAGAATTTCAGGAAATTTGACAAAACAATAGTTCAGAAACCACGTAAATGATCTATCGCAAAAAATCTGAATTTTGACATAGGGAATTTTGAACAAACAGTGAAAACGATTTATGAAGAATTACGAAGATCGCCTATGTCAAAATTTTATTAAAACAGTGTTGACAGAAGGGATTTAATGTCAATTCGTAGTGGGCAAATGATGAAAAAAATCTATTGACTGGATTTTTTTTAAATAATCAAAAACCATTTTTTATGCCTTGTTTTTGACTAGCCCTGCTGCCATGGAAACAGCTCACACCTTAGCCAAAATGCGAGAATAAACTCTTCTGTGGTTAATCTTGACTCTTGCAAAAAACGGACGCCAAAGGATAAATAGCTTAAAAGTAATTGTGAATTAGGTATAGGCTCTTGGAAACTGTGTTCGGCCACCTTAAATGCACCCAAAACACTTTATTATTACCTGTATCATTATTATTATTTTGAGTTTCTTCTACTAACAAATTAGATAAGAAGTGTTTGAGGACACTAATTTTCGCAAAATATTTTTGTAGATATTGGATGTCATGTGTCAGGACTCATTTTAATGCTAATTTGCAGGAGATTTTGAAGGAACTTAACAATCGCACTTTAGAAGAACTCTCAAACACCAAAGGCATAGGAAAAAGTAAAGCAACTTCTCTGGTACAATATCGTGACAACTTTGGACCATTTCAGAGCATAGAGGATCTCTTTCTAATAAAGGGTTTTGGTTTAGCGTTCTTTAACAATCTGCAAGAGGCTGGTGAATTAGCAGCTGTAAAGAAAAAGACTTCTAAAGGACTTGAAACAATCCGAGAATTGTTGATACGTAACAAAAAAAAGGTAGGCACTATATGTATATGCATATCTCGTTCAACAAGCACAAGGACCATAGCTTAACCTTGATAATTGGATGTTACAGGGTCCACACAAAAACAGTCCAAGTCAAATATCATGCATGTTTATTGTTCCAGGAGAGCTCGGGTATTAAAACATTCCTAACACATTGTCATCAAGAGTGCTTATCATAGAGTTGGGTAGAATGAAAGTAAAATAAAGGAATAATTCTTTAAAAGACATAATCAGGACCAGAGCCAGAAAATAAATTATGACTGAGGTTATGTACATAGCAGTGTTCTACTTTTCCAACAAAAATGAATAAAATGAATGATGCAAGTGCCTTGGTTTGCCTTATACTGGCTACAGCCCTGAGAAGAGTTTACTTGCCTGAAATGTAAACTTTTAGAAACGAGTTATATCGATGGCTTTTGCATAATCTAGTGCTAGTCTTAATCTCAAACTTGCTCTGGACTTTTTTGGGGGTTTGACCAGTAAACATAATGAATGGTTCTCATTTTTGTGGAAAACAGTTAATGGGACTCTTGTGGTTCCCTTTTTGTGTAGCTGGAATTTTTTTTGGTGGGGGTGGCTGTGACACAGGCTAAATTTGGCCTCAATCACACATCCATTTCACTAACACATCTAAGTTATTCCCCATTTTCTTGGTTTGGGCATCACCCTTGTCATTGTTCTTTGTCAGATGGTTTCACTGTTACCCAGGCCACCACTTTTTATTAAGCACAAGCTTGCATTCTCCTCCCAGGCCCACACATCAGCAAATCACATGTATATCCTGTACGTTGTGAGCTGTTAATCATTTGTTTCACATTTTCAGGTGATATCAGAGATTGTTTCTATAGATATTGGTTTCCAAAATGCTGCCTGGGTCCATGTGGATAAAGAGAAACAGGTGTTGGGTTGGTCTCGGGCTGAGATACTTAAACCAAAACCTTACAATCCAGCTGTTTTTCGACCATTGGTAAGCTCATGTTATGTATTTCTTTCTTTATTTTTTTTGCACTCCTTCAATCATCTCTGCCTGCCAGTCTGCTGCAAGGTTTATACTTTCAGTCCAGGGAGCCCATTCTCTAAGGTCTAGAAAATAGTTTTTACACACAGGAAGATAGAGCAAAATTTCAAACCTTATGAATATAGAGCTGTTTTATTCACATATTCTTAATATGAACAGAGGTTCTCTTCATACAAGGATTTTGAGCATATACACCTCTCTGTTTTAAGATGCAGATTACTGGTAACTAAAAAGACGTCTAAAAATGCTTTGTGGACCTGGAATGTTTCCAAGGCCTTTGAGTAATGGGCCACAGGTGTTTTTAACTGCAGGTTAAAATCCCGGGGGGGGGG
>Ga0126337_10002069_pt1 | contig 12561 bp, 5 predicted proteins | sample DipCmetagenome_FD_92527 | JGI IMG/M metagenome (GOLD analysis project Ga0126337, IMG submission 92527) | Coral microbial communities from La Bocana,Puerto Morelos, Mexico - Diploria C A metagenome | ecosystem: Host-associated > Invertebrates > Cnidaria > Coral | place: La Bocana,Puerto Morelos... | reverse complement strand
TCGTTTAGAGTTTGATACGTCCAGTGTTTGGCCAAGAGACTAACTATGAATTTGATTGAATTCATCCATTTGAAAGTTTGACGGTCATTCGATTCTCTTGCAGTGAAAAATTTATTGAAGAACACCGAACAACGACATCGGCCGCGCCTTTGCAAAATCCAACGGCTTTCGTTTCAAAACGTTTAGCGGTAGGTCTAATTTTCGGTCGAGACGATTATTTAATTCTTGTGCCGTGAAAAACTGATTAAACTAATACGAAACCGGGCTGTTGACGGTTATTTAAAAATGTAGTGAAAATAAGCAAACTTCCCTCTCAATCAACATCTCATACTTATAGAAGTTCTGATAGAAACAAAGCACCGGATCTCTGACAAATAACTTGCTTAACTTTCAAAATAAGGTCTGTAAGGCAGAGCAACTTTCCCCTCCATAGACAGTGTTGACACAATTAAGTCAAAGACCCACCCCCGGTTCGGATTTGATTTGTATACATTTACACGTTACCAGCCGCAACCAGGGTACTTTCTCGAGGTAGGAAGAAAGAGGACCCTGGGAACGAGGTTGCTTACTTGCTTTACTACGTAACTCGTGACCACGTGACCAATGAGAACACTGCCTTGAGTTGTAAAAAAGTTCATGTCGCATATTGAATTTAATTTATTTGAAAACTATCTAATTCTGTTACAAAAACGTCATCAGAATTACACTTGTATGCTCTGTCTCTTGTTCCTCACTAAATGCCATTATTTACTAAATGATCATTTTCGAGTGGTAACTTGGTCGTGTGCCCAAAATATATCCTCCCAAAATTCAATCTTAGAGCGAAATTCGTCATTTTTTTGAGTATATCTATCGAATCCGTACGTGAGACTCGAGCCTCGGTCGCTCAACGTGATCAAATTATAGTCCGTAATTGCTAACCAACTGCTCATTGACAAAACCAGCAGTGGGAGACACACTGAAGATGATTACTGCGGAAAGTTTCTGTGAAATATATGCAAGGAGAAGAAGCGAAGAGAATTTCAATTTAAAGTTTATTCACGGAATTGTAGTGACAAGGGGATAAATATTCCGTGATAGGGGATTAATCCAGACGATGAGAGCTGTTTCCGTTGGGGAAAACAATCTATTGAGTATACCTTCGAATCATTCACTGATCCTTCGCCAAGTCATTCATACAAAAATTAACACTTTGGTTAAAAAAAACCCTCGGTTCTCTCCTGCTATCGAGGAGCTGTTATTCGGCATTATCACTAATTCGCCTGAGAATAACGTGGGGACAGGGAGTGTTGCGATGCTTACCCGATATCCGAGCGGCTGGGAAGCTATTTGAGTGCGTTCGTGCGGCGCCTCACTTCAACAAGGTAAGTCTCTGACTAGCTTATTAACGGTCAGTAACCTATATTGAATTGACCCTAAACACACTGACGAATTCAAAGTTACTTCCAAGAAACCATGTATCTGCTTTTTTCAAAACATTATTCAATAGATTTTCATTTTAATTAAAATTGCTTAAAGTTAACTGACACATAAGTTCTACATATTTCAGGGCTTTATCTCACTGATGGAGGCCCTGCTATCTCTAGGTGAGGCTAAAATATATAAAATCAATAGAACCTGTTAATGCCGACAAATTATTTTTGACAATAACTCATAGAAGCTGTAAATGAATCAACAAATAGAGATATTACATACTTTGACAAAAAGACAATTCATGGCCTCATCTACAAGACGGCCTCGTTATAACGGAGGACCAAACACAGAACACTGAACGTCCCAAGCTAGAGTAGTTTTCATTAGTTTTCATGCGAGTGTCGAAAAGTAATTGATTTTGCATCACGATTGGCTTATAGAACTCGCACCATGTTTCCATCCAATCAGAATTAAAACCAAACCTGACCAATCGTAGCTCGTTCGCTCACGTTTTTCCGCGTTTTGCATCAGCAGCGTGTAATTGCTCCCAGTTCTGATTTTTTCATTGGATTGTCTGAGTCCTTTGTGATTGGTCTAGGTAATTACTTTGGTTTTACGACACTCATTTGAAAACCGCTCTAACACGGACTAAAACTAGTTTAAGCCGTATTTCCGAAAACGCAGAGCAGGAAACTGGCCTTTATAAACAAAGGTTCTTAAAGATTCAGCGGCCTCGGAGTTACTAAAGGAAAACAGCACTCCACTACACTCAACAGACTCATTCCCTTGGATAAACCCGAAGCATGAACGAGGCCCAGTGATAAGCGACACTATCTCATATCTCTTGTTCTGGTCTAAGTAAGCTGGGTGATCAAACAACACATCAAAGGAGTAATAATACTGATCAGTCTGGTGCTCTGAAGTGTAGGATCCGGATTTTCTTACAATGGACAAGCCAGTAGTGGTGTCCTTTACTTTAGCTGAGACATTGTATACGCCATCCTTAAGGCCGAAGTGTTGTATTCCGAGTAACACGATGGGCTTATTGACAGTGAAACAAATACGATCTTTATGTGGGGCTTTATACCACCAGCTTAAAGCTGTCGGAGCTTGAATTGGTAGGTCTTTAAATCTATGACAATGATATATAATCGTACCGGGTTTAACTCGTTGAGTTGATGAGAACTGCAATGGAGTCACCAACACACCGTTGTAGTGTTTCACCACGTCAATAATTTCCGTCGTGGTCAGAATGTCAGAATCAGGGACGACAGAAGTAAACTCCCTCTCAGTCATTAATGGAAATCTTATCGCCTTCACGATCTCTTCTCCAAGAACTCTTCTGTTCGCGTCGCCAAAAGTTGTTCCTTGTCTCTCGCTTTCTTTTGCAGTCCAACGATTAACAGCTTTAAACAGTTCTACTTCCGTCACGTCCAACCTTTCCCGCTTCACAACAGACTCGACTACAGCTCGCTCAACTGTGACAAATTCATCTGAGCTCAGAACTTCTTCTGTCTGATTTTCGATTACTTCCCAGCATATATCTTCCAAATGTTTATCTTCAAATTCCTGAGCATGTGCAAGAATAAACAACACATTGGATGCGTCTAAGCTTTGTCGCATATACTTCGTGCATTTTCCAGCGAGTGAAGGCACCATGTATTTCTTCGCCAAATAAGACACTTGCATCACATTACTTTCGCTCAAATTAGCTTCGTCGGTGTACATGAAACGAAACAACTCCAGTAGACTCTCGTGGTCACAGTCAGGTAGTTCAATAATGTCTGTAGTTTCTGCCATTTGACCATAGAACATTGCAGAGAACACAGGACTGCTGATTGCGAGCACAAACTTGTGAGCTGAGATCACTTTCTTAATACTTTCACTTTCGCCAATCGACACTGAAACAACAAACTTCACATCGCTCAAAGTCTCCTTGTTAAAAACGAACGTGACTCTCTCCTTGACTGATGATCGCACTGTCTGCCAGTTTTCCTCTGCAGCAGCCATAACTACACTGGTTCTTTTCTTAGTGGCCGGCGGATGACTGATCTTCCAGTCAAAACGAAAATGCAAATTGATTGCCCTTCCCAAAATTCAACCGGGTTCCAGGATTAAAAAACAAATGCGTGCAAGTAAAGCACATACAAAATCCGCGTCTCAGGACAGCCTTTTTCTAGACCCTCCCTTTATTTGCGAAACCGGGATAGGACTAGGCAACTTTTTGGCAACTTAAGGCAACTTTTACGATTTCGGGCATCTTTTTTTGTATCAACTTCTTACCCTCTAAGACAATAATGTAAAATGACAGCAATTTTTTTTTGCTTTTTAACTTTTTATAATGTTTATAAAAATATTTATCGTATCAAATATTCCCGAACCTACTGACACATACCTCCGCCGTACCCATAGGCCTATGAACTGAGGGAGGGGGGGCGGCGGCTGCAGCTCCCCCCAGCTACCTAAATAATGTGATATTTTCAGGCAAAACGCTCATGATTCGAGCAACGACACTTGACAGCAAATATTACAAAATTATGTGGTGGACGCGAATTTCCAAAAACTTGTGAATAACGTTTTCAGCTGTAGTTACCTTTTTAGAGCTTTTTCTTTTAATAAGTTTAAAGATTTTACTAGATTGAGACTCTTGATAGAGATCATTGAGTATGCAAGCTTTGAATATAGCTAATTTTTTTTTTATTATAACAGTTTCATTAGATGTGGGCCGATTGTAAACGTTTCGTTTTTCATGCAATTTGATTACGTTTGCATCCCGATTTCAACACTCAAGCATCCGTAAATTTTTCAGGCAAGAAGGTTACCGTCCCCACAGGTCCGAAGGTGTCAGTACGCCTGCGGGCTTCACTGCACTAAGCATGAGTTGCTAAGTTATGTGATTAGTCTATATTTCGTATGTAAAAGATCTCTTCAGTTTTATTTTCGTTCAAAAATTTCTTTATCAATCCTTCGTAAATTTCCAGGTTAAGATTGTTCCAAATAAACTATAAGTACTTACTGACCTAGTTGCACTCCTAACACTCCGGAAAGTTAAAAAAAATAAAAAATACCCTTATTTTTTTATTTGTTTATTTATTTTATTTTTGGAAGGGGGGCAGCTGCCTCGATTGATCCTAATAAAGCTGTGCAAATTTCGGTTGATTAACGTCACCGCTGGCGTATACAAAGTGGATCCCCAGTGTAACAGAGTGATTGGAAGCTAACCGATGGTTCAGTTTAACCAAGGGATTATCATAATCTCTTAAGGTTTCATAACAGATGATCTTTGTTTAGCTGGGCATTCACCTACGGCAACTTTAGCTGATACAGGCACTCTATGTAAGGATCACACCAGTAACGCAATGCTAACAAGGGCACTACTGATAATCTATTTAAGGATCCAGTCGACTCAAGCCCATATATGAGAGTAAACGCTCCCCTTACAGAGGATAATGGTTTTAAATATGACTGGACTTTATTTCGCATAAAAAAAATAGAAATATTAACTGAATAAAATTGCTAGCACATCGCAATAATTGCTACATTATTGTTAAGTTTTGTTTAAACGTGTTGAAAACGATTACAAACACCCTATTATTTGAAGTCGGACGTTTTGTTTTAAATTGACTTAGAAATATCTAGTTCGATCATTCTTTATCATATTGCGCATAATCGTTTGTTAACCGCGAGGCAATCGCTAGAGTTTCTGTTCTCAATGAAACAATTAACCTCATCAAGGAGAGAGGGATTATTTCTATCTTAAGGGCTCACCATCTTGGATTTCTAGACTCTTTGTGAAATTGAAAATTAACCGCGTGAAAGGAAAATTTTGTTATTAAAATCAAGAAATTTACAAATTTTGAAAATTATGTTCATCAAAATACAATAATCATGGAAACGAGAGCATAACAAACAGTCTCAACCCCCCCCCCCCCCCCACCCCCCCCCCCCAAAACCAAAAACAAACCGCACACACGACAGACCCGCAAAAAAAAAAAACAAAACCAGGAAACGAGCGCAAAAAAAACAACCCCCACCCCCCCCCCCCCCTTCTCCACTCCCCCAGATGTAAATATTAGGGTTAGAGAGTGAAAGGTCCGAAAAGAAGCAGTACGAAATAGTGTATACATAATCTAGCCCTTAGAATATTATGCGCATCATTACGATATAAGCAAGGGGTTATACGAAATCACTCTGGGATGTTATTTAAAACAAAAAATCCACTAAAGTCGATTTACAATTCCGAGCACACAAGCTGCTTTGCGCTATTGCTGAGACAAAAAACCGGCTTACTTCCGGTAAAATTGCAATCTTAAGTCATAAACCTTCAGCTCTCCCTACCCCATGTACTACAAACAATGAATTAGGACAACTGGGAAAAGAGTCTCTAATGCAAACGGCCTAAAGAGCGAAAAGATTGAAACGACACGAAATCACCGAAACAAGGGAGATCGTTGCCATTATTGAGAGATTTTAGACTAACCGAAATGTGTATTGGTTTATCATATTTATTTCATGATTTTCCGAGAATTTCTTCTGGCTTTTCCCGGAATTAAGTTGACGTCATTCACAAATATAATTAACATACATTGTTATCAATTATGTTAAATACGTTCAGGCGATAGCGTTGTTTAATGCAATTACATCTAGCTAAATCCTTCATTGGGCGACCCACATATATTGTATTGCGATACATTGTAATATGATGTATAGCTACGTACTTCAGGATTAAACAAAGGTCACGTGATACATACGTAATAAGACACTTACTTGGATAAATTGCGTTTAATAACCAAGGCAGAACATCTGCCTTGGTTACATGTCTGCGTACCATTGAAGAAATTAGGGTTTCGATGCAAAACTCGCGATGAACTCAGGAAAATATGAAAGTTATGGTATGTACTAATGTTTAAGCGCACTCGATGTGCATCGTACGTTTGTTTTCCACGGTGCACAAATCTATTATGTGTAAAACGTGTAACTCGCCACTTTAATTTACGATCAGATTATTTTGAGTTGGATCTACGTATTTGGAAATCCATATGCTTTAGAGTTAAGATTATTGCGATTTTGGGCGCCATTTTTTGCAGAATATGTCAAATCGATACGTTTTCTGGAGTTGTCACTTCCGATCCGCCGAGCATCGTCGGCGATTTCATGAAGTTTACGGCACAATTGACCTCTTTCACTTCGGATTCAGATTGAAAACAAAACTGTCTGTAATGATTATTATAATATGGAAGGAAATACTACTCTTTCTATAGATTTCCTATTTACCAGCAAGCGAAAATTGCTATGTTACGCTTCGGTTGACTTTGCTACACTATCCCCATGAAGTAAACAAGATTTTGCCAATATCCAGGTCCCACTTAAGTGAAATTGGGCAAAATACTCCTGGCAGTCTGAGCATTCCCAAGTTGATTGTTAAAAATAACTGTTAAAATTGTGTGTTATAATTTTTTTGCATAATTGTATACAGCAGTTTCATAATTTGCCGACTCGCTAATATTTGCCGACTGCCGACTCGCTAATACTAAAACTATACATTTAACCAACACCAGTGACTAGGTGTCAATTTTGGACTGACTGGTGAATATTAAGAACTCTGATTTATGACTCATTGTGCAGGAGACCCTTTTATTCTTTGACACTACCTTATGTACAAGTGAATACAGTAACAATGTTCCAGCTCCAATAAAAATTTATTATTCTTAAAATTGTCCAGCAGTCTGTGTAAACATCGTTACTCTCTACTTGCTATGGTGTAAACAACCTGAATTTTGCATTTCTTTTCTATTCCGAGCAGTCTGGGTAAGAGCCCTGGCTGGGAACACTTTACTGTCACTGACCCTCTGTTCACTCAGGTTTATAAATAGGTACTGACGAATTTAATATTGGGGTAATCCTGAGATGGACTAACATCCTATGGAGGGGGTAGTAGAAATACTCTTGGTCGCTTCATGCCACAGAAACCAGGATAAGCGCCGAGCTTATGGGTTACTCGGTCCGTATGCAGACTTTACTTCCACTTCCGAGTTTCTGTTTGCGTCTTTTTCAGATCGACTGCTCGTGCAGAACGTTTCACATGAAAATGACTTGATTTTCATGAAAATGAATGAGCAGGGGACATACATTTAGTTTTGCACTGACTCTTGCCACAGAGGCAAAATTACCTATTCATCCATGAGCTGCCACAGGGGGCCTTTGATTACTTATTTCCATTTTGATATTGTTTTCGCCTATCGTCCGCGAGCAGTAAGGGGCGCACGATAGACGCCTTTTTCAGGGGGATCTAGAACACGATGACGTCGCAATGCATTGGTTGACGCGTGCAGAGCGGAACATGTCTATTAATTTTGGAAAGCAAAATTTATCTATATCTTCAACCAGAAAAGACAGCCAAAAACGCCATTTTTGCCGCTTTTTAGGTCTGTTTTTTTTCCTGGGAGCTCTCGTTCGTCTCGCGTTGATCGCGGGCCACTTGACGGATTAGAAAACTATGGTGTTTTCAAAAGAAAAGCGCGCTTTCATCTAGCAAAGACATTTATTGCAGTTCGCCTGCTAGAAAAAAGATCTCGGGCTTTATTCGGGTTTATTCGAAACGTTATTAATCGTGAAAATGGTTTTTATGAATGTGAATGATCTGCAAACTGCTTTGAACGCTTGTTGAACGTGCAGGAAAAAAAAATTCAGGCTTTTTGACGTCATCGTGTTCTGAGTTCCCATTTTATGTAAATGGCCCCCGAAAAAGGCCTCTATCATGCGCCCCTCACTGATTCCACACTAAAACGCCCGAAATATTGATGGAAACAGTAGTATGTGACTCTTTTTTCGGCGCCGTTTTCAAGAGCCTTGCCACACTAGAAACGGAGCGTTTTCAAAGCGTGCCGTTTTTAAAAGGCACCCTTTTTAACTGAACCGTTTTCTAAAGCCCTTCGTTTTCATCAGCGTAGTATCATGAAACGGCGAACAAGCTGTTCGTTGCCTGGACAACGAGAAACAGAATGCCGGCTAGGGATGGGGTGAGGCAGTCTGAAATTTTCTTTTCACCCGCTGACCACGCTAGTGTTGTCCACCACGCTGTCCCACCAGGCATTTCTTCGATCGTGCGATCGATCGTTCAGTGTCGTCTCCAATAAAGTGTGGAGGTCGTCAATTATGAGAAGGGTAACTTCTTTTGGTCTTTGTAGAATATGAACCTGGGCACCACCATCAATGATCATAAGTGTGACTACCACAAAGTTAAAAGCTAAGATTGCAAATGGAGAGCATCCGGACGCGACAGAAAATCGTAGTACGCGATAAAACTCTCCGGATTCAAAGGTTTCGGATTTAAAATGTCCGACTGGGGGATTTTTTTTTTCGAAATCGGTCTATCCGATGCTTAACGTTCCGGATTCGTCACGAATCGCGAAAAATTTTAATTTCGTTTAGTGTAAAGCTGGTCTGATTGGTTCAGGTGTCATCGCACCCTCCCTTACTTAACGTGATATCCCGAGAGGAATCAAACGCAAGATAAGTGCTATCATCCAAAGCAAAAACATAAACAGAGGCTGTGTGGCTTCCAAGATTTACATTTGCGATTCACGTGAGAAGGAACTCTTTCAAGTATTGTAAGCTCAGATAACAGCGGGCCGTGAAAAGTGTCCAATGTTGAAAAGTGTTTGAAAAAGTGTTTGAGTTTTACGCTTGGTCGTTGGTACAGAACTTCAGTTAACACTAGCTACGCCGTAAATAAATTCTCAAACGGGACCCTCTGACTGTTTTCACTATAACCCCGTTTGTATGGTCACCAATGGGCCATGAAAATATGAATTGATTGACACGAATACATAACAGTTCGATGGTGCTCAACACGTACAAAACAAAGAATACTCTGCAACTCCTAGACAATAGATTAAGGCTTCAATTTACGCTATTCTGTCCTTGCCTACTAGATCTTCTGACAAGAGGGTCATGTGAAAAGTGCGACAAAGAACTAACAAGGTATCACAAGTTCTGGAAGTGTGAATCCCAGCACATGACGTGTTACTACTGTCTCGCTGACCAGACCTTCGACGACGTTACAAATAGAAGATGTTCATATGCAGACTGTGGGAAAGACCTTGACCCAGTCAAGCCTGATAAGCTGATGAGCACTAATGAGCACGTCTTCATCCACGTGGATGACTCCAATATGTGGATCGAAGCAAAGAAGCTTGCTGCTAATAAGTCGAAGTTAAAGTGTGTAGAAGATCCAAGGCTACGCTTGGATATCGGAAAAGTAACCGATGTTGTAGCGATGGGTAGAGACGTTGCTTGGGGTACCTTGTACGGATCAGAACCTCCGCCAATAGATACCGTTTGGCAGAAAATAAGAGACCGTGGTTGGAAAGTGATCACCACTAAAAGAAACCCTTTTACCAAAAAAGAAAAGCAAGTTGACCACCAGATGGTGGCAGATATTACCGCCCTTGTTTCTGACAGAAGTGTCGCCAAGGGAAAGGTAGTGATGGTGAGCGGAGATGCTGATATGATACCAGCTGTTAAGGAGTGCTTGAGAATGAAATGGTCCATTGAGATCTGGATGTGGGAGAGTAGTATTTCAAGTTCGCTCATAAAAATGGCAGAGCAGAATCCCAATTTAATGAACATCTCTAAACTCGACTCGAAACTGGCAGCCGTTACGTTCACTAATTTTAAATTTGGCGAAAAGGAAATTCCCAAATCACATTCTGTCATAATTAAAAATATCGATTTTTCTCCAGATGAAGAATGGCAAAAAAATCTTAGTGAAAAGTTGGGTTGGCCATTTCAGTTCTGCTTAATAGGCCCAGAAGGGTTGGATAATCCAGTAGATTACGAAGATATAATTCTTATATTTGCCAATGTGAAGTCGGTTGATGGCAAAGAGTTTGGAAATATCTTTCACGAGATCTTTGAAAACCTAGAGCAAGAATATCCAGGAAAGATTGTAAATTTTCCAGCGTATCGCATGAAGTTTGATCAGAAAGCCGACATTTGTATTGCCAACAAATATGAGGCCTTACAAATTGTAGACGAACAGTTATTAAGCGTAAATAACACTTCAAATCAAGCCACATCGCACATGCATGCAGCTGAATTGCAAGAAAGTGATGAAGATAAAGCTGATTTTGAAGTTGTTCAAAAGAAGCCACGAAGAAAAAACCAGCAGTATTCTGTTCCATGTGAGTCTCGCTCGAACTGTAAGAACCGTTTAAAGTGCAAGTATCACCACACTGATGATGAAAAGAAGTTCTTTAGAAATCCTAAAAAGGACAAAGAATGCTCGCACAAGGGTTACTGCAAATATGGACCGGCAAGATGCTACTACGCACACTCTAATAAAGACAGCTTTTGTTGCAAATGTCACCAGTGGGGGCACTTGGAGGAAAAGTGCACGCTGAAATAAGGCAGGCGGAAAGAAATTAGTAACTTTCAATACAAGGGATCAACTAACACATAAGACGGTTGACTAGGGTTTGTTAGTAGCCGTAGTAATGTGAAGTAGTGTTGATATGGTATTATGTATCTGTAGCTTGTAAGTAATGTCCATATTGTATTAATAGAAGTAACTATAGCATTGTAAGTAGGGAAGTAAGTAAGTAGGGTAAGTGTATTGTCGAGACGATCAACCAAAACATTAAGATTCTCGTACGGTACTTCTTTAACCGTGATCTAGCACTAATAATTATTCCTTTTGATCAGTTCTTGAAGGAGCTATCTTTTCTCAAGCTGGCATTTCTCAGCTTGTGGCAGATTTAATCAGTCGGTGTCAGATTACAATACAGTTTTAGGGTAAAAACATATTTTCCATAATCTTAGGTCTTAAGTTTTCTAAGAAAGTATACTTCGCTGTGGTTTAGAAAGAAATCTTAGCCACCAAAAAAAGTTTGGAAAAACATTGTTTTTAGGTCCCGCCTTAAACGTTTCTTTAAATTGGGATTTACGGTAGACGACCTTGTGTAATTTAGATTCATGCATTTATAACTGGGGGGTCACCGTTTAATAGAAAACGAACATTTGTTTCACTGCCGAGCTTAGCTTGAGGGAAGTCTCTTCTGTTTTGTGAACGCACACGCTCATGTGTGTGGGCTAATGAGGCAAAATTCATGCGCAGTTGGGATGCGCAATGCAATACCGAGGAATTATGCCCAAAGGGATTTTTAAACACGAAACTGAAACAGGTTTTATTTAACCATTTTTAACTTCAGATAGTATTTTTTATTATTGTATTTTAATTCAGGGTTTACTTTTTTTACCTTTCAGAATTATAAAAACGAGCTTCTCCCTGAGATGAAATTTATTATCTAAATTATATTTACAAGAAAATCAAATTGCATCCTCGTTCCCACGGCCTTTTCCCTGGCTTGGGAAAAGGTCCTGGCAGCGATGTTGATCAAACTGGAACCATAGCTTGAAACACGGGAACTTAATAAGAAGAATTCGACTTCTGAACTGTACTTGGCAGCCAGCACGTGTTTATGTGACGGCGCTCCGTTCAAATCCAAATTCAACCTCGTTCCAAGGCTCTTTCTCCTCTGCCTCTCTTGTCTTTGGGAAAAAGGCCCTAGTGGTCAAGTGACCAGACGCAACTAGGGTCTTTTTTAAACGATAAGGGAGGCAGAGGAGAAAGAACCTGGGAACGAGGTTGTTCGAAATTGGCGGGAAGTAGAAAAACTTGCAACTGACAAGGCATCCTTATCAAGGTCAGCAGAGTGTATTTTTCCTACGGATTATCCGCTTCACTACCTTCACTACTATCAGTTTTGGGGTTTGGAGTACGTTTGGCTCCTAGGAATACGGCTCAAGAGTCGCTATAACCTAAAGTGGCAGTTAAAAGTATTTTCCTTGGACCGAATGACGTCACCAAAACACGGCCAAACTGCTAAGTACTGTTCAAAATAGCAGCAGCGTTGTCCAATTTTGAGCTTCTTTGAAGACGAACTTCTAAAGAAAACTTACGAGATTTTTGTATTTGCTTTGGCAAAATAATATTCTCTGGAGTGCCTTCCTTTTTAGTCAACAGGGCGTTGTTAGTACAGGACGGCGGAGCGTATTTATAAGTGGGGGGGGGGGGGGGGGGGAAAAAGGGGGCGGGGGGGGGGGGGTTTTGGGGGGGGGGGGGGGGACCCCCCCCCCAAAAATTTC
>Ga0126337_10002068_pt1 | contig 12566 bp, 7 predicted proteins | sample DipCmetagenome_FD_92527 | JGI IMG/M metagenome (GOLD analysis project Ga0126337, IMG submission 92527) | Coral microbial communities from La Bocana,Puerto Morelos, Mexico - Diploria C A metagenome | ecosystem: Host-associated > Invertebrates > Cnidaria > Coral | place: La Bocana,Puerto Morelos... | reverse complement strand
TTTAAACAATTCAAATAAGAAAATGCTCGCACCACATGCTGTTGACATAGCAGTAACTATCTTATCACTCATTGCTTCACTATGTTTCACATTTGCCGAACCATTCGACGACATTTTTCTCTTAGCTTTGTCAAGTGAAGTTGTGCATTGGTCAGCGGAAACACAAACAAAATTTACGACCCAAGGATCGACCGACCGATCGACCAAGCGAGTGAATTCACGCTCACTCACTAAACTCCTATTTCGCATTCTGCAAAATAGTCGTAAAAAGTACACGCACTCAGGAAATGTAACTATTAAAACAAGTTAAACGTCGGATATATATCACGTAGAAATTTACTTAAATTCAATCTAAAAAACGGATAACACTACGAAAATAAGCTAAAATAAACAAAACAGATCTCTGGAATAAAAAAAAATTCCACTGGAAAGCGAAATGGAGAAGATCGAAACTCTGCTTGAATGACAACCGCCACCCAAAGCAAAATCTGCATACCAACATCTCAGCTCACTTGGCTTTAATTCCTTGATCGCGAAGGCCAATTCCACAGTTCTCATGTACTGTAGTGACGCTTGGTGCGTTCACAGTCTTGCATGCGTGTCACTGGGCAGTATCACTGCGGTTTGGGATTATTGTTGGTGAACACACAGCAATTAAATTATGTGTGTCAGTAATCTAAGCTAATCTATTCTCTATTGCTCCACTTAAATGGTAAAAATAAAACATCCACGAATAAAATCCGAGACTCGCAGAGATGCCAGGATCTTTGATTGACGTAAGATTGAAGAGCCTGACTTAAGACACAGGAAAAGGAAACTTCGTGACTTAAGCTTGAGAATATTCGACTCCGGGTGAACATTTTCCGAGGTTCCATAAGCTGCCCTTAATGAAATAGAAAGCTCTTCCAGCAGTCAAGCACGTCACTGTAGTGATGCATGTCCAATTAAACTTCCGGTCGGAAAGCTAATGGTGAATTTTAATTTTGGCGACATAGACAATATGGCAGAAGCGGAACAATATCGAAAGATCCTCCAGTTTACAAAATGCGAAGTTGTAAGCAATACGCAGTTGATAAAGAATCACTGTATTTAAAGGATTTCTAACGTAGCAGAATAACGACATCGCAGTAAATGCCGTGCCATGTCGGTGCTGCATTGCAACCAATGCCGACATAAATCAGCCAGTAGAAACTCACTGATAGTACTAACAAAGGTCATCAACAAATCTCCGTGATCGATGTTTCTATGTGTGTTTGTTGCTGCATAACTACTTCTCTCTTAAACTACTGGCTTAAATACTCCTTTGTAAGGCCCCAGCGATTGTTGAATACCTGTTGAATCCCTTCATGATCGAGGCTGACGCACTCAAAATCATTGCATGAATCAAGCTATATGCTGAACATTACTGATAATATAACTCGTAAATCATGAACAGTTACGTCTTACCGTAATCATCCTCTGTGTCCATGTCCAAAAGAGGCTGTTTAAGCTCCTCTAGATCTTGTCTGCTTTGTCCAGCCATTAGTGTTTTTACAAGCACGTATATTTTTCCTCTCGGGTGTTTAGCAACGACTTAACACTGCGTCAACAAGCGACAACAAGAAAAGTGTCGCTTCAATAACACGTTCAAAACAGACGATTTGTAGGCTTAATCGCTCGATCGAAGAGTTTCTGTTTAAGATGCTAGTTTCATCTTCGTGAATCCATTGCTATGTAATAAATTTAAGCTTTTGGAAAGGGGCTTTCCCATCCCTGCTCAGAAACGAGGCCGTTAACTTCCTGTTTTGTTTAGACACCGAAACCTCGATCTGACGTACACTGCTTGACGTTTCAATTTTGCACAGCTTGAGCTCTAGGAGTAACAAACTGAACCTTTAAGGATAATTTAACTAATTTATAAATTAGGCCAGCCATATGAAGTATATTCACTCTGTCACCCTCTCTCGGTCTTTCAATTTATATCCCTCACCATTGAAATTTCATGTTTGAGCAGTCACGCAACATTTTAATTAAAAACGCATGCGTGACGAAGATCCAGATAATGTCGATAACTGACAGATCTCGTCAGCCCAGTTTGCTTTAGTTTGACTATTAGGAAATAAAATGCTGAAACTCACTGAGCTGACGTACAGTTTCCAAAAGAATCAAAACAAAAGCTCAATATCTACCATTGGCGATTAGTTTTAGTGTAATGGTAATTTGAATTCTTCTACTTCCGCATCCATCGCTGACCTGTTCGCACTTGGTGTGAGTTTTATTACGTCCGTCACATGACCTAGAGAAATCTAAAAGAGAAACGGTGCCTTTGTTTTTAGTGGATCGTGTATCCCTGCAGTGTGCATTTTAAGTATAAGCGACAAGCGTGACAGCGACTGGGACCATTAATTATACGCCTTGTTCACACCGAACGACATAGGAAGGATGTTTTGCAGTGTGAACATGCTGACATGATGACTTCATGAACATGACGACATAAGGAAAAAAAACTGATATTTTCCTTATGTCTTTCTGCCGATGTTCACATTACCGACATAAGCGATTGTGTCGTTAAGTCCTAACGTCGCTAGAGTGAATCAGGCCTAATCAAAGAGATTGTTTTAAATGAGTAAAGAACAGCTCATGGTCTCTTGAGAACAGTTAGTGAATTCGGTTTTACGAGAAATTAATAAAGTATTATTTCATTTCAGCATAGCGTGGAAAATAATGGGGAGATTTGAATGAGGAAAGTTCCCATAATCCCTTTGCTTGATGATTTTTCATCCAGGAACTCGTTAGGGCATCATCAAAGCTTTTCTTGAATTAAAAATTACCAAATATGGTAAGGTGTATTTCTACTTCATGATTCACGATATCAGAGATAAACCATTTGATCGTGTTGTGCCTTTCAAGTGAACGAGAGAAAACTGTACGTGTAAAATTGGCTCACTCGGAATTTGTCTGTTTCTCTCTTACCTTTCAACTTTCTCGTGACGTCTCAAGTCGTCAGCAGTTCCGTGTCAGTCAGTTCGGTCAATCTTGCGTTTCGTACCGCCTTAAAAACCCACTGTAATAGGACTGTTTTATCACAGGCTTAAGCATATATATACTTTGTACAGGCGTGGTTAAACGACCGTGACTTGAATTGGTTTATAGACAACTGAACAGCTGTCGCTTTAGTTCGTATGTTCAGTTGAAAGCGGAATATCGGTTAAAGGCAAGATGAGTAATCTACGAGAGAGACTGCTTCCTCCATGTCAAAACAACGGTAAGGAAAGCGGATTCTAGGTTGTACTTAATTTGAGCACCTTATACCTTCGCTTTTTATTTCTTTCCTTTTTGTCGATTGTGGTGTGTCTCTGTAACTCAAGGGAAAGGTGTAAAATTGACCCGGGAAAGGACTACGCAATTCTCTAGTGTTCGCTATAGAAGTCTATATTTTATTTTGTCAGTCTACTAATAAGTGGATAGAGAAATTGTTTTCAAGGAAACTTTATAGGTTTTGCTACTTTACGTATAAAGCCACTAAACAGGGAAAACCAAACCATTGTGAATTTGAAAATGTCCGATTCAATTTCTCGTGGACTGATCTCACAATTTCCGTTCTTCTATCTCATCATTCGAGAATTGGCAAAAAGATAAGCATAGATCTTGGCTGGCGCTGATATCTTGGCGTAACGCTGTTCAATTCTACGCTGATGGTCAGATATGTGCTTTAACCGAATAAGTAAAGGACAGATTTTCATCCCCCTTAATTTCTGCAGTTCTTGAAAGTATAAAGAAGAGACAATGCCGTCACGAGTAGTCGCAGGAGGTTCGAAACCTCAATCCACAATGGAAATTACTAGTTTTATTAACCTTCTCTCTGAAGAAGCATTAACATCTTGTGAGTTTCACTATATTAACTTCCTTGATCATGATTTGATATTTCTGGCTTCAGTTACAGCACCACGAGCAACAAACTGTTTTTCTTTTTTTTCGTACCATATATGTCTTCTCAGCGATACATAAACGGACTGATTCGGCTGATTAACTTTCGCCGGGACTCTTGAAGAACCTTTAGGGAAATGTCTTTTTTAAGTAACGCAAACTTCCCGGACCTAAGTGCGAATTGGGCAGACTTCTTCAGCTATTGTGAACAATCTCGTACTGTTTAACCCTTTAACGGTTTTTTTTTGTCGTGGGCTTTTCTAAGACGGGTTGTTGTCACTGGAATCAGGAGCATAACAAACGGTTGAAAGCATGGAAAACTATAAATGGTTTTTAGGAGCACAGAATTTGGTTTTCACTGTTGAAGTGCTTTTGATTGACAGGTGAACTCTTATGGAATTTTGGTAATATTTAACCTATGAAAATTAATTATTTGTAGTTAAACAATCAAGAGAATAAGTTGTTTGCAAGTTTGACAACTTTGAAGTTGGCAGTTTTTCACCCTTTATGTTTCAGTTTTCAATAATATGCAAGATCACAAAGTTGGTTTGAACACAGTCGGCTTATTTCAAATGGTCTCTTCCATATTATAGTTCTTTTGAAAGAGCAATATCTTCTCATACTTAAGAATACCTGAGGTTACGTCATCGTCCGCCGGCGAACGATAATTAGAAGAAAAAGCGTAAAAGGGATAATTATTAACAAAATAGTAAAATAGATCTTGATTCAAGATTCACAATGTACAACTTAATAAATGCTATAAAATATGTTGATAAAGCCTTGTTTAGTAGAATATTGTTCGCTTTTGACTCCGAGTAAACATCTTAGCTTTACAGTTGGGTTCTGAGATATTTCGTTTCTTACTGAGATGAAACAATATCCACATGTGCTAACATATTGTTTTCACTTCAGTTCCGAAACTCAAAGAACACTGTTACATGTTTGTATTTACCTTATTTTTTGTTGTTTTTAACAGAAGCTCGCTGCTCAGGCCTATGGCATGGTCAGCCTATCTCATTTACGGGTGATCCTAGCTTAATGCCTTTCTCAGCCCATTCTTCCACTCCAGTAAATGCTGGACCAACGTCTCTTCAGCAACAAACAGAATATCTGAGTCGTCTCACCGAAAACCCGACCGAAGACAATTTCCAAGCGGGGGGCCTGGGGCAAGGCACCCAGTTATCTATGTCTCCAGTTCAAATGGACAGTATCCTAGAGGCGATAACAAGGGGACAGGAGTTTCCGAGTAGTTCGACCTTAACCAGCCAGAATTCCTCGTCTGGCATGTGGCAAGCATCTTCGGCACCTGTCGGAGATACCTCGGCGTCCTTCGGCATGACCTCGGATGATTCGAGCTTTTTGGTGACACCCTCTATAAACGGTCAGTTTTGTCAAAGCCAACACGCGATCGTCACTAGCGCTGACATCATAACATCGTCAAAGTTGGTGACTGGAGGAAGCGATTGTAGTCCTTCATATGGTGTAACGCAAATCATAGGTGACATTGACGGTTATCCCCAGCAGGGTGTGTCCAGTGACCTGGCTGGCATCAACCCCTTTGATGCTGGGACGGAAATCGATATCGATCGCTATCATATCCCAGATCTGGAAGTGAAGTTTTGTGACCTGGAAAATCGTGTCTTTGAGAAGCAGCAGAGTCGGAAAGACAAACAGGCCCGGCAGCGAATCATGAACGGAAAAGTGAAATTCCTAGTTCGATCTGAACGCCAGGTGAAAAACGTTCAAGCCTGGGTCCGTAGAGAAGAAAACGCAGCCAAGCTAGAAAAGGATGAAAATGGTATGGTGTCGATTGAAGTTGTTTTCCTGAGGAGGCTAAAGGATAGCGGAAGTGTAAGTAGTGTTTTCCTTGACATCCGTGGCCCTCAAGCGCAAACTAGAAATGATCAAGTAGAAATACAGCCGTACCTAGTTGTTCGGTCATTCATGAAGCTTACTGATTTGTAAGGCCTGTTCCCTACAAAATTTAACTGATGTTCAGATTATAGTGTATTCAATCAATCACATGTATTAGTGCTTTCATGATTGTGGTTACTACAAATATCCCTCTTCAACTTAATTATAGGTGGCGTGTCACTGAGCCAAATAAGACCTAAAATGAGCAGTGTTTAAGTCAAGGCTTGGTCAATAAAATTTTACCACATAGTTCTTTGAAAAAAAAGACAACTTTTGTGCAAGTTTTTTCCCGTTTTTTGAGAGAGTTTGAGGGTATTGATCGTGTTATTAAATTCTGATCTCTATTCTACAGTTAGAGTACCAAGTGGATCTGGACTCCGTGTACAAGATGGATGGATCAGAAAGACCAGTGTATAAACTGGCAAAAGTTCACACCCAGGAGAGAAACTTATTTGAGCTGCTGGTTCAGATAGTTTTCACTGATAATAAAGTCAGCGATCATATTACGTCAAAGCCTTTCTTGATAAAGACAAAGCGATTGAGTGAGGAGCAAATAGGTACGTAATTATAAAAATCACTTTAATTGTTGAGATCGCTGATTAAAACAGCTCAAGTAGTGTGGTTCATCGTGTTTGAATAAATAAAGATTGCTTACTTTGCTGACAATGATGACAATGATGGTAATGGTGGTGGTGATGATGATGATTTATCGGCTTCCTTGAAAAGTTTTAGTGTAGTCAATCAGAATAAGCTTTCTGCAGCAGCTTAGTTTGTCACATGGTCTTGTCGTTTGTGTACAAATGCAGAACATTTCAATATGACAGGCAAAGGACAGGGTATCGGGTTTTAACAGGGTAAGACATTTTTGAAACTTTGTTCTAGCATTCTTGCCTGGGCTGTTCGAAAGGTGGATAACGCTATCCACCGGATAAATCACTATCTAGGCGATAGCGTGGTTTGGTTTGCCAACACTTTTCCAATGGATAGCGACTTACCCCATGGAGAGTGTTATCCAGCCTTTGAACAACCAAAGCTCGATTTTTAAGAGCTTTAACCTTATGGGGCAAGCCGGTTGAAAATGATAGGACTGGATAGGGCTTCATGTGGTGGAAGGCGTTATCACCTGGGGCCAGAATAGTCAATCACTTGCAACTTGTCACAGTAAATTAATTTTCAAAAAACAGATAGAAATCTGTACACAGCAATTGACCATCTAAATTTTACATCCTTTGGAGGGTATATGAATATATTTTATGTGACAAGGAAGCCATTTCCAGGGCGTCTCAATTAAGAAAACTTTATAATCCACAGAACCTGGTAATCGTTTCCAAGAGAAACGCAAAAGGCCTAACACGATGCCAACCAGCTCTTTGAAGTGGCTCTGTGGCAAACAAACCGCTAAGTATGTTCCTTTACAAAACGAAGCAGACTCTACAGGTAATCTATACAAATCCTTATGTGATGTACACAGTCACGTGTCATGTTTATTGGTATCACCTAATTTATCAAAAACGCTAATCGAGTAAAGTTCTAAAATCGTTTTTTTTTCTTTATAGAAGCAAGGTCGCCATTATCGTCAAGCTCCATGGGCTCCAGAAACTCTCCCTTGAAGTCAGAAGGTACATTTCATTTCAGAAAAATGCCATTTCTAAACATTTCTATTGCCAACTTCATTACCTCCGTTTTGAAATCACTGGTTATTCTTGAAATCTGATTGGCTAGCCCCAGGATGTTTTATTCACAAATCGCACTATTTTTTGCTCTAAATTGCATTTTTCCCTGGCCAATGAGAATGCAATTCTAAAATAAAACAGCCCTATCATATTTCAAGGATTTTTCAAACTAACTAATCACATTGCAGGAAAATGAAAGACAAAAGAGCCATTGTTTGGCAAATTTGGGGAGCGAGCCTGTACCTTTCCAGACAGGATCTGAGATTGGCTAAAAAAACAGTACAAGAAATAATGACACAATAGCCATGTCACCGAAAACAATAGAAGCTACGGGATAAGAGAACGAATCAAAATACAGGTCTGGAAGAGGTACAGGATTACTCAATATTGGTACCGACCAAAATCTTGTAATTCTTGTATTTCGGTTATTGAATTGTGCGATTTTACAACGGTTGTAATAAAGTGGCAATTTAACTGAATGGAGTACAATTTTGGTTTGAAATCATACGCGTGATTTTAAAATCGAACGAGCGCGCAGCGGGAGATTAATTTGAAATCACAAGTCAATTAGCATTATATAACTCAAACCACCATAGAAATCATATATATCGATTGTGGTCAGAAAGAAGTTTTATCCTGAATAGACCAATTTCGATATATTAGAATTCAGCCTAAGACAATAGACCTCAGCACGAGGCTCTGGGGAATAACTACAGAGTTTGTGGGGTTTATTCCCCAGAGCCTCGTGCTGAGGTCTATTGTCTTAGGCTGAATTTTAATATTACGAAATTGATCTATTGCTTAGTTTGGAAGATTATCCAATACATCTTCTTTATTATTTCACCCAAAGGTGTTGGTCTGTACATTCTGTAATGCCGCCTCGTGCAGAATTTGAAATTCTCATAATATATCAAAGACAAAAGACCTCATTTTGAGTTGTTTGGAAATGTTTTCAAACACTGTATTGAAATCGTAAAAGTCTATGCTAATTAAGATGAGATATCCAAATACCGTTACGGTCATGATTTCCTTTGTTTAAACGTGATAAATTACTAATGAGGCAGAGTCATGCTTTTCCCCTTTCGACTAACGTTTTTCGCCAATTGTTCGGTTTTTTCTTTAACAAGGTGGCACGCACCTCGATGAGCTTGTTGTTAAGCACTTGAAAGCTCAGGAAGCAAACATTGACTGTCTCAGATTCAGCAGTATGATGCAGACACCAAGAGGCGACATCGCTTATCACTTGCGACTCACCAACCCTGCTTTGTGCCAAACCCTGGAAGAAGGAGTGGTGGTGGGTTTTTTTGCTGACGACGGAGGAGTGGCCACCATTGAACCGCTGAGCAATGAGAATGTATCGCAGGCCGTCATGGCTGGGGTAATCAGCAGATCGGCGTATGTGGAGGCGCATGCGCCATCAGAGAGTGAAATAGGTTGGTGCTTCTGTTAGAAATTATTGTCGAGTTTTTATACTAACACCTTATGAATACAGATATCTCATCAAATGTTCTGTTGTGTAGTATCACTGAGTATTTTACTAGTTGTGCCGAGTAAAACTTATCAGCGATACCACATAACAAAACGTCTTATAAGAGATTTATCATCCAAAACACCAAATTGTCATGTCCGTGCGGACTAATTTCTAACCGATCCTCTGGAGTACAAATATCGCGTAATATCAGTGTACTCGTTTTGGGCGTTATTTGTACTCTACGAAGTGTAGTTGGATAATAATTTTGTTGTAAGAAAGCAGGAGTGCCATACATTTCACCGATGCATGGATTAAAAGTTAAGAGAAGCGTTCATTAAACAAGAGGTTCTGTTATAAGAGGGATGGTACATCACTCAATGGCGATTCTGTCAACAGAATTTAGTATCAGTTCTCATAACCTGCGAGAGGACTCTTTTTCTAAGTGTTTGGCTGATTCAATAGACGTGTGTTTATTTGCAGGACAAACGGACATCGTTTGTGTTATTGGAATAGTAAAAGTACAGATCGTGGGATCAGTTCAGACTGGTGAACGTATCTACGCGTCCACAGACAATCCAGGCACAGGTGTCCCAGAATCCCATCTTCCTCTAGGGGCGTTCATCATAAGAAACCACACGCTACTTGGAATGGCTATGGAAACATGCAAATCTCGTTACCATGAAGAGGTCAACCTGGTGAAGAGTTTTGTGTGTATCGTTTTGGGGATAAACAGTCGCCAGCTATCGAACGAAGTGGAAAATATAATGGAAAACATTGACATGGACATCAAGGTAGCTATAGGCAAGTCTAACAAGAGAAACTGCCGACGTAAGTTTTATTCGTTTGTTTTGTTAGTTTGCAAAAATAGTAAGGAGATGTATAGTAAAACTTTATCAAGACACAATTTTGTTGAGTAGAGAAACGTTCCCTCTTCTTCGTGGGCATCATTTTAGATTCTGTAGACTATTCCAAAGACAGAAATAGTGCAATAGTCATACTACGTTGGAAGGCGCGGTGGCCTCATGGTCAGTGAGTGCGCTCGTCCCCGGAGCGAGCGGTCCGGGTCCGAGCCCTGGACGGGGACACTGTGTTGTGTTCTTAGGCAACTGACACTTAACTCTCACAGTGCCTCTGTCCACCCTGGAGTATAAATGGGTACCAGCCAAATTGTTGGGGAAACCTAACAAATTGCAGGGGAATGACCTGCGATGGCCTAGCATCCCGTCCAGGGGGATTAGAAATACTCCTAGCCGCTTCATGCTACAGAAACCGTCGATAAGCTCCGGTAGCTATGATCCAGTAGGATGTTATTTTCATACAATGACAATAGCTATTCATCTTATTTTGCGATCATATTCTTCAGCTCTTACCTGCTTTAAGTAGGCAACAACAAGGTAGTGTCATCGTACAGCTGCTAGTGAAAACACTTAGCCACACAGAAGAGGCTGATGAAACGCGCGGCGCCTGAACCAATTGCATTTTTCCTAACTAGAAAAAAAGATGCTATTTAGGACCAGTTAGCTATTACAAGGAGCAGCTGACGAACTTCTCTTTTCAAACAATGAGTATTTTTTCCCGAGGATTGAATGTGGAGATAAGACCTTCTGCTAAAATTCTCTTTCATTTTCTTTCAGGAATGTTCTTCCTTATAACTGGACTTATTATTTTTCTTGGACTCCTGGGATTCCTTCTGTACGAAATGCTCACCCCAGGAACACTCTGGCGATATTTTTTGTGCCACACTGGGTCTAACAATGATCAAACCAAAATGACATGCAATTTTGATTCAGCCTACGAGGTGCGTACTTCACGTTAAATTCCATTGCACAGCGAGTGATTCTGCTGTATTCCACCTTTCGTACGCTATGTTCCGCTTTCTTTACTCAGTAAGCTGCGTTTCCCGTGAAAGGATCCCACAGAGAGCATCTAATGTGTTAATGGCACAGAGGAACTTAAGGGACGTTTCCAATTTTGATAACCATTCTAACTTAGGAGGGGTAGGGGAGGAGAAAAGAGCGACTCTCCCCGCTCCCCTTCTTCAACTTTTTGTCTTCGCCCCCTGCCCTGTCTTATCCTCTTTTATGGTTGCTACGCATCCTAATATGGGCTTAATACAGTGAAACAAGGGACCGCAAACGAAAATGCTGCCGGAATACGTAGGGTCTGTTGCTTTGGCCAATTAATCCGAATATATTGGGATTTGTTTCATTTGAGGTCAATAACATGTGCATTTGTCGACGATCGGTCAACAAACCGGTTGGTTTACTTTTTGTTGCTTCACCGAGCTGACGAGACCAAACAGGTCGAGACAGCTGTCCACGGTTGTAGTTCTTAGCTTTGAGTTTGAACTCTATCATTTCGTTTTCCTGTTAAATCAAGGCCAGATTCAATTTAAAAAAACTAAGTGATCTCGTTGCCATTGGCAATTTTACTGGGTATTCACAGAATGTGCCTTTTTGAGGTGGGTTTAGTGCCGTGTCCGCGAAAGAAGGAATTTTAATCATTTACTCTATTCATGTCTACAGAACATAACCGTCCGTTTTATACCTTTCGACTTCAATAATCTCTTGAGTAAAATACCAACAGGAGAAAGAAGGCCAAAGAAATTGAAGATTGAAGACACAGGTATGACGTACAAGTTGGATAAGTAAGGATAAGTGACTGGCTACTATTTAACAATTAGACCTGTAGCTCTTTCGGGCTATGGGTCAGTACCCATGAGGCTATTGGGCTACTGACCCGTCGCCCTTGAGGGCAAAGGGTCTAATTGTTTTAGTATCACCCAACCAGTCGGACAGATATAGCAATAATAATTAAATAAGCAAATGCAAGTTGAAGAAAGATTTATTTGGGAATAAAACGAATCTAATAGTCCTCTAGTAGTGTAGCCAATCAAAATGCAAGATTTGCATTAGTCCACTAGTTGGGTGATACTAATATACCTTAGAAAAGATTCAATGAGAGCAAACAGCAAATTTACGGTTTTCATTTTGGGAGAATTTGCAACTTTGGGAGTTTACTGATATTATATACATGTATGTTGTAATTATTTCAAGCCTTGTGTGAGATATTTTGGAGCAGTTATAGCTTCTGCCTGATTTATTTTACACTCAAAGAAAAACGTATCGTTGAAAAGAACAATTAGTCCTAACATATCAATATTCCGTTTTATTATATGGCTCTGTCTCACAAGGACTGGGAACTACCGAATTCACGGATTTGATTGGCTGAAGTCGATATTGACCGCGGTCTAGATTTTCCCGTCTATTCCGGCATCTAGGCCGATTTCATTTTCCTTTGAAAAAGTAGCAAACTAAAATAAGAAAATGTTCACTATTTTCTTTGTTTTCTTCTCAATCATTTATGGAAGTGCCAACCCCCCCCCCCCCCCCCCCCCCCCCCCCCCCAACACCAAAACAAAAAAAAAACACCGCGACGACCGACTGCCGCGCCAAAACAAAACACAACAAAAAAAAAAAATATCAAATACGCCAACAAAATCAACCGACCCCACCCTATATTTCAGCTTCTTTCCCCCCCCCCGCTACCGGATGTAAATATGGTGTTGGGGGGGGGGGGGGGGGGGGGGGGTACCTGTGTGC
>Ga0126337_10002067_pt1 | contig 12567 bp, 7 predicted proteins | sample DipCmetagenome_FD_92527 | JGI IMG/M metagenome (GOLD analysis project Ga0126337, IMG submission 92527) | Coral microbial communities from La Bocana,Puerto Morelos, Mexico - Diploria C A metagenome | ecosystem: Host-associated > Invertebrates > Cnidaria > Coral | place: La Bocana,Puerto Morelos... | reverse complement strand
TGAGCTAGTAGATTACAGGCGAGCTAGAGTTTACATTAATTTGTATTTAGGGACAGAGGATAGGATACAAAAGATTTATGGGATTTGCGTACATAATTATAAAAACTCACGTTGGTTGATCAAGTTGTTTCACTAAGATGTTCTTTAGGTGTCGCGTAATCTCCATAATGCCCCTTCCAGTCCTCGTCGTTCTTCAATATTTTGACCTACTTAATATTTTGAAAGTCTACCTGATCAGAATTCGTGATTTCCCATTGGATTACCACGCATCTATTTTCATGTTAGTTTTGTGATAACGTACAGATTCAAAAAGGTCAAAATGTGAAATTAATACTGGATATATGAAGTACGCACTCTTGGAAGCTATCAGTATGCGCCTTGCTATTGAGATAATTTTCGTCACGTACCTCTTTGGTTAGTTTGGAGGCAACAACAGCAACGACAACTTGGAACAAAAACAACAATGATAAGAATATAAAAACTAGTAACACGCTTTTGAAATAAACTTAATTGCTTTCGTTTTCCTCATTTATATCAGGCACAGTTTCCTTGGTACTTTTAGAATATTGAAAACAATTTTTTTTTTATCTTCGTGCTTCAAATCATTGTTTTTAAACTCGATCGATGCTTCCGTGATGTTGGCTAAATCAAGGCGGAAAACGCATGATTCTTATCACAATTTCTTCACAATCATTTGCATCGTTTACGTCAGTCAGTGATTGAATAAATTTTGTAAGTTTACCACATTATTCATCGAAATACCACACTGAGTATTTTTCAGTTGAAAAAGATGGGAACTACAGGCTGGGTGCGTTTCTTTTTCAACGTTATTTTATTTTGGCAGCTGTAAGTTTCGAAATACTACTTGATGTGTCTGGATGCACGTGCTTAATGCACGTGCTTGGGACTGTGGAAACAGTAAGTGAATTGTGTAGTTAGATATTGAACTCATTAGTATCTTTTTATCTTCGGTTGATAAGAGAGCGAGGAAATTTAATATTAATCTCTGTATTGAAAAGGACCATGTGATGTCAAGTTTAATCAACTCGCTTTAGGTACATGCACGGAAAAAACATCGATTTGATCTAGCCAGTTCACTATATAAGGGGGAGAACTGTTGCTGTGGAGAGTCCAACAGGCGCTCCAGTGCTATCAAATTCGTCCACAGCGAGTGCTTATATACAACGCTTGGTCAGTTGCCAAACTACAACTGAGCGTGGTTCACTTTTAAGGTGCCAACTAATTTGAGCGAACAATTTGAAGCAACTGCGATTTTTTGAATCGTTAGGGAGGTAGGATGTGTCGATTTACTGGTTTAAAGCACAGGGATTATTCCCCGAGTCGTTCAGCTGCGATGTCTTACTGGCATCGATTGCCCACAATTTTTGAGGCTACTGACGTTGAAATGGCTGAAGAGATTGAAGCAAACGAAAAGAAGGAACAATTTCATGACATTGAAACAGGAGAGCTGGAGGAGTATGGATTGCTGCCCCTTTCCAAAAAGAACAAACGGTCTAAACCAAGAAGGCAAAGGAATGCGAGATGCATTGTTCCTTCGTCTATTAAACCTGACTTTACAGAAACAGATGCATCGCGCTCATACCAGCAAATACAAGATGAGTGGAGACTCTTGTTGACTACACCGTATGCTGACTTTTTCCCACAGAACACTAAATCGTTTTTTCTAGACAAGAGCTTTTCACTTTCAAGTAAGAAAACGCAAAGGAAAATACCCAGCAAAGATACTCAAGCTTGCAAGTTTAGCGAAATCGCTGCCTGGCTAGAGTTTTTTGGATGATAAATCTTTACCAAGGTTGTGGTGAATAGAAAAAAAAATTGATAATATATTGACATTGATCATTCTTCATTTTTCCTCGAGGAAGGAATTAACCTTGTAAGACCTCATATGCTAGATAGAGCGTTAAGGTCAAACAAAATTGTCGCCGCTTGTTTATAAAGGAGAATCAAACACATTATGACGTTGACTGAGTTTAGTTACTCAATCAGAGAGCGGTTTTGGTTAAAATAAAGAGTCAAAGAGTATAACAATTGTTTTGACTTTTTCATAACTTAAATATCAAAACTGAGTATCAAAAGTATAGGTGAAAATTACGTAGTACAAAAGTTTCCTGTTCAAATCTGCAGATTCTGTATTTCTTTATCAAGTTATGCTATTTTAAAAGTACCCAGTTTTATAAGGTACATTTGACCTTTTGGGTCACAACCATATTAGTATTGGGCCAGATCCAATATGAAAAAAAAAAACCTAAACTACGTTCTTCTTCATTTAAAAACATTAGTTTACTCTGTCATATCATGTCTACTGTCCTTTGAACTGTTTTACTAAATGTGTCATAAACTAAAAATATATTAAAATATATATATATATATATATACGTAAACCTTGTATTGCAGTGGACGTATTGTGGTGTTTCATCTCCGGTGCTTTCCACTTGTCAACGTATTACCGGTTGTTGATGGAGTAACTGTATTTTAAGTTAAGACAAGAGAAACTTTGCAAGAGAAAATTGTTTAGAAATACATTTTGTCGGATTGAAGCTCCTCAATAGAGTACTCCATTGATATCATTGAAGTCATCGGTTCGAATCAAATTCACATTCAATTCTGAATTGTGGCCTTATTTTTCATTGTTTATTATTTTTTTGCTGAAGCCGCATGTGATGATATTACATACGTTGAATATTTTATATTTTCAAAGGCAAAGCATAATTTCCTTTCTTAGAAGTGAGTGTCGCTGTATTTTCTCTTCTTTCTTCCTTTTATATGTCTAGGTTATTTCATTTTAGATTTCAAAGGCAAATACCACGATCGTAAACTGACGTGTTCAGTTAAAGTACTGTATTTTGTGATTTGTAAACTCCTTCGTGAAATCTTCATTAAGGGATCAGAGTGTGTATGTCACTGATAATAATCAATGATTTTATTCATTTTGTTGCTTTGATGATTTAAAACATCTCCATGTAGTTTGGTAAACAAGAATTAGCTATAAACATAAAACTACGGTTGGGCAAGTATCTAAGCGGCCAAACCTTGTCCAAAAACACTCGACAAGCAGAGACCGGCTTTTTTCCTTACCTGTTACTTTCTGTGCGTTGGAAGCTTACAACAGTTTAAAGCTCAGCTGTAACATATTGAGGTATAACCAATCGACTTATTTATGCTCGTATTTCTCTTCTTTGAAATAATAAAAAAAAAAACAAACGATATATCGTAAAAGTATAAAACCAAATATATTATCACAACAGGAAAATTCTAAAAAAAAATTAAATAAATTGTTTTTAACGTACTGTAAATCAAACAACCATCGACAAATTTAATGTACATAATTTAAATGACGAGGCAAACACTGAGATGGAATAACTCGTAAACATGGATTGAAGTGTCGTGAAAAAGTCAACTATAGAGCTTCTTCCAAATATATGTTAAAGCATATTCGTTAAGAGGCAAAATAACTCGGAAAAATTGAAAACACAAAAGCGTAAAAAACATATTGAAGTGGAAGGAAGGCGATTCTTCGCTTCTTAATTTGAATTTTAAGGCTCTGGAAATTATACTAAATTAATTGACTTATTTACCTTCAAGAAGTATTTTTCGCTTTTTGCATTTTGTATCTTCCTACCGTGCGACGTCTCACGTACTGCTGTAGAGGTTACTAAAAAAGGAAAACAATCACCGACAGCGGAAATCGGAGTACATTGAATATGTCAAATACGTCATTCAACAAAAAAGCTATCGTTTGCTGTTTACAAGCTGCGAGCAGTGGGTTTGAGAAAAAAAATGCCAAAAAGATTAGAAGTATTGGTGAAGAAAGACATATCTGTTGTTGTGTTGGCCTTATTGTGGAGCCAAAGTAAAGTTATCTTATAAGAAGTTGAAATGAAAAATAGTCCACAACTTTTGGATTAATTTAAAACAGTTGCGCGGTCTCCCACTTAATATAAATATATATGCAAAAATTTTGATTAAAGATCAAGCGAATGAATGCGGCACGGAGAACACTTCTTTAATTTTCACGACAACGGCGGTTGCATGTCGTGCCGCTTGATATTACTCGTCTGTAGTCAAAACATTTAAGAAAAAGAACATTGGTCGTCCAGATTGATTCGACTAAATTTCGAACAAAGCTGGATATTTTTGGACTTAAAGAAAACTAAATTTCACATTAAACTCAGACAAGTCTCCAATAATGGTAAAATTGTTTTTGAAATCATCATCAATATCCGAGCATTAGACACCATTACTGTCATGTAGTACATCATATGTTGTTAAATTGTTCTGTTTTGTAATATATATGCATTTATTTTGTTTTAAATATATTGCCTTATTTCAGTTTCCTATTAAGATTTGTTTTTTTGAGGAGGGTGGGATCGGCTGGTATAAAGCTCTTCTCAGATTCAGAATGTGCAAGGTTTTTCCAAACACCTTGAAAAAATGCGGCGTGCTGCTTATCAAGGCAAAATTCAGACTAGGCGGAGAATTGCTTGCCTTCCTACTATTTTTGAAGCGGTAAACGAAGAGATAGGTACACTGAACAATACTGATGATTCGAGGTTGCTGTTGTACCAGCGTTGTGAATATAAAAGAGAATCAAAGGAGAAGAATGCTCGTCTGGGAAAGGTTGTGTGTGAGACTACAAGCCGACGCGTGGTACTGACAATGGACATTGAGGCGACTAAGAGAACGCTTACTCAATGCAACACTCACATGCGGGCGGTCTACCCGGATTTTTTCCCCGAAATGCCATTCTATAACAACAGCATTTCGATGTAAAGTACAAAGGTTTTTAATCAAAACACTTACTTGAGACTAAAACTTCTCAAAGTCGAGGGTAAACAAGAATGTTTTGAACAGCAAAGAGGAATTGCCGCCTGGCTGAAGTTTTTTGGCTAAGAATTTGTCTAGCCGGTATTGTATAGAACTTGTTGCCGGATCAACGATTGTACAAAAGTCTTTTTTTCCATCCAGCGATTAATGTTGAGCAATAGGATTGCTAATGTCATTTTAGTAGTAGTAGTAGTGGCAATAACAGAAGTAGTAGTAAGACCTATTGTTGTTGTTTATTAAATCATCTGGCTCTAATTGTTTATAAATTTCTGATAAATCAGAAAGCCTTTTTGTGGGCTGCAATTAATTTGATTTGTATTAAGCAGCTTGTAATGCGTGTGAAAGAGATATTTTTGTACTGAAAACGTGCTGTTTACCTCGCTCTAATTTGCGAAAACTTAATTTTCCAAAACGAAAATTGAATTACCTCCGTTACGAGGGTTTCTTGATCAATAGGAAGAGATAGGTTTTAACCACGATCGAGACAACTTGCGTAGATTCCATAATTACAAACCATGCAAGTGAGCCCCACGCAAACAACGTTGTTTGCGCACATTCTCACAATCGCCCATCACAAGATTTTAATTTCTGTTATTATTTTTGAATGTATCTCATCGCTTGAGAAGTGTCCCATAGTGATTCATGTTCAGGCGAGAGTTAGGTTGTTTCATGTTATATAAAAATGAGGTAAATAGTGCGCGAAGTACAGTGCTAAACATTAATAAATCATAGAATTTGATTTCTAAAGTGCTCATCTATGTATAGACTAAATTTTCTAATTCTTCACGTTTTTCTAATTTTTACTTATTTGTATTATTTCGCTATTTTCTCCCATTTTCGTCAATTAAGAGCGTTGCAAAAATCATCCAAATAATCCAGCTCAGGAGGTCCGAGGACAAGTGTCATTTGCGGCTGACCTTCACTGAAGTACTCGTAGGGTTTCTGATATCGGTTACCCGATCAAATAACAGAGAGAGTATTACGAAGGTTACCACGACACTATAACTTCGACAGGCAGACTGCGGGCTCAAGGTCTGAATTCGTGATAATCGTTTGCCTAGTATCCCACCGAGACTGAATGACCATTGAAGAAAACAATACAGTGATGTCGGAGTAGGCCCCTTGAGTAACTGAAAACTAACCAATAAGATCTCGCACCTCGCAGAACTGCTAAAGTGGTAGCCTAGACAATTTTCAAGTTTTTGAATTACTTTTTAAATAAGTGCTTCATACGAGGAAGAAATCGTGATGCAAGTCCGCGTGTGCTTTGCATTTTCCCCACTAAACTTAACTTCGCTAAACTTAATTTCGGTTTGGAATGAACCATGGTGCATTACATTTTTCTATGCTTAATTAAAGCAAGTCCGACTTTTATCAAACCTTCAAAGTAAACGCACCAACGCGATTACATTGGCAGACGTTTATTGAGCTTGTATCTTTTGTATGGAAGCGTTCGGGCACGTTATCTTTTAGCTTTTGTCAAGATAATAAAGAAAACGTTGTCTACGTTTTACATCCAAAAAGGATTTGCTTCGAAAAAAACGCGTGTCACGGTGGTAACCCCTATCAATTTAAGTGATGTAAACTCTTTCGATTATACGATGCCACTTTACTTTTTTTGCGACTGATCGTTTAACTGCCGACTTAGCGTAGAGATATGTGCTATTTTTGAACGAAAGCTCTGGTTTTTTTTTCTGTGATGCTATTACCATTCATTACGGCCCCAACTAGAGGGCGCAAATTTACATCACCGTATATGGTAAAAACTGTGTTACGATGTTGACGTATTAGGCCAAAACAAATCAGTCGGAAACAGTACGTCGTGTACTTTCCTCTGCGGTGTCTCGGTCACTTTGCTAGTCAATATTGATGTTTTCGTTTTCTGCCGCGCAGATGTTCAATCTGGGATTATGTTATTATAAATTCTAGTCACGTCTTCAAAGTTAAAATGGTGTTGTTCTTGTAATCACCGAATCAGTGGGACTAAAATCAAATTCTAAATAATAGCCTATATTCAATCTTACTAGTAGAAGTCAGATGAGGTAAAAACAAATTCAGCTTTCGTTATGAAAAAGGTTGACTGACATCGACATCTAAATAGACCAGAATTTGTATTAGACAATGTGTCAGGCTTGTGATGAGCGATAATGCATGTTGTCCCGTTCTATAGGTTTCACAATTAAGCCTTGGTCAGTGTTTGTGTTTTTAAAGTTGGAGATACCTGTGTTTGTTGCTCCTGTTAGCCATTGTTACAAAAGACGCCGCTATCAAATTGCATATGAAATATTTATGCTAATATTGTATTGACGTCTTCTACCTTTGGGGTAATGTCAGCCTGATTAAATGACTGATATCAATCTTACAGTGTTCCTAAAACAACAAGCATTTTGCTTGAATTATGTAGAACCGCGCTCACTTTTCCGTTTCACTTGACGGTGTAACATTGATCAAATTTTAGTATTTGTTCAAGTTGTTATCAGGAAATCTGCTTCTCACAGAGTTTCTCGCTGTATCAAAGAAACTCACAACCGAGGAAAGAGGTTTCATGCGAACAGAGAGAATCTTTTGGATCTCGACTTGTTTCTAAGGAAAACAATTAAGTCTGAACTGAAGTTGACTTTCAGTTATGGAAAAATTGTCTTGTAAGAAGGCCTTCCGTGCCCATATGGTGTCATCTAACATGTCTCGTGAAAAACGTAGACTAACAAAAGAGCCCACGCGAAAGAGCCGAACGGAGATGTTCTGGCGCAAAGGTTCTAAAATACTTCCAGATTTTTTCCCGCCTGATACGCTTAAGAGGAAAACATTAAATCATCAAACCATCCTTCCAGTTGTCAAAAGGATAAGCCTAGTGAAACAGTACTCCTGGGAAAATGACGAAAGCGGAGAGTCTGAAGCTCAAACTATCGCTAAATCATGGATGATGTACTTTGGCTTTGGCGCCTGTGAAACGTGATTCTCATTTGAAGCATTGTGTTATACGAGACGTCTACCATAAATGCAATTATATTTAATTTCCTTAAAAAAAAAAATGACGAATCTTTTTCGTTCTTTTGATGGAACCATAATTACAATTATACATCGCGTCTAGAACTTGTATGCTGGTAAGGCAAGGATGTCGTGAAACACTAGAATTTTTTAACACAATGATTTGGTAGTATTGATTTACGCTATCCATTTTCCCGCAGCAAAACACTGACCATTGTCCATTCTACATTTTAGGGCAAAGTCAAAAAAAAAAAACTTGCTACGATATAACACAATCTCTTTAAAAGGCGCTTAACGTGGCAAATCTTCAAACCTATCATTATCATTTTATGTTGCCTCTATTCCAGGAGGAAGGAGGAGGAAGCGGTCAATGAGTTTGGGAACCTGACGATTCAGTCCTTTTGAGATGGAAACATTACATGGAGGCAACACTGTCACTAATTGGTAAACATGCATTAGGATTTGACCCATCATCATCGTTATCGAATTAAGTATTATAAAACTACGTTTTTAGAACAAAACAAATTAAAAATATAATTAAAATTAAAATATAATTCTTATTACATTTATTTCAATGTTTGATAACTGCAAACTTCGTAAAAACGTTTTAAAAACAGACAGTTCGCATATAATGCTCTTCTGGTCGTGTAAGTTAAAATCACAATTTGCATGCATACCAGTTTGATAATGACACTGGTCAGGGCTCAAACCCACAGCATGTTTATCAGGTTAAAACTATATGACAGTGTTCGCATATACTCCTGGGCATGTGAGACAAAAACGCATGCCTAAAAACACAAGTATGAAGGATCAGTCCTGATTTCGATCTCGTACCTCTCGATGCAAGGTCCAAAGTCTAGCGTACTACTAGGCTGTACCTGTAAAAGGCATAAATTTATCTATTAGCTAAAAAGGCCTGAAATACATGGCTCATGTGAATGATTGTAAATACCAACCTTTTGTGTCAAGGAAAACAAACGAAACAAAAATTCATTTATTAGTTGGAACTCTTTGCCGTAAATTTCTTTTGAGTTATGTCCATTGAGTTATTTTGTGTCAAGGTGGGTGACGAGATCAATAAGGCAACATCAAACAATCATTAATATCCTGACACGTTCACACATATTCTTGCTTTTACCCAATGAGGGCTATTTAACCACGGTCTGTTCTAATGTAAGCAGAATTTATGACGAGGAGACAAACAAACATAATCACCCGTCAGTTGTTATAACTTTTGTCTCTTCTCCGTCAAAGACGTGTGCAGCGTGTGTGTACGTCACTGGTCTAGTGTCAATTTCTGGGTATGATACTGATTCTATTTATAGTTTTGAATCACTTTGAGTAAACAGCGCCGAGTAGGATATATATCAGGCGGTAAACGATTGTAAGCAACTAAACTTGCCAAGCAAAAGGACGATAATCGCCAGAAAATACGTTTTAAAATACAGCATGGAAATTCCTTGAACACAGACAGTATTTTAAGGATATATGATGCCATTTAATGGCTCTCGCAAAAAACGCCGACTGAGCAAATCTGAACGGACACGACAGCGTCAGGAGATGTTTTGTCGAAAAGGTTCCAGAATGCTACCAGACTTTTTACCGCTTGATGAACAAAAGAAACAAACTTGGAATCATCAAGTCATTCTTTTAGTCAAACGGATTGACATGGTAAAATGGGAAAATGACAAAAGCGAAGAGTCTGAAGCTAAATCGATCGCTGAATCGTGGATGATGTACTTTGGCCTCGAGGCCTCCGATTCTTGATGTTCATTTAGGGACTATGTGTGTTGCTATGCCTGAAAGAAATTCGTTCGAGAGAGGATGTACATTGTTTTTACTCAATATCAGAGCAGTTCATGTTACTCTTTAAGACGAATTATAATGTAGTTTTAGCTTAAGATTCATTGAAAAGTTACGCAATGGGTTGTATCAATTTTGTAACTTGCGTGTCCGTACTGCTATTCAGAAACGTATCTACTAATTGGATTCTTGTTTTTATTTCCAATTTTCCCCAAAACACGACTAATTGTAAACAATTTTGTTTCCTGTGCGGAACTAAAGAGATTTTGGCATCTTCCAGTGTCACACACGTGGCTAAAAATAATTGTTTTGAAGCAATATCAAGACATTGATCTAATATTTCTCCCTATAGGATTTCACTACAAGGATGTTCATTAAAAAAGGAAACGATTCTACTTCACAAAGTTGAGCTGTATGCAAATAATCATTAGGGCATCAGATTTTGAGACATGATTTCCGTATCATGAATGTAAAACGAATATGGAAGTCTCAAATAAACGATTATTTAAAGAGATCGCTTGTAAGTAAATATCGAGAATCCTCAATCAGTGACACAACCGTCGAACTTGGGTTCGGATTTTTTCCTTTTAATGTAATTACCCTGTTGGTGAACCTGTTTTTAAAGCTCAAAAAGCATAGCGAGTCTTATATTTTTGAGTAATCTTGCAGTCTTATGAAAAGATACACTAAGAGCAAGACTGTTACGCAACATTAGTAGAACACTGCAAGAAAGAAGCGGAAAGCTTCCATCGAGTCGATGTCATTAAATAATGAAATTATATTATTACCACAACATTACTCTAGAAATCGGTCCCGACAAAATATCTCCCGTATCGTCTAAAACTGAGTACTTTTGACAAATCACAAGATGCACAAATCCCAACAGGCCCAAAAGACCCGGGAGATGTCTCGAGAAAGGTCCAAAAATCTTTGCAATTTTTTCTCCTTATTACACATCAAGTAAAACGAAGGCATTAGATCCGCGAAAGCATAGATAACGAAGGGTCGACAAAGTGTGAAAAATAACTTAATGGTGGGAGATGTAGTTTTGGCGTTGAGGGCGGCGATACTTGGTGCTCTGTTATCTAGAAATAACCACATACCATTTGTGTTGACAAGTGACCGGTAGTACCTCAATTCGGCTCGGCAGAGACTGGGCAAGATACTTTTAAGTTTTATACAAAACGATAGAGTAAGGAATTGAGAATGTACGCTTGTTGCTTGATGGAACATCATTTTGCGACGAGAAGATACAAACACAGTCACCCGTCAATTCTGTTGGGGTTAATTTTGTGTCGGTTCTCAAACACGTTTGCTACGTGTGTACGTCACTGATCTGTTGCCAATTTCTGGATATGATGCTGATTCTATTTATAGTTTTCAATTGCTTTAAGTAAACAGCGCCGAGTAGGATATATATCAGGCGGTAACCGATTGTCAGCAACTAAACTTGCCAAGCAAAAGGACGATAATCACTAGAAAATACGTTTTAAAATACAGCATGGAAGTCCCTTCAACACAGACAGTATTTCAAGGATATATGATGCCATTTAATAGCTCTCGCAGAAAACGCCGATTGAGCAAATCTGAACGGACAAGACAGCGTCAGGAGATGTTTTGTCGAAAAGGTTCCAGAATGCTACCAGACTTTTTCCCGCTTGTCGAACAAAAGAAAGAAACTTTGAATCATCAAGCCATTCTTTCAGTCAAACGGATTGACATGGTAAAGCAGTACTCCTGGGAAAATGACAAAAGCGAAGAGTCTGAAGCACAAACGATCGCTGAATCGTGGATGATGTACTTTGGCCTCGAGGCCTGCGATTCTTGATGTTCTTTTAGGGACTATGACATTGTGTGTTACTATGCCTGAAAGAAATTCGTTCAACTGAGAGAGGATGTACACTGTTTTTACTCAATATCGTGTTCATGGTTTTCTTTAAGACGAATTGTAATGTAGTTTTAGCTTAAGATTCATTGAAAAGTTACGTAATAGGTTGCCGGTATCAATTTTTCTAACTTGCATGTCCGTGCTGCTATTCAGAAACGTATCTACTAATTGGATTCTTGTTTTTATTTCCGTTTTTGCCTAATACACGACTTATTGTAAACAAATTTGCTTCTTGTGCGGAACTCAGGAGATCTTGATATCTTCCAGTGTCACACCGCGTGGCTGAAAATAATTGTTTTGAAGCAACATCAAGACATTGATGTAATATTTCTCCCTAAAGGATTTCACTACAAGGATGTTCAATAAAAAAGGAAACGATTCTACTTTACAAAAATGAGCTGTATGCAAATAATCATTAGGGCATCAGATTCTGAGACGTGATTTCCGTATCGTGAATGTAAAGCGAAAATATAGTGGTCGTCTCAAATGAGGGATTATCGCTTCTAAGTAAATGTCGATTACTTCAGTAAGTAAACGTCGAGAATCCTCAATCAGTGACACAACCGTCGAACTTGGCTTCGGTTTTTTTCCTTTTAATGTGGACCACTTTGTTTTGAAAACTAAGTCATGGCCAGTTTAGTTTTTTGAGCAATGTTGCAGTCAGTTTAAAAGATCAACTAAGATGGAGAAAATTACACAAGACAAAACACTTCAAGAAAGACGTAAGCTCCCTTTGAGTCCATTGTATTAGACACTACGAAACTATTTCCACCATACAACTTTAAAGTCACTTTTTCGACAAAAATATCTGCCGTGACGGAAAAACTGAACTCTTTTGAAATCATAGATGACGCGCAAACCCGAACAGGCATGAAAGACCCAGGAATTGTCTTGTAAAGGGTCCAAAGCTTTGCAGATTTTTTTCCCTTATGACACAACAATTAAAAGAAAGTGAATAGGTCCGTGAAATCATAGACAACGAAGGGTGTACAAAGCGCGTGGGAGATGCACTTTTGGCGTCAAGAGCGGCGATACTTAGTGCT
>Ga0126337_10002066_pt1 | contig 12568 bp, 10 predicted proteins | sample DipCmetagenome_FD_92527 | JGI IMG/M metagenome (GOLD analysis project Ga0126337, IMG submission 92527) | Coral microbial communities from La Bocana,Puerto Morelos, Mexico - Diploria C A metagenome | ecosystem: Host-associated > Invertebrates > Cnidaria > Coral | place: La Bocana,Puerto Morelos... | reverse complement strand
ATACACCGCTCTACACAAATGTGTATTGAGCACTCTTTAGCAGTGTTATCTACAACTTCCCATGATTATTATTATTATTATTATTATTATTATTATTATTATTATTATTATTATTATTATTATATCTCGTACAAAGTCCTCGCGTCACCTCTCCTTCCAGCCACCTCAGCTCTCCCAGCTTCCGATTCCGCATTTCTCTTCTGCTTTCTGGTTCTGGCCATGTTTGTGGTGTTTTTTGGCACGTTTCGCTCCTTTCTGTTTGCCTTTACCCTACCCATTGCCTTTACCTTACCCATTACCTGCTCGCAGGTCTCCACATAACCTTGTTCGATCAGCCTCCATTCATCATCCACCTCCTCCTCCATCAGCTGCTGCAGACCCTCAAATCTGTTGTGCAGTGCCAGCTTGAATATGTTTCTAACCTCCAAGTCTTTCAGCTTGCTGACCTTGAAACGTGTTTGGCCACTTCCCCCTTTTCTCACTTTGGCAATCTTTAGCCTGACTCAGGGAGGCGAAGAGCAAAATTACTTGCTCCTCAGCTCGACCAGTGCAACTCACGGGATGCTACCGGAAGAAGAATGTGTTTCAGAAGGCTGGGAATGAATGGACTGAAATATGAAGAAGTTAATTTTGAAGAACGAGGTATATAACAATAGTTCCTTTCTTATGGCCGACTATTCTATAATCTAGCCAATAATAAAAAATAATTAAAATAAAAACATTAAAACTTCTTTTAACGACTAAGAAAGAGATTTTAAGACTGGAAGTGATACCGAAAGGGTTGATTAAGTTTCAATGATTTTACATTACTCAATCTTTTTGTGGACAGTGAGCTGTAGCGTACAATTTGCCTAAGCATTGAAATATTCGATTACGTTTTCTGTTTCCAAATAGTAAAAAAAAGACTGTTTAAATAGTTGAGAACATCATGAGGAAATTCGGGTATTCATGAACGACTGTGCTTTTACTTTCACTGCAAATAGGATCCTTACATCACTGACAAAGAATCTCGTACGTCACATCCGGTTTGGAGCATAAAGCAAGACCAATGAGTTAAGTGTAAATAAAGCTAATAGTCGCTCACATGAGGTTACCGCTGACAAATTTACGGGTTTGTTTAGAGCATTACATAAAGTTTATTTGACAAGGGAATTATGCCTAAATTCGGTATAATTTCGGACTGTTAGACTTGGACGAAGGTGAAAATGGGTCAAGTGATGAACTTGATTAAAAAATTTCTCATCAGAACAATCGTGGAAGCGATAAAGGTGAATCATTCCAACAATTCATCGCGTTGACAAGCGGCAGCATTTCAGCGAAACCACTCCTCCGAGTACTCAAAAGGGCGAGCTAAAGTTAACTTGGAAGTCCAGAAGTTCATTATTCGCCACGTCATGGAAGTGGAAGATGGGTTTTTCAAGGAAGAAATTTGCACGCTTACATCAGATGAGCTATTCGACGCCTTTCTTCAATCTTCAGATCTTAGAGATACAATTGATGTTTTCCGAAAACTTTGCTTGAGTGTCGATGCCAACCCTCGCAATCACAAGACGTTGTACGCTTCTCTCAAGTCGAAATTGACTTCCTGGAAGTGCAAGTCGCTGTGGACTAAACTAGACAAACGAGTCGAACACAAGGACTACAAAAACAAGCCTTGTGTCAAAAATAAAGTACTGATTATTGGTGCAGGGCCATGCGGACTGAGGACGGCCATTGAAGCCGCTCTTCTCGGTGCCTATGTTGTAGTAATCGAAAAACGCGATCGCTTTTCCCGCAACAATGTTCTACATCTATGGCCATTCTTAATTGTGGACCTGAAAAATTTAGGAGCCAAGAAGTTCTTTGGACAATTTTGTGCTGGGGCCATCGATCACATTAGTAAGTACTTTATCCTAATTCTTCTTCTATATCTGCTGTTGGAATATAGGTACTTCCGGAATTGCAGACGTTAGATAAAGTCCGACTCAAAATCGACATATCACAATTAACATCATTGTGTTTTGTTTATAGAATGAAGCATTTTCCTAACTGTCGCGAACGCAGTCACCAAATCTAAAATGTTCTTTAAGTTAAACAGGTAGTGATCGAATTTTGATTCTTTCATGCTCAATTCGTGTTTATTTTTTTTTGTCGAGCAGATACATCTCAGTGTACTATTTCGAATCTCCCGATAATTTGAAGCAATTACTGTATTTGTCCCCCAGGCAAAAATATTGGGATAAATGTTCCCTCGATTTTTCGAACCTCGAACGCATTTCCGTTCCCCTGGGAGATTCGAAAAATCGGATTTTGGCATTGTATATTGGCTTGTCCTCTCGCTGTGTGATGCGACAAACACTTCAGCTGAAAATGTGTGGGGAACAATATGTCATAAGATAGCAACTTTAACCGATTGCAAAGTATATAACTGCAGATGGCTTTTCATCTGTGGAAAAATGTACTCCAAGTAGGAAAACGTATTACAAAGAATACGTATTACAAAACACGGAGCATGTTATGTAACACTGTGTGCACATCATATGATCCGCGCGGCCGAAAAAGAAAACATTTAACTTCTCTCGATTCGTTCATTTAAAACACTTGTACAATCATATGAGATGGGAGAGTCCACTTTAAAGGTGATGTTGTCATGGTACACATGGCTAATTGGATTATAAACATTATTACAGGTGGCTTTGCTCATTAGTTTGAAGTTGTACAAGTTTGGATAATTCTTTGTTGTATAAATTTTGAAAATGTTAGCTCTTTGTGGGGGACTCCTTTCCCGTAACTGAAAAAAAGGATTTCCTTCATTATTGGCTTGCAACACTTTAACCCTTAAGTGTGAAATCTTATAATGGAGCATAAATTTTTTTCTTCTGGTTGTAGCAGTAATCTCTTGCCACTTGCTAATTTGATGGGAATTATCAAGTTTTAAACCAGCAAGCTGGCAGTGTGCCTACTACCAATCTTTTTGAGTACTATATTTGAGCTAAGCTCTCTAACATACATTTGCACACATATTAATTTCTTGGTGCTCAACCTTGCTATAATACTATTTGTTAACAACTGTATGATTGTAATTTCCTTTTTCAATTTCAAGTGTGTTATCACTTGAATACCCATCAATAAATGCAGTTCTCGTTGTAAACTAAAAGTCAGGAATATCCCAAACAAATGGTATTTTTTTATGTTTTCATGTTTTCAATGTCAAATTATTGTTGTGACATAAGAATATAATAAATAAGAAAAAAAAAAATTTTTTTGTGCTTGTTTTATGAATAACTTAGGGTGGATGGGAATCTGCTTGGATGTTCAAGGATGGTTGGTTTTCCTTGGTTGTCAGCATTTTGTAAATAACACACTCAAATTTGTTTTGGCACTGTTCTGAAAAGTTGTTAATTACATTCAATTCTGCTGTTCTCTGCTCCTTGAGCATTTGTTTCCTGATTGAACATTGAAAGAATTGTGCTTAAATAATGGTTGTCTGTCTGTCTGAGGAGTTTAGAGTAATACATTACATACTTTTCAGGATTCAAAATGCGTGAAACAAATTCATGTGTCTTATTTGCAAAATGCTAATTATCAAAGAATGTCAGCCATCGCTGAGCATGCAAGCAGACTTTGATCTACATTTGTACATGAAGTTATTCATATAAAATGCACAAAATTTATATGAAAATTAATATGTTTTTTTCCTGATATTTTCATTCTTGTCTGGAAATGATGTCAGAAACATTGAAATGTCTGACTATGAAAATTTCAGTATTTCTACGTAGGTTTTTAAGCAAATAGTATGTGGTAAAATTTTTTGGACTCAATTACAAACAAAAGTAAAGTCACCAATTAAAATGGCACTAATGGAAAGTTCCCATGTGCTAAACTTGCCTTTGATTTGAAATGTCATACTCAGGTATTCGGCGACTGCAGCTTATTCTTCTCAAGGTTTCCCTCCTGTTTGGAGTCCAAGTTTATCCCAAGTGTGGATTTATAAACTTAGTGGAGCCCACTGATGGTAAGTCCTTTTGCTCAACCTCTTTTCTCTGTGTTTTGTGTCCTGTCTGGTATCCCATATATTAATCTGAAGAAACAGATTGTCTATAGGTCTACATGTATGATACAGGGATCTCTATGAATTTGTGTCAGTGAAGTTGCTTTGTTTAATCAATTCTCTGATATTTTACAAATATGAACTCTTCCATTAGAATCTTGATTTTTTTAGCCCTTGGTTTCCTGATTGATTGAAGGAAGTTTTCGCTTCCTGGGCAAAAAGGCAAGGGGAAATTTACAAAAAGGGGGACTTATGTTAAAGATCTTCACAACTTAAGGCTTACCATTTATTTTAACACCCCAGGTAGTTCTGTCAGTTATAATTTCATGTTATTTACAAACATGGTAGATAAATTTTATATTCTGATTTGTTATTAATTTTTGTTCATAGCCCATGGCTGGAGAGGAACCTTTGACCCACCCTCCCATCCACTCAACAAATTTGATTTTGATATCATAGTGGGAGCAGATGGCCGACGATCAGCACTGAAGGGTTTCAAAGGGAAAGAATTCCGTGGCAAACTGGCTATTGGCATCACTGTCAACTTTGTTAATAGAAATTCAAAAGAAGAGGCAAGGGTGGAAGAGATTAGTGGTGTTGCATTCATCTTTAACCAACAGTTCTTTCAAGACTTAAAAGACACTACTGGTATTGATTTGGAGAACATTGTTTACTACAAAGATGAGACACATTACTTTGTCATGTGTGCGAAGAAGAAGAGTTTGCTTGCGAAAGGAGTGATCAAGAAGGTGAGTGTGATACAACTCAATTTCCTGAGGAGTATCAATCAGCATGAAGCATAGCATGAATTGTTAGCCTAAGGATTAGTGCTTCTTCTCATGGACGTGATGCTTATGATCAGTTTTACCCAAACATTAGAGGGTGAAACTAGCCATTGTGAGAGTAAAATACTTGTATCTTGCCAAAGAACAAAAATACTTAGGCTCCAGAAAAAAACTTAGGGACCTGTTGACCAATGACGTAACATTTCACCAGTTGTTTATTGCTCCCTTATAGCACACCTATATTTGCCTTTCCAGGTTGGTCGTGATCCTGCAGAAAATGTAGTTTGTCTTCTCCCCAATGGTCTGATTTTATACTAATCACACTTCCAGTCTAAATTATGAAGCAATGGGAAAGTGGCTCAGACAAACAATTTTAGAAGATGCATATTGTAAATGAATATATGAAAGGTCATAATTATATCTGAACTGCGGAGAAAGATATGAATTTATGGCAGTTGCTCAAGTTGTGTGACTGTATAACTGCGATGATCAACCATGAATTCATTAGACACTTATTGTAGCACAAGTTTTTTGTTCCAGTTTCATTATAGCACTGTGCCATAAGGATCTCTGCACTTAAATCTGAGGCTTAAGTTAATTAGTTCGTAGTCCTAATTCTGTCCTGGATCACAGATTGATCAAGGGATTAATTACTGAACTTGCTTGAGGAACTCACACTCACACGACAGTTAAAACAATGATGTACCTACTATGTTGGTTTTTGTCTCTTTTATGTGTAGGATTTCCAAGATGCATATGATCTACTTCAAACAAACAATGTGAACCATGAGAAACTACTGGCCTATTCCAGAGAAGCTGCAAACTTCTCCACAAACTACCAGCTTCCTCAACTAGATTTTGCCTTGAACCACTATAACAAAGAAGATGTGGCAATGTTTGATTTCACCTCCTTGTATCACTCAGAGCATGCGGCTAAAATATATGAAAGAAAAGGACGGCGCCTTCTTGCATTAGTGGTGGGAGACAGCTTGCTGGAGGTAAAATTAGCTTATTGCAAACCTGTTTAAACTTTTTTTTGTGGGATTGTATACTGTTGAGCACAGTTTACAGATGACATTCATTTTTCACTGCTTGTGAAAGAATTTGTGGATAGAGAAGATTTATATCTTCTGTTTTGGGGAGCGCCACATCGAAGTAAAACATTCATCTTAATGTCCTTCTTAGATCAAATCAATTGTTGAATTACAAAATAACATAAATGAGTAAAACTCTGGTTTCCTTTTATTAATGCTTGAAAATAGTATGGAGATGTTTCATGTTGTTCACTTGGCATCTTTTTCAGCCATTTTGGCCAACAGGCTCTGGTTGTGCGAGAGGTTTCCTGGGAAGTTTTGATGCTGCTTGGACAATGAGAGGCTGGGGATTGGGGCAAGAGCCACTTGACTTGCTTGCAGAAAGAGACAGCATTTTTCGTCTTCTTGCTCAGACAACCCCAGAGAACATTTCCAAGAACTTTGATGAGTTTAGCATTAACCCGGCCGCACGTTATCCCAACTTAAACAAGTCAAGTGTGTCACCAAACAGAATAAAACACTTGTTTGATAACAAGAAGGGGCCAATTGATCAACAGAATGGATCAGAACCAATGGACACTGGCAAAGACCTCAGCAGTGTTGAAGGAGGAGGTAAGGGGGCAGGGATACATGTGCTGCTAAATGTAAGAGAGGGTATGCTGAATTACAGTACCACTCAATTGTAAGTTACCAGTCTTGTGAGACGTGCCATGTTTCTCTCAAGACGAGTCTCGTTTCTCTCAAGGTGAGTCTGGTTTCTCTTGAGACACATCTCATTTCTCTCAAGTCTTTTCTCGCTTCTCGTGGGTGTGCTTTAAGTACCAATGATTTGCATTGAAAGCCAGTGTAAGAATACAATAAAGTGAGTGTTGAGTAGTACAAACTTGTGTTTGTGAATAGTGCTTTGAAGGTCAGTTAACACGTGTGGCAATGTAAATACAATCATTGTTCCTTAATTAGTTTTGTTTATTCACAGTGGCCAAACTTTAAATTGTAAAGCCAAACTACTTAAACATCAGTGGCACTGTAGATGTAAATACACTGTAAATTACTATGAAATTTGGCAATCATCATTTTACTGTATCAGCAGCACACCTGTGTTTTTACTTTGGCCTTGTCTTTGTGAAGTGCATAGCGGTTTGATTTACCTGTGTTCAGATTAAGACACAATCATTGTTCGATATTGTTGTATGAGACTTGTTGAAGACACTTGTTGAACGTCTGATGTTGGATGTAAGATTGACATTTGAATTGGCAACGCACTTGTGTTTACTTTAGTCTTAAAAGTTAATTTTGTATTAACTGATTTCTTTGTAAAAACAGTGTGTTTGCAACCTCTGTATTTCATGCTTTTGTTCAGGTTCTAGCATTGTTAAATTTATGTGTGCTACAGGGCGGTCCATTTTGTGTAGTACATGGGTAGTCCATGTACATGTAGTCCATGGACTAGGGGTCAGTGAAATGTACCAACCCTGGAAAATAGTCCAACAGACATGATAAGATGTTTGATCTGAATGAAATTTGAGTGACTGGCTCAACACTTTGCTTAGCATGTGATCAAAATCTACCCACCACAAAATTTAACAAATGGACGAAAAAACCATGTAATTTTTGGGCTGTACTGTATTAAACCCTGGCTATTTCCCTGTTCTTTTTCCTTCCCTTCATAAACTCAAGGTTGTTTCCTTTGTAAATTATGGTTAAAACTGATTTTTTGTTCCACAACAATGGAATGTATGTAAACATACCATTGCAAACGTTTGAATAGTAGCTTCTTGTGAGTATTCATTACTAAATGCCTTATTGATTCTCAAGAGACCCATCTTGAGAGAATCAACACACGTCTCGAGAGAAACAAGATGGGTCTTTTGTAAGAAACGAGACAGGAGGTGGTAACTTACATTTCGAGCAAAACTGTAGCAGTACCTGTCAGGAGTGCCTTCTGGGAAAATCTTGCTGTGCACACTGCTTTGCTTTGAAAATTCAGGTTGTGCTACTCTTTCAGCTGGTGCAAACTCTAGCCGTTCTCCACAGTGGACAGCAGTCTGATACATGTTCAGAGGGAGAGTACCAGCCTTATACTTGGTGGTTTCTTGTCAGACCGCGCTTTGTCCAACGCACTTACTGTGTGCATTTGCCCAGTTTCTCATCAAATCTTGGTCAGGTGAACTCATGACTGGCAGGTTTTGTTGCATCGTCCTTGGAAAATCTTGAAGGTGAATTTGTGTCAAGGGTACAGGATAATACGATGTTGAGTATGTGAAGTAAAAAGTGGACCTTGTGTCATTCTTTTTGCTGATGGGGCGTTTGGCTGTAGTCCCAAAATCCCTGGTGTATTGTAACTGCAAAGATGCTGGATGTTTGAAATGACACAGCCTTCTTAAAGATTTTGAAATCCTTATGGGCTGTGGCAGAAAATGGAAAATGGGATTTCTCCTTGTGAATCAATATTTTTTGTTACCTTCGGTTAAAAAAACTTATTAACACAGTCACATTTGGTAAAATCATGCAAGCTTGTTGCCCTTGTTGACGATCTTGGTCATCGAGGAAATTGCATTGATGCACTTCCGCCATTGTGGTTGAAATAGATGAAACTGAGGATGAAAATGATTCCTGGCCAAAGGTCACTGAAAACTAAACCAACCATGTTGTGGTCACGTTGTCGCAGCAGGGATCAACCATTCTGTCACGTTCACGCAACATCATTTATTACGTAATAGCCATTGTCAAAAATAACAGAGACAATGAAAATCATGGTTCATAGCAAATTAAACATTTAGTTTTCGTTTCACACAAATAATTTGGAAAATCATACTTCACGACTACTATGGAAATATGGAAATCATGATTCACAAGGAAAAAATTAGCCTTTTCACATTTCACAGGAAAAAAAGGGCTGATCACGAGTCACGAAAATACCCTTTACCACCATCAAGTAAAAGGGAAAAAGAGAAATGATAGTGGAATAGCATTTAAATAGGCCTACTTGGTGAGTAGGTGACTCTGCAAATCACCTAATATAATTATCACTTAAGAGATAATACAGTCAACATAAGTGTAGATATTTGTGTGAGAAATAGAAAGATGCAAGGGATAAACAAAAGAAGTGAGATAGAGCCTGTGGATGAGATTGCCACAAAGTTGTTGTTGCTCATCTCAGTGGTTGACACATTCTTATTGGCTTATCACAGTTTGTGGATCACTGACTTGTTTTAAAAGTCATGATTTTGTGTGTAACTCATTTTTTTTTATGAAAAATTAAATTTAGATTAAGTAGTACCGTGTTTACCTGTGTATAATGCACACTTTTCTTTCCCAAAATTAACACATAAAAAGGAGGTGCGTATTATACATGGAATCCTTCTCTTTAGGCTCAACCTGCATTAACATAACAAAGACACTGCTGCATGCGATGTAATTGGTCATTAATTTAAGAGTGAATTAACCTGCCTATGAGAAGTTAACAATTTGGTTCCTTGAACTTAAGTGAACAGCTGATCAACAGAACAGTCACTTTAAGTTTGAGCAATCAGAACGTAAACATGGCTACAAAACACACTGGAACAGCATGGAAATCGTGCCTTTGAAAGAGAGTTTGTAGTATCTGAAAGTAATGTTCATGTATGGTGGAAGAGCAAGGAAAACTTGGAAAAGATGCCTCAGTTGAAAGAAGTGAACTGTGTTAAAAAGGCTGCATGGCCAGAACTTCAGGTTGATCTCCTTGAATGGATTACAGAGAAATGGAACAATGGCCTCACCATTTTACCATCACTGGTGAGGCTGAAGTCCCTCAACATGGCAAAGCACAAGAAATACGGGATTCCACCAGGGCAGTTTAAAGCAGGAAACCACTGGCGCCAGCGTTTCACGAAATGGAATGGCTTGTCTCTTTGACAAAAGACAACTTCTCCAATGGCTTCCAGATGACTATGAGGAGAAAATTGTGCGATTCCACTGCTACATCATCAATCTTAATCAATTGTAGTCTTGTTTGTGGACAAAATTGGACAAAATTGGTCCTTGACCTTATATAGTGTTATCAGTAAAAAATAGATTTTTTAGCACAAAAAATAACAATATTAGCTAGCCTTATTGGTACATAATTGGTGCAGAGGGCTAAATTCACTGCAGGGTCCTGACTATGAATGCAGAGTGAACGATGTGTGTGTTTGGAGTGAGCTGGTCAGAATGATCATCATCATCATCATCATCATCATTTGCTCATTCTCCTACATGTTCTTGCAGTGGAAAATTGTGATTTTTTTGCTCTAGATATTGAGATAAATAATGATTTGGGTTATAAGCTCTCTTCTTCCAGTAACCTACATATTTAGCAGCCCATGCTGCATCTGCTTAGGGTCTTTTTCCTTGCTCCACAAGCTCTCTTTTCACTGTTCTCCTTGATCTCCCTTTGTTGCCCATCTTTCCTTTTTCCTTATGGTACCCAGTAAATGCACAAATATTGCTGAAATGGTGTCAGGAACAAACAAAGATTTACAATCCTTTGTTATCATTTCCACTCTGTTTTGTTCCAGTAAATGCACGAATATTGTTGAAATGGTGTCAAGAACAAACAAAGAAGTACAAGAATGTGAAGATCAATGACATGTCAACATCTTGGCGAAATGGGCTTGGCTTCTGTGCCATTATCCATCATTACAGGCCTGATCTGATGTAAGTAGTGTGATGTCTGGGACCCAGTGTACAATCCTAACTTCAGCTACACCCCTTGCTGTGCTGCCACCCAATTCATTTGTATTAATCATATGCAAAAGTACAATGTTGAGAAAATGCCTTACAGTGAATTGGCTTGTTTTTGTCGGTTATGATCTTATTACAATGACCCTTTTTCTTGAGCAAAAGCTCTGTCAGTGTGCTTTTTCTCTAAGTACATGCAACTCCTTTAACATAGTCATCCAATTAATATTGTCATTGTAGCCCATTTTAATGATGTTAACCCTTGTTAATCCTCGCCTGAAATTCAGTCATGACCTCTTGAGTCACATGCACCTAAAGTCACACATTTTGGAGTGTACATGTATGACTTAAGAAGGCAACTGAAATTCAGGATATTTTGCTCCAGCAATACAAAACAAATCTTTATGTGCACTGGGTCTCTTCATTTTCTTTTTTTTTTTCTAATTCTTCCTCCCTGCTATTATTTGTGAGGAAAGTCCAATTTGATTTGTTTCAATTTTACAGTTTAAGATGCAGGTACTTAGATGATTTTTATTGACTTAATGGACCCCTTATTGAAATATATTCCTTTCAGTGATTACTCCTCCTTGTCACATAAAGATCATCTAAAGAACAATCAGCTGGTGAGACATTTTATTGCGCACAGTAATGTTATCTTGATTTAAGGAAATTGTATTTGTTGCCATACTAAATATTTACTTTTCACCATTTAATCTTGGCTGCACTGAAAGCGATACTAGGACTGCAGTGTATAATCTTATGATAGATACGAAAAAGATTTCAGTGGTAATTTTTTTAAAAACTATTTACACTGGCATCATACTATTTTAAAAGTAAACAATAGGCAAAGTTCCAGCCTCAACTCCTAACAACCTAGTTATGTGAACATGTGTGCCCTATTCTCATTAATTTTTCTTCTCAAAAGCTGACCTCTAAAGCTCTGCTAAGTAATTGTGTTTATACCACAGTTTTTTTTGGCACTTCTGATATTTTTCATGATTTTTTTTGTCTTGGTATTTACAAATAATTTGACAATCATCAAACACGTCAGTAATACATATTGTACTTGATTACTGTTTTAAATTTATTATATGTACCGGTATGTTTGGGAGTTTTTTAAAGGGAAATCAGATTCACAGTTTCACATGCTTATTTTTAGGCATTTGATGTTGCTGAGGAGCATCTGGGCATACCTCCACAAATTTCTGCCAGTGAAATGGTGATGAAGGAAGTTCCTGACAGACTGATGATAGTCAGCTATGTGTCACAGTACCATGAAGTCTTCAAGAATGAGACTCCAGGTATTTATGTAAAGTGCATTTTGCTCCTTTTAAGTTAGGATTATTGCAACATTCAGGCAAATTATTAGATTATCTGCCTGAGTTTTGCATGCGGAATAATTGACAAGGCATAACCAGGGTGACTGTCCTTCCTAGAAAACAACGGCAAGGATATGTCAGTTTTTTGTGTAGGCAGCATGTTCAAGTGTTTTAGGACTCTTGATTTGAATTCTGAAAATCCCTGGTTCAGTCCTCAGTCAATCTTACTACCGGTACTTCTTGGATTTGATCTCGGCATTCCCTTGCTCAGTACCTCTACATGTAGCTCATGTGGAGGGGGACGGAGAATCCCATGTAAAAAGTGCGGGGGTGGTCGTCCTACCTTGTAGTGGTTAGTTAGTAACATGTAAAAGGTGTCCAGCTTCAAAACGTCCACAGCGGGAGCTTTTGCGGTACCGTTTAATAGTATTGAAGTGAAAAAATATGATAGGAGATAATTTGGTACTTCAGAATTGGTACCTCTTAGTAGTTCTTTTCCGACGAGCACCCGTCCTTTTTATATAGCAGTCGCCCCCCCGCTGTGCTCTGGCTACCGCATTGTGGCATGGCTTGTCGGCCTTCCCCAGTTAGGATTGTTAATACTAGTCATTTTTTTTTTTTTTTTTTTTTTTTTTTTTTTTTTTTTTTTTTTTTTTTTTTTTTTTTTTTTTTTTTTTTTTTTTTTTTTTTTTTTTTTTTTTT
>Ga0126337_10002065_pt1 | contig 12574 bp, 7 predicted proteins | sample DipCmetagenome_FD_92527 | JGI IMG/M metagenome (GOLD analysis project Ga0126337, IMG submission 92527) | Coral microbial communities from La Bocana,Puerto Morelos, Mexico - Diploria C A metagenome | ecosystem: Host-associated > Invertebrates > Cnidaria > Coral | place: La Bocana,Puerto Morelos... | reverse complement strand
TTTTTTTTTTAACTACAACATATATCTCTACTGTTAATTTAGCAATTTGACAACATACAATTGTGGCCCACTCTTCTCCTGTGATGTTTGTGTTTTTCATCATCTTGTTTAGGTTAACTTGCCATCATTTACATGATTATCTTCTTGGGACTAGTTCCAGAGTTTATAGAAAATGTGTTATTAATGAAATGGGCAAGTCAGATTTAAAGATTCTCACACTTTTAATTCATTGTTTGTTTGAATTGTTAATTGCAGGTATCACAGACCAAGGTCTTTACAGAATAGTTGGTGTGGGTTCTAAAGTTCAAAATCTTCTTTTACAATGTATTGACAAAAACAGAGCTAAGTCAATTGACCTTGCTGACGAAGAATGTGAGTGGGAAGTGAAGACTATCACCAGTGCCCTCAAACAGTACTTAAGGTTAGTTTGCAGTTCGGGATTAAGATGCTATCAGTCAAGCAATTAATCAACCAGTCAATATTTATTTGATAAGTAGGTTAAACTGATTACCGGTATATTGTAAAAAAAAATTGTCCTGTTCTCAGAGCACAACAAAAATCCTTTTCAATTGCGGAACATATTGTTTGGCTCAACCGAGTCCTGAGGGTCACATCTTGTTCATAACGGTCTTAAGGGGGCTAAAATAGTGTTATACGATGTTAGATAATTCTAGTGGACTAATGCAAATTCTGCATTTTTATTGGCTATGCTACTAGAGGACTATTAGCAATAGTCATTGAGTAGCAGAATTCTTTCGTTTTATTCCCAAATAAATATTTTTTCAACTTGCATTTTTACTAACTTTATTATTGCTTTTTCTATCAGACTAGTTGGGTGATACTAAAACAATTAGACGCTTCGCCCTCAAGGGCCACAAGTCAATAGCTATTGACCCGTAGCCCTGGCGGGCTGTGGATCTAATTGTTAATTATCCAAAGCTTTTCAAAGAAGGCTTTTGTTATCGGATCTCAGTTGCCTCCCTTATGCGAAATTTGAACATGTTGCTTTCTGTAGCTTATTTAAATCTTAAATTCAGGACAGGAATGCAATATTTTTTTGTAGATTAAACTGGTAGAGGCAGCTGGGGCTGATGTGAACCTGTAAAATGAATTTTTAATCCATGTACCTGTATTTTTAAGTGGTATTTTATAATTTTATACAAATAAGAATTTCTCCCTGGAAAGAGTAGCTTTAGAAAACTGAAGTTAAGTGCATTCAAACTAATTATATAAAAGATGGATAGAAGTCTAACCCATGTTGCTTGCATTTAATACTGAGCTGCGGGAAACTTGTGGTACCCAGTAACGTTACTCTTGTGTGTAACATATACATGTATGTAAGGCTTAGTGTCATTGAATTTGAATTGAGTTAGTTTAGCTTCTTAATTATTTCAGTGTTATGCAAGCCACTATTCTTTCCAAGTTTAAAAAAATCAATAGGTAATATCTTGAATTTATTATTGACAGGAACATGCCAGAGCCTTTGTTTACATATGACTACCACGAACAGTTTCTGGATTCAGTTAGTAAGTACACCATACTACTGAACCTTTTGTAGTACTCACCTTTTATGGTGATTGTCTTATTTCTCCTTCAGATTTTCAGTATGAAATCAATAATGTATGCTGTGGGAAAAAAATAATTTAATCAACTGAAATTTCATAAAATTTTGTGCCAAAATTATAAGGAATAATTTGTTGACCATGATATTATGATATTAATTACTTACAGTATATACCAGTACACTGTAGTTCAACATCCCAAATGAAGACACCCATAGGACCATAAAGGGTTCACTTAAGAGGGTTGTCGGTTTATAGATATAGAAGGTTACAATGTGGTGTTTTGATGTGACTACAAGAAAGTGTCTGTCTTTAGATGGGATCTTAAACGGTAGGTTTGAACAAAGCTAGTAAGAAAAGTTCTTCTTAGGAAGAAAAGATCTCTTTAAATTTAAGCCACCAAACCAGGTAGCTTGGGGCAAAAAAAAAACTCCATTTGAATAGACCTGTTTAAATGTTAACAATGTTTTGTTGTAGAAAAAGACACCTATGAGAAGCGGGTAGAAGCTTTGAGATCTCTTGTGGCTGACCTGCCTGAAGAAAACAGGACATTAATCAGAATGATTATGAAACATTTAACACGGTAAGACTACTCTTCATGGTAATAGATCTGTTTGACCACAGAGTGGGTTAAGCCTGCATACGAGCCAAGTGCAGAGCTTATCCCAATTTCTGTAGCATGAAGTAACTAGGAATATTTCTACTCCCCCTGGATGGGATGCTAGTCCATCACAGGGTTACCCCCAGCATTATCAGTTGTACCTATTTGTACACCCGGGTAGAGAGAGGTGTGTTCTTTCCAAGAACACAACACATCTGGGACTTGAACTGGGACTGCTCTATCCAAAGTCAAGTGCACTGACCACCAGGCCACTGCATCTCAATATGCAGGTTGCATATTTAACAGAAAGGCCTTCAGTTAGTTGTTGGATAGAGTGGAGATTCCTGACAGGTTGTCCTTTTTGAACATACTCAGGTATTTAATGGAAGTCAACCACTCTCAAGAATTACTGTAAATACCGGTGTTTAAACTGCACTTTGTGCTCAAAATTTTTGTATTGAATGGGTGTGCAGTTTATCTGTGGAAACATCTGGACACCATGTCATAGATGTGCATAAATATTAACACTTTTTAGAAAAAGTTGACCGCTGTATAGACAGTTAGCTGTAAAGCAAAATAGTAAGAACTTCATAAAGCTATACCACAATATACATTGATCAATGCTTGTGAGTTTGGTGGCTCCTAAAAGAGTCATTTTTTTCATATTAAGCATAAGGTTACATTAAAAGCTTTTATTAAAGAGCTTTTAATCAGTTTAATGTTGACTTTCTGGAGCACCTGAGCATCATTTGGCAGGGAATCTCCATTCTGCTGATGGCGGCTCACTTCAACAGCAATCAGTCCACCATGGGTGGTAAATGGCCAACCATTTCTTCATCCAATAATTTGACAGCAAATTTGTCAAACTGATTATTAAACTCTTTCAAGCAACAGGTTTTTCTCCAACAGATGTGTGAAAATAAATTTCTTTTCTGCATTGAAAAAACCTTGATGTTTCCAGTACTCCATCTCCTGATTAAATGCATGGCTACTAAGTTACAAACAACTGATCCAGAGCATTATTGTTGTTACATGTACATGTAAAATTTTATTGAAAAATGGACAGGAATGAAAAATACTGGATTAAAAATACCAGAGAAAGATCAAACATATGTCAAAGTGGGATTTTCAGACTATTTACAGAGTTAAAATTATAGGCAAGAGTTTTAGTAGTTGTTTTTAATGTTATTGAGTTAATAAACAGGTTGACATGCATTCAATGTTCAAGAAACTTGATTCAAGAAACAGTGCATGTATATGTACCACACATTTTTGTTAAGACTCCACTTATGATAACTTTTCATTTCTTTTCAAATTTTTTTTTCCCAAAATTTGGCTTGTCTGGAAATGCGGCCTACATATACCGGTGTTTACAGTAGTTTTCTTTAAAACTGAATTTGAAGTCCTAAACAGTGCTTAAAATGTTCATTCCAAATATTTGGATCCTGCAGATAGCATTTCAGAATTTGGTCGTAATTTTTCACTTTTGTGAAATGTTGAGCAAATGTTTTTCTGGCATTACTCATGGTGCAAACTTTATCACATTTGTTTGTGTTTTATTTCCTTTTAGTGTAGCTGCTCATTCTAATAAGAATTTAATGGCAGCTAGTAACCTAGGAGTGGTGTTTGGTCCTACATTGATGAAGTCCAGAGAAGAGACAATGGCTGCAATCATGAACTTGAAGTACCAGAGCATTGTGATTGAGCTTCTTGTCAACGAATTTAACACAGTGAGTTGATGTTCAAGATGTGATATGGGTTCTCTGCATGCTTGCACTCCAATGATTTCATAGTTATGAACTTAACTTCACGGCAGGAAAATACCCAGGTCCAATTGCTTTCTGTAAGTAAATTGGATTCTTGGTTGTCTGATCATAGGCAAGTGAAAATATTTACAGTTGTCTTGTTAGTGATAATTTCTGAAAAAAAAAAAACTGGATTTGAAAGTTTTTCTGCACTGAACTTCATTGGCTTTTGAAAGCGAGATGTTTTTTCTTGTTACGAATGGGAAATCAATTTGTAATGTCATATTAGTGTTATACTGGGTAACCTACAGGTGGTTTCTCTCCCAGATTTTTGGACCTGAACCAAGTCCAGATGTTTCTGAGGATTCAACTGACTCCTTTAATTCGGTGGAAAGCACAGGGAATCCTTTCATTGACGAAAAGGACAGTTCACCAGTCACCAACGAGAAGCCAAAGCCTCCTCCCAAGAAAAGGAACAGTGATGAGTCTGGTACCAAACTGAATGAAAGCAAACCTGTGACGCCTACCAAGCCTCTGACCTCTAAAGCATACCGTGCTCCCCCACCTCCATACAAGCCAGCTCCAGCGACAAAGCCAAGAGTCAAGGCCATTATTGTGTCAAGTAAGATGTCATGGATTGTAAAATAACGCTTTGTATATACACCAAAGTAGTAGGAAGAAATCAAAGTAATGCGAACAAATCAATTGAAAGTAATGCGAATGTGAATGCATGTACAAGAATATGAAATCTTTCCTTTTTCTTGTGTCATTGTGTTGCATTTGCGTATGTAAACTAGGATATTGCGAATTTAGTTGATCCTCGGCAATGCAATCATAGGCATAATGTGATCAAAATTTTAAAGGCAGTGTGCCTGTGTGTCCCATTTTTGTTATGTTTGTTGAATGAGTGAATGAGTGAGAAAGCCAACTCGTAATTTAGAGCTAAGTTAAAACCCCTTGAACAATAATTATTATAATTGTGTTTATACCCTAGCAAACTTCTAAGCATAGCAAGTGTCAGTCTGTCCCTTCAAGTCAATACTCAAATCAATTCCCTAACTAATTGTTAAACACATCTTTAACACCACATCTCAAAAGTCAGTGATCAATGCATAGGAGCAGTATTCCCTGGATGATAATGTCCTTAATTCTCATGGCCTGTCTGTTTAATATTGCATGGACAGTGTAAGGAGAAATCAGATGCTGATCACTTTTTCAATTGACTCCAGATTCTGAGGACGATCTAAGCAGCTTATCAGAGTCGTCAAGCGTGAATTCGACCCCTCAAAGCGAAAGCAAAAATCCGATCTCACCCAGGGACTTTTGGAAAGAAAAAGAGGGTATGTTTGTCCTGGTGTACTGGTACAGAATACCCAATGCAATAACCCACAGCTCCCTAATGACACCTGTACTTGTACATGAAGATACAGCCCACTCTTGAAGTTAAGTGTGGTGTGGTTAGAAGTGGAGTGAGAGGAGTATAGCTGTGGCACAGCAGCCTTGCATCCTTGGCAACAAAGTCAAATTCATTTATCTATATCAACAAAGTTTAAACTGCTAAATGCAAAATTTTGAGCACTTAACATTCCCCTAAAAAGGTTTTGATGAGAATAGAAGTCCTGGGACACCAAACCCTACCTAACTGCATTCATGAAATAGGCTTTTAAAAGCATGTAGTTCCCGGTGTTGTGGTCTGGTCTTTGCCCATTGTGCTGTTGAAATGCTCGACGACATTTATGATTAACTGTTAAAGCTACTCTACAATCCGAGGGCAAATAAAGTATGAGATAGAGAGAGGGAGGGAGATGAGAAAAGCAGCTGGAAGCATAGTCATGAATCGGACCAGCTGAGCAGTGTCATCTTATCACCACTCCTTGTCAGTGACAAGGAGTTTGCTATTTTTGTGAAAGTTTGCTAGTATTAATCTATTATTCCTCTATTTTTCTTTATTAGGCAAACCAGCCCCACCCCCGAAGAAACCTGAAGTTGTGTGAGTACAATGGGGTCTCTCTCCTTCTTTAAAACACGGCAACATCATTTTCCCTTAGTGTTGTTTTGAAATGGACATAATCCTTACAGTGCTTCAGGCCACAGCATTTGTTTTGCTACTGTTCCAGACGCTGTATAAGCTCTTTAATTATTGTTAACAACTGCAGTCATAGTCACAGTACTGTTTAAGCTGCTTCTGATTTTGATTTGGGGTTTCCAGTGTAGTTGTGGTTTTCGGATTCAGATTGACAGTTTTCTTGAAGTATCAAACTTGACCAGTTGAGTACTCAGTTAAAGACAAACTATGTGACTAGCCTGCATTACGGGTGTAAAAGGGGTGGACTTGGGGAAGTGAAAAACGCAAGGAAGAAGGGAAAGGTTCTTCCTGTCTTAAGGTCTCCCTGTTTCCCTTTCCCTCTCCCACTCTCCCTCCCTCACCCTTCACTCTCCCTCCCTCACCCTTCCACGCCTTCTTCCACTTTCCTTTCCCCTTTTCCACTGTCCCTCTTTCCTCCCCCTCTGCCCATCCTCTTTTTTCTCCACTTTTTCCTCCCCCTTGCATGTTTCCCTCTGTCCCCCGTGTTCTGCCCACTAACAGACTACATGTGAGTGCAGCTAATTTTCCTGTTGTATTTTAGCTGCTGTACGTAGTGTGCATGTTTGGGTTTTGCTTCATGTTTTATTTTGCTTGTTTATTTTAGCGCTGAGTTTAAAAGCAGATTTGACGTAACAGGCTCTTCAAGACCATTTTCTATGATAGATTCCATGTAAGTCTCGAAGATTTTCTTTCCCTTTCTCTGTTCTGCAAACTGTTTGCTGAATTATCTGTTTGCTCTACTAGATGTAAAAAGTTTCTTTATAGTTTGTCACCGTTTAAACTGGCTTGGACAAAAAAGTTTAATGAGTGTGGCGAACGTTTTAGCTTGAGAACGCAGACGAACTTCTTCTCGGCCTGTTGTTTCTTGGGCCTAAAAAATGATAAATCTGTTTAAAAAACTTTGAATGTTTCAGTGAAGTTTCAGATGAATTTTTAACAAGATTTCTCATTACTTTCAGTCAGATCTTAATTGCTTACAGACATCTTCATTTTGTTTTGTGATACATGATTCATTGTTAAATGTCTACGCAGTCTTGAAGAGCATGTTTGGCATCTTTTTGTTTTCTTTTTCTTGCTCTAGGTGTCTTTGTCATGTTCACAAGATGACTATAGACATACTGCTTAGTTAGAACAAACTCACTGTACACGCATTTTCACTGCACTCAAATGTGCCTGTGTCACCCTTGCTCCACAAGCCCTAGACTGACAAAAAATACTGCATTTTTTGCCCCCGGGGGGGGGGGGTACTCCCAGAAAAGTTGGGTAGGGGTGTGTGTCCCGCTTCCCAAAACCCTTACCCTATTTATGACCAAAATTTGCAATTTTCCCTACCCTATTTATGATCTGACCAAAAATTTTATACCCTATTTATGACCTGGCTCTTAGATCATTAGGGGAAGGGCTTTTGTTGCTGGCTTTATCTAGCCTGCGTATCAGGCGTTAAACGGCGTAGAGGAAGGCAAAGCGCAGATGGGAGAAGGAAGGCGTTATGAAAAAGTAGCTTCTTCTAAAAAAAAAAACCGAATTGAAGGCTCGAGTGCAAAAATCGATGCCCTATTTATGACCAAAACGGCGGCAAAATGGCTAAAATCGATACCCCATTTATGACCAAAACGGCTGAAAAACCATACCCTTTGGGGCCGCACATACCTATATAGCCCATTTAAGGGAGTACCCCCCCTCCCCCGCGGATTTATTCATCCTGTGTTACATATGTTTATCAAATCATTGTTCCACTGTTCCACTGTTCCACTGTTCCATTATGCCACTATGCCACTATTCCACTATGCCACTAAACCATAATTCCTCCATTGCCGGATTAAAAATCGATCTTCAGCAGGTCAGGTCACGCTTTTCTGGCAAAAAAACTTGCTGGTTTTTCTTTAGTAGTTCATTTAAAACTCTCAGTTAAGTTAGGAATGGACTTCATAGTGCAATCTCTATTTACAATATTTGCCTCATTCACATAAATGATCCAGTGTTTGATTTAAAAGCTGCAAAACATCAGTTCTGAGTATTGAAAGGGAACAGCACGATTAACTTTCTTTTAGAACCCGACGTATTGAATACTTTTTGTGGTGCGGGTGTTTTTAAAGAAATTAAAAAGAATGTATGGGCTCAATAGCACTTTGACACTCAGAAATGCTGTAGTTTTTGAAAGCCAATTTCTCCTGGAATATTACACTCGGAGTGCCGCTTCGGTGGCAAATTCACATTATCAAACCAGTTGATAAAACCAAATCCCTACCGACGCAGCACCACAGTTTCTTTAGAAACCTCCCCGTTTATTCTGAGATTACAGACTGAAAATTCCATATTGATGACGTAAGTGTACAGAAAACCTTGCTAGAAACGCGTTTCCTATTGGTTGTAGGAGTAGCAGCCTTTCGAAAACAATGTACTGTTCTCTAAAGAGCTAGATTGCATCCGAATGGATTTTTTGGATCGGGGCAGGAATAAGGCGACCAAACATTGGCAGTTTTGCTTCGTATTCAACGGCGAGTTTAATGTTTTATTGTTTTCTTCTTCTTTTTCTCCCAATGTTTTTGTTGTTGTTGTTGTAATCAGGAACGACAAAGACAACACTCCTGGTATTCGCCGTGTCAGCAGTCAAGGCGGAAGTCTTAACCGGGGATTGCAGTCTTGGGGGACGGGTCCTCCCCCTCTCCCTAGGGAGCCTCCCCCTCAGGAGGAGCCGACGCCACCGCCCAAAACACCAAAGTAAGATGATTTTTTTAAAGTTGACTTCTTATGAATGAAAAGGGACACACTTAAAATGCAATGGAAAAAATAATGATACCTTCTACAGTGGAACGTTAATATGGTCGCCAACGATCCATGAATACCGTATATCCGGTGTGGCCTTGCTAACGCATTTTTCTTATAACAAAATGTGTGGGCGCTTCGCCTGGACAAAAAAGTGGTGTTGGGAATTAGATATTTGCCTGACAACACAATGCTTTCCCGTTAAAGCTCGCGCTAAAATCACTCACTCACGATAGAATTTTGAACATATTTATATTTGTCTCTCACAACGTCCCGAGTTCGATTACAACACTCTCCAGTTTTTATTAGAACAAAGGGCAAAGGTGATTGTATGGGGGGAGGCGGGGGTGGGGTTCCATTATATGTGTTACTTCCTGTGAACTCCAGAAGAAATCAAGTGTTCTCTTTTTCAACTTCATCGTTCGTAAAAGTCTGTCCCAACCTTGCCAAATCCTGACCATCCTAAGTCCTTTTTAGTTTATTGTTACCTTTTTCGTTCCTAGTAATCTGTTCTTTTGAGTCGTATTTCACTCTATTGATGGTAAACCAGGTAAACATGGTACCTATCACAAATTAACACTGGATATCGTGTATCTCTGTTCTTCTATTTCCTACAGGAAAGTCAGAACGATATATCCTTGTGTAGCAGAAAACAGTTCCGAGCTTTCATTCGATGCTGGTTTGGTCATTTCAAATGGTAAGCTGGAATTTCGGTAATACGGTGACCTGATATGTTGGGCGTGAAATCCTACTGGGGTTGAGCCCCGTGGGCCCCGTGGTCCCCAATTTCCTCCGGATATGGTTTTATGTTTATGCTTTTTTATGCTTTACAGTACTTAAGAGTTTATTTTTTTCATTTCAAGGTTGTGAAATGTTTTTTTTTTTCTTTTACTCGCTCCTCGCCGAAGGCAGCAATCTAAAATTCCCGCTAAAAATATCAACCTTACCTTATTTATTTGCGTTTTTAACTTCTTGATTTTATTCATAGTGCGGCCTTCCAAAGAACCTGGCTGGCTAGAGGGAACTCTGAACGGTAGAACAGGACTTGTACCCGAAAATTATGTTGAGCCAATAACATAGCCGACTTTTAAGTTACTAGAGATTTAGGATATTTTAATTTGTAATCAAGAAGATAGCAAGTACTTTCTATTCAAAATTTTATTCGACAATACTCATACTTGTCAATCCCTACTGTGATGCCATGGGGAAAGGACGAAATTCCATTGATAAATGCGAGATAGAATTGAATGAACTGATGGCACCAGACCGAGTCCGACAAGATTGTACACTTGTCACGTGTATGGCGCCCATATGACATAGAAGGGCACGTGTACAGTGTTACCTGATTGGTTTAAGAATCACGTGACTTTTGTGCCTGCCACTTGTCAGGCACTGAAATTTTTGAATATTATGACCTCAGTTTAGGCCTCGAATAAACAAAAACTCGAGCCAGTTATAACCAAAGTTAACCTTTTGTATCATATGTGCAAACAAAGTGACAAAAATATGGTCCGTTTATTTTCTTTTCTCCTGAGGAGAGACAAAGTATCCTTCAATAACTGAAAATTTCTAGTGCTTCACTTTTTTTTAGATAAAGGGTTGTGTAGAAATCAATTTATAAAATCTCTAGGTATTTTTAACTCTGTTGCGTTTTTTTTACGTTGCTGGTCAACTATCATTAGTTTGGTTGGTCGCTGTTTAGTCCTGGAAATGTTACTGACCAATAGTTGAAGCCCCAGTCCACACTGCACGAGAGAAATTTGAAAACACAGGTCTATTTCTACGGTTAGGCATTTCGTCTAAACTAATCCGTCACGAAAAAGGAGCTTTTCGAAAACGCTCTTCAAGCCAGAGAAATTTGAAAAAGCCGACTTTTCGCTTTCGTGTGGACGGAAAACAAATTTCGAATTTCTTCGGCTTAACGTGGAGGGGGCCTAAATTCTCTGTTTGCTGAAATTATGAGTCAAAGTATAAACCTTATGTGATTTTTAACAAAATATTTCAGAGTCGCGAAGGACTGCTTAGTGAAGGAAGTTGAAGTGTCTAAATCGCCCTTACAAAACCAAAATGAATGGGCTCTTGGTCGGTTTTTTCTTTCTTGTAGATGAATATTAAAAAGTAATTTTATTTCTGAAATAGAGTACATTTAGTACAGATATAAAATGTCCCATGAGGAGTGTTACAAGGTGTGTTGGTTTCCACGCCGGATCGTAGGCAGTAAGTCGTCTTTTGACGGCACAAAAGATAAATGAGCAACCATTTTGAAATGAGCTCCACCTTGGCACGCTAGCGTAGTGTAATGGCGTTGTCCTGAACCCGTTAGGGAAACGAAAATAGTTCAAGACGGTTGTAGGTTCGAAATTACTAATAGTAAATGACTGATAAAATTTTTCCAAGAGAAAATGATTTAGCACGAGTTAGCAGGAAATTCAAGATAACAGGCTGATATAACGAGGCGCGACTGTATTTCTTTTGTGCTTATTAACTGTTTAGAGCGTTCAGTTGCTGTTTCATCGATTTGAACTAGTTTCTTTCCAGAAGAGCTTAAAATAGCGTTAACATGTCGTCTTGAATTTTTTCGACCATGTACCACCCCTCATGAAACCTTCTTTTCAACACGGTTGTTAAAAGCTGTATGTATGATTGCGTTGTAAACTCGACTGAACAGGGCTTGATCAGTACGTTCCTAAGAGCGTTGCAAAGTAGTTCAGCTCTTAAATTACTTTAATTTGATTTAAGTAAGAATTACATGGCTGCTACAGGGGCTACTCTGATAATTATTCTGATTGTAAACGGGGAGCTGGCTTCTTGTGGTAATCAGGTTGAAATACCTTGTGTGACGGATTTTCCTGTTACATATGGGACGTTGCGCGTTACGTTACAGTTACGATTAGTGTGACAGACTAGCACGTGGTCTTTCTACCTAGTAGAGATGCCTTTACTGCTGTAGGAGATAATGTTGAAGAGACGATTTACCAATGCGCCATCACAGTTTTTGAGATTTTTTGCGTATGATTGTTTAGCGTCCTTAGAGAAGGCCTTACAGCTTACAGATGACTCGTGTTTGTGAGAATTGATTGCTCTCTTAGTTCATCCTCTCTTAGTAAAAGATGGCTTAATTCTTAGATGATATCGAATTGTACCTTGTTTTTGCTAGAAAATTAATGCACGGCATCCCTTTGATGTTCGGCCGTATTCGACCTGCAACTTAGTTAAAAGTATGTAATTAAGGATTGACTAAGGTTCCCTTCCTGCCAAGCAGCACTAAGCGGCAAACTCAACGCATAAACAATTTACATACTTCATAATATTGTGTATATGTAGAGATAAGAAAGAAAATATATTACAAATCACTTTTACTGTTTCTGGGATATGAAGAGAACATGAAGGAAATTGTAGACTCTTGTATCGTGATTTATACGGCCGCACTCTCCGAAAGGAAAAATCGGAGAGTAATTCAAACAGTTATTTTCAAATTTTGGCTGACCTCAAGACAGTGGAGAAATATACCGCATTCGTTTAAACAGACCGACACGCGTTGTACATTCTGAAAAAAAAAATAGTCTCGTTCCCAGAGAATGTCTGGATCGTTTTGTAACGTCCCTCAACAGCCAATAAGATGTAAAAGATCCAAAGGAACTACAATCTTGGACAGAATAAAAAGGAACAATTAAACCCCTTCCCCCACAAAGCAATGATGAAGGCGCGAAGGAGCAAAAACGCGCCATTTTGGCATCATTGAAATGGGGGGAGGGGTGGTACAGATGTTCCAGTTATTTTGTCCAAGATCGCAATCTTGGACAGAATAAAAAGG
>Ga0126337_10002064_pt1 | contig 12574 bp, 8 predicted proteins | sample DipCmetagenome_FD_92527 | JGI IMG/M metagenome (GOLD analysis project Ga0126337, IMG submission 92527) | Coral microbial communities from La Bocana,Puerto Morelos, Mexico - Diploria C A metagenome | ecosystem: Host-associated > Invertebrates > Cnidaria > Coral | place: La Bocana,Puerto Morelos... | reverse complement strand
GATGAAAAAGTGAGTGTACAACTAAAAAGAATCGGAAGGAATGTCGCAAGATCTTTATTTTCGAACGTCTAAAAGTAAGCGGGACTTGTATAAAAGCTTGTGATATCAATAAAGTATTGTGTGGTGTGTGATCTGGTGAGACAGGTTTGTCTTTGCGATTTCAAATGTATAAAGCCGGGTATCACAGCATAAAAGTCTAAAATAAAACTACTATTTATCAACCATAAGTTAACAGGAGTTTCTTTCATATCTCGCTTCCAGACTTGCTGCTGCAAGCCCGTCTTCGTCAGATTCTCCTTCCTCGATATCATATTTGCATCTCGTGTATTGTCGCTAGCATCAACTTCGGGCAAAGGTTCGTCGTGGTAAGGAGTAAGTTGGCTGTATATTATCTCGACATCTTCATCTTCTTCCTCTTCAGGTTCTCCTTCCTCGGTGTTGCTGGATCTTTCTTATAAATCGCTCATTTCTGAGTCGCTCGACATTTTTTCACGTAAACACTCCTCGCCGACAAGAAGCTTTGGTTATGCAAACAAAAGTTTGGCACCAAAGTGACGTCACGGCGCGGTATTTTTGGATTAACTCGACCCATTTCCCTGACCATTTTTGGGAGGCAAAATGCTCAACTTTGTAAAATCGCTCTTTTTAATTCCAGACGACTCAAACTTTGGAAACGCGTATTTGACAAGGTAAATTTTAATACTAAACAAAAACAAATTTCACTTCATAGGCACTTTAATGTAAATACCTATTTCACAGTGTTTCCCAACGTATCCTACGGCACATGCGCAGTGATAGTCGTTGTTCTTGTAGTTGGCCACACAAGTACCTTGATTCAAACATGGAGCACTTGAGCAAGGACTCTGTTTTAAGAACAAAAAATCTATCATTTATCATTATCTTATGTTCATAATATTTTCTTTATTTTCTTTACCGTTTCAAAAGGGAAACATTATAGCAAAGAAGACTGATTATTGCTGAAAATTACAAACTGACTGTTCATTGCGCCTTTCTCTTTGATAGAAAAAGTCGGTCGGTTTTTTTCAGCTGAAGTGAAATAGACGGTAATTTCAGTGGACATCAACTTTGACGTGCTGTACTATAAAGATAACGATTTTCTTTATAATCTCTTTGATTAGCTTCTTTCCAAATTGGAGGTGATATTATATATATTTATAAACCATTATTTTCTGACCTTTATGCTGAGGTGATGGTACGCTGCGCTCTCAAGAAACCTGTTAGAATTGTTGTATTTATCACTTGGCAACAGTTCGCATATAATCCTTCCGTGCTGATCAGGGAATGCCGCCAGATTTGTTGAAAAACAGGATGAGTGATGGACACAAAGGAAACCACAATCTAGAGGTTCTTTCACTAAATTTAAAACCAAAGGAGCTAAGTTCAGGGAACGAAACTTGTGCACTGCAAAGTTAGCGTAGACCACACCTTTCCATGTATCTCGCTTCAAGGCTTTGGAGCCATCGATGTAAACTTCACTTGCTGCTTGATTAACCAAGTGTGCGGCAAAAACAACTAAAAGAATGACTGCTCGAGCAAGTGAACTAAGCATGGTTAATTAGTTAAAACTCAATGTGTATGCATAAATAAGACGATAGAATCTTTAAATGACTGGAGGACCCGAGGCTACAGGGTTCCTTTGCCAAATAACCGGAGAAGAAGTGCATGGAGCTTGCATAAATTGGTTTAAATATACCAACCTTTTGGATAAGCTTTTTAATTTTTGTGATTAATAATTGACGACTTCTATTGATAGATATTTAAACTGAGCGAATTATCTATGAGGGACTAGGAAACCTGAACATTTACTGAACAAAGAATACCAAAGTGGGATTAATTTGAGTGAACAGAGGTTCTTAATTAGAGACCTAGTTATACAATTTATTGAATAATGGAAATATATAAATATAATGTAGAACAACTTAGAAACTGAGAAATTTTTCAGTAATCTGAGATTCCCTGCATAGGGGCAGAACAAATTTTTTTTTTCAAAAAAAGATTCATGACCATTGCTAAAAGTATTGTTACTAAAGCAAATGACGGTGATCAATGTCTTTTCTTTTTTGTTCATAAGAAAAAGAGTGTTGCTTAATTAAATAAATCCCTTAATCTGAGATTCTCTGGTGGCGGAACAAAAGGATTTTTTTTATGAACATTGCTAAAAGTATCACCCCTGAAGCAAATGGCGGTAATAAGAGTCCTTTCTTAACTCTTGTTGTTTATCAGAAAAAAATATCACCGATATCATTTTCGCGGGTAAAGGTAGAAATCCAAACAAACCACAAAGGAACGACAAAAATATACATCGCGTTTATTTTCCTTTGGCTAACAGAATCATCGGGGAAATAGGAATAAAAGAAACATTTTACCCAGAATGACTGTAGAAGCTAATCTAGCTGAGCTGACAGATTGGCGGAAAAAAAGTCGATGTACATTTAGAAAGCATAGGAAAAAGAAATAATACAGGCATTCACTGCTTCGTTTCTATCGCACTTTGTAATAAAATCATAACACCTGCTGCACTCTGTATTAATAATACTAGTTACGCTTTGTAACAAAAAAGCTTTTGCACATTGTAAGAAGACATTGCCGCAGTTTGTAATTTTTGCCACTTTGTAATGAACTTACTCTTCCTCCTGCAATGAAATAAACATTCATTAATTCAAGCGCTTCTAACGAGAAGTGTTATATGAAGTGAAAACACACTTACCCTTCACTCAAGTGAGATCCTATTGAATAAAACGGCAGGCTCGTAATTTCCACGTGACCACTGTCACTGCATGCTGACAGCATTGGTAAAGCAATGGTCGAGTATTTCAGCTGTCAGACGGATGTTCAGCATGTCGCTAGCGGCCCGTTTGTTAAATGGAGAATGACAAGTCGAGATTAGCAGGACAATGCCATCTTTGAGAGAAAGAAAACGGCGTGTTTCGAGTTGGAAAATGGGGTCTTAGAGAAAATCAAGACGGACTGTCTCGCTTCGCGATTTTTAATCATGCCAATTATTACTGGCTGTTTCTTCCCGTTGGCTCAAACGTTTGCTGCGATGGCCTCAGCAATGCCGTATTCTGGAGGGTTTTGCTCGTTGAGCTAGTACTTTTCTTGCAATTTCTGCTTATAGTCCCTGTGGCGTCTTTGGACGCATTAGGAGGTAAACAGGTCGGAAATACACATTTTTTTTCAATAGACATTGACTGTTAAATATACGACTTCCTAACAAGTCAAGGTTAAGAGATAGATATCTCTAAAAGCAAGTCAGTCTCTGTTATTATCTATAAATGTTTGACTTTTCTTCCGATTTTCAACATGTAAGTACTGAAAATTTTGCATTCTGTCGGAAATTAGATTTCACGGCCAATACCGCGACAAGACCCATTACAGTCCAAACTTATCCACGCCTAGGTAAGAATAATGAAGCAATGCTTTTTTGCACCAACGTTGGGCTAATGATCAAATAGGTAATGATCAAATTTTCCGTGCTCAAATTAAAAAATGAACTAATCAGAAGCTTGTCTACTTCGCAGGCATCTTGCCAAGAGACACACGGAATCATGTCAGTCAATTAAGTGCATTTTATTTTTCAATACCCTGTTATACAAAACGATCTCTATGATGTATGATTTCCTTGATTATCACAGCTGTGCAATGCTTTCTTTATTTATGTTATTTTGGATAATATCCTTTGTACTAAGAATCACATTTAAAATGAAAACGTTCCTCTGCTCATTCTGTGTCTATATGCTAAAAAACTTACGTTAATAGGCATATTCAAGCAGTGTAAGAGCGATGAAACTGTCTCAATAACATCTCAGCGCAGGCCGACACTAATAAGCCTGTTGCTGACTTCGTTTGGGGCATGACCATTGACGTTGAATGCCACCCCCTTGTAAGCATTGTTTTTACTCGATGTACGAAAGTACGGTGAGATTTTATCATCACACCAATTTTCACAGGTCTTGTAACATTCATTTGTGTAACCAGAGACGAAGAAGCCAGAGTATTTCATGCCCGAGCTGCTTTCCTTATCACAGATAAGTAGCTGGTAAAAAAATTCCTCGTCTGCTCCCACGCTATCCCACAACCCATAGGTACTAGCAGGCTTCCCATAGTTCTCAGCAACCTTAACGGTCTGTCTGGTTTGTCGCTTGAAGTAGGTCTTGTTTCCGGTTTCGTGATCAATGAACATAATTTCTGTGAACTATAAATAACAAATACAAAAGCTCTTCATTAAAGAAATATTCATTTCTTGTATTCCAACGCAGGTAAAGTTTCAAGCTTCAAAATTTAAACAAGATGCTTCTCAGTTTCAGTTGCCATCAATTCCTTGTCAACTGCGAAATACACATGTGCCAGTTGATACAATCAATATAACGATAGAAATTTCCTATTGCCGTAAAATGCAGAAATCATGCATTCTCCTGTGGTTGTATCACTGGATTATACTCTCGGGCACTTCAACTTTTCTCTTCCTTCAATTTTTTTTTATTGAAAAGTACTCTAAGTATTCGACAGTAGGTATGCATTTCGAAGCACTAAAATCACATTATTTAAAATGCACGAATACATACAAAGTAGAGAAAGGAAACGCACAAGTAACTCACAGAAATGCTGTTACAGTTGGTCCTGTACCCGGCACTTTCATAACGAAACTGATCGCTGTATGTGACTTCAGTCTTGGGGCTGGCATATTCATCAGTAGTGTAACACATGGTCCATCCTCCATTGTATGACGACATGTCACAGTAAACCAGGAATGCATTTGAAAGGTTTCCTACATCCGGGTACAACCAGTACAAGTCGTCACCCCTTGAAAGACCCTTATTCTTTATATCTTGGCAGTTAACCGGTGGTGATACTAACAAATCAGAGAAAAAAATGACTTTACGGAGATATGGAATCTGAACCTGGTTAACTCACTAGTTTAAGGTGCACGTGCGTTATACAGACGTTTTTGCACGTATTAAGTAGCTTGCCTCTAGTGCATATACGGCTGGCTAACAATAAACCGATATAAATACCTATTTCGCAGTGTTTTCCAACAAATAATGGCGGGCATGCGCAGTGATAGTCGTTGTTCTCATACTTGGCCACACAAGTTCCTTGGTTCAAACATGGACCACTGGAGCAAGGACTCTTTTTCAAAATAAAAAACAGATTCATTTAGTTAACGATGTATTATCTACTGTATAGTGTATTTTATCTTTTTAAATATGTATTTCGATTTATTTTCCTGCTGAAAGTGCAGCAAATTAAGATTGTCTGAAACACCCATAGAGAAAAACAGAAATATTAATATCTGAATAAAAAAAAAATAATAACATCTGAATATTCAAAAGCCTTTTTTTTAGCTATTCATACATGAGCTGAGCTTTTACAGTAGCTCTGTAACATTTATTACAGTAGCTCTGTAATATTTGTTACAGTAGCTCTGTAATATTTATTACAGTAGCTCTGTAATGTTTATTACAGTAGCTCTGTAATATTTATTAATTACAGTAGCTATGTAATGTTTATTACCAAGGCGCCCCTGGATACCAATCACGATGCTGAATGAGCCACCCTGGCTAAATAAAGTTTTCTTAGTAGCCGATATGTAACGAATGTTTAGTTAACAATGGACCATCGCCGGTCCATAAAAATGTAAATAAGGTCGATATGGGTGTAAGATCTAAGAGTAACGTTTGTTAATTATTCGTTTTCTTTTTCGTGCGCTTATTGGTTTATAGTTATTGTCGTCCTTTTGTTTATAGTTTACTTGTGTAAAGTCAGGTGTTTATTCCCTTCTATTAGTTTTCGCCTCGTTAGCGTTTCTCTGCTGTTTCATCTTCATTAGCGCCTTTGTAATTCCTATAGTTTTATTTTTTCACATGTTCTAACGTATTTTATATATCGTAGTTGGTCCACGCTTAGCGCAGTTCTCTTCAGTTAACTTAGTTAGTTAGCAGTTCGCTTTATAGCAGTTATCTCTGGCCGAAACAATGTAAGTGTTCTTCACAGTCCTCGTATTTTTTGGTTTGTTATTTCTTTAATGTTATTTTTTTTTTCGCTGTTTACTGTTTTAGTTTCAACGCACGCCTTAAGTTCGCACTTTGTTGCATTAAACTTTCGTAAACTTTCGAGTTAATTGAGTGGTGTTATTATTCTGGCCAAGAGTCTTACGCTTATTGAAGCTGCAATGTGTTTTTTCTGGGTTTCTTAAAATTCATTCAGTGGCAAATAGAGGAAAGCTCAGTGAGAAATCCGCCGCCTTGCTTGTTACAGTGTTTAAGATCATTTTTTCTGCTCGAAGACCTTATGTTTTTCTTTTCGAGTTCTAAACTTAACGCGAACAAAAGTATTAATCATATGCAGCAATTTAATTGACTTCTGGAGCTTGTAGGTTTTACGTCAGATTCCTGTGGAGCCATTAAACTTTTAAGGACCTAGCACTTAAATATTTATGAATTCTGAGGAAACAAAACTAAATAAGTTAAACACAAATAAACTTAACTTTTAGCTTCGAAAAGTGTTTTTCCATTGCGTTACCGGCTGTCAAACGGATAAGTAATAATGAAGTTACTCATTATTCTCAAGCTTAAACACGAAATTGATCACCTGACAAAGTAAAGATCTCTCTTACTTGAAATCATTTACTTAACAACAGTCTCTTATAGCCTAGAATTTCTAACATTTATTGGCTTACAAAGGAAAATTTATTGCTCACAATTTTATTTATTCGGAGCTGTTGTTTCCTTACCTTTATGCTAAAGTGATGGAATGTTGCGTTGTCAATAAACTTGTCAGAATTGTTGTATTTATCACTTGGTAACAGTTCGCATATAATCTTACCGTCCTGATGACGAAATACCGCCAGATTTGTTGAGAAACAGGATGAGTGATCGACACAAAGTTTACCGCACTCTCGAGGCTCTTTTACTGAAGTTGAAACCAAAGGAACTAAGTTCAGGGAACGAAACTTGTGCGCTGCAAAGTTAGCGTAGCCCACACCTTCCCCTGCATCTCGCTTCAACGCTTTGGAGCCATCGATGTAAACTTCACTAGCTGCTTGATTAACCAAGTGTGCGGTGAAAACAAAAAGAAGAGGGAAAGCCGGCATTCTTACAAACTGCTGGCCGTGGTGCAAAGTTGTCTGCATAGTAGTATTTGATTTAGGTGGGAGACGGATTGAATCTAAGGCTTGGCTAAGGCAAAACAAAACCCTTCTTCCGATAGAGTTCTGCCTTCATTATAATTTTATAAGTGATATTTGAAAGGTTTTAAATAGATCGATTTCACAATGGTTGATGATGGTCACTTTCCACCAGTAGGCTTGCAGAGAATTCCGACAGTAACGGCGTGGGCGTTACATTGGATAATTTAAATTTGTCTGTTTATTTCTTTTTGTTTAGCGCTATGAATATATCAATGACATATTTAATAAATGTAAAGAAAGGAAGTGAGCTAAAGCTGTTTAAGAGGAGGTCTAAATTCGTCTCCGGACTCCCGGTTGGAAATCGGATGCTGACGAATCCACGATGAGTTGAAATAATTGTTTCTTCCAGGAAGAGAGTCGCTGGGCTCTTTCGAAAATTATTGTGCTCACCACTCGAAATAAAATTAATATCTTTGCTCTGTTGCCAGTGTAATACCCTTTTCGAGGAAAAATACGAGGCAGTGAGCAAAATGTCGGTCCACTGATTTTACCATTGAACAAGCGATTTACAAGTTTACTTTTATGACATTTTATAGTATTTCGACTTGTATTTCATGACTTTTTTTTAACAACTGTAGCTTAGTGACAGTATAAAATTGTCTTCAAATTAGAGGAAACCGTTAAAATAACTAAATAAACTAAGAATTGGAAAATTACAATAGACAAATCTGATGTATCACTCATGTCAGCGCACACCAACACTAACAAGCCCGTTGTCCATTGGTTCATGACCATTGATGTTAAAGGCCACACCCTTGTAATAGGGGTCAGTGGATCCTGCTGTACGGAAGAATGGCGACAATATATCACCGCACCACGATTGGCATAACTTAAAACAATTACTGGTGAAACCAGATACAAAGAAGCCGGAATAGAATGAATGATCACAGATTAACAGCTGATAGGAGAAAGCGTTGTCTGTTCCCACACGGTCCCACAATCCATAAGTATCGGCAGGTTTCCCATAATTTACAGTGGCCGTAATAGGTTGACTTTCACGTCGCTTGAAGTAGGCTCTGTCTTCCGTTTGGTGATCGACGAAAATTATCTCTGTGAACTTAAAAAAAGGTAGAAAAAACTTCTTTAACAGAAAAGCGATTTGTAGTCCTTATTGACGATATAACATTTAAAGCTGTGATTTTGCAACTTTTTTGTGAAAAAAAAAGAATTTAGACAATCGTAAACGCACCCACTTTTTCATTCATTCACTCGCTCACTCAAGAGCGATCATGTTTAGTATGCAAAGAAAATTGCATAGAGCACGAACAGTAGTTTTTGATGTATTGCCAGCGGTATACCACTTTAAGACGTGACCTGTGCTCATTCACATTTTAAACGAGAGGAACAAGTATTTACTTAGAGCCGACAATAAAGTTAATCTAAAATAATTGGTAAATATATCAATTAAATGTTTCTAAAAAGAAAAGAGATTCTTAATTCACCATTGTAATAAGAGCTATGAGTTTTCTTATTAATTGTATAAGGATACGGTAAATGTTGTTTTGTATTTTTATTAGTTAATGTTCAAACCTTTATTGTAACTAGACTAATACCTTCCTTCGGAGAGTAAGGCGCAATTAAGATTATTATTACTATTATTATCATTCACGATCATTCACTCATTCATTCTTCATTTTTTTCTTGTGTATCTTTTGCCTTTTGTTTTATAACTTCCTCTGATTGTAGTCATTAAACCGTGTATAAATGAAGATTAGGCCTGTAGAAAGTCATGTCTAGCCGCGCCTGAATGCAGCTGAATTCAAGGAAACCTTGAGTCGCGTAGTAGTTTCTATCATGATGTGAGCAGTGAATGATAGAGGGTTGCAAGGGTTACAACATTGTTTTTATTTCGATCGAAACTTCATCAGTTGCTATCATTGAAATATCCAACACGTGGTCTAGAAACCATAGTGAGCAGAGACAATAATTGGATTGTGGCACGAGATCGAGGGTCCTCCAAAACAGTAAAATGTTTGAAGGTGAATGTTTGCCAAACCAAAACTTCTAAAGTTCAAATTCACGGAGAGCTTGCAAACTTACAGGGATATTGTTACAATTGGTCCTGTACCCGGCACTTCCATAAGGAAACTCAGCGCTGTATGTGACCTCAGTCTTGGGTTTGACATATTCATCAGTAGTGTAACACATGGTCCATCCTCCATTGTATGACGTCATGTCACAGTAGGCCTGGAATGCATTTGAATGGTTTCCTCCATCCGGGTCCAACCAGTACAAACCATCACTCTGAGAAAGACCTTGATTCTTGATATCTTGACAGTCAAACGATGGACCTGATTGCGAGGCGAGATCGTAGAGGAATCACAAATCACATAACTTTACGGATATACATACACGCTAGCCGGTTGCTTTTTTAAACTTTTCTTCTCCACACTAATAAATTACGCTCATGCTAAAAAAAAGTTTTAGATTTAGAAGGTATCGAAAAGAAATCGCTATAAAAAGCCTTCATTTCTGAAACAAATGCACTTTGTAACATCAGAATTAACAGTACTTCTTCTAACATTAGAATTAACAAATTCTCGTTAGTTTTTTATGCCTCCGAATTGTGTCCAATTAAGAATGTCTTCACAACCGTATCAAAGTATCTGTGATCTGCAGACTGCTTTGACAATGTTATGACCAAAATTATAATCGACGAGAGGGACGAAGCATTAAAATCTGGCGTCAACGTATCTCTCTGCAATGACAAGTAGTTTAAGGACTGAAAAATAAAATGTCATAGAAAGAGTCATATCTTTACTCCATTAGGAAATTCTTCAAAACCTCCTGAATTATTTTCGTGTGCACTCATAAAGTACTTCGGACACAGTCACTGAGCCCGACAAAATTAAATAAAACAGAAATTTTACAACTGCTTAAGTTTTGTGTATAACTGCGATGATCATTCATAAATTCATATCTTTCTCCGCAGTTCAAATACATAATACTTCATGATTCACTTGCAATGTTTATACCTATTTGACAGTGTTTCCCAACATATCCTACACCACATGCGCAGTGATAGTCGTTGTTCTTGTAGTTGGCCATACAAGTTCCTTGGTTCAAACATGGATCACTAGAGCAAGGACTCTGTTTTGAGAACAAAAAATATATCATTTACCTCTGCCTTGTGTTCATAATATTTTCTTCATTTTCCTTACAAACTTAGACTATGCCGTTTCAAAAGGGATCCATTTTAGTTGTAGACTGATTATTACTGAAATTTACACACTGAAGATCGAAAATTTTTAAATTCATTTCCGTTTTCACCTACATCTATCATAAGTACCTTTGCACCCTTCTGTTTGAAAGAAAAAATGTCGGTTCATGAAAGTACTGCTGAAGTGAAATGAACGAAGATGGTAATTGCTGAAGATATGGATGTCGAAACACGTACTGTGCAATAAAAATAGGAATTCTCTTTATATAATCTCTCTGATTAGCTTCTTCCCAGATCGGTGGCGGTAATTATAAACGCTTCTTTTCTGACCTTTATGCTGAGGTGATGGTACTCTGCGCTCTCAAGAAACTTGTTGGAATTGTTGTATTTATCACTTGGTAACAGTTCGCATATAATCTTGCCGTCTTGATCACGAAATGCCGCCAGATTTGTTGAGAAACAGGAATAGTGATCGACACAAAGTTTACCGCACTCTCGAGGCTCTTTTACTGAAGTTGAAACCAAAGGAACTAAGTTCAGGTAACGAAACTTGTGCGTTGCAAAGTTAGCGTACGCCACACCTTTCCCTGTATCTCGCTTCAAGGCTTTGGAGCCATCGATGTAAACTTCACATGCTGATTGAACGGTGAAAACAACTAAAAGAATCCCTAAACTAAGCATGGTTAATTAGTTACATATACCAGATTTGTGGTCGGAGAGATTTTCGATGATACTAAAACCTAATCTTTTGTGCATAAACGACGCCATAATCTCTCACTGGCTGCCAGGTGATTAGAGGCTACAGGCCTTCTTTACGAAAGAATCGAAGTAGTTCAGTAGTGCATTGGAGCTTAAATAAATTGGTTTAAATATACCAACCTTTTGGATATGCTTATGAATTTTTGTGATTAATAATTGACGACTTCTACTGATGGACACTTAAAAAGTGAACTACTTAACGGTAAGGGGCAAGAGAACCTGAAAATTTATTTCAAGGGAACTAAGATTATTTCTTGGATCAATCTGAGGGAACAAGGGATCTTTCAACTAGGAATTAGAGATACCGAACAATGGAATTTATTAATGTGAAACAAGGGAGACACTGAAATCTTTAAGGAATGGAAAGAAAACGTACACCCGCTGACAGGCCTTCAGGTTTTAACTATACAAAATGCTTTCCCTCTCGATTCTTCCAAACATTCTCTTAGCTTTTATTTAATTAATCGAGTCCTCAATCTGAGATTCTCTGGTGGCGGGACAAAAGTATTTTTTAAAAAAGAAATCAATAAAGGTTCACGATCGTCAATGAAGCAAATGACGCGAATGGCGGTAATATCACAATAAAAGTGAATTAGGAATCCAAACAACACACAAAGCAACGACGAACACCCATCGCGTTTTTTTTTTATCTGGTTTACAAAATCATCGTAAAAATAGGAATACAACAAAAAAATTAACACAGAATGATTGTAGAAGCTTATCTATCTGGGTGACTGCCGGATCTGACGGAATGAAGGACAAAAAGGGTCGGCAAAAATATATTGAAAATAAAAATTCGTTTCTATCGCAAATTTTAATAAAATTCGCAGTTCTTCATATCGGCCACTCTGTTTTAATACAAATTCAACTTTCTAACAAAAAAGCTGTCCCAGCGTTGTAATATTTGCAATCGCACGTTGTAATGAGCTTCGCTAAAATAATTCTTGGAAAATTTGGAACGTTTTTGGGCAACCTCCTAAAAAGGGAATAAACAATTCAATCTTCATCTTCGTTCAAGCGTACCTGGAGAAAAATCAAGAAGTTACTACCCGGCTACTACCCTTCACCCTCTGCAATTCACTCTTGTGATACTAGTTTGTTTTTTTTTTTAAATAATTAACATATTTGTAAAAAGTCAAATAAATAGAATCTTGAATCTATTTACTCTTCATCCGTCACTTTTCACTCATCAACGCTCACTTTCCACCTTTTAGCCTTTTCTTTTCACGTTTTTCCTTTCACTCTTCACTTTTCATGCTTCACCCCTCGCTTTTCACTTTTCATTTTCACGCTTCATTCCAACACCGTTCGCTCTTCAGTTTTCGCCCTTCACTCGTCACTTTAACCCATCTTCTCCCTTGTCTCTTATCCCTTCACCCATCACTTCTCACCCTTAACCCGTCAGCCTCCAACCATCGCCCTTTACTCTTCACCCTTCACTCTTC
>Ga0126337_10002063_pt1 | contig 12576 bp, 8 predicted proteins | sample DipCmetagenome_FD_92527 | JGI IMG/M metagenome (GOLD analysis project Ga0126337, IMG submission 92527) | Coral microbial communities from La Bocana,Puerto Morelos, Mexico - Diploria C A metagenome | ecosystem: Host-associated > Invertebrates > Cnidaria > Coral | place: La Bocana,Puerto Morelos... | reverse complement strand
GACCGGGTCATTTTCCTCGGTGTATAGTGGTGTGCGTATGTAAATACCAGTTTCCGTGGCAAGATGTTCAGTGGCTCAGTTCGAGTCTGGCCACCTACAGTGGGAGATGTTTACTTTGGCAAGCTGCTGTTTTGTGCCAATCAGAAGAAACTCAGTCTTATCCTCATTCAGTAATAGTTTATTATCTTGCATCCAATTCCTGATGACCTGAATACAAAGCTCAATGGCAGCAAGAGCATCTAAGTGACCCGTTTCGTCTGCAGGACTAAAGGAGATGTAAAGATGGGTGTCATCTGCGTAGCAATGGACAGATGGAAGATAGTCTTCAATGACATCTGGTAGCGAGCTCGTATAGATGGTAAACAAGAGCGGCCCTAGACAGGAACCTTGAGGAACACCGCAGTTCAAATTGAAACTCTCGGACTGACACCCACGAACCGAGGATGTCATTTTTGACTTTCAAGAGTGCAGTTTCAGTGCTGTGGTTCTCCCTGTAAGCCGATTGCACAATTGGGTATAAGCCCATATCAACCATATGCTTGTGTATCTGATGAAAGACTGCCTTCTCCATAAGCTTCGATAGGAAAGCCAAATTGCTAACTGGTCTGAAGTTCTTAAATATAATATGGAGACCAGGCTTCTTGAGTAATGGGCAAACTAGCGCTTCCTTCCAACTCTCAGGAAAGTGTCCAGCTTCTAATGATTTATTTACGATTGAAGTGATGACTGGAAGTGGAACGTCACATTTGCTGACCAAGTGGGAGGGCATGGGATCAAGTGGGCAGGTTTTGAACACCGAGTTCTGGATAAGTGATTTAACATCTTTGTCAGACAAAGTCTTGAAGGCAGATAAGGTTGGAATTGCCATATTATTACTATTAACAGTAATAGACGCCACGGGGACCGTTAAATTTGTGATATTAGCATCAATTTGTCTCCGGATGGTATCAACCTTTGACACTAAAATTTTTTCCCAGATCGTTAGCAAAAGTCGGGGCATGCAAGTTTGGAGGTAGCCCGTCATCCTGAGATTGATTAAGCAAGCGCTTACTGGCGCGGAATAACTTGCATTGATAAAAGCTGTTTTCCTCAATAAAGTTAGTATAAAACGCCTGCCGTGCTTTGTTCATAAGATTGTTAACAGCATTACGCTTGATTTTGAAGGCGACCAAGTCGGAAATAAGTTTGGACAACCTCCATCTTCTCAGCTTTCCGACGCTGTCTTTTAGCATGTCTAATTTCATCAGTGTACCATGGAACTTGCGGCTGCACAACGATGGTTCGGGCCTTTACAGGGGCATGCTTGTCCAAAACAGCCGTTAGGGTTCTATTATAAGAAACGACGTTATTACATTGAACTCAACCTGGTCTGTTCTCCGTGATTAAGACAGTCAATGGTTTTGCTTATTTTTAAGAAATTTACACCTTGTGTAATAGCACTCGTTAAATATTGCAGAAGCTTTTTGGAACAACCCCTGCGTTGAAACAAACGAATTGGAAATGTGTTTTGTAGCCATGATGGTAATGTAATCATAAAGTCTGACTTGTTGCAGTTACTTTATGGGTTATCCATTTTTCTTTTTCATTATTATTTTTTTATTTAATGCAACATGGTTACTAACATTACAATACAATACTTAAAAACATTACTTAAACTGTACTCTCTCTCCCTATCTCTTCATTCTCTGCGTAGAAATATTAGCTGAAGCAATTAGGAAGAATGAAAGCATTAAGGGTATTACAATCAATGAACAAGAAATTAAAATCAGCCAATACGCAGATGACACTACCCTCATTTTAGATGGATCGATCGTCTCCTTCACGACCTCTTTACAGATATTAGACCTTTTCAGTGAAGTTTGTGGCCTCTGATTAAATATCAAGAAGTATTATTAGGGGTATGGCTTTCGACCAACCCTGAAACTACTATAGAAGCCAACTAAAGTGAAAAATTAACTTAAGTCAGAAATAGCTTAAGCTGCTGGGAACTACGCCATCTATCCTTACTGGGCAAAATTACGGTACTAAAAAGCCTTATTGCTTCTGAACTGGTTTACATTCTGTCCCCTCTTTCAACAAACCACAATGCCATAAAAAAAATAAACAATATTTTTTTTTAATTTTCTGTGGGATGGCAAGGGGGATAAGGTAGAGCGCGACATAATCGTCAATTTCGCGGATTTCTTTAGAAAAAACACCTAAACAATTTCTCATACTCAGTTCGCATCGCTCAGAATTCAAAATCACCTGCGTCTTGTGCTCAGTTTTGAATCTCAGATTAAAGAAAATATACTCTTTTTCAATTCAATACACAACTTAATTTGATTCGCTACTGAATTTGAACTCGAGAATTTCTCAAGAAAATTCGTGGGTTCGACTCGAACAATGGAATTACAGTATATTTCCCAGTTTTTCTGCACGATGATATGATTATAGTTTTACATAATTGCTGATCGTGACATTCATTCACTCGTTGTTCGAGGAAATAAGACAAACCAAATCTTCAGAAATAACTCGTCTGCATGCTCGAGAAAACCATTGGCCTTTATTGATCATTACAACATTTGTATCTAGAAGTAACATAGATTTCTGTAGTGAATCGAGTTTTATGTTTTCAGCGAATGTGTAGCAAATCGACTGCATATGTGTAAGGAATTGACCGTCGAGTTGTAATGAAACGACTTGAAGTGAATCGACTTTGTAGCGAAACGACCGGACACCCGAATTAAACTTGAACTTAGTCTACTCACTGTCAACGTGTTCGCTGTGCCAAGCAAAAATAACGCATAACACATAATAACAACACGCGCATACGCCAGGTTAAGGTTAAGTTTATTTCTCTGTCCTATAGCTATCCTGTTATCCTGTATGCAAATTGATCAAGGTTGTGTTGGCGAAATGACCTTGATGTATGTGAAATGACCGGCTTCCTCGATTTCATATCACACACATGCCCGCATCTTCGTGCTGATTTTCCAAGGTATTCGCGCGTAACTGTTTGTCGTTTGACAAAATTTTAAAGACTTTTTTTTTGCGCCAATTGAAAGTCTCTTTGATTACTCAACTTAGTGAAAGTGATCTGGGACTGTATGGTTTTGGAACGAAACAAGTGTGTAACCCTCGTAATTTCCCCGTGAAAGAATAACCACAATCTTTATTAAATAGTAGAAAACAAATGTTGATCATGACTTTTGTATCATGTGGTGGCTCCTAAAAGAGCCGTTTTGTTTACCTGCAGTGCAATGTTGAACACTCAACCTACAGGATTTTTCCCCGTGGAGTGCAATGCAGGGTGGGAGCTCTTAAAAGAGCTGTTTTGCTTTTTTCAGCCAGGATTCAATCTCTTCACGGCGCTGGAGCAACCAAATCCCTCCGTCCCAGGTTTACAAAACTGATTTCATAGTAGAGATATTGTTTCCTTTCTTGAGATAATCCTTGAGGACTGACTTCAGGTGGAAGCATGGTGGGGTTCTTCAGCAGCATTAAAGATTGTTCAGGAGATGTGCTGTACTGTTTAAAGTGAAACTTGCGAGGTTTGTCTTTCGAAAATTGGAAGTAGTGAAAAGTTTTGATCTTAGGGACCTTGACAAAGTACTGTTCCAGGAAAGCTGACCAATTATACACTTTCCCATCGTGTGTCCCGACAAGCTGGGCTGTGTTAACACCAACAGTGCTGGACGACTCGACCATCTCCGGAAACTCGTACAGAGAAGAAACGTAATTGACTTTTCTTGATCATTCCGAAGCAATGATCGGGGCCAAACTTTGTGTGACTGGCAATGAGAAAAGAATAAACACGATTGACTCATGAAGCTGGTGAATTATTCTCCATGCCAGGTATCAGAGGAAGAAGTTGTTCTTGTTCTGTCCAGAACAATTATCTGCATGAAGATGGGCATGAGTTTCGCCGGGGGCTGTGATTCTGAAAATAATGGTGGACATAACTTATTGTAGTGTTGGCCCCCTTACCAGCGTCACTTGCTTTGTCGATCAAGTAGTTCACTTGTTGAGGAATTGCTTCGCACATCACGCCGAAGATTCCGCATTTGCGTGGCGTTTTAAAGTATATCAGGCCTGGCTGCATTGGATTACTTGGAATATGAATTTGCTGGGCAAAGTCAAGTGAATAGCGGATAGTACCGGTAGTAATGAGGGAACATTCCTCATGCTGTTCATCCAACTCAATGGAATCTGCCAATCTTTCAAAGTTGAACACGATTTAAATGTTCCTGCTGAGCCAGGATGCACTGAGACTTCTCCCTGTCCGGGAGGTTGGCAGATCACACTAGTGTTCTGCTGGCACGTTAGACACAGGTCAGTCATGGGTTTGGCCACCACGATTTCGGGATGAAACTGTTCCCATAGGTTGATAAATTTTGTGTAGGAAACAGCTTGCTTCCCCGATCCTTCACAAGAACTTTTGAATCCGCACCACACACTCATCTTTGTCTCAGACGACGAGAGCAAGCGAATGTCATCGTTTTTAAAGCCCGGAATTCTGCCGGGTAGCAAAACGGCGTTTTCTTCAGCGTAATTGTTCAAAAAGTTTTTAACATCCTCGGTTACAGCATATGGCAATGTGTTGTTGTGTTTGCGGTTTCCATGGACCCTTGGAGAGATTCTGTGTTCCTCGTAATGTTCCTTCAATCTACGAAACCTTTTCTCTTTTCTTTTCTCGCCGGTGATGTCGATGCTTGTGAATGCCTGGATGTTCGCTAGAATGAAAAGGTCGAGTTCTCCATGTGATAACTCCAAGCGGTTGTTTAAATTTGAAAGCACAGTTATCTCCGCCATGTTTGAGATTATGATGTAGCGCGGTCGAGCACGCGAGATACAGTGCAGTTGCCACGACAACGCGGCCTTCTGTCAAATTGATTGACACAGATTGGCTGTTGCGTTGCCTATCACAATGTTTTGTGACCTCTACGCAAATTTTGGGCTTCCATTGTCGGCAAACATGCTTCAAAGAAACGGAGTTGCCTTGCTTCTCACGCGTTTTCTTCTTCACAGTGAGCTTAGGTCTTGATAATTGATAGTTTAATACCAGCTAAGAAAAGCATAATTATAACAAGCAAAGAAGATGGGAAATATAAAACACTCGCGTATCTTTTATTTTGTAAAAATAACAGAAAAGCGGCAAATAACCCGATATTACTAGTATTTGTTTTCTGTAAGTTTTGTTTACATTCCTCTTCGCAAACTCGGGAGCTAACCTCAAGGTAAATACTTTTCTTAAGTTAAAGCGATCAGTAAAGTAGCGGATTTTTCAAAACATCTGGCTGTCAGTTCAAAGTTTAATTCATTTTGCAGTGCAGACGAACTTTACTGGCCGTGTTCGTTCTAGTGACTCGACATAATTATAATTCGTTCTGTGTTGGTTTTGTTTACATTCCTCCCCGCAAACTCGGAAAAAACCTTGATACATCGCTCGATCAAGCGACCAAGTTATACTTTTCTTTAGTTAAAGCGATAAATAAAGTGGATTTTCTGAAACATCTGGTTGCCAGTTCAAAGTTTCATTTATTTTGCACTTTAGACTTACAATTCTTGTAATCCTTTTCCATTTCCTTGTAATGATTGGGTGCCTTATGGCTGTAAGTCTCTTAAAGAAATAACGTTTCTCAAGAATTGCCATCTCCCCTCCTGATTTGGAGCGCATCCTTTTTGTAAGGTATGCCCCTAGGGAGTTACATAATCTCTTGTTATACTTATCAAAAATAATCTTGTGCAAAACAGGTGTCATAGATGCTTCCAATTCCCTTAATGAGCTTGAGTGGCTTGTCTCGCAGGCACCCACACAGTAGCAGGATTGAATCTTTTTTAGAGTACTTGACTTCCATTATGTGCTTGAAATCTGAATGAAAGATAGCATAATGTCAGACATTGCCAGCGAAAAAAATGGAAGTTTGGGTATTTCCAGTTTACAGGTACCAGGGTCAATAGGACTTTGCTGTACTTTCTTTGTACTAGGGGTTGAAGTGATGTTTCCATTGCTTTCTGTGTTAATTCAGCTGTCATGTCACTGTTAATTACTTGAACCAAGTTAGCACCTTTCTCTACATTAACTTCCTGATCGGCTTGTTCAAATGATTGTATACTTGGCATTTCATTATTATGCTTGGGGGACCTGTGGAACGAATCATGTAAAATTGGCGACATCAACATCCATTACTATGGAGGGGGATTTGATACAAAATACTGAAATGGATCATGCCTCAAATGGTTCTGGTTTTATAGACAAAGAAATGTCACTTGCCGCCTTGATTCTCAAATTGCAGCTTGAAATTAACTCCCGAAACATTTTGTGACATGTTCAACAGATTTCTGAATCCATTTCCTTCTTTCAGCATTGCCACCCAGACTACATGTAGATACACAACGAGGAGCCACAACAAAATTAAAAGCAAACAATCTTTATGGAAAGTTAACTAAATTTAACCCTAATTTATACAAGTTAACCCTTAACATGAGTATTAATAAATAACCTGATATCTCTTAATGCTTCCTTACAGTACACCCCTTTCCCTGCACATTGCACTATGCTTGAATTTTTAGAAAACTTATCTTGTATTCCTTAGAATTTTCTTTGAGCTACTACGGATTACAGCAAGTTTCAATACAAGTTTTAATAATGGCCTGTTTACAAGGGTTTTACCAAACATGGTGATTTCAAACGAACCTTTTTAAGTTTGAAGAGAAAAAAAGTGGCTTTATAAGACAGGCAAAACAACAAAGAAGCTCGGGATTCTTTGTAAATGACTCGTTGCAAAGCGTGTGTTAAGGAATTTGGTAGCCAAGCCTCACAATTAGTCCAGTAGTGGAAATTAAAAGACAATTGTTATGCTAATTATTTAACTGATGCTTGGATGTCAAGTTTTGACCCATGTATAAGTCGAGGGCGATTTTTTGGACTGATTTTTAGGTCTTAAAAGGTTGACTTATACACGGGTAAATACGGTATTGAAGTTAAAATCAGCTTTGGTCTTCCATGTACTAAATATGATTATTACTTTTGTGTACATTTAAAAATACTTACTCTCTGCCAATTAGCACCTGTAGCTTTTTCCGTGTTGGTTGGCAATTTTCCTCGGCCTGTTCAGTTTCATCGCTGAAAAACTAACAATGAAAAGATACTTTAATTAGTTCAAATTAATTTTTGAACTTCAATGCATGTGCAGACAATAAACCAAAATAATTAAACACTTACATCTTCATTTGCAATGAAATCAATGCAATCGAACAATAACTTCAATGCACACATGCAGAACAAGAGAATAATGTATTAAGGGTTAATGGGAGGGGGGGCACGCTGAGGGCGATGTTGTGCCAACCACTTGATACCTCCAAGAGTGACCTGCAGCTCATGTGCACAAAAGATTGGGAAATGGAAATCCCAACATAAGGTGAAATAACCTAATCCTGCTCAAATAATTCCTAATCAAGGGAGGTGTTAAAGACCAACTTAGAAATTGTCAATACAAGCATATGGTTTGTAATGAGGCTGGTAAGGAGGCCAACTTAAAATGTGCATTGAGTTCAATGATTTCTGCTAGTTCCTGCTGCGTAAGTTGCTTTACTAGATTTCTTGATATCTCTTGATAACTTTGGCAAAACAGGATCTGTGGAGAAAATTACAAGCAATCAGCCACATGAAAGTAGGAAGAAGGCACTGTTACAGCTTGCATGTCCAAACTAGCGGTCTTAGCATGAAATTCCTCTTGAAACTGGAGGTTTAAATGCCACTGAGACAATAGATCAGAAAGATGATTAGCAGCACTTGAAAAATGAACTGCTCGTAACTCAAATTCATGTGACGCAGCGAGAAACCAAAGTTCACGCAGACAGGCACCTAATATGGGATCCTGCACACTACTGGAATTAAGTGAACCTACCATTGCCGAATTATCGCAGTGCACCAGCAAACACAAACACCACCACTAAGGTCCCCACCATCAAGACACCACCAGAATGGCAAGAACTTCACTTGACCTTGCGAGGATACTCGCTGTGAAAGAATTGATGACTAGTTAATCCACCGCAACCAGATAGTTACAGTGTGTATGCGTCAGTGGCAGAAACAACATCTGGAGAAGACCAAGTGGACGTCAGGATAATAGAAATACCACTGTAAACATGAATAAATAAGTGGAGGCAGCGTGGCCTAGTGGTTAGGGCGCTGGATTTGTAAGCCGGAGGTCCCAGGTACTAATCAAGCTCCCTGTCACTGGATGGATTTGTCTTCGGTGGTCCCGAATTCAACTCCTCCACGCTTGTAAATAGCCAGGTGGTCCGCCTCCTACCAGCTGGGATTCCTAACAAGTTTCTGTTTCTGTTGAGGGAGTGGTCAAGTAATGTATATTATTATTATTATATTAATAAAGCGCAACCACCAGTGGATGTCCCGGAAAAAATTCCTGTGAAAGTTTGACATGATAAGAATTACGCTTGACAGTGTGAAGCATATTAAAAATGATTTGAATTTTACTGTCATGTCAGAGCTATCAACCTTGACTGCTCATTATGAAGCTCTCTGGATGGAAATACATAATAACATAATAGCTATAGCTTAAATGTTTTTTGTGGCATTATATAGACATCCCAATGGTAATCTAGACAGCTTTTTTGAGGATCTGAATTCCACTGCTGAGAAGATTGATAGAAGTATTGTGCAATATTAGCTGATTTCAACATTGATCTTCTCAAATTTGAAAATCATAATCCAACTAATGAATTCATAAGTATTATAAGCTCATTTTGTTTTCAGCCTCGTATTTTACAGCCCACAGGAAAAACAGATTACTCTACAATACTAATTGACAATATTTTTCTCAACTCACTAGAGCATTTTTACAATCAGTGGAAATAGAATTTATGACATCACAGGTCATTTGCCTAATTGTCTCGTCTTTGATAAATTTTCATCTCTTCACAACAATGTTAAACTGTATAAAAGAGATTTATTCAAAGTTTAATCCACAGGGCGTGATAAGTGAATTTCAGTCTATCAATTGGGAAACTGTTTTTTTCACCACAACAAGATTCTTCAAGTATATTCAGCTCCTTTTATAATGTGGTCTACTATTATTGATAAACATATCCCTGTTAAGCAACTTTCCAAGAGGGAACGCAAATTCCTCTCAAAGCCATGGATTACCCCTGCATTGAGAAAATCAATATATGTAAAGAATAATAATATTTATATAAGCAATTTGTCAAGACCAGATCTACTTATATTCATACAAAATTTAAATTATATAGGAATAAATTAAACCATCTTAAATTATCTAAGAAGAAATACTACAACACTTATTTCTTTGAAAACATTTATGATAGTAAGAAAACATGGAAGGGAGTTAAACAAATAGTTGATTTCAAACCTCCAACTAGCGTAAAATATATTGAGCTTGGAGTAAATGCCCGTAAAGTTGCTAGCCCAATTGAGGTGGCAAATGTTTTAAATACATACTTTTCTAGTGTAGGCAATTATTTTGCCTTTGCATTGTAGGGATTCCCAGATAACAGACATGTAAATAGGCCACCGTGACGAGTTATAAAGCTGAGGTTTCGAGCATTAGCCCTTCGTCAGAGCGAATGAAAAGCTGTTGGATTTCATTTCCACTCAGTTTGGTCATTCAATGTTCTAGATGCACGATCAGTTTGGGTGTTTGACTTTCCAAGTAGGTGGGCTGCCGTGAGCCAATTAATTCTGTCCAACCACATGTCTCTGGCCAAAGCAATACAGTGTACATTGAAGGGAGTGACTACCCCCCATGTTGTTGACATAGGCTACTGCAGTAGTATTGTCAATATATAATTTGACGTGTGTTGCTCAACCCTTTGCAAAATATTTTCAATGCAAAAAAGGCTGCTTGTAACTCTACATGTAGGACGTTATGATTCTTATTATTCTTTTTCTGTCCATCTGCCACCCATGGATTTATCCCCATGCACTGCCCCCCAACCAAGATGTGAGGCATCTGATTTTAACTCTGTCTTATTTCTGTCTTATGTCTGACTTGTCATTGCGAATTGTTTTAAAGCAGCTATGGATGTTATTAATCCACCATAATAACTTTTTATAGGTCCATTTTGGCAATATTTGAAATGACCATTAAACTGTCAAAATGCCCTCTTAAATCCTTGATGGCTTGAATTTTTTCATTCTCCAATTGGTGATAATAAAGCGGTCCAAACTGGATTCCTGGAAAGGTTGCTACCACTGTGCCAGTAACCTCAGCCTACTCTGTAACGTAACAACACTGGGCATAAACAAAGCTGAGAAAACACACAACAACTGAATAAGACTACAACCATTTATTATAAGATCTACACTAAAATAACAATATAATTTAAATTGTATCACTTAAACAATAGGAAACAGGCTAAATACTTAATAAAACTTAAGCTATTTACAAATCATTTCCCTAAAATTAAGCGTTTGTTTTAGCAGTTCAGTTCACCTTGCGTTTTGAAGAGTCCGCCTTGTCCTGGTACTTGTCTATAATAACGTACCACCAACATGCAACATCAACACAACGAACCAAACTCCCGTTTACCCCTTGCTCTCACCAACTTACTTCTTTTCCAGTGTACTTGATTACTCCGGTATACTTCAGCTCTCCGGTTTACTTTAGCTCTCCTGTTTACTTCAGTACTTCGCAGAGCAAATAATGAATCTAATCAATCTTTTTCGTGAATTTAGGGAACCTTTGCTGATAACTTCTCAGCAATGAATGTGCTTCTAGACATTTTTTTTTCTCCTTCTGACCTCGCTTGCTTCTTCACTACAAGCTCTTTCTTCTACACACAGAAAACCTCTCTCCTCAGTATCACTCCAAAAACCCTAAATATGCAAATGCAAGGTGTAAAATGAGAGAAAGGGAAAAAGAAAACTGTTGGATAAAGGTTCATTACAAGGGCATAGAACAGAAGTGGTTACGTAATAGGTGCTACAGAGTAAATACTCAAAAAAACTGATCCTATGGGAAGTAATTAAGGGCTAGTTAATATTGTAACACCTCAATAAATTAAATTCTAAATATTAAGTTTTCCATGACAATGTGTTGGCAAAGCGACACTGTCAAGAAGCTGCTTTATCATTATCAATGTAAGCTCCTTTACTCTTGGCAGCCAAGAGACTGTCAGTCAACTTGGCAAGTGGCATTAGAGCCTTCAAAATAGAGTTCTAAATTTTCTACAATTTGAGATCACGGCTCCTTGTTTCTGGCCTTACCTTTGCTCCCACAAGGTTCTCACAGTTTCTTGGCCGTGGATATTTCTTGAGCTTCTCTTTGAGTTTGTCATCATTCTGGCCATCTGGCGCTACAGTTGAATACGACCCGGATCTTGATATACACCATGATGATGGGATATGTACCAAACTTGGCATTTCTTTGCAGATATAAGATCTGACAGCACTCTTCTACCAAATCCCTTGGCGATGATCGTGTTCATAAAATTGACATAATCCTTGTAAAAAGTCTCACTTTTGATAAGCCTTCTCTTTAGCCAATAGGCTCTTTGAAGGATTTGCTCCATGTTCTCAGGAAAGCACAGATCAGTACAGCAAAATGGAAGGGGAATCTGGAAAATGGAAAGGGGATTATCCTCTGTGCGTCTAGAACCCTGATTAACTATCTGAAGAAACTTCTTGTCTTCTTGCGAGTACTCTTCCCCTTTGTATTCCGTTCATAAGTTAAAGTCTAGTTCGAACATCTTGTTTAAGACTTGAGGAGTGACAATGTCTCTGACCTTGTCCTCTACCATGAAGTGGTGATCAAGGTGCCTTCCAGAACCAACTTCCTTTGTGGCAACTCTATTGCAATTCACCATGGGGAGCTCTTTGTTAGACATGTACAGAGGGCCTATTATGGCCCTTCCAGCGAATGCCTTAATTGCAAAGGGACCACCATCTTGACTTGCTAATACATCTAGTGGTTCAAGAGTTCTCAGCACCCTTTACACCTAAGCTGGCTGCAATGTCCTTAAGAACAAACGAACCAGTACTGCAAGTATCAAGCATGGCATACAAGACGACTTTCTGCGGATCTCAACCTGACAGGAATGATGGGTACAGCCGATACGGTTCTGTCAATACCAGCAGCGTTGGCAGCTTCATTCATCTCACTATGAGCATTCACTGTTCTATCCTCTTGCTGGGGAGGGGGCGAGCTCTGCTGTTCAGAAGCCGCTGGAAGAAGACGAAAGTTGGCATCATATTTCTCCTTGATACTCCGATTCCACTGGCTGTGCCTATATATTCCAGACTACCGCTCTCTATAACACCTCGTTCCTGAATAAAATGGCTCCCTGTACCAGGTGTTGGATCCACAATGTTTCAACGAATGTAGAATTCAAACTTGTTTAACTCGTCAATTTTAATACAGTACGGTTGCTAACAAAATTAATAACAAAGTAACAAGTTACGACGAAGTACTTAATTAACGACTAGAAATTTTACCGTCAAAGGTTCGAAGCTATTATCGAAGTATTCGAGCCAGTGCAGTACGTCTCTGAACTTTTCCTATCCTAATCCCACTTCTTTGCACTTCCAACATGCTCAAGCGCGGTCGCATG
>Ga0126337_10002062_pt1 | contig 12587 bp, 8 predicted proteins | sample DipCmetagenome_FD_92527 | JGI IMG/M metagenome (GOLD analysis project Ga0126337, IMG submission 92527) | Coral microbial communities from La Bocana,Puerto Morelos, Mexico - Diploria C A metagenome | ecosystem: Host-associated > Invertebrates > Cnidaria > Coral | place: La Bocana,Puerto Morelos... | reverse complement strand
GCCAGTCATGCTATCTGGCGGATAGTGATTTATCTGACAGATAGCTCAATCCATCCCTGGGGCAGATACAGGATTTCTAAAAATAACAATTTGATGTCTTTAATTACTCTTTTATAAACTATATAGGCCCAACAAAAAACTACATGCTATTTCAGACTAAAAAAGTGAAGTCTTCTAAATCATAAGAGAATAGAAGTGCCCAAAAACTGTTCCAATCCGCACCTACATGACAGCAGTCTGTAACACACTGGCTTATTCAGGGGAAAGTATGCTCCAGTCAAAAGTCATCACAAATTGTTCCACTTAATGGTTGAGTTAGCCACATGACTCTACTGGTGTTTCCAAAAGATACCTACTGATCAATTAATGATCCTATGGACTAAGAGCATTAGTTAAAGACAAATAGTACATATATTTAGGGCATTAGAAATGTGTCACTCACCACTTAAGACATCTGGACTAATATAAGCTGGACTGCCTCGCTGGTCTTTCAACAAATCATTGTCTCGTATCAAGTGTTTCCCCAGGCAAAAATTTGTTATCGTTATTCTTTTTGTGCTGAAGAGAACATTTAAAACATATTGTTAATACACCTTAGTAAATATGAGAAGAAAAAGGCGATAACTTCATTTCACTTTGTTGTTCAAAATACTATGGATATGTTACAGGTCAAAATTAAATTCAGGTAGAAATTATTTTAACCTAGTTTGATTCTCAATTTCCTTTGTCTTTCAACCCTAATTATTCATAATCAATGAATAAGTAGGGTTAAGAGAAATCCTGAAATCCTTCTGTATAAATTTAATTTCAAATTATTAATCATGGTTACTATAGTAAGAAAGTCTTTGAGGACTAGTGGGAACAAATTCTGGGCTTAGTACATTGGTTACAGCTTGTCTGAAAATAGGTTTCTACATCCTGTTTAGCTACATGTATATCAACTCAAATGCAACAAATTGGTGTAAATATTGTGAAAGTAAACTTTCCTTTTTTATTTTGAACATAAAAGTTTACAAGAGAGTACATATTTTTTACCTTCTATTCAGCACAATATTGCCAAGTTTTAAGTCTCGGTGAACTATGTTTCGCTGCAAAGAAAAAATATATTAAATGAATTAAGATATTATTATGATTTTAATATCTGGTCAGTTTATTGAGTTGATTTTAAAAATTAATTTTAGTGTGTTTCATAAGCAGGGATTCAGGAATGAAAGTAAACATTTATTGCCAACACAAGCTGTTGTGGCTGTAAATAATTTCATTTGTGAACAAACCCAAATGGTTTTTCACAAAACGCCCTTATAACAATGGTGCTACTTCATACCAGTCTGTTTTTGGCATTTCAGTCAGAGCCTGCAACATATTGTTGCAGTGTCAATTGTGAATTTGCAAATCAAAAATTGAGACCAGGTCAACAAGGTGGCAGATCCCTAGATTCCTACCAGTGCTCTTACCAGTGATTATGAAGAAAGAGTAAAGGAGTAAAAAAAGGCCTTTTTCAATCTAACATTTAAAACGTAAAATTTCAAAAGCTTAGTCGAATGGAGAAAAATGTTTTTGAATAACATTTAGAGCAAAAGAATCACATTTGATAATTGCTTAGCAATATTTAAGGACGTTCGCGTTAATTGTTTCTGTGCATCCTTACTGTGCATGAAATTCACATGCCACGTCATGCATCGAGCGCGCGCTAAGTAGTAAAGTTAAAAATAACAGGGAAAATGGCCATTGCTATAACTTTGTGTGGATTTAACAATCTTGGACAGTGACCCCTATTTTTCTGTCGATAGGTCATTTCCTCTACCGATTTTCTACATTTTGCAAAAAAATTAAGAACATCTATCGAGTAGAAATTTGAATTTTTTTACAAAATGCTACATTGAATTCCATTCATTTGACCTCTTTGTTGAGCTGTGCGGCAGTTTCAAATGCTTCTTTAGGGTTAAGGTTTGTGAAAATGATGGCAATATTTCAAATTATTAAAACCACAGATTCACTTATACAAATTATCACTAGAATAGTTTGCCTCTGTTGACTTATCTTTAATATTTTAACCTAAAAACCCTGGGGACCATGTTGAATTTATCAAATCTGACTAGTAGTATTCCACATGCCTTATCACTGAAACGAGGCCGGTGACCCCCAATTTTTCTTTCATTTCTGAATCAAGTAAATCATTGTCTCTCCACAGTAGAAGTTTAAAAAATTCTATCAAGTAGAAAATTTTTGTGCCAGCATCCCTTAGGCATGTTGTCCCCCATTTTCATTCAAAAATTTCATTTATGCATGATCATATAGGCATATATCACGAAACATTTTTTTGGTATCATGAAATCAAAGTCAAAATAACTTAAGTCACTCTAAGAAAAAAAATGTTTGCCGCCCAATACTTGCTAATTTGTGAATGGATTACTTAACCAGGAACAAGGATGGGACTAGCCAGTCAAAGGGGAAAACAAACTTTGAAAAAGTTGATCAACAATAATGTGAAAGAAAACTTTTGTCATAAGAAAGAAATCAAGGAAAAGCAAGGACTGTACTCCGGGCACGGAGTATGCAGAAAACGAAAACCAACCCCAACAACAATGACCCTGTCACTAGCTGATGGGTGAGTAGATGAGTGCTATTGATGACCCTTCCAGAAAGACCACCAACACTACACAAATAGACTCAAAAGGGAACAGAGCGAGAACACTTTTAGTGGAAACATTAATAATACAGAAACAGTCATGAACACAGCACTTTCTGTTTCCTTCAAGCACATTTTCAGAAAAATGTAATTTGAGCTTGAAAGTTGCGGTTAAATGGATTTGCGAACTAATCTCATTATAACATTATTGGATTACAGTTTTCTTTGTCATGTCGAGAGCTGGCAGTCAAAGTCAAATCCATTTCGTTACCAAACCCGCTATAACCAACGTCCTTCACAAAACAAAAAATCTTCTACTCATGGCAAGCGTAGGAGTAAAGCTGTTAAAACGAAACAGGTAAAAATTGAACGTGCTTGAACGCCCCTGTCGATTGCTAAGTTGTATCTCTGTATTGACATATGCCATCCACGCGGAAAACGCTCTAGTTATTGCAGACATTGCTTCGTTCCTCAGGTATTGTAATAGGTACAATAGTATGCGTTGCATTCGGACTACACGTAACTTAATAAATTTGTAACAGTTTTAATCAACAGTCAAGCAGGCGGCTCCGCTGAGACTGAAGAGGAAATTCCGTGATTACAATACATATTAAAAACCGAATGAACATCGCCACCCACGCGAAAGATTATTTCAAAGAACCTACGTAACCTTAAGGACCTATGCTCGAAGAACAATGATATCTTTCATCAAATCTTGATAAGGTTTGAAAATAGTAAAAAAATTATGCACGCACCTAAACTTGGCGAGAGCATGGACAACTCCACTGTTTTCATTTATAATTAACAAACGAAAAGCGAGAACATTCCCTTGAAAAAGTAGCCTAAAAGAATAAGGTTTAACCATTACAAATAAACGGAGATACACCACACAAATTATAGATATAGTTTGCCCAATATCATTTTTACTGTAGTCTTACCTTATGCAAGCACTCTACCACTCTGACAATGTCGTGAAAAATTATAACTGTCTCTCTTTCGGACAATCGTTTCTCTCGTATCACGTAATGTTGAAGGTTTATAAGGTCGGCAGTGTCCGAACTAAAGTCATGGGCGCAAAGGCAATCCAATACTAAACAAAGACGATGCCGAATTCGATATTGTCTCGCAACTGCACTCTGAGAACGATGAATTGCTGCTGTGTTTGCAGATTCTTTCTCGGAAGGGATTTCCTCGTAATATTCGTCTTTGAAAAGTCCGTGATGGTGAACAACGCCATCTTGGTCGTTCAAAAGGGACAACAATGAATACTCCGTATGTAAGAGCATTTTACCTTGTTTGTCATCATAGCTCTCGCGACCGGGATCCGATAACGTAAGAATCTTGATCGAATAAAAATCATCTGAACCTTCTTTTTTCGCCAAGCACTGAACAATGCTTCTCACCGGCGAGTTACCCAATCTTGGCCCAAGCAAATAAGGTCCAGCGCGCTTCAGCGTTCCACGATTGGAAGCTCTAATCAGAGCTCTTCGCGAACTCATCGATGAACTTGTGCTTGAAGACGACTCTCCAGCTTCGAGGCACGACGCCTTCCGTTTCACTCCTGTTGATCCAGCACTGCTAGATCGCATCTTGACAAAGATACAAGGTTACTTCCACGAAAGAAAATAGCTTGCTGTTAGTAAGTCGCCTACGGAAGTGATTTCATTCAAAAAATTTATGTTGTCCTCAGACCCTCTGGGACAAAAAAATTGCGTGACTGGGACGAGATGAGCTTCGGGAAATGATGGTCGAAGATACTACTTTTCTTTTAAAAAAATATATCTTTTTCTCAACAAGTTCTGAAACTGAAACTTTGAAAAAGCTATATTATTAACATTGTTAACAGTGTTTGTTTTTGAAAAGGCTAAGTGTTGCGATACTTTTATAATCCTGATGTGTGGTTGCCATGGTGAAGACGCCACACGTGTAACACCAAAATAATCAAAATGGCTGACGTTCTCCACCAAACTCCTGATGTTGCAGGTAAATATGTGATGATCTTTTGATGAGTAATCCGTTAGGCCTTTAAAATGATTTCTGGTTCAATCGGAAATTGCCCTTCGAAAACTCTTTCCCGCAAAATGTCCAAACGTCGAACTAAGTTTACTATCTTACACAATCGAACATCGCATGAATATCGCGCGCTCGAAGGCGAACAGTATTTACTTATAGCTTTGATTTTTGCCGTTATCTGTTAAAAGGAATTTCATTGAACTTAATTAAATTAACCATGAATTGAAATAAATCGCCAACAACAATTGCAACGTTGTAATCAAGCGTTTCTTAATAAACGTTAATAATCAAGCGTTTCTCAATAAACGTGTGCGTTGAACTTTAATTATACTATGTTCTTCAATTGATTACTCAGGCATTGATGTACCTCTATTGAACCCAGTTATCAAACCATACTATAGAGACGGCTTTGGAAGTAAATCAATAGGCGAACCACAATGGAGACCACATCCTAGAAATGCTCTTTCAGTGAAAGACAGACTTGACAACACAGCGAGGTGAATATCTAGCAGGACTTTTTTTTTTACCCCAGGGAACGCATGAAAAGCTTCGTTCCATTCTCCGTAACCTGCTATAAAATGATTCTGATTTGGGTCCAGATAACCTGGTTCCAGAGGTTTTCCCATTTCTATTTCTCAGTTAATGTTAGGTCTTAATGTCACCTTTTTACAGTGATGGGAGTCTTAATTCTCATTACCTGCCCGCACAGGTTATGAGAAGTGTTGCCTTAATCAATGTTATGCACAAAAGGGGTTGTGACGGTTTTTATGAAAAAAGCTCGGTACACATACACGAAATTAAAAAGGGGGTGGGGTGAGGTGTCATAATCCTGCAGGTTTAACTTAATAGCTGTTACTTTGACTTACTGATATCCACTAACAACCTAATGACTCAGGACTGGCTGGCTTTGGCAAAATCAATTGTGGATGTTGTTTGCTTCACAGAGGGGCCATAGTAGTGGTACATTGTAGTAAGGGAGAGATTGGGGAGGTTTTCATTGGGAAGGTAGCAAGGGGTTTTAATGCATATGAGGGCAAAATTAATAAAAAGGCAAATGTGATGCACAAACTTAAGAATGAAATAGTATATATATTTAGAAAATAACCCAAAGCAAATATGTGCACCGATTGGTTTAAAAAATTTATTCCTTGACACCCTAACTTGAGACAAGCTCAACCTTAAATGGACACTAAAGTTATTATATTTAGCATAGGGCTCAGAAATTTAGCTTTCCCTGCAGACAAGCAACTCCCAACTTTTGTTTGCCCTGGACAAGTCTTAGTTTACTCTTTTTTTATTTAGTTGGCAGAAGACTTGCCTAGGCCCTTGCCAATAAGGCAAGTTAGAATGAAATGTCACTTGCCCACCAGAAAAATCCACTTGTCTCAGAGATCTGGATTGCACTTTTTTGAGTCCTGTAATAACAATATTAAATATCATGTTCTGTTATATTTTGTTCTTTAGAGGGGGCAATGGTCTTGACTGGGTTTCAAGTATTCGCTGTGCACCTCTGGAAGAAACAAGACAGTCCCATCCTAGGCAAGAAGAAAAAGCACCTATTATTCATAGCACCAAGGAAAGTTATACAATGACTAGAGAACAAAAAAGTGAAATGACATCCTGTGAAGTTGGCGCCGAAAGGGAGGAGAAACCGGCACATGTTCAGTCTACAGTTGTATATGACACTTATGATGACTTTGAGAGAATTTACATGAGAAGACCACTAGAGATGTCTCTAAGAATGTCGGTTGGGGCCAAGAAACCAGGTAGTCATTCCATGGGATTAATCAAATTTGCTACATTTACCAATAAATGTATATGATCAAATGATATAATTTGCTAATACATTGTAAATTATTTTACCCTTAAAATTATCCATAATCTATAAAAATATACAACTGACAAAAGTATCTCTTAGTAACATTGTCTACTCACCAAAATAAGTAGTACATTGTTATGACCCTAAGTTGTTGTTGGGTCGGTACATTTCACTGACCCCCAGTCCATGGACCACCACTATGGACTACCAAAATGGCCTTGTACCCTAATGGACTGTCAAATGGACTACCTATGTGGGCTATCTAAAAAACAAATTTACAATTGTTGTATATAAACAAGGCGAAGGGTTAATACAAAATAGTATTGACCCTTTTAGCCTCCTTTGAATGTCAAACCAGTGAAAACTCTTAGTTATAACTGCTATTGGACTGTATGTATAAATATTGTGCTTCTCAACAAACTCCACTCAGTAGTAGGAAAGCAGAGTCAAAATCAGAAAAAAACTAACTTAAAAATAATTATTATGATTAGCAAATAAAATTTAGTCGCTAAATAGAAATTTATATCATGAGCACAAATCCCTTGAGAGAGAAATTTTTTGATCCTCCTAAAATATGGCAAGTAGCTCATACCAGCTCTAACCCTGTCAATTTCCCTTTAAATACAGCCACCCCCCCTCTTTTTGTTGAAGCTAGGATCCAAGGAGAGGGTCTATTTTGTAAGAGTAACAATTAACAGTAAGATCATTGGTATTTTTTTTGCTCATTGCAGTGTTTGACAAGAGAAACAGTATCCCTATAGCTTCACTAGGAGACAAAAGTTACCAAGTTCCTGAATATTCTTTAGATTTCCACAAACAGGGAAGCACAAGACCTGTTATTAATTTTGGGTGAGTGTATTTCTTAGTTGGTCTGCAAATGGATACATGAGGTGCAAAAGAATTTACTTGGAAGAAAGACAAATATGTGTCAATAATTTTGATGTCAGTGGCAGTTATAATTGTGTCTAATACTAATTTCAAAGTGGTTCAAATTATCCCCTGAACAAGACTGCAGCATTGCCTGAACTTATTTCTGGTTTCTGTAATTTAAGACAAGTATGAGTAACACAGTTTGGTAATTTAATACTACTCCTACCTGGCTGGCAGGCTCGTCCTGTATTGTACTAATAACAATTTCCACTCCAGTGGAACAACATTACCAAACAACACATTTTTACTACTGAAATAGTCTGGTTACTATCAAAAATTCCTATTGAAGTAACCGCAACAAATCTAGAGATACACATGTGCTAAATGTGTGGTTTAGTGGTTCAGATCTGGCACGCATCATTCAAAAGGTGGACAACGTTATCCACCAGATAAATCACTATTCAGTGTATATCATGGTTTGTTTTGTTTACACTTATCCACTAGGTAGCAATTTATCTGGTGGATAGTGTTATCCAGCCTTCAAACAACTGGGGCCAGATGAATAGTGCGACTCCTAAGTGGGAAGTACAGTCAGTGAGGGCAATCTGTTAAAGACTGTTATTTTTGTTTGTAGTGGATCCTTAAAATGTGTACCAGACACTTTTGTTCCTCTTCAGGATTTGCCACTTAAACCTAGGTAAGTTTTTAAATCTTCCTTAATCATGCTCAATTCCTGACACTCTTTTATCGCACCCTTATTGTGAATACACTCTCTCTCAGTTAGTATGCGATTTATTATATCTCTCAGTTAGTACATGATTTTATGGCCTGTACACTTTGCGCTTGGGCCATAAATCTGAGCAGAAAAACTTGGTCTGTAACTTACAGTATGGACCTCGAACTTGGTTAGTAGTTGGTATATATTGTAATATGTATATAGTAATATGTACATGCAAAGAGGGACCATGGGCTAAGTGTTGTGGCAGAATAAACATGATAGTTGTGTTGCATCATAACCTTGATCTTTATTCACAGGTTATACAATAAGATAATGTATAAGTTTAGTACACCAATAGTTCTCCCACTCATTGTCTATTTCAGTCTCTCATTTAAAGAAAAGCAGAAGAAACAATTGAAAAGAAAGGAAATTGAAGAGGTAAAAAATCTTGATCTTTGGCAACCTGCTGAGCTTCTATCACCTGTGCTACAACTTCCTGGAACGCATGGAAGTTGATTATTTTAAATATTAAAATTTTATTTATGGACTTTGACCTTGGCAAGGAATTGAGACTTATTTTTACAACATAAGAATTTATACATGAATTATTTTGTCTCAAAGATTTTTTTATGAATGTAAACTAAGGGAAAAAGTTGCCAATTATTTTTTAAATAGTGGTTAGGTGTTGAGTAATATTTTACAATGTATTTTTGAAAGATGCCTTTCCTAAAATTTTATTTATTTGTTATTTCTACATACCGGTATAGCAAAACAACAGACATTTTGTAATGCACATATTCAATATTTTTCATTGATATTTGTTTGTGATCAGTGATATTTGACAATGTTGTACAGAGTAATTTTTATTTAACAAATAAAGAAGCCTAAGCCATGTATTGCACTGTGATAAAAAAAATATGAGTGAAATGTAGATTGTTCTCAAAAGACCAGCGTGTTTCATCAGTGTAATACAGGGCTTAGGGTTCTTCATTTGCTTTATGATATAGATGTAATGTGCTGAAAAACAACAAAACACACTTTTTCTATGTTTTATATTGTGATAAAACAAGGGTTTTTGACCAATCAGAGTGTACGCAGTGTCCTATCTATATTCAAATTTGAAAAATGTAAATAAACCTTGTTTGTTGGGTTAATTTGTGGTCTCTTACTTAGACTGCATGCTGAAGTACATTTGCCTTCAAGTATGCAAGGGGGGAAGGAATTTTAGAAGGTCTACAAAGAATTGGGCTTGGTATAAGATTTGCAAGTACATGTAGAATGATGAACACTTTATTTAATTAATTTCCCTTTTTCAGTAGTTTGACAGTATAACAAAGTGTTTGGTGTCACCATTAATTAGAATCAAAAGTATCTGCTTTATGCAAAATATGTTTGGCTGCTTCACATTGTAAACAAGACTTTCAACCAACTATCAGTCACTATACAAGAAAAATTTTCTTCAAATACATGAAGAGAATAGTGTGAATGAAATTTATCATATGTGTACAGCAGATGTTATACTACATGTATGTACGGTATTATTAGATTGACTGACGTATAAAAATTAATTTTTCATATTCTTTTATTTTTTGGGAAGTATTTCTTTGATTCAGAAAATGTTAAAAATAAATAATAAAACATAAACATGGTACCATATGAAACAAAAACATGGTACTCAACTGTTAAACAATAATATTGGGTTTGAATTCTTGCAAAATAGGTGATTCTTCCAAGATATTTCTTAAAGATTTCTTGCAACAGTTAAATAAAACTAGATAACATTTAAAAATGTAAGTCCATTAATTTGCTCATTCATGGGCTCATAATTTACCCTAGGTGTGGTCCAAATTTCTTACACTACAAGGAAAAACTTTAGACTAAGTTTATTGCTAAGTGATAAGACCCTGAATCTCAGGCAAACCCTTCTGGGGTGTGTAAAAAGATATGTCTGTTTGTCAGGTACCTTATTCTGCAAACTTAAAATGAAATCAGACCTGCTGACTGCAATTACAACTTGTTCACAACTTTACAATAAAAACTCTTGAAGCTAAAAATTCATGGCCACTTCCACTGCATCAGGTAGATTATCAGAAAATGGTTAGCGGTACATCCAACCTCCTCACCTAATCTTTTGAAGATTTCCTACAAAGATGAATATAAAAAGGTAAAATTCGGTATCACATTTCCATGATACAGAAAGTTTTTATGCATCGGGCTTGTAGATCTGGCTTGGAATGAAGAATGTAGAGAAATCTATTCAACTCAACATTGGCCTCTTCTGTAAGCCAGTTCTCATCTATTTCCAAGAACATGAGAAATGACCTTAAAATATTTTTAAGGATGCACATGCAGAGAGGTCTGGGGCTGATATAAGTATCCATGCCATTCAACAGCATGTAGATTGGGGATGAATTTGATACACTTGAGAAACTATAAAAAGTGGCACTACAATGTATGATTTGAGGCTTGTTGTCTATTGATCATGATGTTACCCACAGCCACAGGTAATACAGCATGGTGCCTAGAACAGGAGAAAGGCCCTGTTAAACTTACTAGCATTAGGACCCCGGCCTGTCCATTGAACTACTGTACCAACCAGCAATTACAGTACTGGAGTGGGTGGCTCTATTAGTAAGATAGGATTTTCCAATGAATTACCTGATACAGTGTTGAGGAGATTTTTTAGATCTTCTGTTGTGTTCATGTCCTGTCTTCTCCCAGGTGGAACATCAAGCTGGTAATCTGGTCCATAGGTCAGGAAATACTAAAAAGGATTATATATTATTGCTATTGTTGTCTGAAGTGTGGTTTATTTTCTTTTTGCAAAGGATTGAACCTCTCCCTAGCTTTAAAACACTGCTCTGTGCATTGCCTTTTTGTGTTATTAAGTCCAAATGGGCCACACCTCACTGGCTCAGGCTTTTAGCCAGATTGGTGTCTAGACTTTGGATAGCCACTTTTCAAATCCTGGCTAAGAGCCTGTCACACCTGTCATTCAAGGATAAGAATTTTGTTTTTCACTCTAGTTCACAGCACTTATTACCTCATGTTCTGGGATGTCAAGGGATAATGGTTGATTTAGAGCCACACCAGTGACATATGTCCAGCACTTTGCAGCATTCTTTACGTTATATCCACCTAGAACAATAATTATATATTAACCAATTAGCTGACATGACAGTTTTTCTCTCTTGTTCAAACAAGTGGTGACAATTTAGGCAGCAACAGAGAGTTGTCATGACAACTATGATAGTACAGTAAGTCCTAAGAAATCAACCAGTTCCAGGCTTCCAGGCTAGCAAAGACATTGAACCCATTTTAGAATTTTTTATTGAGAGTTATCAGTTGATCTAATGACTGAAATAGGTATATATTTTTTTAAAAACACTGTTTGATGGAAATCCATGAAAATAATTGGATCTCTCATAATTTTATTTTTGCTGATAGACGATTGTGTGTGCACTTAAAAATTATTCTCAACTTAAAGCTAAAAAAATATGCAAAATTGTAAGTTTCATGCTGTTATCCAAAAAAACTAGATCTCTTAACCACATTTTCTACGGGGACTGTTTAAACAATAGAGTGTCAACAGACTACTGACATTTGATGGTCCTAAAACAACATTAATATTTGCCTGAGACACAAAGATTCGAGGGAAAATATGCTACATCAAATTTCCAAGGAGCAACTGTCAAACGTATAGTTCAGAGACAAAGACTCTTTGTCTTTATTGCTCACCACTAAATTTTCTTCCACTTACCTGTTACAAAATCATATTGAATTATTTCCAACTTTTTAAGATGAAAGTCATGACAGCCAATGTAAAATTTGAAAAAGAAACAGTCAAAAACCCACTTAATACAATTTCAATTTGTTTATTTTCGTTATACCCATTTGTTTACAGCAAACTTTTCATGAACAACTACTATCAATCTGGGTATTTTCAGCGGACAGGCACTATGCACTGACAGTGTCTCTCAGCGGATGAACACTATCACATCACATGATCAATAAACCAATTAGAATCTGAGGGAATTTAGTGGTGAACTACAGGGCCGATAGTATCTTAGCATGGCTGAACACTATTGCATCACGTCGATTTAAACCAATCAGAAAAAAATTAGTGGTGAACTATAATCCCTCAGAGAGAACTACAAGGCTAGAATAAGTCTAATACATGTAAGTTTATCACTGGTAAAGGGAACATTTCCATGTTCAGTATGATATGACATATTCTTGACCATTTCACAGACCTCCTCCAAGCAATAACAGTGGCAGGTTCCATTGCATTAAGTATTTGACACACTCTCCAATGCTGTGCTGGGTGAGGTTAAAAGATGCCATAGGATCACCAGCCAGGGTATCAACCCCACACTGGCAAACAACTGCACTCGGGTTAAATCTCATCTTGACCTCTGACATCACTCTGTGACACAATTAACAACAAGATTTTTAAATTTATTAATTTACTGATAGAAAGCTTTATGGCCATCATTTGTAAAGCTTATTTCGAGCTTATTTAGACTGTGTTAACAGAT
>Ga0126337_10002060_pt1 | contig 12590 bp, 6 predicted proteins | sample DipCmetagenome_FD_92527 | JGI IMG/M metagenome (GOLD analysis project Ga0126337, IMG submission 92527) | Coral microbial communities from La Bocana,Puerto Morelos, Mexico - Diploria C A metagenome | ecosystem: Host-associated > Invertebrates > Cnidaria > Coral | place: La Bocana,Puerto Morelos... | reverse complement strand
GTTGGGATTCTTAATAAAAATTTCTGTTCTATTTGTATTTGTATTTGTTTCATATACACGGCCCCACAAGCTTGTAGCTTTAAATACAAACCGTGTATAAATAAAGTTGCTTTTTTTTTTTTTTTAACCCACCACACCTCCTACATGTATAGGTGTTTTGTGGCAAATACACTTTTTATGGTGAAGTGTCTGTTTTTGTACCTCCTTATCACTGTTAGCTTTTCAATGCCTCTTGGTCTCATAACTATCTAAAGATGTTCATTTCTTCAGTGATCACTGGCCAGGGCTGTCATTAAGTTTTCAGTTGCCTATGCCCTTGTCTCTATGCCCGTAGCAAACTTTGTGGGTGAATTATTTTAAGACAAGGCAACACTTGAAGCATCAAGGGAAAATCAAGCATACTCACCTGTAATAGGTGTTTCATGTTATGTCCCCTAATGAAAGCCCTGATCACCACCAAGACTGTAAAGAGTCAATCACTGACTAATCTAGTCAATCACTGTTTATTTTTTCAGATACAGCAAAGATGCTTATGGGTTGTTTATGGGATCTCTGTATCCCATTGTGCTAAGTACACTACAAGGCTACAGTGATGACTTACTTCAATGGTATTTTGATCAAGGGAGCAATGAAATGCGTGTCAATGAAAATCAACACATTACAGAAAGTGATTCAACCCAGAGTATAGATGAGGAGTATTCATTAAAGAACACTCAAATTAGGGATCATCATAACAACTACGGGAGTTATTTAAAAGGAATGAGTAACAAGGGACCAATTAATACCGGCACCCAGAAAGTCAGTTGTGTTCATCAGTCCTCTAAAATAGTTCAAGGAGAAATGAACAGTACTTGTAGCCATGAGAACATCAGGCATTATATAGAGACTACAGAATCAAACTCTTCTGCGGCCACAGATCAGTGCATGCCAAAACGCTTTAGAACTAAACTAGTGCATAATGGGTCACCATCAAATGCTTGTACAGATATTGACAATTTTGAACTGACGATGAGCTCAGACATTTCTGATGTAACACCAGGAGTGTTAACCATGTTTGAGCTGAATCCAGCTGCACAAAAGTTATTACCTAATTTGGTTGTTGGATTGAAGTACAGAAGGTGGAATTCAAAAGTTCTTGAACTTTTTATAAATGAGGATGATTCATTTGTCAGCTTGCCCAAGTAAAACTATTTAGAAGTTAAATTATGTACATTACATGTAAATCAAAAATTCCGACTGAAATTTTAATGTCGGTAGTGAAAAGCTTTTGTTTTATTAGCTAAGCTTTTCTGTTGTCATTTGACCGACAGTTTCAGTTTGAAACCTCTTTTATCATTACTGCAGATCAGCTTTGTCTAGATTGCAGACCCCTATATTTTGTAGTATAAATAGCTTCCCAAAAACCGTTATAGTTTTGGAAAAAAATGTATATTGACAAACATATGAAACATTACATTTACAAAATACATATCTAAAAATGTTTATCACTGTTGCTTGTGTTGTATTTTTCTCTCAAGTTGAAGATTTTTTGATATGAGAATTATAAAATAATGTAAGCTATTAGTGTTTGGTAAAAGACTATATACTACGACTAATTTGAAATAATATGTCAGGTTTTCTATGTGTATCAAATAAAAAGACAGTATATGTAGATGTCTGTTCTCGTTGGCTTCTGTTTAACAGCTGAAAAGAAGAGAAGGAAGTTGATTTGCATTCTGAGTTGACATTTGTGACTACACTGTTTATTTAAAAAAAAAAAAAGAAACAAAACATGGAAGGAAGTTACATCAGTGCAGAGAAAACATTCAGGTTAAAGCTATTTTCAATATGATGTAATTTTGTATCATGGTTACTTCATTGTCGTGCTATGTAGTCAAACAGCATTACTGTATGACTATGAGGTTTTCCTTAAAAATTCAGTCCAAAAAAAAGTGACATAAGTATATAGATATCTGGAAGCAATTTTTTTACCATGCCTGGCCCCCACCTTTAAGGCAATATTGAAGGGAAAATCTGCTGTTTTCTTTCATCACAAACATTGGATGGCGAATACCAAACATATTACAAAATTGAAAAAGAGAGAAGAACTTCAGCCTTGGAGGAAATGCAAGATATAAAAGTACCTATTATGTTAAGTGTCATTAATCTTCATGTAAATCCAATTTAACACCCCCAAAATACCAGAAACGTTTTCCAAATTATACCAAAAGTTGCAATCATGAAATAGAAATGTGCCCCTATACTTGTCAGTTATAATTTCGAGTGGGCATCTGTTATTTAGCCAGCCAGACAGTCATGTGCACATCAGCCAACCGATGGAAGCTACTTTAAAAAGTACTCGTATATTGTTACAGTCATGTCAGTTAGCCGATGAAAGCTACAACTGTTAAAAGGACTCTTTTGTTAATTAAATTTTCTCTATTTCAACAATGTAGTTGATTTAATGTGATTTGATTAATCTCAAAAAAAAATTAAATGTTTGATATCTTGGTGAGGGGAGCTTCCCACACACAAGACATGTAAGCTGATGTTCAAATAAAAAAAAAAAACGCTAAAAGAAACGCTGAAATGAAACTAGGCTTACTCAAAATCATTGTCATTTTTTTTGTAAAAATAAATTTATATAACTGCAAAGGAAAATCTTTGGGGAGGAGTCAATTGGGTTGACATTTTTATGAAGTGACTTGGGCTGGAAAATATTCGAAATGGAATTTCTCAGAACGGAAAAAATTAAAGCAAGCAACCTTCAAGAAAGTAATAAGGCATGGGCGATAACAGTTACTGTGCTATTGGTTTCCTTCCCGCTTTCCCACGCCACCCCCGCGGAATTCTTTGTTCGTTGAAAGATATGCCTTGTGGTCAGCGGCAGTTAAAAGCGACGAAAACAAAAAAAGACTACGTGGAAGTTAATGGTGGGAAGCAGCTGTTAGCGAGAAATTTACGCTAAAACACCACTTTTCCTTTTTCTTAGGATTTCAGTAATAGCGACACTAGTTAATTTGACGTTCGAGGCCGGATTCCTCTTGTTATGAGGGATTTTAGATTGGTCCACCGCACCGAGACAGCGTCCATTTGAAAGGTGCATTTCAGATTTTCACGAGTTGCTGTGGACTAGAGAAGAAATAGTTTTATTTCGCGATTGCCTTTGACGACAAGGCTTTAAGGGTATATTCTATGTTGTAATGTCGGCAGACTTGAAGAAAATGCCCTCAAAAGAAGAAGTAGAGGGAAGCAAGATCGAGCTTCGTACCTCATCTGGTACGGTTATTTGCCTGAATTTCTCTGAAAAAGACCAAGTACTTCCGAAGATTGTTCGACTGGTAGACCCAGAGACAGATCACGCAGTTGTGTTTCGGTCAGAAGATGGAGTCTATCACGAACTAGATTCAGACTGTGCTTCGAATCTACAAGAATTCCAACAAATAAACCATTGTCACCATTGCAACTGTGGTGATGGAAACGAACAATCTGCAAACGCGAATGCCGACGTCCGGAAGAGCGACGAGAGGCTCGAAAAACAGCGGGAAAAACTACAGAAGAAACTGCGGGAAAGAAAGGCGAGCAACAAAGAAGACGAAAACTGTAATGGCCATTGCCATCAAGTTATTCAACTGCCGATCCAAGGACTAAAACAGTATGTACGAGTTAATTCAGCTGGCTGTATGAATGGAGAGAGCAAAACGAGCCCTTCTAAAGATGGTAATTACAGCAAGAATTTTAATCCTTATGTTTTCGTTTTAATTGTTCCATAAAGTATACAAAATTCTTTGTTAGCAGCTAATTTGACAGGTTCAACTTATTTTAATGCTTACAAACTTCTAATCTTAGATTGGTTTAGTCTGGTTCTTCAAGGATTTTTTTTCTTGAGGTTATGTTGTTGAAGTCCGGGTGCCATGATGCTATAATATAGGCTTAATCCTGTGATATCGTGAAATACATCTCATTGTTTGAATATGGGTAATTTCTTTTGCTTATAAGCTTTTTTTTGTCTGTTTCTCGATTGCTTTTCTTGTTGGGGTCTAGCAGACTGAAACGACAAAAATAGCAAAACAAGAAATTATTAAAAATGGGAATCGCGCTACAAGTTGGTGTTAAAGTCGATACTGGTCAGCTGACAAGTTTTCCCCTTTTTCTTTGTGACTACAGATTCCTCTTTGGACTCAAAGCCAGCGAAAGGTATTTATAGTAAATGTGCTTCTGTTTATAATCTTTGATGTTTCTTTTGATCTTTGTTAACAATTAGCTTTATAAGTTATATATGACTATCCTGGTGAATTAAGCGTGTACTTGTGCTTGTACATGAATTTACCTGTGTCACGGATGACGTGCCATGGGTGGAGGTTTGAAAATAGATTCTTTTTGTTTCGTATTATGTATAATTAAAAATATCTTGGGGGAGTTTTAGGGAAATCTGAAAAGGAATAAGACACTACGTTGTTCCGGCCTACATTGTTATTTATAGCCCTATAATATCACAAACTTCCGAAATGAATGTACAATTGGCATGTCTCTTTTAGACATTGATGAGCAGATAGAAGTCTAAAAAAATTTAACCTGACCCTTGTGCTTTCTAAGATATTCACAAGCAGAAAAGTAGAGAACCTGCAATATATTAAATTGTGTTTGTATATATATTTTTAGATAATTTCTTTTCCTTTTTTTGTCAATACTACTAGTCTTTTAATCACATTTAAGAATATTAAAATAAAAATATGAAACTGCTCACAGCTTACTGTAGTTGTAACTGGAATGCTAATTGTTCTGTTTATAGCTTAAAATATGCCCAAGATTTCTGTTTTATTTCTCTATGATCAAAGTAAGGGAAGGAATTTTTACATATAAAGATGCGAAACATGAGAGACATGTACCTGTACAGTCGTGACGATAACGTGAAACTGACCCAGTAAAAGAGAATTTGTTTGAAAATACATGTACCTTCTTATACTAATTTCAAGGTGCCTCCTAAATATAAAGCCCTGGACAAGAAGATTCAAAGATGTTTGTGGGCTTTGTATGGTTTTTTAAAGGAAATACACTCTATGTTGTTTAAAATTTTATGGATTCCTCTCTCATTTGCCATAAATTTTTACTTAGTGGCACAGACATAAAGTTTGTCAGAGTTAAGTGTTTAACTGAAGTTGTATTCCCCAATCAAAATGTTGGGTCTCCGAGGTGGAATATTTTTTTGTAAATATGCACTTGTAAAAGTTTAATAATGTAACTATGAGCTGAAATAATATACAGGAATAAAGTAAATGCATGATTCTCAAAGCTAAACTTGAAATAAACATTGGCGAGGGTTTAATTCAAAGAATAGCTGTTGGCATGTATGTGTACAGTGTGACGATTGTATGTCAACTAGGAATCCCTTTTAAACTGCCAGTCAAGTTTGTTTGTGTGCCAATGACTAGAATACATGTACTGTACAATATTAATTGAGGAATTGGTTCATGTTTAGGATGTTGCTTGTACAGACAATTTGGAGAGCACAAATGCAAGGGAGGCCAAGAGTTGTTTGAGGTCTTACTGAAAGTAGTCGTACATGTAGCTTTCGCGAGTGGTCTTCAGACTCCTAAGCGTGTTCATAACGCAAGAGATACACACGTATAGCTAGAAACATGAACCAATTCTTTTTGCAATGTAGTGACAGTGCTGGTAAAGAAGTGAGAAACAACTTTATTTTCAGTGATGAAGTTAAATTCTCTTTTATACATGTACTGACAAACAAAGTGACTCTGACACTCTGCTCCAAATCATTGTCATGTCAATACTTTGTGAGGCTAGAAATTTTCTTCTGAAAGAACTTCGCAGTTGTTTAAAACCATTTCAAAAATCATTTTTTGTTTTGTTTCTAAAGAGCAAGGAAAACAATTTTATGTTAGTGTAGTGGTTTGCATGCACCACTTTATGGAGCATGGGTAGGAATCTATTTTACATAATAGCCCAAGTTATTCTCGCATTTTGATTGATTCTTGCATATGATCAATTAGAGGACAGACACACAATTGACGTCATCATTACATAGTTTTTCCTTCTGTGTTTTAAAGTGGTGGAAAGTTTTGAGAATTAAGATAATATTTTACATGACTAGGCAAAGATGAAATACAAAAATAGTCTTCCGAGAAGCAGGAAGAAGTAAGAAAAAGTCTTATTTTTTTAGAAAATGACTCAGAAAAAATACGTGAGCAGTCTCAGTGGGCAGTTGAGCGAGACTAAACCAAACACAAAACTGGTCTTGCTTTGTCTAGAACTTAACATATTCAATTAACAAAATGTTCGTTAATGTTTGCTACATTAATTTATTTCAAAAATATTCAACTTTTCTCAGTCTCAAAATAATTGTGGACACAAATTGATGTTACAAATGAAACATCAAATCATCGCTTCTTAAAATCACCAGTCCATTTCAGGGAACAGCAGCGAGCAAAGTATAGCTTGCTACAGCTCAGGGCCAACTGTATCGCAATTACAAGGTGTCTCTGATGCTATGTTGAACTGATTTGAGAATCACCAACCACAGATGACACAAATTTCCACTGTCACTAATGCTCCTTTTATTCAAAACTTGAATCGAATGGCCTTTAGTGTTGACTGCCGCCACAAGTTTTCAGAGCTTATTCTTTCAATTTCTGCAGTATTCAAGGCAATATTCAAGCTTTTTGGCTCACAAGGCTGCTCTGATGATAAAGACTGCCTTGACTTTTCCAGCATTTTTGCAGTTCAGTTCTGCTTTTGCTGTAAGTTTTCATTTCACAAGAAGCTATCTAATTCAAGTTTGACAGTGGTGTGATGTGCTAGACCAATCACAATTCTTTGCTCTGCATAGCAACCAACGAGATTGCTTCATTTTGTATAGACACTTAGCCATGATCATCATCGTGCCTTGTGTGCCACTTTTTTGTTCTTACCGCATTGTGACATCATCTGTGATCTTTTACTGACCAGACACACAGCAACATGGAATATATTATTTGTTAAATAAATGCACAGCTTTACTGCTTAATTTGATTGCAACATTGTCAATGTTATACTACAGGAATGAAAAATTACACTGGTTGGGACATATAAAGAGGCAAGACATGAAATATATTTGTTAAGGTGGCTCCATAGGGTAATCATTTATGGCGTTGCGCGCGCAAGCGTTATGTTTTGAATGCTGTTTTTCCATTCGTGTTTTCACCCAGTTCTCTCAAATTTGTCAAATGTAATAAGCAGTGATTAAATGCTGTTTTAGTATCATCTATGTTAAAATTTTGTGTTTTATTCTTAAATTATAAATGCCCAAATCAATGTGTTTTTTGCTGTTTTTATGGCTTTATTTGTGATTTTCTTGAATTTCCTACGGTGAAATCTTCCAAAATTTTCACAGCACATCGCACCCAGCGGATTCGAATTTTAAACACAAAAAAAGTAGGGTTTGTAAAGGCAGTTTTTTTCGATTTTTTCAAATTTGTCTTTCACCGCTGCCAAAAAACTGGTCTTACAGATTTCCCTGGAAAACGAGCTCCAAATAAAGTAAAATATTTATCAACAGTCTGCCAAATTTTATGGAATTTCACCGAAGGAAACTCGAAAATTCACTCTCAGTTTTGCTTTTTGTGCTCATGTTTGACATAGTAAAATATTGAAAAACACTGACGTTTCCCTTCGAGCGCGCGCAGATTACTTGAACTTTCCTCCCCAGTGCGCGTGCGATGGTAAAACTCTAGGGAGCCACCTTAAATAGATGCACAGCTTTGCTGGTTAATTTGATCGCCCAAGTTCACTGTCAATGTTATACTACAGGAATGAAAAATTACGCATGTTCACATCGCATGCAATATACAATACGAAGACATAAAACATTAATCAAACATGGCGGATAGCCATTTAGTACCAGAACTCCTCTTCTCAATGTAAATCCGCTCGTCACATTACACTGATTTTTTTGAATGTGTTTTCGCAGGAAAAATTCATTACTCTTGGTCTTTTGCAGAAACTTTAATCACCCGTAATCTTTTCTTTATCAGAGGAACATAGTTGCCCAAGCAAGTGGCGACTAAACTCAAATTTTTAGTTGCCAAGTTAAAAGTTTAGTGGTATCGGCAACCGTATCGGTCGCAATTTCGAGCCCTGAGAGGGGTGCAACTACATTCTGACAAATTATTTGGCTTTGATCATCATCTTCTTTATGCATGAAAATTAATATTAGTAGAAGAATAGAACTTTGAGACAATCTCTTATTAAATTTTTTTTAAGCAACATCTGTGAGTTATTTGTTTTAACAATTATGCATCAAATGCATTGTCTTATTTTAAATATTATACCATAGTCTTTTGTTTTTACTAACATCCATTGAAGGAATATTTTTCTTTTTGGTAATTCTCAAAAGAAAATTTCTGCTAGGCAGGAGAATAGTGGTTTAATCACTATGCAAATAAAATTTCAGAAGTAATGATCTGTTACCATGGTAAAACTGGCTGCCTTATATTGTGTACTTTTGCTTGGGACATTCCAACAAGTTTTCTGTCATGGAAAAGTGTATTCTTGTTCCAAGCTGGATATAAATCCATTTTCTTTCCACCAAATAGATTTTAAACAAATTAATGGTTTTTCTCTATCTGTTCAATATATTAATCTTTTTCAGAATTTAAGCTATTGAACACCATATTTACTAATTAAATCAAATAGTATTTTTAAAAGCGCAATTAAAACATCACATTTTGTTTTTAAACATCTGTTACCCAGGATATTATTTCTGGCCAGTTAAGAGCTTTGTTTAAGAGAATATCCCAAAAGACCTTTGTGTAATATTTTTTCAAATTCTCTTTTCTCAGTTTTTTTCTTTACATGAGTATGGATAATTTCTACATGTGCACATGTGTGTAGGAAATTTCTCCCTCTTTTTTTGCTTGAATTTGAGCATGTTGTAGTGATCTAGCTAAACAAAGTATTAAATAATTATTATTCCAGTTGCTTTCATCTCAGTTTACTCAGAGGCCTGATTATGTTTTAAATTATATAATTTTCTTCTGGCTTGTTTATAGAGAAAAGTATGTCAGAAGAGCTGAAGATTCACAAGGCACCTGAGGTAAGCATGATTATTGCAGCAGTAAATGATGTTTGTTTGTTTTTCTTAAGTATAATTCCAGTTTGTGACGTATCTGAGCCTCATGCATGAACAATGATACAGTAATGGATATCTGTTTGAACAGTGGAAACCTGTTATTGCTTGCCTCAGGGTTCTCTATTCAGAAAAATATTCAGTTGTTGAAATGGCAGAAAAATAGTCAGCCATTAAAAATTGCAGCTGTTATTGGTCCAAAAAAATATTTATTACATGTATTTTTGGACAGAAGAGGTTTTCTGCTCAAAAAAATATTCAGCTGTTTCCTTACTCGTTCAAGATATACTGTTGTTAGCAGTTTCAAAAATGATTTGCGGCATCACTTTCTATAGAGCTATTGAGCAGTTATGTTCCAAAGGTCAGCAAACTGTAAGCTTTATTGCAGCAAAACCTAAAACATTGTAGGTTTGTTACCTTCCAAATGCTATAACGTACCATAACATTGGTGCAAAGCATTAAAGCACTATTCATGTTTAAGATATTACATTGTACATGTGCTAGGGTAAGCTTTTCGGTAGTACAGCCTTTTCTACTGGCTTACAAGTAGACAAATTTCTCCATATAAAAGCACGGACAACTGAACATCGCTTGCTAATCGATGCTCTTGTCCGATCCAGCGCGTGCTGTCTGTCATTCAGCTCGTAGTGCTGGGGAGATAAGTGAGGTTGTTTTGTCTCGCTATCGCCGGAAGTCACATGGACTAACCAAACGCAAGGCAGTGTTCCCCCATTAACGCCATCACAAGTTGTTTGCATTTGAGTAATAGCTCCAGCTCAATTGCAAGTTGCCACGGTTAACTTACTTTCGCTAGGAACAACAACATTGTTTAATGTAAGCTTTTACTTATTTCTAGATTGAAGTTATGAACTGCTCAACAGTGAAGGTGTCTTGGGCAGGACAAGTTAGCAACAACAGTCATCTTACCGGATGCAGTTTTGATCTGCAAATGTTCTCTAAGGCATCACCTTATAATTCAATTTACAGGTACGTTATAATAGTAACATATTATACAAAATTCCTTGCTACACTACTCCTGACCAAAAGATTGAAGGTCACGACCGAGCATGTACATGTACTACATGTAGATTCCCAAATATTTAAAGTTTGGTGTCATATGATGTTGTTACTTTGCAATTTTTTTTTGTTAGAAATTTATTGTTTGTAGTTTTACCTTTAGTTGAAGTTCTCTTTTAAAATTATTTTTTTCTGTAGTGGTTTGTGCAAGGAGTTTACTGTTAAAGAACTCAGACCTGGAACTCAGTACAAATTCAGGTTTGTTATCTTCACTACATGTTTCTCAGGACAGTAAGGGTTGGGGAATGCGCCTTCAAATACCATATCTTTTTACATTTAAACAATGTAAAACAAAGAAAATATTTTTGTTTCAAGGATTGGTGTGTTAACCAGGGAATTACAATCCCATTGTTTAACTCTGGATCTAGCCAATCACTAATGCCTTCTATTGAGGCAAAAACAATATAACTGATGATAATTATTATTATTATTATTATTATTATCAATATAATTAATGATATTTATTATTATTACTTTTTATACTTCATTGGCCAATCCATAATGTTTTACACTTCTGTGAATGGTTGTTATCTCTTGCAAAACATTCTGTACTCATTTGTAGACACACAGGTGGGAGGAAATAATCTGAAAGTAAAGGACAGTCGTTAATTAATTGATGCAAATGTTGTGGCAATATTTTGACAGACTACAAGCTAAAAAGGATAATGATGAAGGAGAATTTTCTCCTGAAGTTACCTGTGACATGCCTTGTTCTGTGCCGTCCACACCTAATCAGCCTCATCTTGGAAGCAAGACAAAAACCAGCTTCACAATCAAGTGGACAGTTAGTATAGTTGTTCTTTCATTTCATATTTGCTTCAATGAACCCTCTCTGCTCCTACTCTGAAAATCAAAATTTCCTCTTTCCATTTAACCATACACTGACAGGGAATTTGATGGCATAAATTATTAATCATGACAAAGTGTTGCCAGAATATGAATAAAAGTCATGTATTCAAGCAGTTTTGCAATTATTTTTTTTTTTTGTATTGATCACTGTTCAACCAACCTCACACGGTTGACTAAAAAGTTCTATGCTGCGGCTATGGACAAAGTTGGCATCCACAAGTGAAAATGTCAGTATTAAATTTTTATCAAACTGTCTAGTGAAATTGCTGTCAAAAAAGAGCAACAGAAATGTGCAGTTTTAGCTTAGTAGAACCCTGTCTTTCCAGAAATAGGCAGCAAAAACTAAAAAAATAAATTGACCTAGCCCTTACTTTCTACTAGTGCCTCAGCCATGATGAAAAACATCCATTGTATTGTAAACAGAAAACTAACTTTATTACTAACATTTTTCCCTCTTTCAGGCACCATCAGATAATGGCTCACCAATCACATTATACAGATTGGAATGGAGTAAGGGTGAAAAGGGAGGCCCATACACAGAAGCCTACTGTGGGCCCCAGAGACAATTCAAACTAACGCATAAGCTCCTTCCTGCTACACCCTGTTCATTCAGACTGCAGGCAGTGAATAGCATAGGAGCTAGGTGTGCACAAATTACAGTGTATATGCTATTAATACTACATGTAAATAGTTTTCTTTTCCATAAAACAAAGTAGTCTGAAGTGTGCTGGGCACCTCAAAAATTGACTGGTTGTGACAATGATTTTGCCTGCCTGGTTTGACCATCTCAAATTATAAAAAAAGTCAAAATCAAATTACTTTATTTAACTGTGTCAATGTGTTTAGCACTTTCATGCTAACTGGGGACACTTTTCCTAGAATTGGAATTTGGAAATGTTCTTCTCTGCTCCGAGAAAAACCTCTCGGAGCAGAGAAGAGAACCAACAACAAACTCAACCCACATATGACCCTGGGTCTGAGAATCGAACCTGGGACACATTGGTGGGAGGCAAATGCAATGACCACTGCGCCATCCCTGCTCCCCTAAGTTTTATTAAGAGGAAAAAAAAATCAAATTTATTCTCGTAACAAAATTTACAATGTAGTTCAAAAAGGTTTGCTTGCCTTTTTAAACCAGTTGCCTTCCTGCTGAAATTATCACTGAATTTCCTTCATAGCATTCTTCTTTTGATCTTACAAATTTTATACTTTTTCATTCCTTCTTAAAGATGTAGCTTGTTTTTCTGTTTCTTTTATCTGATAGCAACATACTTTCTTTCTCGTTACTGTAGTAAGTTCAGCAAAGAGTTAAAGTGTGCAACGAGTGCAGGGGCACCATCTGCGCCAACATCTCCCAAACTAGAAAAGGCAGGCGTCAACTTCATTAGTCTCTCATGGAGTAAACCAGAATCCAAAGGAGCTGAGATCTCTGAGTATATATTAGAAATGGAAGATGATACGACGGTGAGTGACAGTACCTCTATTGTAGGCCAGTGTCAGGTGCATATCTAGTAGCCAAGGATAATTGGTGACTGATTTCCCAGCATACATGTACACATGC
>Ga0126337_10002058_pt1 | contig 12593 bp, 7 predicted proteins | sample DipCmetagenome_FD_92527 | JGI IMG/M metagenome (GOLD analysis project Ga0126337, IMG submission 92527) | Coral microbial communities from La Bocana,Puerto Morelos, Mexico - Diploria C A metagenome | ecosystem: Host-associated > Invertebrates > Cnidaria > Coral | place: La Bocana,Puerto Morelos... | reverse complement strand
GATCCAGTGTTGTCGCTGGCACGTCTGGCTGGTTCACTGATTGGATCTATCAGTAACCGTGCATAGCTAAGTCTAGTCATAAACGAATCATAATAACATGTATAATATGGTAGACGCTTTAGGTCTTCAGTTAGCTCGAGCGCAGCGTGAAAATCGCCGAGCGAAATGGGGGCTTGGGGCGAGGAGTTTCAGATGCATAACACTTGTGAACTATAAAAATATCACGGATTTGTTACCAAGGTTGATCACGATAATATAGAATAAAGCGTTCTCTATTAAAAGAAAAAATGTTAAAAACATAAGCTTTCGAGGGCCGGTCTGCTCTCTTCGACGGATAAAAATTTGTTATCAAATGAAGCGTAAAAAGTTTCAAGATAGAGAGTCATTCGCATTAATTTAATAAACTGCACGTACACAGGATGTTCAAAAGAATGCTAAAAGTACTAAAATTAATGTTTGCTTAAAAGGATATTGCATTTTCTCGGGAGCCAGTGGGCAGAAGTTATTATCAGCCTCAACAGTTTTTGCCGTGTGCCTTAACTCCAGTTCTTTCTGGTGCGATGGTTTCCATTATCGATGATTGTGGAGTTATCAAAGTCAATTACGCGATGAAAAGTAGTCTCCAAACAGACTTCCGACGAAGACGGTAAAAAAACATCGGCGCGTTAAATGAGCCCAATCCAAGAGATCGGGGCGTGGCGCTCACCGGCAGCCTGATCGTAGGCCAGGTCAAAAGTCCATGTATGTTCAGCAGCCGTGGAGCCTTTAGCACATTGTTTTGTATTCCTTAGATGTGCTAGCCGATCTTTTGGTTTCGCCGATGTAATCCCAAAATAACGTTGCATTGATTGTCTTTAGGAGGTCGAAACTTGGAAACAGGAATTTTTTTTTTGTTGTAGTGTTTTTTTTTGGTTTGTTGAAGACTTGGATGTCATGCCTCTTAAGGATTCAAGAATTCAGCTCACGAGACAATAGAAATGTATACTTCCTTCCACTGTCTGTCTGTCTATTTCTCTGTCTGTCTGCCTCTGCCTTCTCTATCTGTCTGTTTGGTTGTCTGTCTGTCGGTCGGTCTGTCTGTGTATCGTCTGTGTGAGCCCTTTCATTGTATTTAGTATATCTCAAGGGTGAAGCTGTTAGAAGAGGCGGCTAAAACATGAAACATGAAAATATAAACATATCCTTACCGACATGACGTTTTGCTTCTGGCACAGAGAAGGTGTCGAAAAGTGTTCTGCCAAGCCATAACTCTCGCAGAATTTCAAAAACTTTTCAACGTTTTCTTTCTGTTTAAAAAAGAAAATAACAAGGACAAATTATTCACCTTGGATAAAAAAGACCTTACCCTGTTATCCAACAAAATGTTACGAAGAAGGAACTTTTCATCAGGTGTGTTTGTGGCTCGTTTTCTGCACCCACGAAGTAGGACCTTTCCACGGCTGGAGTGGTGTAAGGATAAATTGACAGCAGCGAGTCTCGTTTCTTGTCGCGGTATCAACCAAGCAGTCTACAAGAACTAGAAACTCAATCTCAACTTAGAGAACATTGCAACTAGTCTCGGGCCCAGATCAACTTTGAGTTCCTTTTTCAACTATCTCCGAGACAGTGGATTCTGGCAAAATATTCCTTCGCTGGACAACCCACTAGAACCTATAGCTAGATTTAATTTTTTTTCTTATAGAGACTTTCAAATGCAATTTATGTTCAACGCTGAACGTACCTCTTTGGTAATTCTCATTGCAGGAAGTGCCTTTTCTGATATAGGGGTCACCTTGACGGCTCCAGGTTGAAGCTTGTTGGCGAGTCTGGAGACAAAGAACGACACTTTTTTGTCTCTATTTCAAAAGTATTTGTTAGTAAGAGAAAAATGTAGAGTTAATCTTGCATATATAGGCATTATTCTCAAGGTAACTCCGATAAACTTTCTTTTTATATAGTACCAGTTCTTCCGCAGAAAACGTAGAGCGATGCGTAGATGTTTTGCGTGGAGATAAAGATGCCTGTAAAGGCCGCCAGATTTCAGTCTCAGCACCTTCAGCCATTCGCCCACGCCACCTCCGTCAGTACATATTTTAATTCCGAATTTATGATTGATCATCGCAATTATACACACAACCAAGAGATTATCAAGGTAAGTACCTTGATAATCTCTTGACACAACTTAAGTAGTTGGGAAAAAAGCCCGCTGAAAAAAATTCAGGCAGACCTGAATTTTATTCAGGCTTTATTAAGTTTTGTGTATAACTGCGATGATCAATCATATATTCATATCTTTCTCCGCAGTTCAAATATATGAACTTTCATGAATTGTTTGCATATTTAACTTCCGTTCGTTTTTGGAAGAAAAAGTCATTCCCCAACAAGTGATAATTATGCCTCGATCCGACAGCGTTTCTCGAAATGAAATGTTTCAGTAGCTTCAAACATTTGGGTGATATGCAAGTTTGAGTTTAACTAATGCATTGTCAGTGTCAAGAGATGACAATAAAAAATTACTTCGTCGCAAAATGAAGTGAAGGAAAGAAGCTTTTAGAAATATGTCAACCACCAAACATACTTGCAGAGAACTTCACCGCTCTTCAATCCGTCAGCAAATCCACTTCCGGGGCCACCTTCATCTGATCCCCATGCCACTTTCTCCCCAAGTACGTCCTCGATCCACTTCCTTGCGTCCATCTCCACACTCTGATCATAGTTGGCATTTATCTGTATATGAACAAAATCGTCGTGATTGAAAGCCTGGGACAAATACTTTTACTGTAAGCGGGACGCCGGTGCCATAGTGATTTGATTTGGGAAACCCCGTACCCGAACCTGAATCACTAGTATCTAACACTTTCAGACTGGGGCGAGTGAAATTATCCTTTATTCTGTTGAAAATCCATAAATCTTCTCACCAAGCTTTGTCTCAATAAATTAAAGTATTCTTTAGTTTGATATAAACACAACACGTCTCTGAAAATAGTCGCAATTTATAACAGACAGCCAACAGTTATAACGGCATACAAAACCGGATATACGCGCGCAATAGTTCCTTGTATGACCATGCGTTTGGTGCCTAACGATTTCTAAACCTCCGAGTTTGGCGATTGAATAAAATCAATACTCGAGCGAACACATTGATGTACGGCTGTCACGCAATATGCAGGTCTCAAGCTGTGACTGACCTCTGTGTATGTTCCCTGTCTGAAATAAACTTTGTCCTAGACTTGTTTATACGTTCTTTCCTTGACCATCCCTCCTATTAAATGTTTCCGGCGAACAGTTCTCTATACCATTAAAGGAGTTGTTGTTTGTTTCGGAGACCAGGAAAATAAAGCCTGTGGGATCTACCAGTTGTTTTGAACTAGTTTAATCAGCGCAATATCCAACTTGCACAAGCTAGCTAGTCAACTGAAAGTTAAGGTATTCATGGGGTCGACTATAGCAACTTTAAAAAATCGAACCAAATCGAAAAATGGAAACAGCTAATACTCACAATTCTGTAGGGCGTAATCCCGTTTTAGACGCGCTATTTTCCTATATTTGTACGGAAAGCACAAACACACCCTTTCCGATAAAAGGACTCATTCCACGCTCATTCCACGAGCAAGAGCCTAATCTGATTGGCTACTAAAGCAGAAATGGCGCGTGTTCGGTTTTATCGCTAAGAAAAACAAAGATAACGTCTGAAAATAAACAGAAGTTTATCGAAGTGCAAAAAAAACAAGTAGACTTTGGACAAAGGGAAACAAATAAAAGTGGGATACCCTAAACTTACAAAGTCATTCAAGGGACGGGAAAGGACTAGAAATGCCAAATTGTAGGCACAGGGACAGATTCCTCTCCCGGGGGGGGTACTCCCTTATATGGGCTATATAAGTATGTGCGGCCCCAAAGGGTATGGTTTTTCAACCGTTTTGGTCATAAATTGGGTATCGATTTTAGCCATTTTGCCGCCATTTTGGTCATAAATAGGGTAAGGGCTTTGGGAAGCGGACCGCACACCCCTACCCAAATTTTATGGGAGTACCCGCCCCCCCCGGGATTCCTCTCTGAAAAAATATTTCTCTAAGACGCATTTACATTGAACTCCTTTATTTCTTTTACGGAGGGGGGAACCACCTCCAATGTCGGAGGGGTGGATTTGATTGACTTGACCTGTCTTGGAGTCTTTGCACGAGAAGTCAAATGCAAGCATGACCATGAACACAAGAAACTTTTCACTAGTGTATGGGACGGCTGCGACAATAAGCATAAACATGAGCTTTTTGGTAAGACATATGTTTATGCGGCTTAAGTCGCTATAACGTCCAATGAGGACATTGTTGTGCTCGATGATTGGGTGAAAGTCCTTCGCGTATGCATTCGTTTAAGCCAGTCATGTCCATACTAAGTATAGCAGCGACATAAGCAGAAGAAGAACACAGGAATTAATTTGATACTCTTATGCTTATGCTTGCGTCGTAAGAGGAGACCGGGCTTTAGCGAGGTATGTCAGGTAGCCAGCGCGTGTAAATTTTAAATTTGTTCTTGTAGAACGAAAGGATTCAATATCAATTTCAATTTAGCCAGTTTTGAGTACAATTTTTTGAACTTGATTTTGTCATTATGTTTGTATTTCGCCTGGTGTTGACGAAGTGTTCCATACTCAAGCATCTGCAATGGATTGAAATTTCTTAGCAGCAACATCATACCACAGCTTCCGCTTTTGGGTGCATCCCCCCCTTTCCACCCAGTGTAATTATTCTGTGGAACTGTACTAGTTCAATGCAAATTTAGAAAATTGCAAATGATTGGGCCATAGACAAGCCAACTGCGACTAACTAATCAAGGTTCTATGCGATTAGCAATCCTGACTAACAAACAGATGTCATAATTTGCCTAGCCACTCTCTTCGCTTAATGATTAAAAATTCAATGTTTGACCCTGTTCGGACAACCTTGCAAAAGATACTAGGCAAAAGATAATGGTGATAAGAATGCATAATTTAAAGCTAAAATAGCCTGAACATTTTGTTGAAACAGAGAAAGGTTCTTTTTAAACTCCCCTACAAGTTCGAGGGTGCATGTCCGCAAAATCAAAGTAGCTGCAAAAACCACTACTAGTGGAGAGAGAAGATTTGAACTAAGTAGTTATTATCCAGTTTAAATGGCATCCGTTTTCAATCACTTTCAAAATGATTGTTGTTGCATTTGCAAACTAGAGAATCAGTAGGTTTTGAAGGCTGCAGGGCTAAGAATTCTCGTTTCGATTATATTCTCTGGAACAGCAAATTACAAATCATTCAGTAACCCCTCGCTTGCAAAGCTTATAAAAACAAATAGGCCTGGAATTAAGAGTTTCAATTATTTGTACCTTTCGCTGCACGTCTGCAGACATGCCATAAGATCTTCCTTTGCTTTCCGCCATGTTCGTCAATGTAGTCGAATCAGTGCGATTTCAGTAAGAAACAGTTCTTACACAGCTCTCGACTGTCAGACGCGAGGGACAAAAGTGCCAAGAATGGAAAACTTGTGCTAATTTATTAGATAAATTCATTTGTTTCGCTCCAGTTGGCCCAGGCATAGATCTGCTTTTTATTACTCGCTCCTACGGTCAAGCAGCAACTAGATTATTCAAAAGCAGCTGCCAACGTTTGTTTGCAAAGCAAACTATAGTAAATTTTTTGCTGTTATGTCCTTCATGAATCTAATTTAGATTGACCATCTGCATTTATGCCCCGAGGAATTGATTGTCAGCCATAATGAGTTTAAACCATGTATGGACATGCAGGAAAGGTGAACAGATCTCTTGAGTAATCGATATTCTCACCTGACTTCAGTTACCTTTAGAGAAGGTTCCAGAACAAAATCTTCTCCCAAAGTAAAAATCTCAAAATCACCTATCAAATTTTCTTTTTACTTCAGTAGGAAAAAAGCGACAATACAACGCTTCTCATTATCGAAGAACCGCGCTCGCCCTAGGTCGCGCGGTTAAAAAACGCTTTTCATTTTAAAAACGTTTCAAAGAACCGCACTCGCCCTAGGCCGCGCGGTTCATAAGATCTTTTTTCCATCACGCGTTTACTCTCGGATACAAGTCACGGTAACGAAAGAAAAATTCTACATAGTAACAAAAAGGACCAGGAGATCTATAAAACACTTTCACAATTTTTCTGAACTGTATTAACAAAACGATAGAGTTTTAAGTATTTATAGCATCTGTTACTAAGTCAATTCTATTCTGTTCGCTAGAAGTCATGAACTAAAATAGAAAACATCGGAGAATCGACCCACACTCATAAAAGACTACTAAGTTAATGTATGTAACTCTGACTGTGTACAAACTTGATACATACAAAGTTTCTGAGCAGCAGTAGAGAAATATAGAAAAATAAGCCGTTATGATTTATGTAGTATAAAAGTTTGAATCACATTTTTCGTTTACAAATTGGCGCGTTAGAATTGAACAAAATAAAGTTTTCTTAATCATAAATGCAATCGTTCTTCTTTTTACACATTATAATTCCCTGCACAAACAGTGCTATATATTCACTGATGCCCGACGAAAACGACTGAATATCAAAATCGTGAATTTAGTTATTCTTTAGCGTCTAAACTGCCTACCAAACCATAGTTATTTAGGGTGGGTAATAATTCAGTTCGAGGTATTTTCTCGTTTCTATCCGAAAGTGAATTATGCTATGCGGTTTTAAACCTTTGGCGTATGAAATTATTGCTAACATTCTGTTGATTAGTTACAAAGCGGAAAGGAAAATTCCCATTTCCTCGCACGATATAATTAACACACTTTTTTTAGAATTAAATTCTGCATTAAGCAGTCGTTGATAAAGTACAATTCTCTGACGCCAAAACAAAATGAATTCAAATGGATTTTTTTTTGTTTTTTCCCTTTGTTTTGTGGATTTTATCAAGAATGAAATTTTATAAATATTTATAATAATACACCATCAGAACTTTTTATGGTTCGTATCACTAATTTTTAACCTGCAAAACTGCCTCTTCTCCACCCAAGAAAGCTGCGCCCGCATGCCGGAGAAGCTTTATTTTAAAAGCTTCTAGTCTCTAAACAATCTGTGATTTTAACTTGAACCACATCGTGTAGAAAGTACCCTTTAGAACACCGCAATTGTTTTGACCGCATCAAGCGATCCCGCGATGACCATATCCTGCACTCTGATGTCATAACATCCGGGAAGATCTTACGCTGTTCCAAAGCTGTACTTGTTCACTACACATGACTGGTTTTATCACGTGACCGTTGTGCAAAGAAGACGGTGGTTTTGCAGGCTCTCTTTTCTCGATTGTCAAAGAACTTGTAAAAAAAGGTTCTTACGCACGTACAAAAGTTCGACTACAAAAAAAACGGCCGCTAGGCCATTTATTTAGGAGACTTCTTCGTCGTTCTCCGCTGTGCCAGCAGCGAAGCATGAACTGGTTTAAGACGTTTGTTGTCGGGTGAGGAGAGAGCGGAAAACGTTGCCTTGACCGCTTCCTTGATTCTTGACACGCTGCTGACCTGGTGAAGCCTGTGCACAGGAAGCTGATAGCGACTCACAACCCACGAGTGCTGAAGAACCTGCAGAGATGTAACACAAAAGCAAGAAAATGAATGGACACCATATACACAAAAGACCTTAAAGATGGAAAGGACGCCGGATTTTTCCCTTAGATGCAAAATGCAAGCTAACTGATGATTTAAAGGCACTGTGTCACGGCTTGGTTTAACCTATTTAATCTTCATTATTTCTGTCCATCTGTACCTTATTTTGTATTTGTTGTGTTATTGAAATGTTCCTTGTATGTCCTGAAAGGTTATTTTTATATTTCGCTCAATTTGGCGGCAATTTCCTAGGTCTAAATTTGGCTAAAATCCGTGACATAAATTCCTTTAATGCAAATATGCAGGCAAAATATCAGGAATTTATCGATCCCCTCTTACTTGTTTTGCTGTTAGTCGTAGTCTTGGATTAACGTGGAGCATCTGTCGAACTAAGTCCTACAAACAAGCAATCAAAGGACTGTTAAAAATATAAGGAAAGCAACAACCATTGAGCGTGCTTTTAACTTAAAAAAAAAATCTTAAAGTCAACAGGTTTACCAAAAGTGTTGTGTATGATACGATATACAGCTGATTTTACTACTTGAACCAGAAGTGTCTATAAGAGAGTCACTTAAACTGAACAACAACACTGTTTGTAGTGGTTAACATTGTCGCCACAGACTTTTCCCTGATTAAATTAAAATTTCCAAGACCAAAGAAAGCCAAAATGTCAGGTCTAGTAACGGCCTCTTCTTTCACTAGTTTATTAAGCGTAATAATTTTCAACAAATTTTCCTACTTAGTTAATAAGGAAAAATATGGTTGATATCACAGTGACCCAAAACATTTCTTTCAGCCTTCATTGGTATTAAATCAGACGTATTAAACTGTTTTAATTTTCTTCAAAATGTCAACTGGACTTTAGTCGGTGCACACACGACGGGAGTTGATTGCACTTCGAATTCTATTCCAAAAAAGTGATCGTGTGAAGGATGTTGATGCTGATTCTACAACTCATTGACATAACTGTTACCTTAGCAACATCCGAAACGCTGTCCCATGCTCCTCCGACAAGGGAATACTTTCCTTCGCCTATTCTCGACAAGATAACAGCGGCGGAATCCTCAGGGCCGACAGCAAATGGCGTTTGCCTGAAAAAAAAAAAAAAAAAGAGAAGAATTTAGTGACTTTACATCATTGCCCAGAACAGAACAGTCTGGCCTCTAACATCTTCAGGTGCTATTGATGAGACAAGCCTCATTAGGGAAACTCAAGTTGTTTACGTCTTACAGACAAAGCTCTGACAAGTTCAAGGTAGAAGCATACAAATAAAAGCTATTGAACAATACTCTCTTTGGTGCTGTTTAATATTATGTTGCACAAGATGGTTCAAACTGTAAATCTATGGATAAAATACTACTATGTAACCATTCAAATGAATGCCATTGAGCAATAATTTAATGTGGCAATGTTAACTTCACACTGTATATGCAAGACATGAAGTCTGTGAAATGAAACTTAAGTGTGACTTATTCACAAAATGAGATAGAACAACCTTGTTGTGCACCTATATAGACCACTCACCCTGCCAGCATGGTGTAAAGAAGCACTCCAAGACTCCAGATATCACAAGCAGCATCGTAACCCTGTTTCTTTAGAACCTCTGGAGCCACAAAATTAGCCGTGTAACATGGCGTCATTAGCAGACCATTTGTCGCTCTGATTTGTTTTGCAAATCCGAAGTCAACTATTCTTAGAGACTCTGGGCTTCCACTGTCATCTGCATACATTATGTTGCTTGGCTTTAAGTCCCTGTGGACAACCTGCCACAACAGAAAAGTATACAGGATAATTAATTTGATATAAATTACAATAGAAATTAATTATGTATACAGGATAATTGATTTTATATAAATTACAATATAAATTAATTAAGTATACAGGATAACTACCATAAACTATTGTGGCATAACCATGTCACCAATGGAGTATGTTGCAAAAATTTTACAGGCTTCATAGTTTTCTTTCATGATTTATTACAATCCTTTTAGCAGTTTTCTACATTAGTAAACAGTCTTATTCGTGCTTCCTTAAATCTTCATCTTCTGATTCCAGAACTAAAATGATAACATGGAATTTCTTTCAACCTAAAGGGAGCATAAGATAAAATAATTGAAAATTTTAACTTACCCCTTCCTCGTGAAGGAAAGTAAATGTGCTGGCCAGTGTGTACATTATCAGAGCAGCCTCTCGCTCTGATAGACTCTTGTGTTTAAGTATTCTGTCCAAAAGTTCTCCTCCCCTCATCAGCTCCATCACCATAAACATGTTTTTACCATCATCATACACCTACGAAAAAAACAACAAATCTCACTTGAATGACCAAGCATCACAGTAAGTGTGCTGAACTCCACATGAAGCACTCTGCAATTATACCCTGCCTAGAGGTCTTAAATATTGTGTTAGTTGCGTTCGTGGGCAAGAATCTTTACTTTTACTCACAGCAATTTCAATAGTGTTGATGGGTATAATACCAGATATGCTTCCAAACAAAATTGAGTGAACTAACTCTGGAAAACAAACAGCTGGAATAATATCACAGTAAAACATTTCTTCTAAAAAATCAAAACTTTATTCGCTACAGAACAACAACTTGAAACTCTGTCCTAAAATCTATTTTCTACACTTATTTGTTTATACATTTTTCATGTTCTGTTCTCCTTGATTTATTCTGTAGAATGTTTAACTCAATGTAACTGGAGCCTGCCTTACAAACTTCTGAGTTACTTAGCCTTCAAGCTCAATATTTACCGGCATTTGTGTGTGTTAGAATTCTAAGAAATCAAAATTAGCCTGTTGACGAAATGAAGACTGAACTTACATCTCTGAGATGAATGACATTCTGATGGCTTCCATATCGTAAAAGAATCTGAAGAAAACATTACACATTAGTCTTTCATTGTACTTTATCACGATCTTTGTAACAATAATATTATTGGAAAGGGGCTCAGTGGCGAGGGCCTTGCTTCCCATTAAGGTGGCCTGGGTTTGAATTCTCTATCCCACACCACTTTTTAACAAATTCCATGTTTGTAGGTAAATAAACTCTTTAACCACTATGTTTACAAGTTACATAAAAAATGTGGCAGACATTTGATTAAAAGGGATTTTGCAAAACTCCCAAAATTAATGATTTTTTTAAAAAATGTGTGACTATCACAAGCGTGAACAAAAATCGAACCAGAATGTTTTTAGTATGGGAAATCGTACCTCAATTTCTTCTGTAGGATCTCTTTTACTCTTATCTACAATCTGTAAAAAAGTCAGAATTGTTGAATTTAACGTAAATACTACAGCAATTGCACATGTAAAAGATACAGGCAGATCTTGCCTGATATATTTCTGGTGTCCTTTCAATACCATAACCTACACTAATCTAGAAATGCCTGTAAATTGCACATAAGTCAGAAAAAACCTTCATGTACCCAGGAACCATTGCATTTGAGAGGTTACAATTGTGCAAATTGCCACACACAAATGACTGCATGGGAGTATGTAGAATTGTAACCTCCCAAATGAATCGACAACAAGGAAGTACTGTAACTGAACATGTTAGCCAAATCTATCTAATGGTAGTAAGTTAGCAATTATGTTTTTTTGGTATCTACATAAAATAATGAATCCATGTTAGTAACACTTTTCTTACCTTAACTGCATACTCTGCTCCTGTTGCTTTGTGGATGCATTTCTTACAAACTGAGTATGATCCTATGCCGATTTCCTAATTAAAATAGATGTATTATTAAAGACTGCACACAAAAATTGAAAAACAAATTACTTTTCTGTACAAGTCCTATCAGATTTTAAAAATAACCCAGTTGATGATCTCATCACTCAACTGATGCTGATTTGCTTTGTGACTGTGTGGAGAAACTGGGTGTTGGTCACTCTAGGGATGCCTGATGGTCAAATACGTTTGACAGAATCCAGTTATAAATCTAGCCAGGTTGATTGTGCTGTTATATTGGGCTAGGGCATGCCTTGATCAAGGTTGATGAATGGCATCTAGAAAATCAAATGACTGGGGGTATTAACCCTGAAAAGAACTGTCAGCACATCCACAGAAAGCAAAAATTGTGACGGTACTTCAAGCTCAGGGTTTAGCGTTTAGGAGATAAGCATTGGCCTGATACATGTAGGTCACTAAGCTTGAATACAGACTTATAAATGTTGGGACTGAAGTCTATAACATTACATTGTGTGGGAGACCTTACATCAACACAACAGCACGATACAGTGTCTACAGGAGTACTGGCTCACCTGTTTAATTTCATATTCTTCAAGAATGGATGTTGTTCTAATCTGGAACCTGCTAAGGACCGGCTGCAAAACAATAGTAACATTAAGTGCTGATGAAGTAAAAAAATAATTGCTGCTTATATTTGAAAGGCTTTTTAAAACAGAGAAAACTGCCATTTTTCTTTTTGGATTATCTTTATTTGTTTTAGAGATATTGACATTTTTGTACTGTGCAAATGATAAAGACAATGACATCGTAAATTGTTCCACTAAAACAGTAAAATACTGAATCAAGAATATCTCTAGAAATACTTGAGCAAAGCTCTTCAAAGTTGGGACAAGGAATGTACATCACAAAAGAAACAGGATGTCATCCTTTGTGTCATTGGCAGGACAACAGTCTTGGCTACAGCATCTTTCGGTCAAAAACCAGCTATCCCCATTTGCAACCCTTTAAAGTGGGACAGAAAGGCCTTGAAACATACATGATTCCCATATTGTCTAAGTAACTCTTCAGTTGTTGGGAGTGGATGATCCCTGATCAAGACGAAAACTGGGAATTTCAGTTTTAATTGACACAAGACCAGCAGCAAAACAATTGTCATGAAAACAGCACAAATGACATTTTGTTTCTTTTGTAATGTACTGGTGCCAAGTTTGAAGACCATGGCACTAACATTTCCAGAGATATTTTTGCTTCCATATGTTACTCTTTTAGCAGAACAATTTATGACATTATCACTTTCCTCATTTGCATAATAAAAAAACAT
>Ga0126337_10002056_pt1 | contig 12601 bp, 7 predicted proteins | sample DipCmetagenome_FD_92527 | JGI IMG/M metagenome (GOLD analysis project Ga0126337, IMG submission 92527) | Coral microbial communities from La Bocana,Puerto Morelos, Mexico - Diploria C A metagenome | ecosystem: Host-associated > Invertebrates > Cnidaria > Coral | place: La Bocana,Puerto Morelos... | reverse complement strand
TATTCATCGATTATTTTTTATCTCTTAATCATATGCACTGTGACTTTCACACGTACACTTACTATATAACGAACTCACATAACGTATCTTATTTGAATTTGAGAATGATGGCATGGAGCCGTCAAAACGTCATTCCTTAATATCGCTGCTTTTTATTCTTAAAGGTATTATAGCCCTCTTAACTAGGGAGTTTAGAGTTAAATGATTGTGTATTACCTGTTTTAAAACAGCCAAGTATGAATACCCAAAACCAGAAACATTCTGGGAAACATCATCATCATCATGGTCTAAAAATCTTAAAAAGAAACAAAATTATTATTACACAGCAATAAAAAGAATGGTGAGAGCAACTTTTCTCTCTGTCTATTAAAATTTAAATCTCTAGGCTGGGTGACGAACATATGTTAAGGTTCAAATTTAATTTCTGGTTTATTTTCTCCAAACCAGTTCAATTTTTTGCAAAACAGTTCATTTTTTTTAAACCTGATTTTTTTAGACATCTGGTTTTTCTATCAACTATCTGAAAGGAACTATCATTTATCAACTATCACCTATCTGAAACAAACTTACATTCTTTCTTGGTGAGGTTACATTTTTCTTTCAGCTAGTACCTTCCCCTCTTACACACTGTATCACTCCCTATATTACTCTAACCACCCCTCCCATATACTACTTCCCCTCCCCCCAACTCCCTGTGATCATACACTTTACAACTGAGGCTTTTTTTTCCTTTTTTAAAAATTACACTTACAGGATTTGAACTGGCAACCTCTGCATCAGAATTCCTGCACCTTATCTATTAGACCACACCGGCAACTCATGCAAAGCCCCCTATATAGGGGAATCCTTGTTTACAATATTTGCCTCATTAGCATAAGCAATTCAGTTTCTGATGGAGCTACAAATAAATCAGTCCTGAATATTGAAAGTTCATAGTATGATTAACTCTGCAGATGAATATGAGCCCGATGTATTGAATACTTCTTATGCAACACAGGCTTGAAAACTCAAAATTTTACAAAACATGTATGAGCTCATTAGCAGTTTTGCCACCCAGAGATTTTGCAGTTTTTGAAAGACATTTTCTCCTTGAGTATTAGACAGAAACAGCCAAATATTTCAACATGTATTTAACTTCACTAGCACTTTAACTTCCTGGAGTCAATTTATATCAAACATATTTCCTTCTGCAAGTAAAGCCGTATGCAAATGAGCAAATAAATTATGTAAACAATGATGTCAGCAAGGATCCCCCTATTAGTATGTTATATGCCGACTTTTTAGTTCCCAGATGTCTCTCTAACAAAAAATAATTTATTCATAGAACCCAAACCCTTTCTACCATCTCATCTAAGATGGTAGAAAGGACTAACAAAGGATTAGAAAGAATACTCTGCAGGGCATGAATAAAACTTAAATCCCATCTTGCCCTTGGGGAAGTAGCTCTGAAATTTTGCTTATCCCTGGACATGTCTTAGTTTGTTCTTTCAATGCGATATTTGGTAGACGACTGATCCCTTGCCTACTAGGTTACTTGTCAAGATAAAAAAATCTGCTTGTCCAAGATGACAGGATGGAACTTTTTTTGAGCCCTGCTTTGAAGGAAGCTCAACAACTTACTTACTTGAAAAGGTATGGCAACTTCTTCTCAGCAGCACACAGGCATTTAGCTGCAGCTTCTGTATCACCAGATTTTGTGAGCCTGGACATGAGAAACAAAATTTCCTAAACTAGAATCCAACCGTATGTACTGCATTTGTAGATCGAGTAGACAAGCGTGGTAGAGAGAAGGAGGAGGTGCAAAGAAAGGCAACGAGGATAAGAGAGAGGATAAGAATAAGAGGCAGAGAGATGTGGAAAGGAAGGAAGAGAAAAGAAAGACGAATGAGAAGGGAGATGTGGAGGAAAAGTTTTTTTTTAGAGGGAGACAGACAGGAGGCAATGAGATGAAGAGAAGAGAAAGAGGAATGGAAAGGAAGAAAAGAGGAGACAGACATGTGATAAGGGAGGAAGGGAAAGGAAGAGAAGGAACGGTATAGGAAGGAAATGAAAGACAAGGAAAAAAAGGAGCAGAGAAGAGTATATGTAGGAGGGATGAAAAGGGAAACAGGGAGTAGGTAGTCTGAAGATGAGAAATAAAGAAGATAGGAGGTACATAAAAGAGAAAGAGGATGAATGAAAAGAGAGGCAGAGTGGAAGAAGTAAGAAGACAGAAGGTAGAAGAGAGAAACAGATGGGAAGTGTGGTTGATATGAGGTGAGAATATGAAAAGGGAGTTAGAGTACAGAGGGTTTTTTTAGAGGAAGAAAGATGAGGAAGAGATGTAGACTGAGATATTTCAAGTTATTCCTTACTTATTGTAGCTGTTGAGAAGTTGGCTTCCAGCTGCACCCATCAACTTAGCCAGCTTAGCAAGGAAGTCTGCATCTTCATCCTACAACATAGAAGAATAAAATTAATAACTGACTACAGAAGACTTAGAAACTAAGCATTGCTAAACTGCCAAAAATACCCTTTTAAGTCCTTCCTACTGAAATATTCCTGGGAAAAAGCAAGCAAAGGGATTCAAAGGATAACAAGTCCTGCCAGATGAGAATCAAAGAGCTCTTGGACCTAGTGGCTAATATGCCTTGTGCTCCTGGGTTATGAAATATTGGCACCATTGAATGCAGTGCGTTGAAGGCATGAATTAATTTAAGATCCACAGATTCATTAATTGCATTTGTGATTCCTCCAATTGCCAAATATTAAGTTGAGGCAAGTGGGAACTGAAATTTACAGGCATGCTTGGCAAGTGGATTTCAAACCTTCTTTTCATCCATCCCTATGTCCTTATATGAATTACACTAGTAATCGCTACCAGATATTGTACACATACCTCTTGAAGCTGAAGCACTCCACTCTTCTCCAAGACACTCAAAAGTGACTCAACTAGTTCTTGTTTGGCTACTGGCTCCATTCCCTTTGTTATAATCTCATGCATGCAATCACAAGCACTCTCACGAAGAACTTCCACTAACATGTATCGAAGCAGCGAGCTAAAATAGTAAGAACACAAAAATCTAAACTTAACCATTGTTACAAGAATGCTGAGGGAGGGTATCTGGCAACAGCTCGACCATTCAACTGAAAAATTGGAAGAAAACAAAATAAAGCAAGAATTGCTAATAAGACACTTCCAAACATTTGGGCATACCGAAATTCTGTAAAATGTTGTTTTGTTTGCCACACAAAATTTCCAGAAACGCAAACTGGAATTTTTGGTCAGACAAAAAGTGCCTCTAAGAATGTGAAGGTTGGTGTAAGCCCTCATGGAGTCATGCCTTATTACAACTTAAGAGAAACTCTGCCAAGTGTGTTGCACTTCTCTCGCAAAGCACACCTCACCTAAGAATACAAATTGGTCAAGAGAAAGGTGTGAAAAACTTAAATCACCTTATAAATCTCTCATTAGCGATCAGACCAATTTCAATCCATTCAATGTAAGCTCCAATGACGTCCAAGCACAAACATGTCAAAGATGACATGCTGTTCTCGTATGTTTGCTATTGGAAAAACAAAACAAAACATAAGGCTGCCTTAGTTCTAAATAATTAGATTTAGAGTACAGCAACATTATTATTATTGTTATTATTATTATTATTATTATTAATTATTATTATTATTATTAATATTATTAATAATTCATAATTGAACAACTAAATCAGGTAATCAGTACCAAAAATTTTAACAAAACAGGCTGATGGCAAAAGACCCAAATGAACCACCTGCACACCCTTGGGGTTGCACATATCTACTGTATATAATAGCCCATACACTGTGAGGGAACACCCCAGGACATCCATATGAGGCAAACTGGTTCCTGTTAATTCCAGAACTGAAGCAATGTTTTTTAAATAACAAATTAAGTGACCTATCTAGCTCACCAAGATCTGATACCAGGAATCTACAAGCTCTGTAATACAGCTGTCTCTCATGGTGTCTTTAATCTTTGTATTTCTTTCTGCCTCCTGAACAAAAGGAAAACAAAACGCACTTGAAGATTTTCTATTAGGGAGCTACAGTATATCAGGGGTTTCATTAATGTTTTCAATAGGAGGGCAACTGGGTTACAGTGGTGGGCAAATCTACTAGACCTGAACTCTTTTATATGAAAAACGTTCCGCCAGATGATCAAACCAGGCAAGCAAAATCATCCTCACAGTTGATCAATTTGCAAGTGCCTGGCCCTTAAATGAAACCCCTGGCTACATTGTATAAATGTCAGGGTGCTATACAGCCAGAGTGTTACTGCTCCCCCTTAGATGGGATACTAGTCCATTGCAGAAATACCTCCCAGTTTTAAATACTCTGCTACCCACTTATATACCAGGTAGGGTTGGGGAAGAGGGGCTGTTAGAGTAAAGTCCCTGGCCAGAGTTCGAATCTGGCTTGAACATGGACTGCTCAAAATGGAGGTGAGCGCACTAACCACGAGGTCAAAGTACCTCCACAAATTGTCAATATTTAGATAACTTATTAATATTTGGACTGACTAGGCTTTACAATACTTACCTGTGCACTTCTTGTGACGTCCCTGTCCACAACTTCCTCATCGATAGCCTTTAAAATTCTTAGGTACATGTCAACTGCTTTAGCCCCAAACTGTAAGCACTGCAGAAGATCTGAGAAAAACATTGGCCACTAGAAAAAAGGAATAGAAGGATAGAAGGATATCAGGGCTGTGCTCAAGGAGAAATCACGAGAAGCCCAAAGGTTCTAGACCATGAAATCCTGGGTGCCAGGCACTTTTGCTTGTATAAAAAAAGTAACTACATGTAAGTTTTTCCAGTCATCTATGGTACAAGGGCACTTCTAGAGCACATCTCTGAATATGGTTTTGATAACAGGAACATGAAACATAAAGGAATATGTACAAAGACTCCTGAAGTTTATATATTTGATGAAAGTTGTTATTGAGTTTTTGGAATCAGAGAATAGTAAATTGAAACTGGCTTACTTTATCAGGATAGTCACAGACAAAGATTAAACTGAACACTTGAGCTGCCTTGTTTTTGAGAAAATTCTCATCTTCTCTTTCAGTGCAGCACTAAAATGAAATTAAAAACAATTATTAAGCATTCACCCTTTAATCAACAGCACTGAAAAACTAATTTATAACTTTTTTGTTCTTTTTTGTAGTACAGTACTAGCTCAAATCATACACGTATGCGCATTAGCCGCGGGTTTCACGAGGTCTGCCCATGTGTCTACCTCAGAAGAATGCATGAAGCACTAGTCCAAACTGAGCCAAAACCTAGGAAATTGCTGTCTTACAGTACATGCATGTATATCAACAATAACTGTAACAGGGGTTTCATTAACATTTTCAACAAGAGGCAACTTCTGTAGATTCCACAGGTAGCTAATAAAACTACGAAAAACTTTCCTCTACTATACATAGATGGTCAAACCAGGTGGGCAAAATACTTCTCACATCTGGTTAATTTGTCCGGTGCCCGACACATGCTCTGTTGTAGCATGTTGAATTCCTCATAAGAGGCATTGCTTAAAGCAGATTAAATACCTGATTTTGTAGCCATGCCAACAGAATCTCTCTGATTGCTTGTTGATCCACAGATCCAGAAGCTATATGCCTAGGAAGATACATATATGCACAGATAAAATAAAAATTTTGTATAATAATAAAACATTGTAAATGGTTTGAACCTAGGAGTATCAGTAGTTTTACAGTATGATCGTCTGGGTGAGGGTAGTTCTGAAAGAACTGTTGTTGGTGACTGACATTTCGACAACCTGAGCAGAAGTCATCTTCAGAGTCAAGTGAATAGTGTTCGTCACTGGGCGATGATGTTATAATTCTGGTCCATTGAAATTAATTGGTCAGTTTATAAATTAGCCATGACGGTATTGGCTGATCTGTCTATTGTAGCCAGTTGGATGTCCATGTATTGTTAGTCAAATTAAGTCAGTCTGCAGTTAGAAGTCTGTTTTGTCGGTTTTGTTTACATCATGGATAAGTCTTTTGTAAGGCACCGGTAGTCACCTAGGTGGGCGCCTTAGAAACGACTTATTCTGATGACAAACTTTACACAAGTCTTTCAGGCAAAACCATCATGACTAAACTGGTAAAAATGCTTCGAACTGAACTTCTTTTAAATACAAGAAAAAATGACGGTCAAACCATATAGCAAATCATCCTAACAGCTGGTCAACTTCCTTGGTGCCCAGACCTTAATGGGTGATTCCAGAAAAAACCCATATCTATGCCACAAGCGGTGTTTTGGAATTCTGAGGGCAGAAGGGGATTCTCTGGAATGGAAATCCAAAGGCATGGGGGCAGTTACAATTGGAATTCCGAGGGTATGGTTTTTTTTTGAGGGAAAAGCACTAACGAACTGATGATGCTGCTGCAGAAAGCAAGATACAAGACGAACACTGATTGGTCATGCATGCATTCATGTTCATTCACAAAAGAAAAGCAAATTTGTAAACTTAAATAAAACTATTTTAATGATTTATTGCTCACTTAATATGCCATATTTATCCTTTGGGATTTGTGTATAGGGTCGCGCAGCCAAGTCGTACATTAGTAAGCTAATTATCTTCCCGAAACATGCTCTTCAACTTATTTATTTTGTTCCCAGTGATGCTCGTGCTATTCCTTGTTTCATTGAATCAAACACTTTATCGGTAAACATGATCTATTTTTACACAGTTGCAAATCTCATGCATGATATTTGGAAAGGATTAGCTCCTCTGCCTTTGCCTATCAGAGCTCTTTTCACAAGGTCAAATGAAATTCACAGGTACAACACAAGGCATGGCGCAAAAGCAAATTATCTTTGGAAAGAAGTTAAACTGGAATTGGAATTGCTCTTTTTCGAGAACTAGAGCCATATTATGGAATCAAATTTCACAGGTGAAAAGTAATTACAGATTGTTACAGTTATAAAATTTTAATTAGAAATAAAGAATAGCCTCCATTTGGCACAAAAAATATGCTCAGATATTTGCCTGCAGACACTATCCATTTTCGAGAAGCAAACAGTGACTGGTATACTAGAGATAGAGTGGTTTTCAACTGAACACTAAAAGTAACCAACTTTGGTTTTGGTTTTTCTATGGTTTGACCTCGGCTCAGTAGTCTAATATTGTCAAGTAATTGGTTTGTTTTTGGCTTTACAACACTCATTTGAAAACTGCTCTAATATAGGGTATCATGGTGTCATAATGAAAACCACTTGTCATACCTTGTTTTTATATGATGCTCCAGGACTTGGAAACAAAAGAACTTGACAGTCTCATTGCTGATGGAGACAAAATTGAGCTGTTGAGGTCAGTCATCGTAGCCACATGTAACAGCAATGTTGTTGGTTCACATTTTGTATTTAAAAAGGTCTTATGTGTCACACAATCCACAGTGTATACCCCCCTCCCCCCCCCCACCACGATCAACTGCTTCGGAATGTCTGAATAATCTGGGCAATCAATTCAATGAATGAATTTAAGATGTCACCGCAATCTCTGACCTGTTCTACATGTACAAAGATAAATTAATGACCATGTCTGTCAAAATCTTTTTCCATAGGAAGCAATACAATCAAACAATACTCTGCTTCTGTATAGATGCAAGAAAATGCAAGGAAAAGTGTTGATTTTTTAGAGGGTGCAAGCTACGTAGGCCTAGGAGAAAAGGTTTTTTTCTGATCTACTGTGATTAATTTTTTTTTTTTAATTGGAGGTAACCATGTACCTGTAAAGATTTCGGATAAGAGCGTCGCCACAGAGTTTCCATCCGTCTGAAGAATTTTTCAGCTGTTCAAAATATTGCAGAGCCTACAGAAAGTATTTCACATCAGAACGTTCATGAATAAACGCATCGCAAAAACGCATCAGAAAAAAAAATGCATTTAAAATTTAACATAATAGTTAAAGATGAAATTTTATGTCAATTAGCAGTTTTCAAATACTCACCCCGACTTGCGATGTGGCATTTGCGGCTGACTGTAGCCCTTGAAGCAGGTTTTCAGCCATATAGGAAGCAAACCTCGTACGTTGTGGAATCCAAATTACCCCACATGGGAAGAGAAATGAAGACGCCACGAACTAAATTTGCCCGAACGAAATAATTGTATTTACGAATTATTTATTCATTCCTCGTAGGGAACGATTTGTCGTGACTTTATTGAAATCCCACAAGGGTTCAAAGACTGAATTTTACAGGAGAATTCTGCATTTCAAAGAGTTCCCCTCGTCAAAACACTGCCTCGCAAAGTATACATGTACACAATTCCACATGGGAGACCACGTTGCATCATTATTGCACTAGCACCATATATTACGGGCTCTGAGAGGATCTCCAAAATTGTGCCTTTTCCTAAAATCACTTTCGCGCAAATTTGTTTCTATGAAAACAACCTCTACAACGTTCATCTACCAAGCGCTCTTTTGAAAACATAACTAAAAGATTATGTGAAGAAGAATGATTGACTAGAAGCTTTAATTTGCTTATTCCTACAGAGCCCGATTTTGAGGGTTCATCCGAGCCCCATTGAGTTTTGTCCTCCCCTTGGACACGAGGGGAGCCACGAAAGGATGATGATCTTTGAGCAAGCGCAGTAAAGTTACTCGTGATCTCCCGTGCTCTGCCTTCCTTATAGCGAAGTTTCACATCCAATTACTTTCCTTACCCGTGGTTTTCTTCGAACTTGAAGTGAAATCATGGATGAAGAATATGATTGCATCGTTCTGGGGACTGGACTTAAGGTAGATTTTGCAACATTTTCGTAGAAATCTGTATCCGTCTAGGCGGTTTGTCGGGTTTTAAAAGGCATGGATCGTGGAATCGAGTTTCACACCCATTTGGAACTTCCTTCACTCATAAAAACCTCATGATTTCATGTAAACCTGGAATTACTAGGCAGAAAGAGTTACTTGATTAAAATTAATGTAGATTTAATGTAAAGGTTGCATTTCAAGTCAGTCCTGAACTATTTTAGAGTTGACATTTCGGGGTGTGTTAGTGAGGTAAGTTGTATCCGCTTTAAGTACATCCTCGATCGATATAAGCTTAAGTTAAGTTCCTAAATCAAAATAATGAAAGAGTGGTACAATTTCACAGTTCCTGGAAACTCTCAAGTCGTGTCTTCATTAAATGATGCGAGAAATTATACTTGTAGGTAATTATTTGCCGTGTTTATCTGAAACATTGTGCAGTACAACATAACATTTAGTCTACAGCACAGCTGGTTCTTTTTCATAAATGTGATTTTTTTGTTCTATATAATAAAATTAGAAGAAGACCATGCTGAACTCAAAAGCGTTCACCAACTTTCAAATTTGCGGGGTAATCTTCCATTGTTAATGATTGCCAGGACATTTGCTCAACTGTATGAAATCTTATGTGACCTACATAGATTTCACAAACTGGAAGTGATTATTAATGATTTTGTCTGAAATAATTATAATTAAGTTAAGTCATGTTTCTCTAGATTGTAAACAAAATAAACAAAATAATTATGTTTGCAAGAAGACAAAATTATTTTGCACCTTGTTCCTTTCAGTTTCAAAGGAAACTGAGAAGGATTAAAGTTTCTTGTGAAACAATTTTTGTGCTGAAGTTATTTCCTTGTAGTCAGTGATTGGAACTAAACACTTGTACCCACATGATTTCACAGGCACGCTTCTTTAACTCCTCTGTTTGCGCTCATAAAAATGTCATGCAAAATCTGACCACTTCTGTGTAAAATCTGTCATATTCCAGAGCAGTCACTGATGAATTACTCTGTGCTCTAACTTAAGGGTTATGAAAAAAAGTAATGCGAGTCACATAAACAAAGATTTATCTATCCACAACAAATTTTAGGACGGTTGTCCCTAAGATTGACATAAACGCTGCAAGTTTAAGCATGTTGTTGTTCATCTCAGCAAATGTTTAATTTTCCTTCAAATCTGTGAGCTTGCTTCGATAAAACAGCCAAAGAATTCACTTTAATTGCGAAAACCCACAAGAAACATTCATAAAATTGCAAATAAATTAATGATCATCTACCTTCAAGTTTTTTGTCTTACCTGCAGTCCCTTTAGATTCACAGTGTTCAACTTTAAGTAAATGAGACAAACTTAACTGAGCAACTTAAATATGAAGAAATATTACGAACTCACAAAGTGACCAGCTCCCAGTGGCTTGATAGCTCAGTTGGTAGAGCACTGCACTGGTATCGCAGAGGTCATGTGTTCGAATCTCGTTCAGGCCTGAATTTTTTTCAGGCTTAAATTTCACAACTGCTTACATTGTGTGTGTAACTACGATGATCAATCATGATTCATATCTTTCTGCGTAGTTCAAATATACAATCTATCGTATATTCATTTGCATATCAGAGCAAATTAAATTTACAATAAGTTTGACATTTTACTTATTAACTGAGTTGGTCTAACTGAATTTAGATCAATGAACGCATTCTTTCCGTCTGCTTCAGATTGATGGAACATGTTAGTTGATGCAAATTCGAATTAAGTTCAATGCTTGACCCAGCGGTTGAGCTTTACCCCATTTGGATCGACTCAAATTGCAGTTTAGCTTGTCTCATGAAGTTTAACATTTGACCCGGTTCGTAGTGTGAGTGTAGTTAAGAGTTTATACTTTATGAAAACTGTTCCAAATTGCACTAGAAAAATCATGTGATTACTAATTGTATCAATACAATACAAATAAAATTAGACTATTTAGAGGTTTCTGTTATACATTAAAGATAAATTCGAATTTGATTAGCATTCACCCTACTTATGGACCGAGGCTAATAACTGTTGAATTATGGATGCATGCTTGCACTATTGATCTAGACCATGGAATTGAGAGGCCATTCTTAAGTACTGCATAAAATGTGTATAATTTTCTCTGATTTTCCAGGAATGCATCTTGAGTGGTTTGTTGTCAGTGAAGGGCAAGAAAGTTCTTCATATGGACAAGAACCCATATTATGGTGGAGAAAGTGCATCCATCACTCCATTAGAAAAGGTATTGTTTGTTAAAGTTAGTTTTTATCACTGTATACAATGTGTGGTACTTGCCATCTCTTCTGCAATAGTGAGTACCGGTAATGGAACTGTTAATTGAAGACTTGTTCTATTTTCAGTTTTATGAAAAGTTTGGAAAGGATCCTCAAAAGTTGGGATCATCAAAAGATTGGAATGTTGATCTCATTCCGAAGTTCATTATGGCTAGAGGTATGAAATACATGTATATACACTTGGTTGTACAATGCCTTTTAGTGGTTTACCATGGAATGTCTGACAAGTCACTTGTATTTTCTCAGTATACACGCGCATTTAAGCGAGCATGCATACCAAGAACATGCCAGCGATAAGTGGGATCTTCATTGTATAGCACAAGAGTAGAGAGTGTTGTGTAACTATCCTATACTAGAGCATAATAAGACAGGGACCACGGCACGAGCCCCATTTGACGTTCACTTGAGGTAACTTGTAGTTGTAGGATATACATGTTATATCCTCTCGTCATTCACTGATGAGAATTTGTTGTAAAGAAGTTCTCATGAAATATATAAGCTTTTATCTATATACCATGCTATGGAAAATACGGTAGCCAACACAATCATCACGATATACATGTGGCGCACAATGAGAAGGTTGGATGTCATACCAGTGAACAGATAACTGCTTTCCTGTATTCTGATTGCCTGTATTTTCTACGGCATGGCATCAATACATGTAGATTCTGTCATTGAGGCATGTGATTGGTGGCAGTACTGCTCAAAAGTAATTGTCTCACCTCGCAAGGACCAGTAAAGTGTATATTTTGGAATAAATTACACGCATTTAGCTTGTGAGGAAACAATTAATTTCTTGCAACGCCGTAAAGTTTACCCCGCGAGAGCATCCAGCTTTTCAGGCTCTTGTTTTACAAGCCATTACAAGAAAAACAAGTTTTAACTTACAAACAAAGAACTTAATGGAAGTGCAGCGTACACAGTGATGTGAGTAAGGAGAATTCACATATTGATTATTGTTTATCTTGCAGCAGTTTCTATAAATAGAGAACACCATGTTTCGCTAAGTTTTAGTATCAACAATATATGTATGTGATCTTTTATATATTCAGTTGTAATCTGTGTGCTGTTGGAAATCTGTGAATCGGTATGGCTAGCTCATAAAAGACTTGGGCTGGTAGTCTAAATGTTAAAAAGAAACAGTAAGATTTTTAGGACTCAAAAATGCTGTGGAAACACTCTCCTGCAGCTCCTGTTCCCAGATCTTTCTTGTTTCCCCAGACTTGCATGTACCCGTATGTTTGATTAAGTCAATAGAGAGGTTTTTCTCCAGATACTCCGGTTTTCCCCTCTCCTAAAAAACCAAATTCCAATTCTAGCTTGGAAAAGTGTCCCTAATTAGCGTGCAAGTGCTAAACACAATGACACTTAAATAAAGTACCGTATTTACCCGTGTATGATGTGCACTTTTTTTCCGAGAAACTAACCTTCAAATTCGCGGTGCGTATTATACACGGGCCCCATTGTTTGGTCACGTTCTCATTAGCATAGTGTAAACAGAAAAGACAAAAGCTTCACTGTAAGTG
>Ga0126337_10002055_pt1 | contig 12604 bp, 4 predicted proteins | sample DipCmetagenome_FD_92527 | JGI IMG/M metagenome (GOLD analysis project Ga0126337, IMG submission 92527) | Coral microbial communities from La Bocana,Puerto Morelos, Mexico - Diploria C A metagenome | ecosystem: Host-associated > Invertebrates > Cnidaria > Coral | place: La Bocana,Puerto Morelos... | reverse complement strand
GGTACTTTTCTACGTCTTATTTAACTGAGAATTCGTCGGTTGTTTTAGAAATTTCAGAATAAAAACTAGCGGTAAAAAACGACGTTTCGATCTCTCTGAGATCATTTTCAAGTTGAAGAAAAATAAGAAAAAACAAAAAAAAAAAAGGGGGGGTTTATAATAGTTGAAAAATTTTTTTTTTTTTTTTTTTTTTTTTTTTGTATTGTATTTTAGGTTGAGTGTAAATCGTCCTAGATTAATTTTACTGTTATGTAACACAAACTACGGACGTGATTATCTTGAACGTGTTCAGTTATATTTAATTATTATATTTATTTATTTAGCTATATTTTCCTGGTTACCATAAAGATTTGTCATCTGCGCTGTAACACAATAACAGGCTGTGATTGCAAGGGGCATAAATCCATTTTTGCCTTGCGTGACAGAACATAATCAGATACAATTTGTTATGCTAATTAAAATGAAATCTACATTTATCCTCGGTATTGATGTGACGTCTTCATTTTGCAAAATAAATAAATTTTTGTTTCGATGGCCGCCATCGTGTCCCTCTCTCAAAAGTTCTCAAAGCTCTATAAATTTGGGTGAAACTCTTTTCCGCACAAAGCGGGAATGAATAACCGCACAGATCTAAATCGTGGCGAGGTTGTTTATATATCAATCACCTTTCATATCCCAGCTTGGTTACGATTTTTATTTTCGATGGCGTGACGTGACACTGCAACCCAGCCAACCTAGGTAGCTGCGATAGAATGCTCTCATTCTTAATGTTTGACACAGCAATACAGCTACTTAAGCTTCATCTATTTCACTGAAATGAGCTTTAACAAACACATGTATTGTGTGTGGTGTTGTCGCTCTATTCCATGATTTGAAACCACTTGTTGAACTTAACAGTGGACCTAGTTTAATATCAAATTCAGTTGCGCAATCAGTAAATCAATAAAAAAGGTGCGCTTTATCGAATTTTGCAAAGAAACGCAAACTTCTGTTTAGATCCGATTCCAAATCTCGTAAAAAAATTATGGAACGCCTGCTGGCCAGATTGGCTTGTCGACAAACTCTGCAAAACTTCGCACTGTCGTTAAATATGATGTGTGTGACATTGATATTTGTCAGCCTATTTGTGGCATTTGTCTAAAAATGTCACGCTAACATTAGGGTCAATTAGGGACTGCTGAGTGCGGTAAACAGGAAGGTTTCGTATTCGGGTGATGCATATTTGTTAGATACTGGCCCAAAAGATAGACAACCAAAAAATTGGATAGCCAAAACGGAGCAATTCACCCTAGAGAATATTACTGGCACCTATATGTCAATTAGGGAGGCGCCGTGGCCGCATGGTTAGTGCGCTCGTCCCGGGAGCGAGTGGTCCGGGTTCGAGCCGTGGCTGGGGACATTGTGTTGTGTTCTTGGGCAAGACACTTAACTCTCACAGTGCCTCTCTCCACCCAGGTGTATAAATGGGTACCGGTAAATTGTTAGGGAAACCTAACAAATTGCGGGGAAACGACCTGCGATGGACTAGCATCCTGTCCAGGGGGAGTAGAAATACTCTAGCCGCTTCATGCTACAGAAACCGGGGATAAGCTCCGGCAGCTATGGTCCACTAGGATCGAAGGCTTCATTTTTTTTTTTTTATGTCAATTACCATGCGCAGTTAAATTGATAGCCTATGTGTAGCCGTACCCACTCACCATAGGCTAGTAAATTGATACCGTTAAGTTCGTTCCGTTATTTGATCCCAATTTCGCTCTATCGTCACAATCATTCAGATCTGCACATTTCGAGTGCAAATTAGTTTCGAAGTTCCAATCTTCGCGATGGAAGTTTAGAAAACAGTCGAATAGTACTTAATATCATTCTTTTACTCGACAACGGCTCACACAAGAGAACGCTATCGGAGGAATCTGTGGACAACTGGCTAAATGGTAAACATAGCATGTTTTTCATTTCTTATAACTTATTACTAAGAAGCAAAGGGAATAATGGCACAAAAGACCTCTGCACGAAGGCTTTAAAACTCTCTCTCTGTCAAAACTGTTAAAAGTTCATGGTCCGTACAAACCAATAGTGCAGTAAAAATTAATTTGAATATCAGTTCAACTGGAAACAGTCGACGGAGTTCGTACGTGAGACTTAGCTTGAACCCATTTAAAAGGAATAAGGAATTAACACTGAACGCTGAATAAGGAAGTGTTCGCTGAGTTTCCTCTAACGCAGCAGATGCATGCCACCGACTTCCGTGGTCAACAGTCAGCTTCGGAGCAGGCGACGACGGACTCACTCAGGCCACCGCACGCTTCTATGTCATTGTACTGATGTCGTTGATGGCCGTTGATAAAAGCAGGAACCTGGAACATTTCGGAACTTCCCGGAACATCAAAAAATTATAATTAACTGGTTGTCATGGAAAACTTAATATTTAGAATTTAATTTGTTAAGGTGTTATCCTCTTCATTAACTAGCTGCTTAATTACTTCCCATAGGATCAGTTTTTTGAATTGTATTTTATTCTGTAGCACCTATTACGTAACCAGTTCTGTTCTATGCCCTTGTAATCAACCTGTATCCAATAGTTTTCTTTCCCTTTCTCTCATTTTACACCTTGCGTTGATTTAGGGTTTTTTTGGTGATATCTGGGGGAGAGAGGTTTTCTGTGTGTAGAAGAAAGAGCTCGTAGCGAAGAAGGGAGCGAGGTCAGAAAGAGGGGAAAAAACGTCTAGAAGCACATTCATTGCTGAGAAGTCATCAGCAAAGGTTCTCTAAATTCACGACAAAGATTCATTTGCCGGGGAAAGCTCGAGTGCAAAATAGCTAGCGGTAGTAGTCGAAGGACAAGTGGAAAGTGTTGCCAGTAAGCCGTTATTTGCTCCGCGAAGTACTGAAGTAAACAGGAGAGCTGAAGTAAACCGGAGAGCCGAAGTATACCGGAGTAAACAAGTAAACTGGAAAAGAAGTAAGTTGGTGAGAGGAAGTGGTAAACGGGAGTTTGGTTCGTTGTGTTGATGTTGCGTGATGGTGCTACGTTGTTGTAGACAAGTACCAAGATAAGGCGGACTCTGAACTGCTTAAAAAAACAAACGCTTAATTTTAGGGAAATGATTTGTAAATAGCTTTAGTTTTATTAAGTATTTAGCCTGTTTCCTATTGTTGATCTTATAATAAATGGTTGTAGTCTTATTCAGTCTTTGCGTGTTTTCTCGGGTTTGTTTATGCCCAGTGTTGTTATGTTAGAGAGGTCCCACCTTGTGGCGCATGTTTCGTCACACTGGTATCAGCTCAGATATTCAGACTGAAAAGAAAAAAAATGAAAATGACTGGAATGATGAGTGAATTCTTTCATCCAACCGAACAATATGACACTGTAAATAGTCTATATGTAGCTCTAATTTCTTTATTCAATTCATTGCGCGAAAGACAAGCGTATACACGATTTTCCATGGTTTCTTGTCTAAACTAATTCGAATTACTTGATTACTGATGGGTTTAATTTACCAGACGAAACCGACTTGCTTGCTTGTTTCATCATAGCTCTACAACAAAATTTACTTACTTCGCAAACCTTCAGACCCTGTCTAAGGGGTGAATTATAGTAAAGGAAAGGGTTATTTTCTCTCACTCAAACCATCGTTACGTTCGAAATACATTGAACGACATGTGCAAGTTATGGCACTTTATTGCCTGTAAGCATGACAACTGATGAAGGGGCAATTATAGATACTGGGCCGGGGTCACGAATATTCTCTTTTTTTTTGGTCATTGCTTTATTCAATTTTACGTATTTTTTTAATAATTATTATGATTTCCGGGATGTTTCGGGATGTGTCCCGAAGTCCCGGGATGTTCCGAGATGTTCCGAGGTGTTCCGGGATGTCCCGGCTTTTATCGACGGCGCCTGTACCGAATTGAAAGAGCATGCTTCTATGGCAAGTTTTATATTACACTAATTGTTTTATTTTATGTTTACTTCCTGGTCACAATAATCCTACAAGAATTCTGATTTATTGGTCCCTTGTGTTCCCCTGACTATTGCCTAACAGATAACGGTTGGGCCTCGTGAAAAGCATTACCTTTTTTTTGGCATTATTATAATTTTTAGATGTTCCCAAGAGAAAATTTTAACATTCCATGTTCCTGGTTTTATCGGCTAACAACTAGCTTTATTAACGTCTATCTCATAGAAATGGAACTAAGCACTGATGAGTTCTTGGAGAGCATTGGCAGCTTTGGTCGCTATCAAATTTTGCTGACAGTGTTTTCCAATGTGGCTTATATGCTGTGGTGGGGCATGCCTACGATGGTCATGTTATTCATTGCAGCAGAGCCTGGCTGGAAATGTAAAAATAACGCCACGTGCCCCTTTACGGAGACCATAAGACTTGGAGATGACAACTACTCTTACAGGTGTGATATTCCTAGAGAAGATTGGGAATTTGGAGAGGACTTCACTTCTGTCGTCACCGAGGTAAAGTACAATCACGAAAATGTATTTGCTCAGTATTTCCCAACCCCTCAGAGGAATCACTTTACCCCAAGCAATTGTAAGAAAGAGCAGAAGTACCAAAAGTCATCAAAATAAAATTGGTTTATTGAAAAGGGAAATAGCTAAAAATTTTGGAAGGTTTTTGTAAAGCTGAGTTTGGACATCGAAAATGGCGGATATTGAAATATCATCCAATAATATCATAAAAACTTCTCTTCGTTACTAGAGGGTCTCAAATGCAACTTCGTTCCCAGGGTATTTCATCTTTCCTCCCTCCCGGAGTGAAAGGAGAGGGTAGGAGGTTGGAAGACCCTGGGAACGAGCTTGTCGGGAGGGTTCCTTTGGAGGTTGACGTTTAAGATTAGCAGTTTTGACGGTTGACGGTTAATTTTGTTGGTATTTGACTGTTGACGGTTAACCCCATAGAGGTCTCTTTGAGAACTTTTCATAACGTGGAGCTTTTATACAGTAAGGTGGATGGGAGGGAGAGTTCTGTATGTGGGGGTGGGGGGGGGGTAGTCTTTCTGTATCATTTTCATCAAGGTCATGAAATGTTGAAGGATTATTAATTGTAAACAAACGTTGGCTCAAATGCAGCTAATGAACATGACATGATGGAGATTCCCTTCTGCTGGAGGCAGGCAAGCTGCAATCAGGACATTCTGGCTAGGACAAGAAGTCACACTAGCATTTTCGTTCTCTATTTTTCCAGTCGTCTTCTAATTCTATTCATTTTATGAAATCTTGCAAACCTTGCAAATTGAGCAAGGCAGGGGAGAGCAAACTGCTCAAACATGTTGCTGTTTTTAAAAGCGCGTCAAAAAAATAACTCGAGGGCATACCTGAATGATTAAGCTACTGGACTGGACGTCGGAGATTGAGAATACAAGATTTCTGGTCAAACCCCTCGGCCACTTGCAATGCTATCTTGCGAGTAGGTTATCATGGGGCACGAGCAAAGAGTAGCCACAAGAAACGATCTGAGAGCAAAGCTAGCCTGCAAAAATTTTGTATTTTCGTGCCAGGCCCTTTGTCGGTTCACTTTACTCGTAGCGCAACGCAAGATAGCCTGCTCGCAGACTAGCGCAATGTTTACCAATAACACAGTAATGTTTTAATGAATTACATCTCCTTCCCAGTTTGACCTTGTCTGCAAGCGTGGTTCATTTGGATTCATCTCAACCTCCGTGATCTTCCTCGGATTTTTTATTGGTAGCATTTGCGTGAGTACCATATCTGACAAGTTTGGCAGGAAGTATCCGCTTTTCATCTGCGGGCTCCTTTGTTCCATTTTTAACTTTGCTTCGGTCTTTGCTCCGGCGTTCTGGGTCTTCGCCATTTTTCGTGGTATCATCGGATTCATGCAAGGTAAATTTGTGATGGCAACCGTAAATTTAAAATTTATCTGTTTCTATTAACGAAATTTCTCCTTTGTGCAGTTACAATTATACTCCTTTGCAATGTTGTTAAGAAGATGAATTCAAGATGGCGGCATTTTATATCTGATGGCCACGTGAAATGATCTCATATTGTTCTGTTGCTCAGCGCCTTATATCTCGGGAAAAAGTTTTGCGCATACCTTTTCCCTCTACATTTCATTATCTTTATTATAACATTTTGGAAATTAGAAAAACAAATAAATATACCGTCCTCTTACGTCGGTGCCGTTGTCATAAAAGAAATTAAATTAGTTTAACTCTTTCTATAAAAACCAAAGAAAACTGAATGAAATCTTTTATCGATGTGCCCTCAGTTACTCACTTTCCATGCTGTTGAACCTGTAGGTGCTTTCACCATTCCGGTATTCGTTTTGGCAACTGAATTATCTGGAGTTCGCCACAGAAGCACTGCGGGATCCCTAATTTGGTTAGGTTTTGCAGCAGCCACCATAAGCTTAGCTGGGCTAGCATACCTCATCAGAGATTGGAAGCAGTTAACGATGGTCTCTGGAGCTCCGGGAATTTTATTTGTGGCTTGTTGGTTGTGAGTAACCAGAAGCTTCCCTTCACTGTATTACACCGCAAACGCATATGATAAGTAGAAATTAGTATAAGATTAGATGCCTTGATATGGCTGGCGGCAAGGGACGATGGTCATGACGGCCGGTAGCGGGAGAGTCATTCCTCATATAACTGTTTATGAAACTAACCGACTGACAGACAGGTGGACTCCCCGACTGGCAGGCCGACGGGCCGACGGGCCGACGAACCGACGGACCGAGGAATCGACTGGTGCACTGACAGACAGACGAACGGACGGATCGACGGACTGACAGGCCAACGGACTGTCTGTCAGTCCGTCAGTTGGCTAATGAATAAAGGGTGAAAGTTTCTAAAGAAACTGTGGTGCTGCGTCGGTGGGGGTAACAAGGTAATTTGGTTATATCAACTAAGTTGAAAATGTAAATTGGCCACCGTAACGCTAGTTGGCTAAACAGTTATATTGGAAACGACTCTTTTACCCTTCATGAGCATCGTCTCTTGGCTCCCACTATCAAGGCATCCATTGAGAACCGTAATGCTAGTCCCTTACTACATAAATGGAGGAACGGAGGAATTGAATAACTAACCTACTAACTACCTTGTAACTGCCAAATGGCGAAGTGTAATTTTCAACTCGAGAGGACTGAATTAAAACTATTTATTGAATTCCGATGTAGGTTGAAACTAAAAAAGACAAGATTACAAAGTACAAAATTACTACAGTATAAACACTAATAAACAACGATGATGGATAGGAAATAAACTACGCTGAAAATGACGATACTTACATTGTTATGACACTTAATACTGTCCGAGGACGAAACGACTAACGGAATAACAAACTGCGACTAGCGCGGCTGAGTGAAGCAAAAAACACTGAACAGAAAAACTAGGAACATATATACTGGTAAAACTGAAAATTAATGCGTACAATGAACGAAACTAATAGTAGGTGTACCCGACGATAACAATAACAAATGAAAGTATGTGAAGTAAAATACAATTGGAGCAAACTAACCGGTGACAAAAGAAAAAGACACTAATGAGGTATAACGAAGTACAAAGAAAAAAAAAATCTTGGAACATAAATGCCCATACGGACGCTAATATCTTACAACCTAACTAATTAAATGAAAAGAAAACCCAGAAATTAGGTAAATAAGCGCTTATTTTAAGCGCTTATTACCCGTTCATTTAGTACTTATTTTCCTACAGCTGTACCCCGGAGTCTTTCCGCTGGCACCTGAAGAAAGGGCGAGTGTCCGATGCCATGGACGTGCTTCGTAAAGTCTCTAAGGTTAATGGCAAAGAGATGCCCGACGCTGCACTGAAATTACCCAATGATGAGAAGACAGAAAGACTTGGTGACTTTCGTGATTTGTTTTCGTCAGCTAAAATGGCCCATAAGACTCTTCTTTCCTGGCTTATGTGGTAAGTGTCAATACAAAGTTCTTAACTATATTATACAGACGGTAACTACAAACTAGGTGCAAACTAGGTTAATCATAGCCCCTGTGCCAGTGAACCTTTTCCAAGTCGGGTCCAGAAAGTTGTATCATTTCTCAGCAAATTTATCTGCGACCTCTCTGTAACCTCTGGAACGATTTGAAATGTTCTGGTTTATCAAGATTTTGTCGCTTGCTCAGCTGTCTGGGCTTACTATTCTGAGTATCAATTTCAAAATTAAAAATGTCTTTTGAGCGAAAACGCTTTTCATAATTTTAAAACTGTGTATGTAGAAAACATTAGGAAGGAAGCCATTAAAGCGCACATAATTGACGTGCAAATCACGTGGGTATCTAATCTAATTTGATACCTGTAATTGGACATCCATGTGGTCACGCGCCGATTACGTAAAAATAGGCGCGCGGAAAACCAATCCCGATCGAGAATTTTGTTTAAAGTGATATCACTTGTCAGTAAGTGAAACAAAAACAACTGCTGTGTCTGCGTTCATGTTAGACCAAAGTTGTATCTTTCTTTGTTGTTATTACAAAACAGGTTCACTGCCTCACTAATCGCCTGGGGGACATCGTTCAGTGCACCATTCCTTGGTGGGAATATTTACATCAATGTAGTGATTTCCGCCCTGACAGCGGTGCCCGCATATCCCATTGTGGCCGGCCTGACACTGAAGTAAGAAGCAAGTTCACCTGCTCGATATCCTATTTCAATTCATGTGATGTCACCTCGGTGGGTCTCAACCCTCCCCCTTCTCTCTTCCAATAAATAGAATCATCAACTGCATTCGTGTCCTCCACTCTTCTCTGTCTCTCGCAGTGGTGATAGTCTCTGTTCAGGTTGCAAAATCCACCGTATTCTAATGCCTTACTGAATGCAATCTTTTGCTTGATAACTAAGGTGTCTCGGTTCGATTGTGTTCATTTTATTACTGTTACCATAAAACAAGCACCGGATATTAAGTCCTCCGTGCGGAGTTTTCAATACGTTAATACGTATATTTGCATAAAGTAGTTTTTAATACGTTATAATTCGTCGTTATTTGTATAGGATTGGCCGTAGAATGATGGTTCTCATCTCATTTCTCTTGGCTGCTGTGGGAGCTATTGGGGCCCTTGCTCTGTCAGATAAGGCTCAGGATGACAAAGGTAAATAGTTGTTTAATGGACTGCCGGGTTTGATGGTTTGCCAGTGGTTAGCTCGGTGGCCTCATAGTTAGTGCACTCGTCTCCGGATCGAGCGTTTCAGGTTCAAGCCCTGGCCGGGGACATTGTCGGTTGTGTTCTTGGGCAAGACATTTTACTCTCACAGTGTCTCTCTCCACCCAAGTGTGTAAATGCGCACCGGCGAACATGATGCTGGGTGTAACCCGGTGATGGACTAGCACCCCATTCAGGGCGGGAGTAGATATACTCCTAGTCTTTTTATGCTACCGAAACCAGGATAAGCTCTGGCCTGATGGGCCACTTGGCTGGTATGCAGAGGCAACATTTCACCTCACGGTTTAGCGAATGTGGATCACACATGCAGGTCGTACAAATGAGCATAGAATTAACTGTTGCTTGTGGGGTATCCCTGCAATGGCTAGCATCTTTCCAGGGGAATTAAAAGTCTTGAAGTATAAACGATGTGTCTTCAAGACGAAACAATTTGGGCCGACGCAGCCTTTTTTATATTTGTTATGCTGCTGAAAACGCTCGGAAAAAACATTACAGTGCAAAATTTTCATTAGTGAACGGATTGCTCAAAACACTTTGAATACAATGGTGTTCGTTCAATTTCGGCATACAATTGACTTCTTTATAAATAATTTTATTTTTTGTATTCTGTTTATCAGCTTACTTGATTGGAAAAATCTTCATGTACATGTTTGTGGCTAATCTGGGGGGAGATATCGCCTTTGCTGTAGTCTACATTTACTCCGCAGAGCTGTTCCCAACAACAGTAAGGTAATGAAAATTAAAACAATATAATCGCCTGATCAGTCCGTTGGCAAAGAGAAGTGCCCGGAATGTAACCTCTGTCCTTCCATCCTGTGTCGGTGGGTTCGTCCGTCCGACTACCCGTTCGTTCCTCTGTTCGTCTCTCGGTCCGGTTTGTTAGTCAGTGCATGAGTCAGTGAGTGAGTAAGTGAGTTAGTGAGGGGGTCACTCAGTCAGTCAGTCAAGCAGTACAGCAGCCAGTCATTCAGTCAGTCAATCAGGAAGTCAGTCAAGTAGTAGAGCAGTCAGTTAGTCAGTCAGTTAGTCATTCAGTCAGTCACGCAGTAGAGCAGTCAGTCAGTCAGTCAGTTAGTCAGTCAGTCATGCAGTAGAGCAGTCAGTCAGTCAGTCATTCATTCAGTCAATCAGTAAGTCAGTCAGGTAGTAGAGCAGTCAGTCAGTCAGTCAGTCAGTCAGTCAATAAGTCAATCAGTCAATTTGTTAATCAATCAGCTAATCGCTTAGTCAATCTGTTCACTCAGACAATCATTTTTTTCTTTGCCACTCAGAAATGTTGCGATGGGGACATCAACTGCGGTAGCCCGAATTAGTGCGTTTATTGCCGTTTATGCTCCGCTACTGGTAAGTGATTTTTGAGTTATTTTATCATTAAATCTTAAACCAAATCAAAAGTACAGTGCAAATCTAGCCCTTAACCTACGGCGTGTGTCTGTAGTCGATATAAATTGCGCTCTGATTGACTAATTCTAGGACATTTTTTCACGTTAGCCCATGAGCCGATTACGGGCCTGCAAAACAAAAGTAAAAGACACATCAACACTTTTTGCCAAAGTTCTTTGTTAAATTATTTACTTCGTTCTCAAACGAGCTACAAAGACTAGCAAGGCTTACTAAAAGATGACTCCACTGCTCAAGTGCGTTTTGCGACACTCAATGGAAAACTACCCTATTCTTCATTAAATAAACTAAGTAGTCGTAAAGGTAGTGTCAAAAAATCTTTATTCGAGCTGTTCAAATTATTTCATTATTTAACTATTTATTTAATTATTTAATTCTCTTATTTTAAATCTTCATTGTGCTATAATTTATTTTGTCATTTGTTTTCATTCTTTGCACAGCTGACCATTAACCGTTACCTACCGTTTGGGATAATGGGAGGCCTCTCGATAGTGACAGCGGTTCTGTGCTTGACCTTACCAGAAACGCGTAACGTGCCGACCATGGAAGACTTGCATCCACAACATGAAAAAGACGAACACATTGAGGCTGAAAAATCTAACCTAATTGCTTCTGAGACGCCAATTTGAGTCTAATGTTTAGTGAAGTTTCGGTCTGTAATGAAACTTGAATTTCCACACGTTTCTTGTATTCACAGTTAGTAGTAGAGTTTTCACCGTTTGTAACAGCGTTTCCGGGGGAGACTCCTGTAGTAAAAAGGAAGGGGGTACTCCTCGTACCTTTTAGGGGGTCAAAATGCGATTTCGGTACCTGTAAAATAGTCACAATTTGATAATCTGTTGTTGCTCTCTCGTAATTCGCGGCTCGTTTAATCAGTCAAACAGAGTAAAGGCTCATTTTCCCAATAACATTTTTAACAATTGCTTAACACGCCATCTTAAAGGCGTGCTCATTCCAAATCCTATTCGTGGTACTTTGGGAACATAGTGCGTCGTGCGACGTCACAACACACGCAACAGCATCCGTGACAGGTACCTATAGAGTATGCAGCCTCTAAATGTCCATAGCGGGAGCTTTTGCGGTACTTTGTAGGCTATTGAGCCGAAAAAATATGACAGGGGATGTGTTGTTTTAGAATTTGGTACCCTCTATTCAAGCCACGCCCACAAAACAGGGTCTGTGGTTAGGGATTCTTTTCAAAATTCCCTCCCCTTTCCTTTTGTATGGAAGTAACCCCCCGGCAGCTTATCATATATCAGCATTTTATCTTGCTCTTCTTTTAAAATATTTTACCTCGTGTTTCACGGGGTCGTATGACAATATCGAGTAGAAATTATGGGTCATGTTGCAGCTCTCGTAAAGTCTCACACGAATGGCTTGAAACACTTTGAGAGGACAATAGAACGAACAACAGAAACAATAACCCCCTAGCTCCAAGACAATAACAGCTGCTGCAAAGACGACAAATAGAATTACAAGCTTACGAGAACTGATACACTACCGGAAATTATTCCAGATATTAGATCGATAGCTTTTTAAAGTTAATCTGATCCTGTTCCGCGCATTCACAAGATCCAACATTTCAACAAACTTCAAGCCTCTTTGCTTTGGATTCTTGGTTCTATAAAGTACCCATGTTATTTAGATAGTACATCTATGTTCAAGCGCAGAGTTCTTAGTGCGAAGTGACTATAATTGATGGCATTTTTGTAGAGGATAGAGAAAGGTTTATGCTTGATGCATGCTTGACAAGGGCAAGAATTGTTACGTAATTTATGAATAATAATAAATAGGGTTAAAATTATGTCTGAAACGCGGTTATCCCCCCCCCCCCCCCCTCCCCTACCACTGCCGCTTCACTTGTTATTGCAGTATTGTCTCAGATTTTCAACAATTTAACCCATTTATCCTCCATGTGTATTATGAAACTCTTTTTGGGTTTTCAAAGGTCGCATTTAAGGGCTGTCCTTAAATATTTCCAATAAGATTAAGTCAAGGCACCAGTTGTACTTCGTTTTTGTCGTGCACGGCGAGGCGTTCGGTTACGGTATTTG
>Ga0126337_10002054_pt1 | contig 12604 bp, 7 predicted proteins | sample DipCmetagenome_FD_92527 | JGI IMG/M metagenome (GOLD analysis project Ga0126337, IMG submission 92527) | Coral microbial communities from La Bocana,Puerto Morelos, Mexico - Diploria C A metagenome | ecosystem: Host-associated > Invertebrates > Cnidaria > Coral | place: La Bocana,Puerto Morelos... | reverse complement strand
CTTCAAACGCCTTTCAGAGCGACAGTTGTTGCTCTGTGAAAAGTGGCAGTCACCGCCGTGAAGATATAATGAAGTCTCTTTTGTGTATCAATAGTCCTTTTGTCCGGTTTCTATTTTATTCTATTTTCTTTTTTAAACGACTGCCCGATCGAGCGACCCTCTTTACGACGGAATCGAAACATTTTATGTTGATGGCCTCCCTGATCATTAATTGTTATCAAATGTGTAGACATCCGTTAAATTTGGTATTTATAAAAACCATAGGAATTAAAAGTTAAAATTGACAACTGAACTTAACGAAGACGATATAAAAAAAGAGTTAATTGAGTGAGCGACAGCTTTTTGGAATTTGTTACGGGTCTTCGTTCGGAAAGCTCATCATCAGATAAGTTTTGTCCATCGCAAGGGGACATTTTAAGACGTTTTTCGAAATTTACCAGCAAAGAAAAACTTGTGTTAACCAAAGCCGCTACTGACTGAAACCACTGGAAAACAGCGCTTTGCAAATGCATTATTGCTATTAAGATGATAAATTTATCATGGCTTAGATAATGATCATCATTATTTAAAGTTGATTTGTCAAACACAAACATGTCTTTACAGTATTCTCGATATTGGTAGTTCTGCTTGTGCAGGACTTTAGGTTTCGCTGTACTTCCGGGTTTCTAGGAAGGATTGCAACCTGTTTTAAATGGCTGATTAAAGCTTGATGTAAACTTTACAAAGGCGATGGATGGAGCTGGCCCATCAGGACGGCGCTTATCTCCGGTCTCAGTAGCATGATGCGACTAGAAGAATTTCTACTCCACCCTGGATGGGATCAGCTAGTCCGTCGCATTAAAATTGCCGGTACCACTGATTTACACACCTGGGCGGAGAGAGACACTGTGAAATTAAGGTGTTTTGCTGATTTGCCAGACTTGATTAAACTTGTCTTATTGTTTTTAGTTGACGGTTTCTGCAGCACGCTTTCCCGCCAACTGGACCTCATTGACGAATGCACCATCAGTGACGATTGCAGCAAGATCACGTGCAAAATGGATTTTGTTGATAAGCCAATCACTTTCAAGCTCACGGTAACCCTTTAACAGTTCCCCATTAGAAAGATTTTTAGTTTGTTCGCTTACTTTCATATTTTTGTCGCATTGATTCTAAATCGAGCTCAATAGTTTTATCACAGAAAGTACTTCGTTTATGCTCACGTTTAAGAAAGTCACCTCAATTGGCAAAATCAATCTTAGTTTCTGCTTTACACCGTCTCACCGTCTTATTCCTAATCCGAAAAAATAAATTCTCCTCATTGATCGGGTGACATTTAATTTCGATTCTGAAGATATGCACATAAATCATGACAATAACTGACACTTTTCTTTTTCTGTTGTCACTTGGTTATCAGTGAACACATTCAGCCAGATTTAAACGGTTTTGGAATTGTTCTCAGCCATCAGATAAACGTCAGATGGAAAGCATCGAAGGTGCCAGAACATCAGGATTGAACAAAAAAGACACCCACACACTTGACAGACAAGGGATTAAAAAACAAACAAAATATAAAGAAAAGCATACAGGTTTTATAAGCCTTTGACTGAACTTGATATTAATTTTATTTCCCGTTAGGTCAATAAGTGTAAAGACCCAGTGAGTATAACCGCCTCAATGGACGTCCCAGACCTGTTTATTACCTGGTCTCATACTTACACTAGTGATGACATCGTAGAAGTGCCAGGCTTCACTACGTCCTTGGCTTCCTTCGCTTCCGCTGGTGTGTACGTACAAGTCGGACTCACTCCTAAAGGCGACGAACTACGTCTAACGGTTGGTGCTTCGTGTACTGACTCATCATCAGTCATGGGATTTAAGAATTAACTGACATACTACGCGCGTTCTGATTGGTCAAAAACCTATCGTTTATTGCACCAATACGCGAGAACTACAGAACTCAGAACACTAGAAAGAGATCATAAGCATTTTCGGCTTTCACTGGCTAAGATATCAATAACACGATTATGTTTTAATTCAACATTTACGTAAAATTTTGTACGGATAAACAGGGTCGCAATTTGCTCGTTTTATAATGCTTGATCTTTTAAAATTTCCATGGCCAAAATTCAGCAAAGTTTTATGCCGATTCCGTGTACACTTGCATGAGTTAAGAAGAAAGTCTTAAGCGCTTTCAGTGCTTTCCACAGTCTGTAGAGGACGCTGTGCTTGAAAAATCAATTTCGGTTGTTAGAAAAGCAGGTAAAAGTGTCTTTTCAGTTAACTTTAGGGTTATCAGCAGTTTTGAGTTTAAATTCAATGTATGCATGGATAACACAATAAATGAATTTAGTTCCCTTTAAACTCTCAAGCAATATTTTACAATCAGAAATTACAAAGGAACGCGGTTTTCATAGCCTTCAGCACAAGTAAATAAATTCTGAAACAATTTCGGAAGCAGCGTTTTTAGAACTAACCTTCTGATTCCATTCGCAAAACTTTTAAAAGTTGTCGTTGAGGCACCTCGCCTAGCGCATGAAGTTTGTACTTCTTGCAAACCTTTCGTTTAGTCTTTTACTTTTGTGATGATAGATTCCGGCCACGAATTCCTGCATTTTCCCGTCAAAGTTACTTTCTTATCACGAAAAAAAAGCCAAAAATCTGCTTAATTGTGGTGTGCGGCAAAGCTCGCCTTTTTAGAAACACGATAAAAAAGTTCATATAATGCACCAGTTATCGACTCACACTTTGTCAAATTCTAAACTGAAAATAATTATTCTGCACTCAATCCTTTTCTCTTAAACTGGCGTGTCTATACTTATACGTGTGAGAAAATGGAATACACAGTATGACATTGATAACAATGACGAGAATCTAGTGTAATGGCCTCCCGCGGAAGACTCCCTTATACAACGGATAGGCTGTGCTCGTCACACCTTATAGGGTTAAAAAAAAAAAGGTTTTGGTGCCTCTCAGATTTTTCAGCCTTAAAAGTTCCACGCAAGAAATTATGCGATACCTTTTAGAGTTTGAGCCGAAAAAAGTATGAAAAAAGCAAATGTGTTGTTTTACAATTGAAACCTTTAAAGGGTGAAAAAACATTGCAAGCCACTCCCACAAAACAGGAACCTCTTGGAGAGTTCTTGTCAAAATGTCCTTATATGGGAGTCCCATTACTTCCCCACAAGTCTCCTGTAAGAGTTTAGTGGTGCATTTGAATAAGTAACCTAAAAATGTCAGGCTCGACTCCAAGCTGGAAAACCCGTTATTTTTTTATGCCTTTGTCACTGACAGAAAAAACACTTCTCGCTAGTAAAAGCATTGCGCACTTAAGAGTGACGAACTCTAGAGAAGACTAAAATCAATAACATGACATAAGTTTTATTCGTCTGTTAACAGGTGAAACTCTTGGTTGGAGGTGAATTACTTGGACAGAGTGTTTATCCTGTGAAGTTGATCGTAATGGAGGGAGACCTACCAATTGATACCAATGATTGTGGTTCGTAAAAAGCAGTTCTCTTTACAGGACAAAAAATTACGTATTTCATTACCCTCTGATCTGATCAAATGCTCAATTCTCCTAGGCTCCCCGTGCGTTACAATTTTTAGGATTTAAACAGTTTAAACAGATGGTCCTTATCCTAGTGATCTGAAGAGATAGAAATATTCACATTAAAAAACTTGATAAGTCTCCCCTTTATTAACTGTCCATGTTTCCTTTTGATTTGTTATTACCAGTTTAGCTTTAATCTAAATTGGTAAACTAAATTTTTGAGATGTCTCCTCACGAAAACATCACTTGGCATTGGTAAATAGTTTTGAAAACGTTCTTTTATTCAGGTACTTTTTCCTGGTGGGATGACATGCCAGTTGTGGGTCAGGCAGCTATAATTGGTGGCACTTTAATCCTTATCATCGTTATGATCGTCTGCTGCTATTGCTGTTGCTGCAAGTCCGACCCAGCGAACAACCAGCAGGGCTTCATTGTTGTACGTCGTCCTATGGCGGCGGGCCCTTCTGTCATAACACCCAGCTCCAACGTCATCTTTCCTATGTAGCCGCTGGCCCAAAGGACGTGAGACACCAATCCTGCACCCAGAGTATTATTCGTCACTGCGCATGCCTGACAAATGCAACTGCTGTTTGGTTGGAATCATACATATCTAGGTCTGCGCGAGTGCCCAATGTGAGAGGAAATGCTTCGTAAGACTAGTTTGACGTTTGTCGCGTCGTAAAATAAGGAATAACTGATAATGATTAAAAAACCATCAATATTCGTTTATTTTGATCAGTTGAAAACTAAATATTATCAATATTATTGTCAACACAAAAATGAGCAAAACTAATAAACGACGTTTCCACATTGTCGCGATGTCATTATTATGATTAATTGAATATTTAAAGGTGGCTCTGAACCTCTTTTAGAATTATTTAAGTTTTAAAAACCGTTAAATCTTATTATGCTTATCACAATTTGACGATATAAGAGGGGGGGTCAGTGAGCTCATTTTTGAGTAATAATCACTAAAGCTAAAAATAAGGGTGTTTTTAACAGCTTACTCTGTTGCTATGGTAACCTCTTAAGAAAAGATGACCACAACTTGTGTACCGGTGACTGGGTATTTGAATGCCGGATAGCTTTATTGTAGGACCAAATGTATCAGCAAAAGCTTTCATTCTTTCACTCTGTGACTTCTCCAATTTGAAACCGAAATTATAACCGAAATAAATCAGCAACTAAAACTGCAGATTGTTTGGCTAAGTTATTCAGTGCATTTTTCTGATAAATTCCTCCAAGCTGCTACTTCATCGCTCGGGGAAGCCTCGGTAGGAGAGCATGAAAACGAGGCGAGTGATGTTAGAATCCCGAACTCTAATATCGTGATAAGTGAATTGGAGTCCCTTGGACTAGTCCCTTCAACATCGTGTGAACTAACCATTTGGTTTGAATTTAGCACCTCAAAATGCTTCGTGTGAACTGTTCATTTGACAGTCCCTTTTCGTGTAAACTCTTCAGGGGACTAGATGCAGGAACAGGTCACAGAGAATAGTCCTCTCGTGTGCGCCGACCTTCACAGGTTGCTGGGACAAATTTATTGTTAGCCCCTTTTTCACAATGGTTTATGATGGTAATAGGACTCAGTGGAGTCCAATTCGGTCTCTGATCATACGAGAGATAAACAAAAGCAGACGACCACGAGCCGGGAGTCCGATTTGTACATGTATGATTACAGACAGAATTAGATGACACGATGTCCTGTTACCAATTAATGATAACCATTACAATTTCCCCCAAAAGTAAAAGTTTCATTTGAAAAAGAGCTTTTAAAAGTCATTTTTCAATATGATAAATAAAAATATGGAGAATAGCTTGCAAAATGGCAGTTAAGTTTTTTTCAAAACAGTCACTGGAGACTAAACCTCCACAATTTTAGTCTCTTTCAGTCCCTTGAATTGGTTACTATAGTGATTGTAATCAATATTGTGATTAGCAGATTTAGTGGAGAAGTCTTGAAATCATTGGCTCATGTAACTGTCAGATTGCAGGTGTCCGATTCATCTTATAGCCAACTGTCTGATAACACTAAGTTGAAAATGTAAATTGGCCACCGTAACGAGTTATAAAGCTGACGTTTCGAGCGTTAGCCCTTCGTCATTCGCTCTGACGAAGGGCTAACGCTCGAAACGTCAGCTTTTTAGCTCGTTATGGTGGCCAATTTACATTTTCAACTTAGTTGATATAACCAAATTACCTTGTTGCCCCCACCGACGCAGCACCACAGTTTCTTTAGAAACTTTCACCCTTTATTCATTTGTCTGATTACACTGTCCGATTGCAACATTGCAGATTAATAAGAGCAAAATACAGTAGTACCAATCACAACTCAGGAAATTGTAATTGTTATGATTAAAAACGTAATTGTTTATGTTGCACTGACAACTAGAGCCTAGGCCTCTGAAAGAGTGAACATTGATTGCGGATACAACCTCACAGAATTAAAGCTGCTATCCTTCAACTGTATAAGGCGTCATTTTGATGGTTTACGCACGTTGCACGTGTAGCATCCGCTTTCGTTGCCGGTAACAGGCTCATAAATTGATAACAATGAGAATCCATTTAAGTGCAGAGGACCACACGACCCAAAAAAAAAAACCAGCTCGAGTAAATTGCCAGATCTCGTTCTGCAGTAACCTCGTGTCAGATGGCACTAGAAGTGTATTACAAAAACTGACCGCAGGGCTGGTACTGAGGCGCCCCTGTGTTTTGTTTACCGCGCTTACATTCAAGATCTAGATATTAGTTTTGAAATTTAAACAATAGAAATATACCAGAAAGCGCAATAGAATGGACTGGTATTTGAGTTAAAATGCGCACTGCTATTCCTCAGATTTAGATCTAAAAATAAAGCTTCGGGCCCTTAAAGTTACCGGGACTTTCGAAAAAAGGGGCCAGGGCCCGCCGAATAAGCCAGAAGTGGGGCTCTGGGTACGGGAAAGTGAGAAACTGCGAGATTTTACGTGCTCAGTTTCCGACGGCCAATAGCACCAGTTTCACGTGACTTACTTAGTGTGTCAGTTCTCGAAGTAGAGCTGGTAATATGCTGATTTCATTGTTGCAGGGTTTATCTGTTTGCTAGAATTAAGAAACTCAAGTACACCTTAATCGTCATAGTGGAGCTTTTTATTATCAAATATCAACACACACATTACTGGTAACAACACTTTCTTTAAAAGATGGCCTCGAAACTTACTAACCTATTTTCAAAGCAAACATGCAAGCCGCAGAACTACATAACCAGTCGAATTTAAAATATTACTGTAGAACCCAACTTAATTAAAGTTTCCGGGTTTGGGTGACATACGCTATACCAATTATATCATATCATATACATACCACATCATAGGAGACTTGAAAGCAAACAACAATTTAAGTGCGAAATTTTTAAACGAGAAGGAATTCCCTTTGCAGCTGCGAAAACACATTTATATAGTTTCGAAATAAACTCTATTTCAACAGAACAGCGGTTGCATCTAACAAGCATGCGCACTAAGAAAACCAAACTTCTGGGTACGAGAAGTTCCCCTGTGCCTCTTTTTCAAAACGAGTCTAAGCACGAAACCATTCAAACTTTGATTGGCATGAAAATGATCCAGTAGGCGAAACTCATTTTCATATCAATGTTTTTTGTTTTTTTTTTTGACAAAGAGGCAAAAGGCAACTCAGAAATGGCAAGAAGCGGCTCAAGCCTCGTTCACAAGAGGTCGCATAGGAACCGTACTCTTAGTGCTGGTTGCCCTGACAGGAGTGACATAAGCGGGTTGGACGATGATTTGCCCTTGGTTGGTCGGTCGGTTGGACCTGCAGCAGCCGCAGCAGTAACAGCAGCAGATGATCATGATGATAATGAAGACAAGACAACCGCCGACGATAGCTCCCTTACCCACATCAGACATCTCATACCACCAGGCAAAGAAACCTAAATAAAAGAACGTTAACGAGCTCAGTCAACAGTAAAAAATTCACAGTTGAAGCTGTGTCACAATATTATACAAGTCACTTTTCGCGATGCGAGTAAATTTTCTTGAAGAAATAATTACTATGTTCTGTATCATCAAGCTGTCTAGAAGTATTTTAATTCTGAAGTGGCGTTAGAAAGCAATAAAGGAATACACCATAAAGCTACCATATTAATATTCTCGGTATTGGACTGGAGCTAGCTTGCATGGAGGCTCATACGGGGGAATATCATAAAAAGAGATAAATGTGTTTTACATTTTAAAAAATTCCCCGCATTAACCTCAGTTGCAAGCTAGTTCCAGTCCAATACCGAGAATACGCATTAGCCTCAGTTGCAAGCTGGTTCCAGTCCAATACCGAAAACTATGGTACGAATATGGCCTGTTATCAAATACTTATGAAAAATAGTTTGTGGCAAGTCTGACGCGTCGTCTCGGCCAATAGACCTTTCGTGAACCTTTCAGAATTTAACAGCAAACTCATTTGGCACCGTGCTCAAAGTCCCATTATAAAAAAAACTTGTTATATTATAAGGAGAATGTCCCTTAGTGAGGGAGTGCTATTTGTTTTAAGACTTCTGCATACGTACCACAAGCGTTGGTATTAATTGGCAGGTTTCCCTCCATCACAGTCGCCTTTACAGGATAAACGCCTTCTCCCAAAACTTCGCCTCCAGCCAAGAGTTTTACCTGTTCAAAGGCCATAAAAACTTTTATCCTCTTATTGGCTGAGAGTACATACAGTTGAGTGACGTCATTCATGAAGTACTGTCGCTCAATTCCCATTTTAACGGTTAGCTTTTCGCTTTTGCTTTAAAATGTAATTTAACGTAGGCCCAATGCAATCTCGGGCAGAAACCACAAAATTACCCGGAATTGCCTCACATACATCTTGGATTATACAGATAAGAAAAGGTCGTAGTGAAAGGGGCTTTTGCACCCAACGTGCTGTGTGGTTTGTTTTGTTAACACTTATCCGCTGAATAGCGGTTTATCCGGTGGAGTCTTTGAACAACTGGGGCCAGGTCTATAGCTAGCCTGCTGAGTACAGAAAATCTCTAGTCTCTAAAATGAGAAAGTGCAAGTCAAAGGAATTTTTGAAAACCTACAGATTTAATTGTATATTAAAGTAAAAAAACTATTTTCAAAATAAGTTCCTTCTATAAACTGTTCTTGTGTGTTGTAAACGCGGCGAATTTCAGAGTTAATTAGCGCAAAGTGCATTTGGCCGCGCGTAGCTTGGGAACCACACGTCTTGAGAAAATTTCTGCAGTTGAAGAAAAATATCACGACTGTGTACTGATCATGCGTCATACACAAGGTGCTAACCCACCGTTAAACGTAGTTCGTCGTCGTTAGGAGTGAGTGCGACTTGTACGTACACACCAGCAGAGAGGAAGGAAGGCAAGGACGCAGTGAAGCCTGGCACTGCTACGATGTCATCACTAGTGTAAGTATGAGACCAGGTGATAAGCAGGTCTGGGACGTCCATTGTGGCAGTTACACTCACTGGGTCATCACACTTATTGACCTAAGGGGTAATAAAATTAATATCAGTCTGATTTCTTTTGAAAGTGCACGCTGCATGTTTTGTCACAGAGCCCTTAAGTCTCAAGTGTGTAGATCATCTGGTGGTGACGCCAAATTCTCGATGTTGCTTTGTGATGATACGCATTACAACGATCGAGGTATATTTAGGTCGACTTTCTTTTCAACGTAGAAGCTAAGATTATCTAGAAAGAGAGATTTTAAAACCCACGCAATTCACAACAAATGAATCGCTCTAGCCTGTGCTACAAGCTTTCCACTCCCTACCCCTCTCACTTCCCTGTCCACCTCTCTCAACTCACATCGCTGATGGCTTTCTCTTATCACACACCAAACACTACCCGAGAGCTTATTCAAGTTGACGTGCTCTCTCGATCGACGATGAAACTGTTGACAGTTGTGAACGAAACAGGAGGGGCGGGGGAGAGAGAAGGACAATAAGCTAGATGGTGTTTATGTGGGTACCTTAAGCGTGAATGTGATTGGCTTCTCAACAAAATCCATTTTGCACGTGATTGTGCTGCAGTCATCACTGATACTGCATCCGTCGCCGAGATTGTTGGAACCGCCACAGGAACCGCCAAACTCTATAGAATTGTCACTGTCATCTCTGTTGTCTGGATCCCAGTCATCGGCTTAAAAGAATAATCAATTGAAAGTTTTAGTTTACCCCATAAATATTTGCTTGTCTTTGATTGACACAAAATGACCTGAGATTTTCGTACTTTATGAAAGGAAAATCTAGAATCGTTTTCTGATCACTGAAAACTGAAAAACAGACCAATTGTACAGGAACAAAACTTGAGGCCGCAGATCACGGCCTGATTATTGGAAGCCTGATTAAGCTTATCCGGTATTAGACTAAGAGAGAATTTTGATTCTAAATTTCAGTTTTCTGCTTATAATGTTTGGCCTTCAGTTTTGAGTTTCAATACTCTCAAAGTACACAAAACCAAGAGATAATCTCTTGACAAAGCATAGGTAGTGAAAAACACTTTTTTTGCAAGACATTCAGTGAAAAATTTTAGAAGATTTCATTATACAAGTATCTTTTAATTAGTCAATCAGCAATCACATAAAAACCCCATAATTCTACAGCTATAACTTCACATTCAGTGTAAGTAGTAAGAATCTTCAGCCTTCTAGCTTCCTCTTATGTACATACTCAGTGTAAAATTTAGAAAATTGTATTTTATGTAAAGTTTTGCCAGTTTAGTAAAGTAAGTAAACAGTTGTGGTCCAGAAAAAAAGCAACTAAATCGAAAAAAAATGTAATGTCCAACGACTGATTCCATCGAGACCTTTTTCAGTAAAGCAACGTTTTTTGGCCGTCTTTTAGTTTGTCATGTTTTCGTGAAAATAACACCGTGTAGTCCATAAAGAAAGTCCCATAAAAGTAGCGGTAAAAAGACTTTAGTCTTAATACAATAATGAGAGCTGGGGACAACAAACGAAAACATTGCCGGCATACTCAATATAACAGGTACACCGGCAGCATTTTCGTTTTGGCCGAAGGGTCTTTTCCGATCCGATATGCAGCTCATTTTTAACACCGTTTGGCCATTTATTTTCTGCGGGACAGTTTTTGTCTATCCGCAGTCTCCTTTTTGCGACAACTGACATGATATTCTAGATTTTGCGCATTGTCCGGGGTCACGTAGACATTTGATTTGAGTTTCATCTTACGGTCATTACCATTTGCATTTAGCAGACGATAGGTCAACCATCCGGTTGCTTTACTCTTCTCTGCTACACCGTGCTGACGAGACGCAGCCAGGTCGAAACAGCTGTCCACGGTTGCAATTTTTGGCTTTCAGTTTGAACTCTATCAAGACGTTTTTTAAGCTTTCTAAGTAGAAATCAGCCTTGCTTCATTTTTGTCGATCTTCGGCGTAGACATTATGCATTGTCGGCACTGATAAACCCACATTGCAAAGATTCAGAGTTATTTGTAAAAACAGCCGTGCTTCTTTGAAACTCTCCTCAAAGCTCTCACGAAACCCTACAGCAAACTTAAATTCGAGTAAATGTTCAGTTTCGTGTTATTTGTTTTTCTTTAGACTTTGTAATCAGTAACTTCCTTTGTGTTTACGACAATAAAGTGTTTTACTAGACCGTTGAGGAACTGTTTTCTTTATACTAAATCTCTGGGTTTTTTTCAATGTAAAGCCTTTGTAATTAAACATGCTAAATGCCCGGGGGGGATTCCTATATAATCGTCGTAGCTTTTGGAACCTACATAATACTTGATTGAAACTCCCTCTTCTTACAAGGGATTTTAAGTCAAATAACAATTTATTTCCGACTTATAGCTAACTTACCGTACTTATAGAATTATTTATAACTACACAAATGAGCGCATGTTGATATTCGGGTTCAGGCATGTATTTAAAGTTCAAATGGACCACAGCGGGAGCTTTTGTAGTGGTTTTAGGGTATGGAGCCGAAAAAATATGACAGAAGAAAAAAATTTTCCCACCTCTTATGATTTCCGTACACACTAAACGAAATATATTCGTTTCTTAATTCCTCCGACTATAAGATCATCTTTCAAAAGCTCCGTTTCCGGTTCGCTGTCATTGATGAATGACAGACATTTAACTCTACATTCCTTTTAATAATTACCAACCAAGATTTCACCTACAATCAGTGAATTTCTATCAAGTTGTTTAGAAATGTTTTTTTACCTCTTTCTAAGTGTGGTACATGGCTTTCAGAGGTTTCCAGCAAAACAATCATCCTTTGCTCCAAATAAATAAATAAATGAATGAATTGCGGTGATCACAACTGGAGGCAATATAGTGTTCTACACTGACTTTGAAAGAGCTGATATAACAAATTATGATGAAAAACTACTAAGAACGTGAGTGCATATGGAGTTTAATACAGCTCTGTTTCCTAATGTAACATAAAATTAGCCCACTCGCCAGTTAGTTTCCGTATAAACAACATAGAATAATATAGTTTGAATCCGAACCAATTCTTGATAAAGATTAGTCTAGAAAGTTCCATGTCAGTCCAGCTATGAACTGTACTTGGGAATGGAAAATACAACGCTGAAAATTCGGAGATATACTTTATGCCTGTTAATTTACTCGAATTAATTAAGTTTAAACTGAGATCAGTGAGGTATACCAGGTAAAAATATTGTCAAACTACAAATTTACTTAGCAGCTTTTTCGGAGAGTCTTTCAGCGTATACAATTCTCGCAAGATGATTTGAAGTGCGCAGTTCAACGCCGTCATAACCAAACCCTTTTTTTCGATTCGTTCTTATATCACACTGAACTGCTGAAAAAAGTGGCTCTGAAATGGGAATGGAAATCAAAGTTGATTTAACCCAACGTTGAATATAAATTCAGCTGAACATAAATTTAACTGAAAATTTTCGCGGTCAAGGCGAACGAAGTTTGAATTGTATGCTCCCTTGCGGAAATAATTCATCAGTTCTACATGTACCCTGTTAAGTCAAAACTGTTCCCAAAAAAGGAAATTCGAGTTTTTCTTACTCAGTTCATTTCAAGTTTCGATAGTCATGTCAATGAATTTATCATCTTTT
>Ga0126337_10002053_pt1 | contig 12608 bp, 13 predicted proteins | sample DipCmetagenome_FD_92527 | JGI IMG/M metagenome (GOLD analysis project Ga0126337, IMG submission 92527) | Coral microbial communities from La Bocana,Puerto Morelos, Mexico - Diploria C A metagenome | ecosystem: Host-associated > Invertebrates > Cnidaria > Coral | place: La Bocana,Puerto Morelos... | reverse complement strand
TTCTCGAAGATAATCAGGGGGCCCTCTGCGTAAAAGATCTTCCACTTGGGCAGTCATGCCCAGTAGAATGAGATTTTCCAGTTTGCGGGCACGCGTCAGCATAACATATGGTGAGCCACCAGTCCTTAGATGGGCTTGGGTGTTGCTAAGTAGTTAAAGTCTTTGCAAGACTTGTCAAGTCTTGTTAACCCATTGCTAGTGTATGCTAAGTGCATGCTAACTCTTTATAACATGTATAATGTTCATATCTATGTTATATGAGTTGTTAATTTTTCATAATTGTTATGTAATTATGTTAATCATGTTAAAAAAACTACTGAGTTAGTTTGGAATTAATAACAGTTATGTTCAACTTTGCTAACTAGTTAGCAGGTTTAGCTAACATTTTATCTACTGTTTTTAAAAATGAAAATACAGGTTTTTGATTATCAAAATTCTACATTTTAAAAAACAAAAATCAGGATTACTAATGTCAGCGAGCCCTTTCGGGGGAAGGTCCCTGGGTACTGCATGCAAGGTACCATTAATTTCATGGCGTATTGAAAAGGGACCTGACTTTTCAATCATTTTCTTGCCCAGTAGTAAATTAGACCACGGGCCCCCACTCACAAAGAAACCAGGGTAATTGGCATCAGAGACAAAAACTCACAATGGCCGGTACCTGTGTGAAAATTATCAGTCCCTCCAAATCCGCAATCAGAACGGCCTTTTGAATGATAAACAACAAATGACAATCCAAACAAGCCTTGTTTTTTGCGAAGAGTTCTGGTCCTGTCAAAATACGAGAGGCTAGCGATTTTAGGCCTTTGGGGAGTGAAACGCCCGTCAAAATCCAGTTGGTGACCATAGTTTGCTTTTGCCCGAGCAAGATGAAGAAGGTGAAGAAGATTAGAACCTTAAAGCTGTAAACATGGGCAGCTAGAAGATGGAGAGAATGGAAGGCTTTCCTGTGAAAATGAAAAAGGCCATTCTTTTCCCAATCAATTCTTCAGCCTGCAATGGCTCATGCTTGCTTTTCAGCTACTTCAATGAGAAGCCTTCAGCCTGCATAGCTCATGGTCAAAACCTTCAGCCTGCATGGCTCATGTTCTGCTTCAGCCTGCAATGGCTCATGACAGCTTCTGTTTGCAGCCATATTTGGCTCATGTGAAATGTCTTGCATTCAGCCATGGGTGGCTGTATTCTTGGCATCGCTTTTTATGGGACAAAAGCTGCATGTGTTGGCAGATGACACATGCATTGGCTTGACTTTGCCCCTTCCTGTGCCTGTCTAGAATGTTCAAGCGGCTTGCAAGGATACCAAGGCCACAGTAGCTTGGTGGTAACTGTCAGCATATGTACCCAAATAGCATGGCAACCAAAGCAAATAAATTGATGTTCAAGAATAGTCAGCAGCCCAGGACTTAGCAAAAGCAACTTTCAGCTGCCATGGAAGCCACTCTGAAAGAGGAATTGGAAAAGCTGTTGGCTGATGACACTCAAGGTGTCAATGCTCGCCTTGGCAAGATTCTGAATTTCTTGCAAGGCCATGGCCTAGCATATAGCACCATGGTGACTTGTGGTGATTTGCTGCGCCACCCTGGAAACAGGGGAGGGGCAAGGGTTGATCACAGAAAAGGAGGCATGGTGGTGGCCAGTGGTCTCAATGTTGCCCTTCTACCTCCCAGCAGCATAGCCATTGAGATGAGCAGGATTCCAAGTCAGAAGGCCAAGCAAATAGAGGCCAACCAAAAACTGGTGAATAGCAGCAATGGTATGCTGGGACCAGTGAGAAACACTGAAAGATTTCTGACAGTGGGGAATTCACATTTCATTGGTTACCTGAGAGCTTTGGAAGCTGGTTCCAAAAACCCTGAAGGGGAAGAATGTGTGGTGCCCCAATGTATGGCTGAAATTGTTCAGCAAGGATGGAAGTGGCTCATAGTTAAAAGTGAAGTGAAGGAAAGCTGCCCAGGCTTCCCTTCCTGGGTTGCTTCAACCCTCAATTCAACCAATGCTGTGGCCAAAAGCACCAATGAAGTAGAAGCAATGATGGAGATAGCCAACCATGTCCAGCAAGGCAAAAGCTTGGACATGGCAGTCAAGCTGGTGAAAGAAGGGCAGCCTGCAGTGGCTGGCTACCTCAGAGATGTCGCCTATTTTGTGAAAATCTTCTGCGGTGGCACCAGCTTTCCTCTCCTCATGCAAATGAAAGATTATTGCACCTTGGCTTTATTTTGCTCCTTTGTCATATCTTTTCTTTAAATGCTTTAATGCAAGCAATTTTCTCAGGTAGCAATCATGGCTCCAGCCTACGCATTGGAGAAGAGCTGATGAACCACTTGGCCTACTATGATTTCAGGATGGGGAATGAAAAGCTTCCCATGTGTAGATTTGCTCTGATGGTGGCCATGCTTACAACCAAGAAGCATGCTGATGGCCTTGCCCGCCTGATTGTGAAAGCAGATTTGGACAAGATGAAGGGTCCACTGAAAGAGAAGTGTTTGTCTGTTGAAAAGTTGCTGCTGGAAGGTTGGCAACAATGCCAAACAAGCACTTCTCCTGAGCCTGTGAAGACCACTGCTTTTGGGCACCTGGCTGTCAGGCTGGTCCTCCATCTCTTGGGCAAAGAGAAATGGGGGAGGGAGGAAGGCTATGAATCTTTTTCTGCCTGTGTGGGGCAATTTGCTGAGGACTTGAAGGGAAAGACCCACAGTTCTTCACCTAGTGCACATGAGGAAGGCAGCAGTGGTGTAGTCACTGATTTGCTCACTGCAAAACCAAAAGAAAAGGCCTTGCTTGCACATCCAAACATTGCAGTGGGTGACAGGTATGTGCACAAGGACCATGGGGATAAGATCTTTGAGCTAAAGAATGTTGAAGATGATGGTGCTTTCTTTCTGCATGCTCCAATCTTTGGAATGCCTGTAGAAGTGAAAGCTGGCTTGGATGCTTTGAATGAATGGAAAAAGACCAAAAAAGAGTCTCAGGTCTTGCTGGAGTCAAACATTGTGAAGAAAAGGCTTCCTCACAATGCTCCTGTAGTTGCAGAGGAAGCTCTCAAGGCTGAAGCCCAACATTTGCTTTTCCAAGCTTACGCACATTCCAGCAAGCCTTCAGAGGATCAGCTTGGATTTGCTTATAATCCACATGGCCTGGTTTGCTTGAAAAAAGTCAAAAAGAAAGGCCTGCAACTTTACCCCATTGGCTTGTTGGGGAAATTCAAAGAGGGCAGCAAGGCTACATATGTTGTCTTCAAAGGCAGCAAGTTCAGCATTACTCCTCTGAAGACTTGGAACCCTACCCTGAAGTCTGAAGATCCTGGCATGCTTTGCCCTTATTTTGCAATCAAAAGCATTGATGAGTCTGCCAAGGTCAACATGCATATCACTTGGGTGCAGTACGAAGGCTTGCGCCTGCCCATTTTGGAAAATCCAGATGGCCTGGGTGAAGAGATTTATTTATATAGGGGTCAGGTGGAGCTGGAGAACAAGGATAAGGTGGAGGCCCAGGCCAAAAAGAAACAGAAGAGGTAGGTGAAGGCATGACACTTTGGTTCCAGACCAGTCTGCACTGTACTTGGCACAAAAAACAAAATAGCAGCTCAACCTTGTTGCTCCAAAGCCACTATAGGGCTCATGTTTGGTTAAAGCCTGGCATCAACCATTTTTGTTGTAGAAATAAGGTGGTCATCCATGCGGCCCTGTCGATGTACCTCATTCACTAGAGCAGGGTGCATTGGTGGCTCATGTTCCCAAAACATTTGTTTTTCAGCCTTTAAGGCTCATGTTCACACAGCAACTCTTTTCAGCCTTTACGGCTCATGTTCACACAGCAGTTCTTTTCAGCCTTTAAGGCTCCTGTTCATAGAGGAAATCTTTCCAGCTTTTAAGGCTCCTGTTCACAAAGAAAATCTTTCCAGCCTGTGAGCCTTGTGTAGGTCGTTCTGTTTTTGAATCACTTCAGCCTTGTCTGGCTCATTTTGAAATTGTTCACCATCAAACTCTTCAGTCCTATGTGGCTCATTCATGGTTGCCTTCAGCCCAAGAGGCTCATGTCAGGATTGTTTTGCAGTCTATTCACCTATGCCTGTTGTTTGTGCCATCAGTTCTGCTTTACCAGGAAGCGCTGTGGCTCAAAATGTCCAGCTCGGACCACTGGGACAGAAGGGTCCGGGCTAGAACAACCTACCAGGCCCATGATGGTTTTGCTTGAATTGTTTCTTTTTTGTAGTGATGTTTTTTTCTGTCAGACTACCTACTAGATTTGTTATGTTTTATATTGGGTGATGCTGCTGCAGGAGACCTCATGGCAAGATCCTGAGGAAGACTGGCACCAGTGGCGAAGGTGGGAGTGGCAACAAAGAGATGTAGAAGAAGACCGTACCTGGGAAGACTGGCACCAGGGATGGAGAGAGAGAACAGAAGGAGCAGGGCGGTGGGAGGAGCCATGGCAGGAGCAACAAGAAGCTCCAAGAGATGAAGAAGAAGAGCAGTGGGGAGACCCCTGGGAAGAGATTCCAGAAGAAGACACTGCAGAAGACTTAGTAGAAGAGTTGGTGGCAGAAGAGAAAGAAGAAATAGAGAGCTTCACCAGGTTTCTTCAGCAAAATGAAGAAACAGCTGCAAGGGAAGCACCTTGAAGTGATTTCATTTGATTTTTTTTTGAAAACTATTGCACTATTCAGCCTCCATTGGCTTCTGTTTCCTCAACAGGCATGTGTTGTCTTGAGTTTTTTTTAATTATTTCAGCCATGTATGGCTCATTTAATATATTATATGTACATTTCAGCCATTGATGGCTCATTCTCCTTTGTGTGTATTGTACTTTTCAGCCTCACTGGCTCATGTCAATGAATCCACACACCCAATGTTTCTTCTCTTCAGGATGGTGAGGTCCAGGACTCCATGGACACTGCAATGCAAGAGATGGAGGAGACCATCCTTATGGGCGCAGAAGACTATGATTTCTTCCTTCAGATGGAGCAGGAAGAGCTGGTTCTGATGGGAGCAGAGGACTTGAATGTCCAGCTACTCTCTGAGCTCAAAGCGCAAGATGCTGAGCCAGAAGAAGATCCAGTTCCTGCAGAAGATGCAGAAGGAGGAGATCCAGGTGCTGCAGGTCCTGTGGATGACTCCCATCTGTGGGAGTATGCTGACAGGACAGAAAAAACTGAATGGCAAAACCGAACTGCCCTGCTGATTGCCTTAGCCCAGATGGAGCGGTACAATGAGCTGGATCGGCTCTTGACAAAGTTTGGGGAGCACCAGAATATCCAACAACAGCTGGTGTTTCTCAGATCAGCAATACAGCGATATGGGGACAGAGGCCCAAAAATGCTGGGCTACAAGTGGTAGGGTGGAAAAAAAATAGAAATAGATATATATAGAAAAAAATATATAGAATCTAGAAGGTCTCAAAACAACTGTTTGGAAGCTGTAGTCCACCCCCACAGTGATGTAGCTATGAAAGAACTTCAGCCATGGTGGCTCTGAAAACTGAGCTAGCACTATGTGCTCCTGGTCGGATGTATGAGTTTGAGGGAAAAAAAACTGTTGCAAAGCAATGACAATAAACGTGTTTTTTTTCAGCCATTCAGGCTTATGTTTCCAAAACATTCCCTTTTTCAGCCTAGAAGGCTCATGTTGGTATCAACAAACATTTTCCAGCCTACAAGGCTCCTGTTCACAAAAGAAATCTTTCCAGCCTGTAAGGCTCATGTTATTGAAATAAATATTTTCAGCCTACAAGGCTCCTGTTCACAAAAGAAATCTCTCCAGCCACAAGGCTCATGTTTATACATTTCAGTTGTATGAGCTCATATAGTGAATTTCATTCCATGGATGGTTTCAGCCTTCAATGGTCAAGGCCCAAACACTTCAGCCTGCAAGGCTTTTGAAAAACATTCGGTCACAATTTGGCTCAATATGATAAAGTATAGATCCAAAATCCAATTCAGATTTCTGAATTCAAAATTCAAATATTATATTTTCAATTCAGATTTCTGAATTGAAATCTCAAATATTGTATTTTCAATTCAGATTTCTGAATTGAAATTTCAAATATTGTATTTTCAATTCAGATTTCTGAATTGAAAACTGAAATATTGTATTTTCAATTCAGAACTCTGAATTGAAAAGTGAAATCTTGAAATTTCAATTCAGAAATCTGAATTGAAAATAAATTGTTGAAATTTCCCTTTATCAATACAAATCCAATTGTCAGTGAAATGTTTTGTTGAAATTTGGAAAATTTTGAGCAGCTTGTGTATCTCAAGCCCAGTAGGTTGCCAATCATGCCACCAATGCACCCTGCTCTAGTGAATGAGGTACATCGACAGGGCCGCATGGATGACCACCTTATTTCTACAACAAAAATGGTTGATGCCAATGAGCTAGATGTGTGGTTTTTGGTCTTTGAATACAAGTCTGGATGGAAAACATGGTCACTTGGTCAATCTTAAATGTTTACATGTGTGAAAATATACCCAATATATTTTCTTTTCCAACAGTGAGGTTTTTGAACAAGCCAGAGTACCTGGACACCAACATCAAAATGGGAGAAGATTGATGATGAGTGGTGTCGAATCATCGCATTTCAAGATGGTTCCGAAGAGAAGATTCTTGGAGATAATCTTGCACAAAAAAGATTTTTTTTTCTAGAAACACTATCTACTTCAAACAGTGCTATAATTAAAAAAATACATGCATACTTGCAATGTTACATACATATACACACATACCAGCATACAAAGGTACAAAGGTACATGGATCCACTACTACAAATAGTTTTTCCAGCCACTACTGGCTCCAGTGTCTACGAATCCTTCAGCCACAAATGGCTCCTGTCTTGATAAAATGACACTTCATGATTTATTCAGCCATGACTTGGCTCATGTACCTCCAAAGTCTTCAGCCATAAATGGCTCATGTTCTTATTTCAGAGTCTTCAGCCATAATGGCTTTTGCTTACTCCAGCCAAGTGTGGGCTTCATTTCCTTTACCCTTTGCATTTTTTCAGCTTGGTAGGCTAATGAAAAAAATCCAAAGGCACTCATGTCATTTGAGCATTAATATCAAGGTGGAATATGGAGGTGTGCAGCAAGATTGCATATGATGCCCATGACAGAATGGAGCACTACAGCTGGTTCGAGGAGGTCATGCACAAGCTGTTTGGGGTGGATGCTGCACCACCTGGGCACCCCTGCTCTTGGAAGACAGAGCTGAACTAGCAAGCGCTTGGAATCTTGACAATGGTGGAAGGAGAAAAAGGAAAAAAAGGTAGACTAACAGAGTCACAGTAGATGCTGCACATTTCAGCCATGCATGGCTCAACCCATTGGTGTCAGCCATGTCGGCACCAATTACATTCAGCCCTGTATGGCTTGAAAATGGTAATCCTTCCAATCAAATTCAACTTCAGCCATGTCTGGCTCATGTCCTCAAATCATTTTGTGATTTTTCAACTTCTGCAGCCTTGCATGGCTTCTACATTAGATTGGTTCCCATATAAATGAAAAATAAATTGAAATGCCTTCAGCCCTTTGAGACTCATGTGCCTTGTGGTGCTCCTGTTGGTTTCTCTTTTCTAACTTTCAGCCTTGTATGGCTCATGCAGGGTACATTAGTTACAATGCTATTCAGCCATTTGTGGCTCATTCATGGAAAACCTGCAAAAGCTGCAGACTCCAAGTTTTTGTTGACAGAGATTGCCGACATGCTGCATTTTCTGTTCAAGGTTCATGGTAGCATTTTGCTGCCACAAATTGGTCAAGTCAACCACTAGAGATGATTCATTCTTAAGTACTCAAACCTAAGAATGAAAGGAAAACTTCAGAACAAAGCAATACTTGAAGTGCAAAAGGCACAGCTTGTTGGCTAGTTTCCTGAACTTGTTGCAATGGCAAAATGTGGAGTTCAGGATGTTTTGAAGGAGCTGGAGGATATAGATAAGATGGCCAGGTTGAGGCCTGCTTCTACAGTGGTGCAACAACTAGTTTCATCACTGAAGCAAAAGATCCAAGGCATGGGAGGCTTGACTGCATCCAATTTGGTTTCAATCACTTCAGCCTTGGACAACACAGTCCTCAGTGCCAGAGTGAATGAGGAGATTTCAGAGCTTTTGGAGCAGCAAGTAGCTGGCCAAGGGCAGTCAGCTTTGAAGTTGCAGATTCAACCACAAGCACTCAACACAGTTTGGAACTATGTCAGTGCAAGTGAATGGAAACAGCTTAAAGGCTGCAACAACACAGATGCTGTTCAGATTCTGGTGAGGAGGCTTAAGGCATGTGGCCTCAAAAGCCTTAAAGAATCTACAAAGAAGTCTGGTGTAGCTTTGGTGGTGCACTTGGCCCTGCAGAGAGGTGAAGCAAAGCCACCTGCACAGGAGATTTACAAACTCTCCATGTATTTTGCAGATAGCTTCCATGCTTGCACTCAAGAAGCTTTGTTTGGTGGACTGGCCACATACCCTGACAAGCCTGCTGACATTGGAGAGCACTTTGTCAAGGCTATTTACCAGCCTGAAGATGGCCCTGCACAAGTAAATGATCAGGTAGCATGTGGAGTAACCAGTTTGATGAAAAGCATCAAAGTGAGGTCTAGCAGTGCCGAAATCAATGCACCTCAACCAAAAGCACCAAGACAAGAAGAGAAACCAAGCTGGAGCCCAGGAAAGATGATGGCCACCTGCATGGACATGATGCAAACTATGATGGTCAGAGCCAGACACCTGGATCATGTTGCTGAGCCTACAGTGCACTTGCTGAAAAAGGGTGTTGCCCAAACATCCACAAAGGCTTTGGAAGCTCCAGCTCCAGAGAATCCTTCCAGCAGCTGCACTACTCTAGCTTTGCCCTGCTTGCCTGCCCCTGTAGACTCTCAAGAGGAAAGAAAAGAAAATGAGACAGAAGCAGTGCTAGAGAAGAAGCCAGGCCAAAAGACTCTAGAACAGTTTGAAGCTGAAGCTTTTGAGCAATTGGAAGGAAGGGCTGCAGCTGCAAAGGATGCAAAGGATTCAAAGAAAAGGAAAGATTCCTTGAAAAGGCCTGCTGCAAGCAAAGTTCCTAAAAAGGAGCCTCTGCAGTCAAGAACAACAGGAATTCCCAGCAAGACAAAGGAGCAAAGCAAGAAAGCTGAAGTTAGCAAAGCAAAGAAAGGACCAGGAGAGTACAGACCATATAATCCAGATGGTTTGGATTGTTATGGCTGTAGCCGATGTCGAGGAGATCCATTTGGATGTTCAGCATGCGCCAAAAAGGATTTTGCTGGCAGAAGATTGAATGGCAGGACAGCGTGGCAGAAGTGGTGGGACAAGGAGAAAAAAAAGAAGAAAGGCTAAGCTCTATAAGGACCAAGGTGGATGCTTCCCTTGTTATATCCTAGCTGCGCAAAAGGTGACAGCAACAGAAAGTTGCAATGCTGGCAGTGGGAAAAAATGTTTGTGAATTGATGTGTCTCAAGCTTCCAATTTCAGCCCTATGAGGCTCACTGAGTTACCACCCTCTTTGTGTAGAACGATTTCAGTCTGCTTTTGACTCTTTTCCTTACACTTCAGCCTGTGAGGCTCATTGTTGCCATTCAATTGCATACAATTCAGCCTCTTGAGGCTCATGTATTCCAACTTCAGCCTTTCAGGCTCATGTTTTCATCCTTCAGCCTGTCAGGCTCATGTTCTCATCCTTCAGCCTGTCAGGCTCATGTTTACACCATTGGCCCTTTGAGTTAAGTTTTCATTTCACAAGCTCTTCCAGCTTTTGGAACTACTCCTCATAAACCTCAGCATTTCAAGCTCCTGTTTTTAGAATTCATCTAGTATGGCTCATTTTGGCATTGCACCCTTGATGTATTGGCATGCATGTGGCATGGTGGACATTGAAAAGCTGCTGCAACTTTCAAAAATCAAGGCAGGGACCAAAGAGAAAAAGAACTGGAAGAATGAAAGCAACTGGCAATGTAAATTCAGCTGTCTTAAAGCAAACAGGAAAAGTTCCATTTCAAAATTTTATAGCTTTCTTACTTCCACCTTTTCTGAAGACATGTATGGAGAGGTTTCAAAAATTGAGGAAAGTTGAAGACCTGAGAAGAAGTGTACCCTTCTGCAGCAGGGCATGTCTTGAAAAGATATTAGACTTTGCTGCAAGAGAAGGTATCCCAGAGCTACATTCCAGAAAGCACCAAAGAGAGGCTTGCAGACAAAAAATCAGTGCTTGGGACCAATATGGTCCCCTGATCATGTCTTCACCAGCAGTTTTGTCAAATGGTGCCAAAACCCACATTCTGCATACCAATGTTTTGAGCTACATTGCAGGAGCTTACAGTGAAAATGGTGGCTGGACCTCTTTGATGGACAGAGTCCACCAGGAAGTACCATCTTCATACCAGTGCCCCTGGGGGGCAATCATTTATGCTGACGAGGTCCATCCAGGAAACCAGCTGGCAAGCTCCAGCAGAAAAGTGTGGTGCATTTACCTGTCATTTCTTGAGTTCCAAAATGTCCTTTCAAGTGAATCAGCTTGGCTTGTTGTCATGTTGAAAAGGAGTTCAGAGGTAAGCTCCTTAGACTCTGGCATCAGCCAGTGTATCAGAATCATTTTGGAGCAAATTTTTTGTTCTGACAATGGATCACCTTTGGGTGGTTTGTATTTGAAAGCTGGCGACAAGGCAATGAGGTTGCACTTTACATTGAAAATGTTTTTGCAGGATGGCAGTGCACAGAAGATGACATTCTGCAACCGGCAGGATGGTGGCAGCAGGGTGTGCATGCTCTGCAAGAACATATTTTGTATAGGCAAGGATGAAGAGGAGCCACTGGTATCTAAAGCCATCAAGCACTCTCGATTGCAGCTCACCTCAGACATGGAAATCTTGCAATCCTGGGATCGAATGGCTGCTAGACAAGACAGTGTGACAAAAAAGGCTTGGGAAGATTGGCAACAGGCCTGTGGAATAAGTTTTTCACCCAATGCCCTTTTGATGTCTACAAAGTTAAGACACATGGGCCTTTTAAAACCTACCAGTTCTTATTGTCACGACTGGATGCATGCAATGTGTAGCAGTGGCATCATGGCCTCAGTGCTTTTTCTGACCATCACTGCCTTGAGCCAAGCTGGGTTTGCAAGGATTTGGGAAACTTTGCATGACTTTGTTCAATTGTGGAATATGCCAGCTTTCTTGAAGCCAGCCAATGCCAAGGGTGTGTTTACCCCCAAAAAAGTTGAAGCCCATAAAAAGGCTGCAAAAATCAAAAGCATTGCAAGTGAAATGTGCCTCTACAGAATTGTCGAATTTTATTGTTCAGGCATTCAGCTGCCTGCATGTGAAGCCTTCAGGAAATGGTGCCATGTGCTGGACATTTTGGTGTCCATCCCTGAATTGAAACCCTTGCCTGGGATGTTGCAAAATGCCTGTGAGGCAGCTTTGGACGCCACTATTAAAGCAGATTGGGGAAATCATTTCAAACCCAAGTATCATTGGGTTCTACATTTCAGCGATGCATACTACAGGTTTAAGCTTTTGCCTAGCTGTTGGGCCTTGGAAAGAAAACACAAGTACATTAGGCAGTCTGGAGCCAATGTTATGAACACTACTGTTTATGAAAGATCTGTTTTGGAAGAATGTTTGGCAGACCACATGGATACATTGCTGACACCAGGCACTTTCAGGAATGACATCCATTTGGCTTCCCCCCGCACACCTACCAAAAAGCTGAAGGAGCTTTTGGTCAGTGAAGGAATGATTTTGCCAGGCTCTATTTGCTACACCAGCAATGCTTGCAAATTAGTCAATGGCTCCATGTTCACAAAAGGTGACTATGTCTTGATCCAACAAGGACAAGGGCACAAGCTGTGTTGTGTGGTTACAGCTTTGATGCTCATTGACATTGTCTATGTGGTGGCGTCAACATGTCAGCTCCTGACACATTCTCCTGAGAAGAAAAGTTCCACATGGGAGGATAAGCCATTGACCCTTGAATTGGCTTTTGCTTCTCATGTATTGCGCCCTGTCATATGGCGCAAGTCAGCAACTAATGAGGTGACCATTCTACTACCAGCCCAACTGTGTTGTTGAAAAACAAGGAAAAAGAGTTGGCACTTGCTTGAGTTTTGCAACTGGGTTCAGCCTATATGAGGCTTCAGTCCAATTCAGCCTTGGAGGCTCCAATATATGCAATTCAGCCTGTGGAGGCTCCAATATATGCAATTCAGCCTGTGGAGGCTCCAATCTATGCACTTCAGCCTGTGCAGGCTCTCCTATGTCAACGTGCTTTTTTTGTTTTTTGTACATTTTCTAAAGGTCATAACTGTCTAGCTAACTAGTTACTAACTAGTTACTAACTTTTATTAACTAGTTAGTTAACTCCAGCAAAACTAGTTAATAACTGCTTATAACTATGCACCCTAACTATCTTAACTATGTTAACCACTTAGCAACACCCCAGCCCATCTAAGTCATCATCCTCCAAGCCACCAGCACGACGCAAATCAACCAGCATACCTCCATCCAAAATCAAGCCTTGCGCACTGTAAGCAGTGCGCAGCATGCCATGCAAAAGTGGAAACTGCCAGCGTCAATCTTCTCGTTCTCCTCGCCTATCTTCAAATCAATTTTGAAATCAGCATGCATCAGTTC
>Ga0126337_10002052_pt1 | contig 12612 bp, 10 predicted proteins | sample DipCmetagenome_FD_92527 | JGI IMG/M metagenome (GOLD analysis project Ga0126337, IMG submission 92527) | Coral microbial communities from La Bocana,Puerto Morelos, Mexico - Diploria C A metagenome | ecosystem: Host-associated > Invertebrates > Cnidaria > Coral | place: La Bocana,Puerto Morelos... | reverse complement strand
TAATAATAATAATAATAATAATAATAATAATAACTTTATTTAACCACGGTAAAAAGTTTAAAGCTAAAAGCTTGTGGGGCCGTTTAAAAATACATGTAAAAGATATCCTAAAAATATTTAAAAAGATGACAAAATTCACTACTACAACAAACTAAGGAAAGCCGTTCATTGACATTGGGGCCTTGCACGACTGTTGGTAGCTTAGGTGATTTTTCAGGTACTTTGACTGGATGAGTACATGAGACGGTCATTTGGAATTATATTCTTAAATATGTGTAGAACTGAACAGTTCAAAAATGATGGGTGCTGTGGCTCGTTCTATAATTTTTACAAACTGCTCCACAGTAAATAAATATTAAGAGAAGTACGCGAAGATTTTACTAGCAGGGGTCTTGGGAAAATAATTCGTTGTTAAATAACATTGGATACTGGCCAAGCATTAAAACAATGTTACCCACATCTATACACTTCATTAACTTCTCCATTCCGTCTGCCACATCCCTTATCTCCTTGCTTCGTCGGATCAGACATTTTAATGTCATGGCTTGGTAACTTCTCGGTAGTTAGGCTGTTGCTGATTCGCTTACTCTACGATGAAAAAGGTGAACATTTTAAAATCATGTGACACAAAAAGGTAGCTTGATCTAAATGCACTCACCTGGGTATGTTAAAGACAGTGCAAGATATCATTAAAAAAGCAGCATGGCTGATATTTTTATGTAATTTGTTTACACAGTTACATTGTCTATCCATTTCCAACTAATTGCACTGTTGACCGGCTGGGAAAGCTTCCGTTAAAGGAACAACAGCTTTCGAGAACACAACACTATATTCTTAGCTGACAAACACACATGTTCGTTTTACACCTGCAATACGGCCCATGTGGAATACCGCTGACCCCGATGATACGACGACAGAATTATCTCCTATCAACTTTCGCTTTCATTTTATATCCCAAAAAAAATTCTGACACGGGTAGCTGAAAGGTTTATGGATGCTTAAGATATCAGCATTAGTTTTCAATATAATACCTAGATTTCAAATATTAAAGATGGCTGTTCAAAACATTTTTCATGTCTCAATCAAGACAAGAAAAAAATGTAAGTTCTCTTCCTGGTGAATTATTAGGTTACCAGATCGTGCTGGTGCCGGTTTCTATCGAGCTTTCTTACTGGGTGTTTTCTAAAGTTGTGTCAACAGTTGTTGCCAATTGTTAAAAAAACTGAAGTCGAAACATGGGATATGCGAACTGATCCAGTGACTTGAAACTTTTTAATTAGATCGAATAATCTAATTTGCATTAGTATACTGATAGATACTCTTTTTCTTTGGCCATCATGGCTTGATAAGATAAAACTGCGGTGATAAACATGGCAATAAACACATGTTGGAAAACAAAGTTCATTTACTTGACGTTTCCTATGTTTCGACATATATCTTCAGAAGTGATTGTTAGGAATAGAACTAAAAACTAAATTTAAATTTAAAATCAGTACCTAATTATCAGAAGAGAACAGAAGCTTCTGTCATTGTTATTTTTAATTACTTACTTAAGTTTGCCTTTTATTTGTTATACTAGTAGTATTCTACTCAAGGCTGACAGTATACCAATAGCTCAGCCAATCATATTGCCGCATTTAAATTAGCATACTAGTAGAATTCTACTAATACTGGATAGCCTGGTAAAACATTGTCTAATGTGAATACCTTTTGTTGAGTTGTTTCCTTTCCTGATGCATAGCTTGTTCGTTGACGTTTTCTTTTCCACACAACAATCGCTGACCGAACCTTAAACACGTGAAGAGACTGAGTAAATATCCAAATGCACACATAAAATAAATAAATAAATAAATAAATAAATAAATAAAAAGGAAATTGCAGTGGCACATCCCTCAGAGAGACTCTTTGTTCACTCTTTCGAGATCGTGTCAACAACAAAATTATTAAAAACCCAGGTCACATTGGAGGTAAGCGAGCGTTCTAAGACGTCTTCCCTGTTTTCGAAGTGAGACACATGTACGAAATTAAAGCCTGAACAGAGCTCATCACCACCCAGGACAATCATGTGAAACTCATTACCACTGCTATGCCGGAGAGTTATAATGAGGATGGTTTTACACAAGTCTCTCACCTAATAACAAAATAGCTGTCTGATTATTTTTTATTCATCGTTCGAGGCTCCCATAATGATTTGTGCCAGTTTAGATGTTACGACCGAGAACAGAACGAAAACTAAATTGAAACAAAAGTGTGGCTTCCACCTTGACGAGAGAAAATGTTCTACTATGTAAACCCAAAAATAAAGTCACAAACCTGTTGATCAAATAAACAGTGGAAAACAAATATAAATAAGCCCTGCAAGGGAAGTAAAAAAGAGATATTTAAGGAAGTAAAAAAACAGTAAATTTTCTTAGTCAGCAAATTGAAATAAGCCAATAATCTGAATTAGTGGCCAATAGAACCGGCGCTTCATAGAAAATGCCTGGTGAAAGCGTGCTGTTGAAAGAGCAGTCTGTATCAAAATCTTTGGAATAAACAAACCTGAAGCGAGTTTAGGATTGCAAACAAATAAAGAAAGACCACTGTAGCTCGATCAAACGCCAGGACACCAAACACCCATGTGATTCCAAGCAGAGGAATGAGTACGATTGAACACTTTACACCAAGCCTAAGATGTCAAAACAGACAAAACAGGAATTGCATTGAATTATTGTTCGCTATATATTAGCGAAAATATCCTAAGATGCTTTCATGTTGGTAAGAATATCAAAATCAATGAAACTCTTTTATATAGTCCTTTTACTTATTTCGAATCATAGTGTCAGGTTATCCGAATTTATTCTGCTCAAAGATATATATTTCTGCGGATTATTTCTTACTTGATTTTTTCTTTTTCTGCCGCAGCCATCATTTTGTGACTTGTCATCATGGCTCGTAAAACCAATACAAATATAATGCCGTTTATCTATAAGAGAGAGAGTAACACCAATTAATCACTGGCAACATTAAACTGTATACCTTTAGAGCACCGAAGTAATGTGTCTCGCGTCAGAAGGATGTAGCACGTTCGGTTTAAACTGTAGACACCGAAACACCTATATCTAATTAAAGATTAAAGACCTGACTATTTAAGCCATAGACCACAGGTTTTTATGGTTTCTTAGCTAATAAACCACGTGGGATGTTGTAAGAACACTAGACTAGAATTCGTAAATCACGAGCCGCAGGCAGAATGATTCTTCGAGTGTTCTTCCAACATCCCAAGTGGTTTATCATGCCTCTAAACCATAAAAACGTGTGGTCTATTGCTTTTATATAATAATTCAGAAGAAACGCGAAATATCCATGAGTAAACCATAGCTGATTGACCAATCAGAGCGCGCGGATTCAATTGATTATTATATAAAATACTATACCAAGAGGATGAGGCAGGAGGGTGAGGAGGAAGTTATTAAACTCCATAAAATCATCTCTGGCTTAGTCTATACTCTGCACAATGTTGAAAGACAGAGGTTTTGCATTCTTTAATGTTAGTCTTGCAATATTTTAATGACGTATAAAACACAGACATAGAAAAACCTACCAACACAACAGTAAGTGCGGGACCAATAAATGTCCAAATAAGGCCAGAGGATATAGATAACCAGCATCTACAAAAAGTAAAGGAATGAATATAACAGATGGAACCATCTTAGCAGACCACCTATGAACCTAAAAGCTCAAGATGCTTCGTGGGGGGGGACTTCCTCGCTAGGGTACCCTCAGGAGTTCAAATCCAAAATGGAGACCACTCTTGCATCAAAGCTACCTCCACCTTGGATCTGAACGCTCGAGAAGACTATTCACAGCGCATCTAGTATATACGTTGTAGTTCAATTATTTTACCATTGGTACAATCTATATTTTCCTTTGTTACATATTTATTATCATATATTGCCATACACAAGAACAAAGAAAAAAATCTAATAGCATAACGGGCAAAATTGAACCACAACATATGTAATGCAAAATTAAAATTTGTAAATGAAGGAACGGCTTACGGTGAATACATAGTTTCATTTATCGGTTATCATCAGCAGTACGTGATAACATGCTACTTACGTTTTATCCCCTCCATATCCATCGGTTCTTGTGATTGCTAAACATATACTTACAAATATGAGTGGAACACCTGCGAGAAAAACGACGAGATAATTATATTTAGAAAATTGCCAAGAGAAAATACGCGCACTGATTGGTTTAAAATCGTGTTTCTATTAATCAATTAGATTAAAGCTCGTGATTTCTATAGTGTGATAGTGTCACTATCACGCATACAAATCAAGAGAGAAAAATCTAATTGTTTTAGTACAAATCTACTAGTCGTTTAAAATTTTATCTAAATCCTCTTCATTGACACTTCGAAAACGCCAATTTGTTAACAAGGCTACACTGCTTGGCTACTCACTATCTACTACTGTGCATGTAGCATAGCCAATCAGAGATGGCAGTCGTAATAGAAAGCTTGTAGTTTATACTATAACTCGATTGAGACATGGAACTAGCATGAGCTGATGACGTAATGATGGCGCGAACAAAGAGAATCTACATTTTATGATCAAAGTAAAGAAGTTATTTTCCTTTTTTTATTAGCGAAATTTTCTAAAAGAAATATCAAATATGTTCTCCGTGTTTCTATCGAGTTATAGAATTACTAGTGAAACGGTTTGGGAGAACTCGAAAAACCTTTCGAAACAAGGCACATGTTTTAGATTTCTTAAATATCGAAAATCCTTAAAATTCATGAAAATACACGTTATTCCAAAATGGCAGCCATTATAGTGTTCTTTTGTCTTCCTTTAAATTATCCCTTGTTACCTCGTTCTTAAACTTGAAATTCAAAAGAATATTTTCCCTTGAACGAGGTAACAAGGGCTAATTTGCAAGCATACAAAAGGATACTAAAATGGCGGCCATTTTGGAATAAGATGTATCCACTCAGCCACGCCACGGCCTCCCCACTAACGTACATAACTTATTAAACGTAGTAGAAACCTTACCCCAGCCAAGAAAGTAGAAAAACTTTCGTTTCCTTTCACCACCGAACACTTTTACAATAGACGAATAAATCTGTACCCCTTCAGCCAACATCCAAAATATTGCGCTCAGAAAGAAATAGTGCAGCAAACAAGAGACAACTTTACAAAGGACCTACATAATCAAAAGTTTAAAAACAAACATGAAGCAAAGCAAAGTAAGGCCATAACAGAAGCTCATAAGAGTTTCTAGCCATTTTGTAAATCATTATCGACGACAGGAATGCTTATTCGTTGATTCTACATGGTCTGCATGGTGTTTCAGGGTTACTCTATTTCTAGCCATCGAATTTGCGTTGTGTACATTTATTACCTTTTTATCTACAACCTTCACTCGGAAATTTTATATGAAGTTCTTTTGAGAAAAATTATCTTACAGAAACTAGCGGTCCATTGTTACTTGATAAGAGTTCACAGTGTTTCACTAATCGTAATTTCATATATATTGCTTTCATCGCAAATCTTCATTCTAATGTTCGAAGCATCGTGCATCCGGACTTTTAATAACAGTCATTGATCATATCCAGCTTTATACAAATAAGTCTAACTGTTGATGATAATTCAGCGAGTGGAAACTTACCTTATATTTTACGACGAATGAGCCAATCAGAAGAAGAGCATTAGCAGTAAGAAGCGCGAGACACAGATTGACGTGTATCACCGTCTTAAGAGACTTCAAGATTCTACGTACAGGACACAAGCACACGACAGGTACATTAGCTACTTTGTATTGAAAGGTTACAGGATGCCGTTTACTAAATTGACTGTTTATACATAAACAGACTAAATCAGTGGAAGGAAGAAGATGTAGGTCATAATGATGTAGGTGTGTTCAAGAAAAATTTTAACAATTGTTTTTCATGATATTTCTTCGTGGGTTTTTAAGACCTCAACGTTGAAGAGCAAAGTGCGTCTCTTAGAATTAGGGATGACCCACTCTCTTGAGTTATTTGTTATACTTCGCAAACAAAATTATAGATACAGACCAGCTAACAATTTGTCATCTTGACAACCAAATACTGCACGTCACGCAACGTCGAACTGAGAAAAAAGAAAATTACTATGACGAACCTCCATAAAACCAAGTGAAGAAAAAGTGTAATAACAATTCCGAGCAGCGAAAGAGAACAACCGATCAGTGTGATATATTCCAATGCTTGCCTGTGTTCTTCGTGTTCCTGCAAAGAATTTATATATGTTTCATTTGATCACCAATGGCAACGAAATAGTGTTCCGACTACAAAAGCTTATGCTTCTTTTCGAGTTATTCTTATGAACGTTCTTTCCAGGTACCTTAAGAGTTGAGGTTGAATTCTGGCTGAATTAGATAATGGTGGTTTTCAAAGGCACGGGATTGAGTCCGGGGTTTAAGTCCGGTCAGTGTCTGTATCTGTCTGCATCTTGTGTGCCACAGTAAATCATAGTATCAAGATATCTTTTCAATCTCAAAATCATTCATTCCCCACACTTAATTCTTATCACTCTGTTTGGTAAAAGAGGTGTCACTAAATAGCTCTAAAACGTTAAACAAGTCCACAGCGTCTTCAGTGCTTCATGGTACGAAAACTATTGTTACGTTCTGACTTGTTGAGCTGGAAGGATAAAACAAAAACTGCTATTTTGAGTAATTCAGACTACTGGCTATGAAGGTGCTATATGCTTCCACTCACAGTGGATATCCCAGATGTGTCCATCAAAATCGCAAAGTTTGTCAAGTGATCACATTCACAGGTTATATTTCCGTTTTCAGTCGATGCAAGCCAACACCCTTCTTTGGACCATCCCCCGCCTCGAGTGTTTCTGAAAAATAAAAAGTTAAGATGATGTTCCTTAGCAAGTCATCCGACCGCCTACGACAAACACTGGATACGCTTTATTTTGGCAGCGATCAAAGTGTTGGATGCAAAGGGCGACTGCACAGTTCAGGATATTATATTGCCGTGAGTGTTTACACTTTGTTGGGAGGAAGAAGGGCTTACTGCGCCGCAGATTTGGCAGCCACAAGTCAAGTTTATGTTTTCTTTATCAACGTTTTAACTGTTATTACTTACAGATTATAATCCCAGTAAACGCAAATAACAGGTCCGTTGTTCGTCTGTGAAGAAAAGATCAACATTTTCTGATAGCTCTTTTGACTTATATGTACTTGACGATATTACAAATCATGTTTCAGCAAAGCTGTATTGGTCTAACAACGAATGAGGTTAGTTTCTAGGATGTTCTTCAAGGATGTTCCTTTAATAATGTATAGGAAAGAATTCCTTAATTCCGTAATTTTTATAGTCCTAATTTACATGGCTAAATAGACTTATTTCTCTCTTTTTAAAAAAAAGTTTGGAATATATCGACATTAACAATACATTCTGGGCCATTGTATCACTTAGTGATAGATTTCACGACCTCGACTTAAGCCAGTGGGGGCAATTACCTTAACACCACCAAAAACAATAATCACAGGTTTAACCAGTGCGCCGGGAGGCGGCTCTACTGAGCTTGAAATGATGCGTGACACGATTTGAAACTGCCTACCAACTTGCTCGTACGCACTAGAATAAAGGAAGAGAAAAAATGATTTATTTACAAATAGCATAAAATAATTCTTCCATAAATATGATTTGTTAATTTAACAAGACATTGATCATTGAGGTACCTCTCTTGCGTCAAAAATGATGCTAATGTTCTGAATAGAATGCTGGTCACTTTTGTTCCTGGATATTTGAAGAAATAACAAAATTGCTGAAATAACAAAATTGCTGAAAGTAGCATAGGTCAGCGTATGAATGCGAATGCAATTTAAATTGTTAATGTCTAAATTCTTAAAAGAATTCGTAAAAGTATTTACACTACGAGTGATGTTTGAAATTTTGTCAAAATTGAACGAGACTTAAACCCAGTGCCTTAATTGCTCGAGTATTGGTCCGTAACTTACAGTACAGACCAAGAAAACTATGTTAGTAAGATATTTATTATATCTCTGGGTTCAAAGAGATGGCTAAAATTAGCGAGCCGTACAGTAGAGTACAGCCCGCCAAATTGACCAATCACAGCACGCGTACTAATCGAGAGACTTACTATTACTTATTTTTCGTATGACTGACAAAATTACGCTTGCCTGTATAAATCTGCACCGCAGTGCAAATTAAGAATTAACGATGAATATTGATCTCCTCTCAACCTATCCCAATCAAGTCCTTTTTTCTCAGTCATATAAGAAATAAAGAAAAAATTGGAACTGTAACGACTGGAGATCGAAAGTTCGAAATCTTACCATTGCTCGATGGACTGCTCTCTCGATTGAACAATTCCTTAGGCAATGTGATGTACTGTTCTCTACTCTTTATCCAAATTGATGACGTTAAAGTGCTATCTTGATAGCTGGGGAACACCAGAGGATCTTGGACATTGTTAGAGACGAGTTTTGTTTCCATTGCTGAGGGAAAAGAATTACAAAAAACCTTAAAATTATTTTCTGAGCATTTTACGTGCTACGATATTGTACACGGAAAATACTCGGAAAATTCAAATGTGCTTAAGCGATCTTTCTGTGTTTCCTTGTAGAAGAATATATACCTATGTTCTCCTTCAGCCAGATCTGTTTATCATTTTCCTTCGTAAGTCCACCAGCTGCTTGAAGTCCATAGTCTTCTGTTATCATGGTTAAATCGGTTGCAGTGTTATCAGTCTGGGAACAAGAGGTAACAATCAGTATTTAAGAAGGCATTCGTTCGTTACGACTTGTGTTGCGTAGATGTTTCCCGAAAGACTGCAAAAGCGGGCGAAAGTGTTTGGTTTGAACACGTAAGTGAAATTCGCTTAGACGATAATGACCTTTTATATTTCCTTGGCCTTCTGTTAGGTCAAGAACAAGTCACTCCTACCCCGATCTTTGCGGTTTTTTTATGCCAACCTCAGTCAGTAAACGTGAGGCAATGTCTGTCCAATTAAGGCAGTTCAATTCCCAATGAACTCCAAGTAATCAACTGAGAATACCAAACTTGAAGAGATAAAAATACCTTTTGAAGCTGAGTAAAGTCTCTCAGGTTGTTCACATCAAAAAGATTGCTAACAGTCTGAAGAAATACCTGATAAAAGAAATGAAAAGTTTTAAAATACGCCTGGCAAGATTAGTTACGTGAATGAGACTCATATGGCCAAAGGTTATGGTGCTGTGCATACCATAAAGTGCAAACGTACAATCACGAGGTTGCATATGAATTTAATTCGAAAAAGAACTGATACCACGTACTCTTTTCACTTTTATTATGCGCTTTGCTTAACGATGAAACCACATCCATTTTTTAAAAGCGCTCGGCCACCTCTAGTGTTAGAATCTTATTATCTTGAAGGCTAAACGGAAGTTTTCCGCGCCAACCGTGTTTCTTCCATATACTTGCCTCTACGTTCGATGGTACAACTTCACTGCTATTGGAGAACTTTTTATTGAAATTGACAACATCTTGTAATATTTGAGTTGCTATTTTGATATTTCCAGCCATCACAGCATCATATTTCTTTGGCTTTGTTAGAGAGGCGAGGTCAGTAATAATCATGGAGATTTCTTCGTTCGAGGGACGGGATGAGTTGAACAGGCCATTCATCTAGCAAAAGGATAAGCGCTCATTAATACAGCCACTTTCCTCAAAGTCCAAGCTTCTAACCGTCTTACCTAAAACTATCTCCACTATCTTATACTTATTGTCACAAAATCTTAATGAGCAATCTCGATCTTTTAGGCAGGGATGAAAAATGATTTTAATAATATAAACACATACTAGTTTGTGAACAAAAAGCTCGATGGATTTATTTACAAGATAAATAATACCTAAAAATAATGAAGGGTAAAAGAGTAAATTCTCCATATAGCACTGATACCTCAGCTTACCCCTGGCGGATAATGATACCACTCTAGGTGCGTGGATGTTTTCGTGGAAGACGAAAAAGCGGGAAAGCGACAATAATCTAAAAAACAACTTGAGGCATTTCCTCTGGAATTAGGCCTCTTTAGGTAATCACCTCGCTTACTCTTCATACTCTCTTAAAAATACAGAGTATCTTTAGGAATAAAAAATACAAAGAAACCTATGCTTTTTTAGGGTGTAATTCGTAAGCCCAGAACCAAACCAACAACAACAGGCAAGAACAGCTTACGTAAGCAACAAAATGAACCAATATGGAAGCAAATACACGTGGCCTGACTAGAGAAAAAAAACCGATGGCCAAGTCGCAATTGGTTTTCCATATCACGGGTTGGGTAGGTGACACGATGATTTATAGCATGGCAAAGAACGTCTCAAAGCTAAACCGAAAGAGCTCCGGTTTACTCAATTTCGACTCTCAACAGAAGGCCACTCTATAAAGAACAAATACACTAAGATAGTAATGTAGCCAAACCTTTTCTTGCAGTTGATTGAATTCTTTGTTAGTGCATCCTCCGTAGTCGGGATATCCCCATGCACCGTTCTCTAAACACTTCCGCTTAGCAACGCCTACAAAAATACAAAAAAAAAAAACAAGTATCAGTTATCATAATAGGTCATGGTTTGGGCTTCTATCTATTTTCTATGGCAAAGTGATACACGCTACTGGAATTTTTTTTGCTTTCTCCGGTGTGAAGAGTAAAAAATACGAGGCGAAAAATCCCACATGTTTTGCTTTCTTTGTTTTTAACGTCCTCCGTTGTTGCCTAATGGATAGCCCGATGGACAGTCGGGTTGCGCTGTGTTCTTGGGCAAGTCATTTTACTTTCACAGCACCCTCCCCCTCCCCCCCCCAACTCTCCACCCAGGTGTATCATGAGAGTACAGGCGAATTTAATGTTGGGGTTGAACCCTGCGATAAACTGGCTACCCATTTAGAGGGGAGAAGAAATCCAGTCCCCTCGTCCTACGTAAACGAGAGATGTCCTCAGGCCGTATGAGACCCCTTTCCCCAATGGAATCTTTACCATATCGTGGCTCTGTTGGCTTACCTGCCGCTCCTCTGGGACAATCCTGTGTGGCGAATTCTCCTTCAAAGGTACCAACCCAAGACACGTTGAAAAATTCCTTTGGACAGGCTATTAAAAGAAAAGAAACTATAACAAATAATCTGTTACAACTATTGTGCACAATTACAGCACAACCAACTCCCTCTTAGGAAAAAGTCCCGATCGAGAGTCACCTGTATCAGGGTTTGAATGGCTTTTACTCTTCAAAGTGCTGCCGTTTATAACTTCTTTCACTGCTATTACTGCTCCTCGCAATTCTTAGCACTGATAATACTAATTTGTAAAGTTTAAACTTTACGAAACGTTGCATTTTATTTTGCTCATCACAATTCGATAATAAAAAATAATGGTCATCGAGATCGTTTTTGAGTCATAAGCACTTAAATCTAATATAATGAGTGCTTAAGTAAGTCAGATTGTTGCTATGGTAACCTATTATGCCCTAAAATTGTCAGCAACATGTTCACCAATGATTAGGCAGTATTTTGTTACCATGATTGTTATAACGACGTTTTAAGATGTGTGGAAAATGTGGAAACTCTTTCGAGCCTCTTTAATACCTAAATTGACATTTTTTGTTCCTTAGAGTAAAAAGAAAAGTGGGAAGGCCCGTTAAACCCCGGAGAAGGTCAACATTCTTTCTTGTTGAACACTAACAGTCTGCTTTATGAGCCTGATCTTAAGATGAGGCACCCATCAATATTCTAAGAGAGTTCACTGAGCTTCCCACAAACAATGTAATGAGGTACCGATATAGGAAAAATATAAATGTAATTTCTATGCACTTAAGAAACGGTAGAGCTATCGCCTTGTACTCGCCTTTTATATCCCCAAATGAGTCAAGTGCGACATTGTTTATGAACCGTTTTGATTTCACAGCTTCTGCGAGGACGTCTTCAACAGCAGAGGAACTTGCTTGAACAGTATGGATGAGAATATCTGCTACAACACTTCCTTCCCTTCAGTAAATGATGAAAAAAAATTCTACAACAAGATGTCCTAAAAAGATGTTGCAATGCTATTGAAAATAGTTTGTAGGTACCACACATTAGTAAATTTCTACAACAACAACACCCTCTTTATTTCCCTTATCATAATTACAGATATATATATCTCTATATATTGCTAAAGATTAGGGGTTCTAGTAACCCGAAATAACCACTAGGTTAAAAATGCCTGGTTATCAGTTTACAGATTGATTAGTCAAATTTTGACCGGACACACACACGTACACACAGGCACACACACAAATATAATATAAAATATAATATATACCAGAAAGTAGAAAAGAAAAGAAGCTGTATTTACACGCGTAATCTATTACCTTAAATAAGAAAATATAATTGAACTGAATAATGAAGAATATCAGAAAAAATAATGGTAAGGCGTTCCAAAAATAGTGAAGTAGCTAGTAGCTTTGGAGAAAGCTCTGTTTCAGTTTAATTTTGAATGATGAAATTGGCAAGTGCTTTATATCATAATCAATAGCATTCCATATCTTAGGGCCTTGAAATCGAATATTAAATTTTCCATAATTTGTTCTTGCTTTGG
>Ga0126337_10002051_pt1 | contig 12613 bp, 4 predicted proteins | sample DipCmetagenome_FD_92527 | JGI IMG/M metagenome (GOLD analysis project Ga0126337, IMG submission 92527) | Coral microbial communities from La Bocana,Puerto Morelos, Mexico - Diploria C A metagenome | ecosystem: Host-associated > Invertebrates > Cnidaria > Coral | place: La Bocana,Puerto Morelos... | reverse complement strand
CCGGGTTCGAGCCCTGGCCGGAGACATTGTGTTGTGTTCTTGGGCAAGACACTCAACTCTCACAGTGCCTCTCTCCACCCAGGTGTATAAATGGGTATCGGCAAATTTAATGCTGGGGGTAACCCTGCGATGGACTAGCATCCCATCCAGGGGGGAGTAGCAATATTCCTAGTCGCTACAGAAACCGGCCTGATGAGCCAGTTAGGCTCGTATGCAGACTTTACCTTTACCTTTACCTTTGTCATAAATGAGTCGTTGAAAACTTTATCTAACCTGCTCCGATTTCACAGACACTTCCGAAACGCAAACATCTGGCCATTTTGTTAAGAATCCCACACAGATAGCTTAAGAGGCTCTCATACAACTATCGCGAGGGAAAGTAAACGAAACGAGGGAAAGTAGCAAAAGTTGTAAAACAAGGCTGTCAAACGGGTTAACCAAACCAAGGTCATCAGTGTGGTCGGTCACACAGGAAACAGACTATCCTTTCAACCACTCATAACTCAAACCAAAGACATGTAGCGGACACGGCGCGAGAAAATTGATTGGATAAGAAAGTGGCGCTACAAATTCAACCAATAGCAAAGCGTCATATTGGAAAAGCAAGGCAAAAGCAAGTTATTTTCGACAATAAAGTAAAAAGGCTTACTTTTTCCAGCAAAAAGGTGTAAATTTTCCCTCCGTCTGGTTGGCTGTTTTGGCTAAACTGAATCTCAAGGAATTTGCACTTAAAGGCAAGGAAATATGACGTGAGTAGCCCTCTAGGGTTATCATTACTAAGTTTCACAAATTTAAGTAATACACTACTGTGATATAACACTCACATCTGCCTATCAGCTTAAGTTTATGTTCGAAGAATGTGAATACCATTTTAAGTAAACTTACAAATTGGCATGTACGACTGGTCTGCCTCCTGTCAGTTGGGATTTTTAACTATGTTATGTTCATTTGAAATGTTTGTTTCCTTTGTTTCAGTGGCATGCCTGTGAACTAGCTAAGCTTAGTGCTTGTATAGCTAAGTGCATGACCACTACAAATGAGATATATTGTTCTTATTTAAGACTCGTTTGTTTTTCCACAATAGTTATTGTCACTATAGTATACTTACAAATCGGTTTGAGTTATTGTTCCTCAATGTCTTGGCGTTACCAAAAGCTTCTAATAGAGAACTGGACTGAGTGATGATGTCCATGACGCGCTAAACAGAAAAGAATTCAGTCTGGATTTAAGCCTGGTGTGGCTGCCTTGCAGCCCAGTGACCTAGTGGCTCGTTACACCGTCATAACTAACAGCGAAAACCTGATAAGCGCGTTTGGCGCCGCATAACACTTACAGCACAGTCCTGAATCTCACCTCTACTCCATTTGATTCCTTTACAGACACTTTGGTCAAGAAGTTTGTTATGTGTCCCGCTGTGACACTTTTACCTGCCCCGCTTTCTCCACTACAAATTTAAAAAAAAAAGCATTAGAAGAGTTGCAATAAACGCTGCTACTGTTATACAAGCATTAACCCTATTAAAACAGGGAGAGGGGAGGATTGGAAATCTGTCTGCACGATCTTGAATCGTTTTCAACTTCACATTTTTCTAGTGCCAAATTTTTAAATTGTATTTGAAACAATTCGACAGCTTTGTCTTATAAAATTTGGAATTTTCCAGTTTTGATTAATAGAATTAAATTTTTTACTTTAAGCATAATTTTGTTAATTTTTAATACTATGATGGTTTTATGACGTTTTGGAAAAATGGAAAATCCAATATGGCGAATCTAAGATGACATCTAGTAAGGATTCCATGAAGTGATATCTTGGCGAACTAACATTTTCTATTGGTCAAGAACAGCGTATTCATCTCCCTTTGGAATGCTATGGTGTCCCGTAAAAATACATATCATATTTTCGGTGACTTTCTCATCCGGGTCTTACCTTAAGATGACGCACTGGTTTTCCTTCTCTATCATCATGTTGTGATACATATCACTAGCTAATTCATAAATGTGAGGAGGCTTTGACTTCTGGAAACAATTATAATTATGTTAAAGAAGTAATAACCAAAAATAGTTTCTAGCTCAGCAAATCGTGAACTTTATTTTTTAGTAACCTATGGTAACGGACATCGAAAGATTTATCTCTTAGAAATCTATTTCTTTGCGTTACTTGAGCTAGCTACAGGACTACACGAATTCTTCAATAAGTCGAGCACCAATGTTTCTTGCTTCGAATTTGTCACATTGTAGATTTGTGACAATCCGTCCACCGCGTTAGTTTCCAAGTGAATATATTTCAGTATACAGACACAGAAAAAAAAATATTTTAAATAAAGCCAATATTAAACAATAAAGCATTACGTTTTTCTGTGTTTGCATAGTCTCACCTAAACACTCGGGAGGCTACGAGAACTCTCGGAAGTTATGCAAACCCTCGACTGCCTCTCAGGTTTGTATAAATGTATGAAATTCTCCCAACCCTCGTCGTGTTTAGATGAGGCTATGTGGAAAAAGGAAAAAGTGCCCTATTGCTTTTATTAAAAAAATTCTCAAAAATATGCGGTAATCTAAAACGTCAAACTCTTGTTTACATGTACTACACACCTATCGACCAATCAGAGCGCGCCTAGTAGCTCAGTTGTTTTATGAATTGAAAAAAAAAGGTATTGGAAAAGCAAGGAAGCATTCTTATTGCCAAGTTTTAATTATGAACTCGTCATACCACAATTACTTCTATTTTAAATCTTATATCTACTTTGTACCTTCTCTTTGTTACGATTTTCCGCGTATTTGCTGTGAGGTTCAATTAATGCTGGAAGCTTGGCTGTTGAACAACGAGAAACACGATCTCTATGAAGAGGAACAGTTATGCCTCTCATATTACTCTCCAGCACGTCAATTTTGCCATCTTCGCAGTACATTTCCAGAACATCAGAACCGTAAATGTCCAGGGCCTTGAAAGGATTTACAGCAATCAACACACGGCCGATGTAAGTCTGCAAGGTGCATTGGAAGGGAATTTTGAATGTATTACAAGTTCTATTTCAAAAAAACAAATACTCTTCGAAAGGGTTTTTAAGATACGGAATGAAGTTATAATTCAAAGACGAAAGAACGTCCTATATCATATTTTCAAACAATGAGAAAACAGACGGAGAAATCACACGCAGCGAAGTGTTTCTGGCGATGTTTAAAAACGTGCTAGATCACTGCTTCGAGTGTTAAAAATTCCTCCTCAATCGAAACTAAACTAAAGAAAAACGGAGAGATAAAATCACAAAAATCTCTGCTAATCTATATATGTAAGATATTAATATACAATTACGATTATAATTTCCTTTCCTAAACTTGATGAATTTTCTTAAAAGAGTTCGTGAATTTCTTTTGGCAACATTTAGAGGTCTTCACAGTTCTTAATTCATGTGATGAGGGCTTTACAAGGATGGTTACCTTGCAACAACATATTCGCTTTGCGACAGATCGCAGTTTGATAAAGGTATAATAATTCCAAGTCAAAACCACTTACGTAAATGATACCAGCTTTTAAACGCTCTTTGAGATTTTCAGCTATCGCAACTTCAGAGATATCTCGTAGTGCGGTCATATCGTTTTCGCCGACGGTTTTTGTCGACATTTTGACACTGGGTACTAGCCTGAGACGAGAGACAATAAAGGGCGAGAGAGTAATCAAGAGTGTCGTAAACCCAGGCAAATTATGGTACCCAGTTATCCCGCGGTTAATGTTAGGTAAAAACGCCTGGGGTGTCCACGTGGGAAAACTCCTTGCCCCAGAATTGGCCATTGCTACAATTTTCTGGGAGTTCTGAAACCAGAACTTATGTATCTTCATAAAAATATTTCAGAACTCGAATTTCCCTGTATTGGTAGACATGAGATTCTTTACTGTCGCCTTGCATTTGCTGTTGATCCAAGACTTCTATTGAAATGTCCTTTTTTCCAGGCCGTTGCACAAACCATTAGTTTCATTCACGGGTTTAGATACAAGTTGGAGAGAAGAGTTCGAACGATGCCAATTCAGCGCATAGACAATATTACACCAAATTTCCTTCGAACTCGATACTTCTGAGAAATGTGCAACGGCTGTGCGGCAAACTGAAGCCAAGAGATGTTTGGCATCATTTGATCAGTTAAGTAAATAACGGTGCGTGCAACGTTCTGAAAAAATGCCAGCTCAAAAGACATATTGGATCAATTGTACCGCAATTTTTGCTGTATTGTTCCCCAAGACAAGAGAGCATCAGAAACGAGTAAAGGTCTATTATAAGACCTAATGAAGCAGTAGCCCGAGGTTATGATCGAATTAAGGTGGCTCATAACAGTAATATTTTCGCACTTCAGCGCAAAGCATCACGCGATCACCCGAAAAGTCGCGAGATCTTGCGCGAGATTTAAAGTTTGCAAACAGAAATGGTGGCGCGAGTGGAATTGCAGGCTTTAGGGCTGGTTCACACTAGCGACGGAAGCGACGGAAGCGGAGTCGTAAGCGGAGTCGGAATCGGAAGAAGTTCTGATCTAGTGTGAATCGGAAGCGACGTAAGCGGAAGCGGAATCGGAAGAAAAAGAAACTCTTCTGATCCTTCTGACTCCGATTCCGTCGAGCTTCCGACTCCACTTACAATTCCGCTTTTTGATTTACACTGGATCGTAACGCTCCTTGCCCTTCCGATTCCGACTCCGCTTCCGATTCCGTCGATAGTGTGAACCAGCCCTTACTGATCAGCGAACGCCTTCAGGCATGCGCAAGGGGCGATCTTGCATAGGAAAGATTTTTATTTGCGCGTAGCAGGCGGGAGAAAAACTCCTCATTCTCGAGATTAAAAAAACTGATCCGGTGACCCGCTATTTTAATGCAAAATTATTTATTTAGCACCAAAAGCGGAATGCTTGTGCAAAATTAAAAGAAAAATTGTGGAATAGAATTCCATCATTCTTCGATCCATTTTTAAGAAAAGTCTACTCAACGTCATTTTTAACATTTTTCCTGTTTCTTCTTCTATGGGTAATAATTTTTTTTTTTTTTTTTTTTAAATTTAGGGTCACGGTGTAGTTCTTAGGATAGATGCAGGATGGTAAAAGTGGGTCACACAATAAAACATACAGCGGAGAGTTACCTTAAAAAAAATTGCACAGCGTTTAAAATAGTAAAAAAAAATCGCACCTAGTTCTATAAGTCTTAAAAAAAACTGAAAACTGTTATGAGCCACTTTAAAATTAATCTTCGTGTAATCTGATGTAACCACCTCAAACTCTTTTCAACGGTTCTAACTATTTGACATTTCGATGGAAACTGCCGACTTCCTTGGATCAAACCCAGCTTAAATGACACGACGTCTGGTTGTTCAAAAAACAACTACTATCTCACGTAGAAAGTCATGGAAGGTTGCTTTTTCGTCAAATTTAAATTAGTCATTTTGTTCAGTGCAAAAATTAAGTTTGAGTTTGATGTTGTTGAGTAAGTACCCGTAAGTAAACAAAGACAAACTTATCGAGTAAATAAATAGAGCAAAAGCAAACAGCTACAGTAAAGGAACCACATGGAGAGGAATACTTACATGATACGTGCAACTCAATCAACTTTGAACTTTCAAAATGCGCTATTTGTTTTGTCACTGACGCAATAACGGGCGAGCGCGCGCTCTTATTTCTCTCCCGCGGCTCGAAGGGCTGCTGGGACGGGGCCTCATACTTATATAGGAAGGAAAAGGAAGCCCATGGATTGATTTTCTCATGGTTATCATATATATAGCTAGCGGTATTGCTCGTTGGCGCGTACGCACGACGACGGCGACGGAGTCGCACAAGATGGCGGCCACACTCCAGCTAATAGGTTGAACTCGTCCTTTGGTTTTAGAAGGAATCTTAGTCATTTTCCTGGCTGTGTGTCACTAAAATAGTGCCATCTTAGCTAGGCGGGATTTAAGGAAACCAAAACTGAACGTGAAAGTGAAAAGTCGATAGCACGAGTTAGGCGGCACAGAGTTAGCCTGAGTCAGTCATGAAGATCGCAAAATACCGTGAAGCAGAACAATTATCGAGACTTGAGAAAGGAGGCGAAGTACTTGAGACTTGAAATATTGGCAGAAGACTACAGAACAGCCTTGCAAAACACTGACATGACTGATCAAGTGATCAACAAATTACAAAACAGTAAACACAGCGGAAAAAAGTGGTTGATTCGTTGATCCATCGAAAACTTCACAACTTTTCCTAGCTTTTTCATCGAGTTTGTGCCTGGAAGATAATTACTCTCGCCGAAGTGCATTGCCAACTTGCGGTAAGTGACTTTCCTTGTTTCGTTTGCTTATCAACTTGCCTTGACGAGATAAGCTGCTTATTTTCCATAGGAATCCTTTTTTAAACTCTTGCTATGAGTTGCAAAAGTAAACAAATAGTTTTCTGTCGATTTTGGTCGCCATCTTGTAACCTCACGCCTAAAAAAAGGCTGAACAAAACTGTATTTGTAAACACTGCTAGGCTAGTTTTGAAGTTAGGCACAGCTGCTTCGTTGCATGAAAGGTCAATGAACGACTTTAAGCCGGAAGCGAACAGGATTTGCTAAAATTTACGTTCACGTTCCTATGTGGATATTTGCATGTTGTGATTATTATTTTGGGTATTTCTTGGTTTTGTTAGTTCAATTTAATCGGTTTGGCGGAATGCTTAAGTGAATTTCCAGGTTCATTTGATTGAAAAATGATAAAGCTACCTTGGATAAAATGACTGCAAAGCTAAATTAAGCCGTCGGCAAAAATACACACTGTAATATTCAAATCTGATATACTAAGTCTTCAGCTTTTGGACGTTTTCATGCGTGTACATACATTTCTTGGCTTTACGTTGAATAATAAGCAAGCGAAACGATTTTTTTATCCTTTCTTTCATTCGGTAATCCTTCATTGAGAAGGGATTTTTTTGTAATATGAATATTTTGTTTCTAATGTTGATTTTATCGTTTTTGTGGGGGCTTGAGCCTCCACATTGCTACCGTCGCCGAAATTTATTTGTCTTCGTGTCGCGATCGTAAGTCCATCTGGGAGTAATTGCGCGTTGGCCACACCCGGTGGTAGTAGGAATCAGTATGAATTTATTTACAGGGAGTGGAGTCTTCTGGTATGCACGAGTAAATCGTCCATTTTGGTCTCATCCGTACCCTGTTATGTTTTGCGTTTTCTTCTGGTAGACATTGTCTGTGTTTCGAAGGTTATTTTTTGCTGTTAGTATCAATTAATTATCAACCATCGTAGATAAGCTTAAACTTAAATTTGTACGTAAAAGAATAGGCTTTGTCAATAATTTAACTATATAACATTGCGATAAGGCAAAAGTTAAAACCATCACGGTTAAAAATTCTAAAAACTGTAAAAACTTTAAAAAGCGACGACGTTTCGACGTTTACTCAACGTCATTTTCAAGTCAAAATGAATAAGAAAATGTTAACAGAATATAAATGCAAAGCAAATCCTTAGAGACTTAAATAAAACAACATTTGCTTAATATTCGAGATGTTGTTTATTAAGCAGCTAAAACCTGGGCTAAATACCCAGAAGGACTCCGTTTGTGCTAAACTGTTTAGTACGTGACACTGCGTGCAAATATTTCTCGCATTTAATAGTCTCTAAGGATTTGCTTTGTGCATTTACATTCTAATAACATTTTTATTCATTTTGACTTGAAAATGACGTTGATTTAACGTCGAAACTTCGTCGCTTTTTAAAGTTTTTACAGTTTTTATCCTTAATGGTTTTAACTTTTGCCTTATCGCAATGTTTTATACTTAAATTTGTAAGCGACTATATTGTAAGCATTAAGTCTCCTGAGTTTCGATAGCTTCGAAATTTCTGTACGCATGTTGTTAGTATAACACGAAGTCAGTGCCACCTGTGCATAACTTTTGCACTACAGTTCAAAAGAAGCTTTTACGCTTACGCTAGCCAATATTCACTCGGCTTGATCCTCACTGAGGAAGCACATTATAGTTACTGTACTGAATTAGCCACTGAAAATTCACTGATACGGCTCGAAATAGACGCTGAGAAAAGAACACTGGATTGAAATTTTCTCTCGCCCTCGTTAGTTCGACAAAATACCATGAGGTCGACGTTAATTGAACAATATCGGTCCAGGGTTGACAGTCATGACTGCTTTATTAAGACAAACACCGTTTTATCACCGCTGAGAGGACGATTTTTGAAGATTACGTTTATGATGTTGTATTTAAATGTATTTTACTTACCAAAAACACTGCTCTTCATCGAGATGTCGAGAAAGAAATGGAGCGTTTAGGAACAAGTGCAAAACTAAATCTTTGTGTATCCCAGCTTAATGATATAACGGGATCCCTTTTGAAACTTTGCTATCTTAATGCAAGGTCTGTGCATAGACACAATGAAGACCAAAAAGTAGACCCAAATTAAAAGTAAACCAAAGTAGACCCAAATTTCCAACTTAGGTCTCCTTGTGACTCCGTTGAGCGAAGGGCTTGACATCGGGCATTTGAAGTCTGAAACTGTTCAAAAAACACTTACCTATCTAATAAAAGCTCAGATCAGGCGTTCCAATTCGTTTGAGAGCCAAGGTATTGAAAAAGGTAAAAGAAGACACTGGAAAGGGTTAGTTGAAGGGAATCAGCAAGACATACATCAAAAAGGCCACCACGGCTGTCAGTTCTCGAGCTCGGGCATAAAAACAGAACAAACACATTCTAGATTTTATCACTCAATGAACACGATGTATGTGGAATGAGAAATTTTATTGAGCCATTAAATGACGAACGATAGCTTTATTACATGTATAACTTATTAGTCTAAAGGACACAATAGGATGTTCTCTTAGTCTTTATACAGTGTATTAACAGCTCGGTTTGTTTGTTTGTTTGTTTGTTTTTTTCCCATGTAGTCTTGCAGTTAAAATATATACAAAGAAGTACGAATAAAGGTATTGTAACTTGCCTATGTAAATATTAATAAATTGTCAAAACGAACGAGTGAGTGCTTAAGGAAAGACTGGGCAGTAGTACTTTTAACGAAGTTGTAATCAAAAGCTACAATTTGACCTTAAAATATCAGTAATCAGAAATAGGCTCTGATTAAATGAATAAACATCTTCAAGAAACAATTTTCACAAACTGACATAATGTGATGTTTTGCCTATGTCACAAATTATAGCTCAACCCTCCCCTCCCAGGCTGAACGAAGAGTGTTACCTCCCGAGAGCACAAAACAATGTGGTAACATTTTAATTATTCTCGCGCGCCACACTTTCCTTCTACCACGAGAGTATTTCGAAAGGAAGAAAAAAGAACCGGGCATTGTACTTTGACACTGCAGTAGCATAAGAATTGCACGATTGCTTACTGTTCAATACCTCCTGAAAACGGTTCCCACATTTAACAATTATTAGACACGGTCGAGGAAAATATCGTGATTTGTTACTGACGAGATTGATCTACGAGACACTGATAAATCGCTATACTTTGCGACAACCGAGTTCAATAGTTCTTGTATCATTCGATCACCAAGTTTGTTACTGACGAGATTGATCTACGAGACACTGATAAATCGCTATACTTTGCGACAACCGAGTTCAATAGTTCTTGTATCATTCGATCACCAAGTTTGTTTTCATATTTTTAAAATCACTCTCTGACCGCTCAGGGGAAGCGATCTCCCATTTTTTCACTCAAAAGCGTAGTCACGATAACGCATGAGCAGCAAAACACATGAAGACTATACAACGCATGAACAGACCGTTATTTGTAGGACGTTATTTACAGGTCACGTGGTGTGCTCTTGGCCAATAAAAAGGAAGGAAAAAACGCATCAAACGATAATAAATGTTATTCCTTGTATGACCCTATTGTGCTCGAGAAAGAAGAGTTTCATCACTGATTGCTACGTACACGACATGTTAATGATCATCCATTGCATCTGGAATGCGTGGAAAATATGAGGCACTTCTTTCTTTGTTTGGCACTGACCTATATTTGTGGGCCAGTGAGAAATTTAATAGCTCTGTCACGGTGGAGCAAATGACGAACACTTCTAAATACAACGCTTTCGGTGTAGTCTGTTGCGTGTTCGTGTTGTGACGTGGCACAGATGGCTGAAATCTCTTCATAATTGAGACCTTTCCTCAGACAATCCCATATGCAAGAAACTGGTACATTTCCATCGCTTAAGAAAAATTTCCCCTGCTACGTATCTTTGCCCTTACCGGTCAACAGAACTTTCCAGCCTGCAAATTTCTTGGAATTGCTTTGAGGAGTGTCGTGCGACCCACGTGATTTTGTTTGTAGTGAATCACCACGTGCACGTGCCCCACGTGACACGCGTAGTCCCAGCGCATGCGTTGCTTTCATTTTGGCCTCCATTTCCAGGATGTACTTTGGAAAAAGGCTTTTCTCATCGTAACGCATTTGTAGGTCTAAAGAATACAAGCAATAACAATGTCTCAATCATTTGACTACACGAAACTTAAAAGCAAGACATTCCAGAGCAACTAACCAACATGATGGCTCAATGAACCTTGTACTACGAAACACAGCATGTTTCGAACCAAATCTTCATCAGCAGAGAGGTCAACTCCGAGTTGACCTCTTTGATGATGGACCTTGTACTGTCTCGTGATTTCTCTGAACTTGATAACTGTAGCAGACGAAGCGCAGCGAAGCACCCTTGCCTCGTAAGCCTAGGACTATTGTCTTACTCAGTTTCTTCCAAAATGTTGCTGTCACAGTTTAATATAGACATTGTTCTACAGTAAAATGCGAAGCTTATATCCAGGGCTAGACATAGTTTACCAACATGCCCGATAGTAGCAATTAAGGTCAGCACACCGTGACAATAGGGAGCTTGAGCAATCCACGAGAACGCCACCAAAAAAAGGTTCAATTATAGGTAATCGAATGATGCGAGTGCCATTAACGATTTACACCACGAAGCACGAATTCAAATCAGCTGAATTTCAAAGAACACGTTGACAAAACATGTTTCCCTTTAACATAACATTTTCTAAAATCCGGCATGTCACACGAAGAACTGTCGCTACCACATGTCCCTGGTTCCTGTCCCCGAGTGTGGGTTGACCCTAAAGCTCAAACATATTAGGAAGAAATGTCACTTACTGTCAGTTACACTTGGTAAGGTGGGTAATGTCAGATCTGCACTGCGACGCTTTCCTGCCGATCTCTCGGTGAAATATCTTTCCGGATGAGCCACAAAGTCTGGCTTTTGAATGACACCGACATCCTGCAAGTCTGATGTCTCTAACGACTAAAATATATCATGTACTTAGATGATGCAGGCCAACTTACAACAGTGCTCGCGACTAGTTCCGTTCACGTTGTTATCTTTTGAATCTTTTCAAGATTTCAAGAATGACTTTGACTAAAAACCCATTTTTCTGTTAAAATCATCTCCCCGGTAGCTGATAAAAAAAGTGCTACCCACCCTTTGCAAAAAAAACAAAAACTTATAACCCAACCGCCACACTCCGGTCCCACCCGGTAGACAAAATGGCCAGTATATTACTGAACATAACTTACATCGCCAATTTTCTGCTTAGGTTACACAGAAACAACGTACGAAAATGCGGTGCCGTAAAACGGGGCGTTTTAAATATTTTTTCAAATAGTATAACCAGCCACTACAATAGAACCTCGATGTAAGGAACCCCTCGGAATGGCGAACGATTTTCTTCGCCCCAGTAATAGTAAAATATATGAAAAGAGCCCCAGTATTACGAAACCTCGTTATAGCGAACATATTTTGCTAGTCCTTTGGCTTTCTGTTACCGCGAGGCTCCACTGCAGTTCTCTCTTTTTAACTCGGGGATTTCACTTTGTTCAGCGTGCACAGTACGCCTATTTATTATATCTCTCAGTTAACACGCGCGCTTGATTGGTTAATTTAGCGGGCCGTACTATTCTGTACGGCCCGCTAAATTCAAAAGTTTGTTTTAGTCGCCATGCAAAGTGTCTCTTTGAACCCAGAGATACAATAAATATCTTACTAACCTCGTTTTCTCGGTCCGTACAATAAGTTACGGATCCTCGTTTTTTCCGCTCGGATTTGTAGCCCGCGCGCTTCGCCCTTGCGCCATAAATCGGAGCGGAAAAACTCGGTCCGTAACTTACAGTACGGACCGCGAACTCGGTTAGTAAGAGGTATTTACAAGACTTCCTTTAAACTTAAAACAGTTGTTTATTGAGTATAAAATCCTTCCATACCGCGTAAGGTCCTGCAGGAGCCTGGCCTGTCTTCTCCCAGTTCAGATATGGAAGATCAGGAATAATTTGAGGTTGTCGTCTTTCTCTTTTATCGATTCTTTTTTCTTGATAAGCCTTGCCTAAATCAAAAGTAACGCGTGATTACTGATTTACTATTTTACCTATTTTCGTTCATCCCAATCATCCAGGAAACTGCACATTTACGAGGTTTTTACCTCGGAACGGAAAACGGAGTACATTGTGTAACTGCATATAGTTTGAAACCTCTGGAGGTCTACTCACTACATCTTGTTATTGTTATATTTTTAATAAGTAATATTTACCGTGTGGAAAATAAACGATGTTGATGATGATGATGATGATGATGATGATGATGATG
>Ga0126337_10002050_pt1 | contig 12615 bp, 6 predicted proteins | sample DipCmetagenome_FD_92527 | JGI IMG/M metagenome (GOLD analysis project Ga0126337, IMG submission 92527) | Coral microbial communities from La Bocana,Puerto Morelos, Mexico - Diploria C A metagenome | ecosystem: Host-associated > Invertebrates > Cnidaria > Coral | place: La Bocana,Puerto Morelos... | reverse complement strand
TAGTTTTACTGCACCCTAATGCGTGGTTTTACAGATTCATTGACGAGAAAATTCCATTATTTCGACTAGAGTTCGCCTCACAAAAGAAACTTAGAGCTTTGAAGCTACTTAAAAGTTTTATACTGTACTGTAAATATTTCGAACGCTTCAAAATTTCAGAATTTTTTGCAAGTAATGCAATTCATCCAGACAGATTATGCGTTTAGTTTAAAACTCCATGGACTATCAGACACTGGGAGTACACAGTTAGTCGCTCGACATGTACAAAAGCAGATAGTTTTTGTTAATAATTATCCCGCTGCTTCTGCCGGACTTAATGCTGGGATGCATAACCATCGAGAAGCAAAATTCCGATTGTCCTACTTTCTACGCACAGACAGATTTTCCACAGTTGCCAAGTTCATCTCTTAGTTCGTCGTTCTTGATGTAAACTCCAACCCCAATCTATCAGAGTCACTGATCTAAGTTTGTTTATTTTTCAGGGTATGAACTATGGTTTGAAACATCTGGATGTCAGCTGGAATTGTATTCGATTTAAGGGTGCTGTAGGCATGGCACAGGGTTTAAAGGTCGGTTAGCCGTTTGTACAACATCTATCTATTTAGTTCTTTACGGACTTTCATTCATAATCTTCAAAGCTCTTCAAGGCTGTTGTTTAAGAAACATTTTGAGGAGCCCAAGGGTTCCTAACTATGAAATCCTGGGTGCCCAGCACCTGAGCTTCTCTAAAAAAGTGAGTGTCTCCAGTCGCCCAAAGGCAACCGTTAGCTACCCTCGCTAACCGCCCTAATCCCGTGATATTTCTTAGATTCTAGTGTTTCGTCAAGGTGAATGGTTTTCTTTGTCAACCCGATTCCTTTATTTCAGACAAATGATTGCCTGACTCATTTCAACATATCGTGGAATGGCTTATCTTTGCTGGGCTGTGTTGCTTTGGGTCGATTTTTGAAGAAGAATGAAGCTTTAGAATCACTCGACATCAGGTATTATAAATAATAGGGCCACGAGAGAACTGCAAAAATAACTGACAATAAATTTCATTATTTTTACCAATTTTCTTAGTGATTGTGTTAAGGGCTGCAAATGATTCCTCCTTTCCTTATAGTTTTTGCTTGTTATTCATTTAGTTGGAAGTTTTAAGCACTAAGTTCGTCTTTGATCTGATCTGACGGTAACTATTCTGCGCGCTCTAATTGGTCTGCGAGACACTGACAAATCACGATATTTTGAAACAACCGATTTCAATTAATAACTGTGTTATCATTCAATCACCAAGTCTGTTTCCATATTTAAATCACTCTCTGTTAGTTCAGGGAATCAATCTGCCATTTTTCACACATGCATCGAATGACAATTATGCCTTTCCATTGGCCGAGAGTCCAACACGTGACCTGCAAATAACTCCCTACAAGTAATGGTTTGCTCATGCGTAGTACCCTCTGTACCCTCTTGCGTGTTTTTATACTTTAAGCCAAGTTTCCAACCGGCCCTTCTTTGTTTCTTTAATATCTTCATTTAGTAACAATCGTATTGGATTGCTCGCCACTCAGAAGCTTGCCCTTGGAATAGCTTCTCATCCAAATCTCAAGGTTCTTAAGGTAAGAAAAATTCCTCCCTAAACTAAAAGGACGCCATATGTAATTAGGCCTGTTCAATATTTAACGGCTTTCGTTTGAACGGTCACATTGTGGAGTAGACGCTAGTTAGTGTAAGCCTGTAACAGCTGTTACAGCTAGCTGACTGTGTTTGATGGGCCCTTGATCTTATGGGTAAACGTGCTTGTCGTTTATATAATTATTCCTCAAACCAACATCTTTGTTAAGGGTGACTCAAAACTTATTAAAAAGGGACAAAAGAGTTTTATTCACAAACTTGAAAATCACTGACGTTTTGGTGATAATGAGGCATAATTGTGTCAAGCGCGGGAAAACATGCACCCAGTGTCAAGCGCGGGAAAGCGCGGCTCTGCCCCTGATTGGTCGAAAAAACAGATTGTCCCAACTTATAGGCGGAAACAGATTGTCACTTTAAAAGTCTTCTTTTCTCAACTGACTTAACATGCTAATTTTGATTTTCATTGAAGATTGGGAAGAATCCAATTGGTGATGGAGGTGTAGAAACACTATTGAATGTCGTCAAAGCACATCGAACTATCAAGTTTTTATCTCTTGAGGTATGTTTATGAAAAAAAAACATTGAGTTTCTGAGCATTCCGAAATTGTTATAAAACATGTTACTGTTTATATTTTTTGTCCTTCAGGTTTGAGTTTGAATATTCAGAAACCATACGACATAAGCAATGAAGAACATTTTTATTCAAAGAAAATGGATCTTCGGTTAACTTTTAATTCTGGGTTGGCGTCAGCCGGCTTTCGAACACACCGGCCCACGTTCTCTTCAGTGCCTTTCCAATGTAAATGCCTTGTTAGGTTGTCAGTGCAAGATATATCCAGTCAATGCTGACTCAATCTATTCAGTTAACCAAGCAGCTGAATTTTTAGAACATTGCTAAATTGCACAAAAATTGTTTGTCACGATTTGAACGCATCGTTATTATCAGTCAAAATTACCATTTCGATAGTTGATAAATGATCTCTAATTACTCAAGACAGCCGTTTTCAATAGGAGTTCAGCGTTTCATTTGAAAGAAAAGGGTTTGGGCGCTTTATTCAACCAGCGAGTCTTTTTCAGTGTAAGGTAGCTTTTCGTAGAATTGAGGTGTAAAATAATTGGCATTTTTCACTTTTCTTATTTCTTTTTAGGACATCACTGTATCTCCTAAGATATATGATGAAATACAAGAGATTGAGAAAGAAAAAGGCGTCACCATAGTAACAGGTGGAATTGGTGGTTACAAGAGACCAAAGGTGACTGTTTTTCCTCAATATACAACTCTCCCTAGTAAAGAAACTTTCTTTCAATAACTAAGTGACGGATCATTATTTCATTGGTGGAGGTGGGGGATGGACAATTTTCTGAAGCATTCAATTTTGTCTCATCTGTGATTGATTTTTGGCGGCAATAGCTTGTATAAGAATTTTTTAACATCAAAAACCGGACCTGGAAAGTAGAAGGCGCTTCCTCGATTTTGTTAATTTAATGACTCCATTTCACGATTTCTATTTTTTTTTTCAGCAGTTTTTGCTGTGCAGGAATTTTTTGGTAATTGCCGAAACCCCTCTTCCACTCTCTCAAAAAAATATTAGTCCGTCTCTAAGTGCCAAGTGCTTGCTTAACTAGTGATGTCACTGCTGAGCGAGCCAATTGGCGTTCAAAACATGCGTTTACCGTGGGAAAATGTGACCAGGAGCACGGGGAGTCTGGATCCCAGTATAGCCTCGCAAGGAACTTCAAAACAGTAGTCTGACTTTGATTTTTGAACATTTTGATTTGCGATATATAGCTGTAAGCTCAGAGATTCGCAGATAAATCCAGGGTTTAGTCATTTAAACACTGTATCACGCTGATACGTTCTATAAATATCATCCGCTTAGTGAAAAAACGTAAATGAGCATTGCGTGTTTTAGCAATCAAAGATAGAAAGTTTTTTTTTTTTTCGTGGCCAGTCGCGACACTTTAGGAACTACTTGCGCAAATGGCGTGTGTATTCTAAGCACTCTACTGATATCAAACCTGTAACAAACCTATATTGAAATAATTTGATATCAGCTGCAAACTTTCAATATAACTTAAGAGTTTTTTTTAGGCTTTTGTCTCTTGCGTCACCTCTTCATTTTCAGAACTGTCAGCTTCACACGGGCCAAGGTCAAACTCGCAGAGGATTTGTTAAATCCCCTAGTAACGGTGGCTGATTTTTTTTTAAAACGCAACACAATAGTTCTTTGAAAACTGAAATTCTAAAATATTAATATTACACTGTCTTAAAACCGTAACAAATGTGAAGCAACTGGTGCTCTCCATTGTATGTCATTAGAAATTGTCCATCCACAAAGCAAGTGTTTTCTACAAGTTTGAATGCCAATACAGCGATTTGCTTTGGAGATAAGGCTTAAGAACTTTTCAACAACTCTTTATTTTCAGCCCTACGTCTATTTTTGTGCTTTCAGTGCTTTCAAATACGAAAGTAACTTTAAAATAATAGGAAAATGGTCACTTGGGAGAGAAAAGTGTCTTCGGCTTCTTAGTTGCTTCAGCTTTGTGTTACGTAATATGCCGGGCGTTTTAAACATGGCGTCGGGATAATGTAATCTGCAACTTGTTAAATATTACTTTTCTAATTGCACGCAATTGGTAGACGCTATATAGTTAAGGCTTGGGAGATATTACCTTTCCTTGATATATACATAGTCTAAAATGAATATTCGTCAACTTTCGGTATTGTTAACTGACCATAATTTTTGACAGTTGTAACTTTTGCCGTTATATTCAGTTCCTCTTGGAGCCGTAGTGACGCACAGTTAATATATTTGACTAATTCTCGTAGGATTTCTTTCTCGGCCTTCAGCTTTTTCCCAGTGAGCAAAATCAGATGTGGTAGCTCTCAGACAGTGAAATTTTATTCGTCGTTGATTTGTAGTCGTTGTGTGGAGACGTCTTGTACGATGAACAACTGGGGTTATATTTCCAAGATAAAAAGACTTAAGTTTCAATTCGCCAAGTAAAATATTTAGAATATCGATATGTACTTAAATCGCCAAATTCAAGAGTTGGCAGGAACCCAGAATACCAACTCTAGAATTTCGCAATAAAAAATCCTCTCGGATCACACTCCCAATTTTGCCCCTAACGTGCTAAAATGTTGCGACGAGACTAATTTTACTTTGTTCGCCACTTTTCTCGAAAAAAATTTGTGCTCGAGTCTTCCTCTTTTAGTATGTCCGTGACGTCATCATACAAGTGCACAATTCATGATTTTTACGTTTTGTTTTTCTCTCGTTTTAGGAAATGCCTCCTGGTATGCGAATACTGCTCACTTTCATCCAGGATAACCGGCTTCGCCTGGTTGACTGGTTTAACCAGTTTGACAAGGATCACAGTGGCGGGATATCCCGCGAGGAGTTTAAGACGGGTCTTAAGGAGACCGGGCTTGTAATGACGCAGGTATGTTGTTCTCTATTCATTTTGCTTTTTCCTTTAGATTTTGTTGTTGCTGTTGATGATTGCGTCGACTCATTTTTTTATTCTTTCGTGACCGTTTTTTCTTCTTTCAATTCAGCGTCAACTTGATCGGTTAATGGACTTTATAGACATCAATGATGATGGCGAAATAGAATTCAGGTAAAGCTTTTAGTTAAAAAAAAAAATGCAACCGTCAATGCATTGCGACAAACTAGCGACTTGCTGAGTTCACATCGCCAAACTTGAAACCCCGCTTCTAAATTTAATTTTTCATGCAAGTTGAGGCGTGGCTTAAGTTTGGCAATGTGAATTTTTTCCATACCTGCTAATAAAAATAGTCGGCTATAAGGGATTTGTTTTTTTTTCTCCTTCTCTGGCACAGAAATATTCTATATATGCCGGAAAAATGAAACCTTGTCAAAACTCAAACGGAACTTAGCAACTTGATCCAGGAAATTTAAATTTGCAAATTGCTTTGGCAAACTGTCAATCGTAAATGCAACATTGTATCGCCATTTTTTTGCAAAAGACGTAACTTTGGCAGAAAATGGACTTATTCCACCGGCTACAAAGGTCACGAATTCTTGCTGCGAGCCTAGTTTTCAGCTGTTTCTAACGGAATGTTCTCTCTCGCACCTGTAGTGAACTCATACGAGGACGTGAAATAACTATACAGGAGATTCGCCAAGAGAAGAAAATTGAAGAAAGACAAAGGAAGTTTGATGAGCAGCGCATGCGCCTGCCTAAACTCGAGGGCTACGATTATGACCTTATGTAAAGACCGGAGACTGGGACGGAGAACCTGTGCTTGCATGAAGGAACTGGGCAGGAAAATATATCCGTGTTGAAGGGACGAGGAATGAAGCTTTGTTGTAATTGAAATTAATATTATGGCAACTCTGGTTTCGGTTACCTAGAGACGAATAATTTCGGAACTAAAATAAAGTTCATGAATTATTATCTTCCTAGGAGGCGACTATGCAACTAGGCAACTACAAGAAAATTCGTTAGTGTAAATAGTGTAACACTGCCCTTGATTTATCTCTTAGATGTGCCTGGACGAATCGTTGCGTTTTAGGTTTCCTAAAACCTGCAAATATGATCATGAACCAGTTTTGGTATACAGTTGAATTTTGGTAGTGTAATATATATGTAGATGTAATATATATTGGTGCTTTTGCACGTAAGACTAGCTGAGTAAGTTATTTTGTACAGTAGGAAACCTATTGGCGTGGACTCTTAAGTAAAAACGTTTTATTGAAAGACGTGACGTCACGATAAAATTGATAAATTAACGATTGACTTGTTCATTTTATTGGGGTGATTGTTTGCTCTTTTAGTCCCTGGTACTTGCTTTAAATTAAGAAATTTAGCATGGCACTCATGTTTACAAAGTTAAAGGGAGCTATTCAAAAACATTTGGAAAAATTCGAAAGTTATATAAACCTGAGATTCGAAGAGAGTTTGCTTTAAGTTCTTTTGAATTCCTTTACACTTTTTGGAGTATTTTCCACTTGTATGCATTTTTTTGGAGAAAATAAAAATAACTAACAAAATGCAGCGAGGCATACACCCATCATAGGCCCTTAAGAATGACTGGGCTACCAACCAGAACGTGCGTTATATAATCCAATTGGAGCGCGCGTTATATGGGAATTAGAATCATAGAATTCTCTTCTCTTTTCTTCTCGCTCTCGGTTAACACTCTCTGCGGGAGTAAACCGATGATGATGACTATATATATCTCAAATCCTGTTACGGTTAACAAAAGACTCCCGGTCCAAAGGTTTTTTCTTCAAAGACCTCTTCGTCATAAGTACGTCAACTAGTATTGGACTCTAACTCGGATTATGCGAGATTAACTCCACCAAATCTAAAATTATAGAACGAAGATCTTTCCAGTTGGACAGGTCCCTTTGGGGCTGATCTTTAGGGATTGCTAATAAGACGTTGTTTAATTAACCTTAAAGTATGGATTTTCGATTTTTAAGAATTACTGGCATCAGCGTGCAGCTTGTTGTGACACTTGAGCTTCGCGGGTAGATGATTAATTGACGTCAGTTTCTTCAAGTCACGCTACGCTTATCGCACGCAACATTTTCATGGCCATGACTCAGCGATACTCTTTTATTCAGCGCAGTTAGTTCTGCGTGTTAGATCGATTTATTGTAACCTTTAAAAGATTGCGTGACCACTCTCCTGAGCCAATGACATGGTACACGTTTTTTTCCCGTCAATTTGAGGAAGTGACTTTTTATTTATAATCCCAGTGGTGGCATTGTGACGTACGGTCTCACGGAAGGGACTTTTTCACCACACAGGATAATGTTTTACCGTCGTTTCATCCGTTACGCCTGAAACTGTGACGTTATTATCCAAGGAACTTTTCTTGTGCATCCGATTGTTGGAGAAGACGTCGTTTGTCTTCCCAAGGCCAAAGAGCTCAACGTTTACGTAACAGGAATTTCAAATTTATAAAATTAAGGAAATTAAATAGAGGGTGATAAAACGATGTTGCAGTTCAAGACACGCAAAAAAACATTAATTCAGATGTAAATTCAACTGCGCTATTTAAAGCAACGAGAAGAAATTAGAAGTAAATCCTGCGAAAAATATATTAAAAAATTCGATGAAACATCAGTTTTAGATCGGTAAACATGCAGGTGAGAATGAAATATATCATGGAAAAGCTAACAAAATGAGAAATGTATAGAAATCAGTTATCTTTAAAGGAACGATCCACTGATATTTTGCATAGATTAGAGCCATCTTGGCTTGAAAATGTAAACAAAACGGAAATGAAATTGTCCATAATTACAGCTTTCCTGCAGATAGGTATAATTTCAGGACAGTAAACTAACAGCAGAAAGAAAACTACAGACAAAATATTTATTGAGAAAAGAAAAACGCTAGACTAGATTAATATCAAGGATTTCCTATTACAATACGGCGCTAATTAAAAAACACAAAATAAAATGCCTCAGTGAACTCAAAATCCAAACCCAGGGATTTCACGCTAAAACTATAGTATTACGAGTTTGGAAAACTCCCCGGGATGTTTTGTCCTAAAGGCCTGCGAATGCCTTCAACAGGCCCGCCTAACAAACATGTTTAAAATTCAGTGTTCATTTCTAAGCAATAAATATTTAATGTATCGTTCATGCGTTATATCTTACGTAAATTTTTTCCTATGCAAAAACACACCGTTGTTTGGTTTACAAATTAACCAAATTACATATTTTTGGCGTGACACACAAATCTGATTGGTTTAGCTTCTTGAATGACATGTACAAAGATGCGCAGCTTTTAAGACTTTGCCGAAAGGCGAAAACGTCAATGGCCGAGGTTCCAGAATTACGAAAGCGCTTGTTTGGAGGTTTTATTGCTTCTTGAATTTAATGAACTAAACCGTCTTCGAGAGAGGCTCGTGATATATTCTCTAGTGTTATGGCGACAGAATATAGGCCCCGAATGGTAAGTTGTTTATCAGATTTCCAACTGTGACTCGGCCAGGAATGTTGGTTTCACACTAAATTCTTCTTCGATTCCCACGTTACGATCTTTAATCTTCCTGAATAGGAGCCTAACGATTCTTAGCTTTTTTATCCCTTGCCGTTTAATAAGGTTGAAAATTACTACTTAGGGGATCTGATTAAAGCTTTTCGAAGGTTATATTGCTACGACGTTCTTTTGCCGGTTTTTCCATTTAGTCAGATATAGTTGATTGTGCTCTTGAGAAATGCTAACAGACGTTCATTCTGTTGTATGCCGTTTTCGTTTCAGGGCACAAGGAGTGAAGAGGTAGCCGTCGACCCTCATATGAAAGATTTTTTTCAATCACAAAATGAAGATATAGATATTCAAGGTAAACCAAATAAGCCTACACAACCGCAGCTGTTACTTTGAAGCAATGCATGTCGTCTTGGAATATTGTTGACCTCACTTTGCTGGCTAATATAGGGACTTGTTCGAATAGCTTGCTTAAAATCTCTTTTTATAAGATTCCAATTGATCACTACGGCAAATATAAACATTACAACATTATTTTTATTTTGCGGTAAGCCGCTTTAAAAAAATCAGTACAACAATGGAGCGAGAAACTATCGATATTCAGGTTGTAAATTCACAAACAACGACAAAGTGACCGCTTAAGAAATTCATTGTTTCGTCCCAGTTCATTGCATGACGAATTTCTATCGCACAACCCCTCTTTGAACACTCTTAAATCTTGTAGCGACTGCCTTCCGAGCCAAGAGTCTTCATGGTCGTTAACCCTGATATTGAGAATTTAGACTTGTCGAATTGTCAATCGGCACGATCCTAATTTGGAGCATTTTAGACGAAGTTTGATTTCCAATCAGGTTCTTTAGAACGACCTTTATGACTCCCGCTGCCTTTGCCCACAAACCTTGTTTTTAAAAGCGTCGAAGATAACTTAACTTTTAAGAATTCCGGTCATCGAGGAGCCGGTTTAATATTGGCCCTGTGTTTGGAAGTCGAGTTATCAAGAAATACTCGGCAGCTGAACTCCGGTATTGCACATAAAATTTGTGACGTCAGGTTTTCAACCAAGAGTCATCTATATAAACTGTCGTTAATTTAGCACAACCTATATTAAATCTTAAGAAATCCCGATCCAGGAGAACCTTTGTTCTTTTTCAGCAAATGGTAGTGCACCAGCCATTTGAACTAATTACTTTGTTTTCAACATTTATTGATGACTTGGTTGTCATATAATTGATGTTTCGTTTTAGTATGGAATATTGTGGTTGCAAACAGACGGTATTCTTTTAAGGTCGTTTAAATCTTATGACATTCGTCGAAATAATAGTTCTATTATCCAATACTTCAAGCCAGGCAGGGTATGCTTTTAAACAAAAATACAGCTTGAAATAAATGAAATTTTAATAAAACTTCAAAACATTTGTCCATAGATTCATAGTATTTCACTTTCCAAACTGGCTACAAAAAGGAAGTAATCACTTGTACAAAGTACATTCGTAGTTTTGCTGGGAATATATGTAGGTTTTCTACAGGGATAATATAAAGTTTGTTAAAGTTTTGAGAGTTTTTTTTAATATTCTTTAACATCTCGTTTATTTCATGGCGTGACATTCCTCAGAAAACTTTCTCACTTCTGGGTCGGGATGTAATCTTTTCTTTATTAACTGGGATTCCTAGAAAGACACATTTGTTTTGTATGTTTGATTGAGAGAGGGTGTATATCGTATGCTAAACTTTTGAAATTGATGGGGTCGAAGGTAATAGAGTTTCTTTTGTGGCACCTGCGCGTCACAGACGCGTATATAGCGACAACACTTGATGTTCACGTGCAAAAGTTTCGTCAACAACAGAAATTGGCTCCAATTTTCTCTCAGTTAAAAGAGGAAACATCGTAGAAGATCGATATACCATCACTGAATGAACCAATGGGATTTCGCTTCAAGATTTCCGCTTCCAAATGCCAAGATCTTCAATTATTTGCAAGAGTAAAATACGATATAAACCCTTGATGCAAATATCGAAGTGCTAGCTCCAGTCTACCGGAGCGCTGGATAAAAACAGGACGCGCACGCAATCGAGGTCCACACAGAAAAGCGTGAGGGCGAAACATGGAGATCAGACAACCGGTGAATAGCCAAACAAAAAATTTGTGATCAAGCTATTTGGGTGAAAATTATAACTTTCGTTATTTTTTCTAGAGCTACGATGAAATTCCTGGGCCCCTGGATAAAGGAGCATCAATTACAAAGGGTTACTTTGGAGAACTCGATTATCAAAGTACGCATGTATTTTGCCCGGAAACCGGCGCGCGCGACGTACAGCACACTTTGTATCGACGAGATTTTCTTTGTTAACACTTGTTGATTTACATCAAAATCAATCCTGTTTATTTTGTTTTCTTCCTCTAGATCATCGCCAGGTTAATATAGGGGTTCATATTCCTCTGCGACCGAGAAAACACCATCATCATCAAAGGCACCACCATCACCGGCGAAGACATAGGTCGCTCACGCTCGATTCTAAAGATGAATCAGGTTAGAAATTGTACTTGTTCTTCTTGGTTATTTCTGTAAAGGTTTTGTTTATAAGACATACGCCATGCTTTTTATCGCATAGGGGAGTTTTCGATTTTTTGTCGTTGAACGTGGAAGGTTAGGAGAAACGAAAATTCTATTAAGCGATGTGTGTTTATATAATAAGGTAAATGTGAGTACCAGGGCCGGGCGAAGTTGCTTCTACAGCTGTAAAGTGGAGAATCGAAGTTTTATGTAAGTGTATGGATCGATATGACGAAAACTTCAAAGTGTTGCAGGAATAAATTAGATCGTTCTATTGTCACAAGGTTTTTAGTCTCGTGTTACTTGTCAATATAATCCTCTTACCCGTAACTTGTTCATTGAACATTACGAAACTGACTTGATTTCTTCGCGTTTCTTATTTCGTTCTGTCACATGTTACAACTGATATTGCTTAGGGGAAGAAGCTGATTTTCGTGCTTCTTGGTTAAATCGCTTCAGTCTCATATTGTAGGATTTTCTAAGCCCAAAATATCGAGTGCATTGACGAGCAATGATTTTGTTATCTACTTGAAGTTTCATTAAGTGAAGCATGTGCGTAATATTAAGTCCCCATTACATAGCTGTTGTTAACTTATGTACGATTCACCACAATCAAATACGTCTGAGGTTGAAGTATATTTATCCACCATGTAGAAACCCAAATACTGAAAATTATTTCTGTATTGTTAAGTGGCCAATGTTCACGAATATCAATCACGCACAAAATTGTTGTATGTGTGCAGCAATAAACGTACGCTGATAAATGTTGTTTTCTGTACACGTTTTTGAGATACATCTTTCAAGAATTTCTTTGCTATAGGCTCATAATAAAGTTGGACATATCTTATACTTGCCAAAGGGTACCTGTTGTTTGGTAAACAGTACATGTACTTCTCTGAATAGATTTTTGGAATACGCAATTCAGTAATCTTCAGTTGAGTTGGTGCGATCAAAGTTTGGTTGTTGTAATGGTGTTTTGTTTTTCCCAGTGTTCAACCTCACAGCAGGCCATTAGGGACAGTCTTTCATTGTTAGAGAATTCATACCTTTAAAATAATTGTGCTTTTCCATGTAGAAGCAAGTAATTGCTATTCACTGTAATTACATAATAGCTGTCCTAAAATGTTCCCATTTTGCAGAATGAAGAGTTTTCTCCGGGGGCTATAGTTAATTGATTGGAATAATTAACCTGTTGTTTTCAATGAACCATTGACTCTGCCTGAAAGAAAACATAATGATCGGGTTGTTTTGACGCAGTCGTACCTTTGCTTCATTTCATGGGTTGCCCTTTTCATATAAACCGTTGTAAACTTTATTTGAATCACCTACCACTAGACACTGGTATTTTTCTTAGTTTGTTGTTTTTGGATCTCTTCATGGAGCTTAGTCTTAAATTTGTTTGTAATTACCTTAAAAATTGATAATGTAAGACTGTATGTTAATTTAAGCCAAACATCATGCTTTTAAATACCCT
>Ga0126337_10002049_pt1 | contig 12622 bp, 5 predicted proteins | sample DipCmetagenome_FD_92527 | JGI IMG/M metagenome (GOLD analysis project Ga0126337, IMG submission 92527) | Coral microbial communities from La Bocana,Puerto Morelos, Mexico - Diploria C A metagenome | ecosystem: Host-associated > Invertebrates > Cnidaria > Coral | place: La Bocana,Puerto Morelos... | reverse complement strand
TATAGTTAAATCTCTACGTTTCACTTACCAGTAATGGAGCCGAATTCACTATTCTTTGGCTCTGCAGCTGTAGTTAACCTCTCTCCGTATAACCAAGGCATTGTCTTCTGCAGCCCATACCAATCCCATTTGTCAAACATTTTGGTAAGTTCGACTCCAGTCTGACTGTTATCAGTGTTAACGAAGCTGTAGCTACGAGGTGCTTTCCAAATCCCGCCCCATCTCCCTGTAGCACAAAACAAGAGTGGGAAGATAATTATTTAGAAACAAAAATTGTAGTAACAGCACTGTGCAGAGTCAAGACGAAATGCTATACTTGGTAAATTACAATTCAGTGTTTTTAAAATCACCAGCACGATTTTACATTAACCACATGACTAAAACTTCCGTTCTGAACATTAACTACGAGTGTATGTGTTATATGGATGAGAAAGTGACCGCATTGTGATTGGCTTGGAGCAGTTCAATTTAACGTCAATGTTTTAATTTGCAATACAGTACAAATTAATTCGTGTTTTCGTAATTTATCTCGAACCTATTGAAAATTCTTGCCAATAGACTACTTTCGATATATTAAAATTCAGCTTGGCAGCGAGGCTTAAAGGACTCAAACAAAGGATATTGAATGGCATGTTTATTCATTTCTTTTGTTTGTGTCCTCTAGTACTCAAGCTGAATTTTAATATATCGAAAGTGGTCTATTGGACTCGCCTTAAGACTCGTGCAATAACGAGAGAGCTTTCAAATAACACGGGTAGTGTAAATACTTAATTGTCGGCTCGCATTCATGCAATTATTGAAAGCTTTTACGCTCTTTACATATGTAAAGGCGGGATTCTCAACCTCTAAATGGTGATGAAATAATGAAGTTATTCAGTGACGTTTAATTTCCTGTGCGAACCAAATTAATTTAATAATGTCGTTCTGTCACTTTTGCGAAATTATACACCGGCAAAATGAATAAAGCGGAATACGAGCCAAGTGGCTCACCAAGCTGAAGCTTATTCCGGTTTCTGTAGCATAAAGTGATTATGAATATTTCTACTCCCCCCTGGATGGGATGCTAGTCCATCACAGGGTTACCTTCAGTACTAAACTCGCCGGTACCCATTGATACACCTGGGTTAATAGAGGCACTGTGAGAGTAAAGTGTCTTTCCCAAGAACACAACACAATGTTCCCATCCGTGGCTCGAACCCGGATATCGCGATGTGGAGTCGAGCGCACTAACCATGAGGCCACAGCACCTCTACTAACTTACAATAACGCACTATGATCGGATTATCAACTTACCTGGACTGTCTGCCTCTAAACGATATTCAAAGGACGAACCTTTGACGTTCCCACTGTTCTTGATATCGTCCGCTTTAAACAGAATGGAATAATCCTTCTTCAGTTTTGGGTCCATCTCGTTATTCCGTAAAACGTTTTGTTTAGTCCATTTATTGGTGTAACTGGCGACCAATAGCGTCCATCCACCGCCATCACGTGTCATGTCGCATATAGTCTTGACCACGCCCTTTCCGTCTGGGTTTATTTCATACACATCGTCAGCAAATGCCTTGTTGAGTGTTTTGCCAAGGATTTGAAGATGGCGGCAAGAGTGGGCCTCTTGAAAAACATATCAGAAAGGATAAATTGCTGCTTTAGGTGAAATAGAATCTCTAAAATTTGAATTGTTTAATCTTAGTTGATAGAAGAGAATGGTTATGAAACCCGACAAAATTCTTTGTTGTATGTTTTTGCTCGCCTTTTTGGCCTTGACCGTGCACAAAACGCAGAAGTTGTTTATGTCTGACTGAGGAACTTGTAGTGTATTGCGTTACTGTAGTCACGCTATATCTTTAAGACACGATCTGTACATGATTGCAAAAGTACATTCCTATGTAAAAGTAATATTACTGATTCCGTAGTGGAATTGGTAAGACAGTTCTCTTTCAAAGACTCAACGAGAGCTGTAACATAAATCGAGTTTAAATGCAAAAATGTGAAATATATAAATAAAAGAACTTTATGATGCTCAATGACTCAGGATGCTCAAAGACATATGCAAAATGCGCCAAATAATTTTATGGATATTTAAAAGGAATTTTAGCTGGTGATACATTCGGAGATAAAAAAACTCATTTTAAGCCATATCACAAAACGCAGAAGTTGTTTATGTCTGACTGAGGAACTTGTAGTGTATTGCGTTACTGTAGTCACGCTATATCTTTAAGACACGATCTGTACATGATTGTAAAAGTACATTCCTATGTAAAAGTAATATTACTGATTCCTAGTATTGTATTGTGAATATAGCTTGTTGATTCTTTAATAAAATTCAGTTGAGCAATAGCAATGAAAGGAGTCACTTGACTGAGTTTAGACGACACAACAGAACATAACCAACAGAAACGTTTTTGTTACGTAATTCATGTATAGTGTAAGAGCTTAAAGCAAAAGATTGTACACAGTAGTGGATCTTTCAACATAGACCTTGACATCTTGATTTTCTCCTTTAATGTTTAGCGGGCCTCATGACTATTCTCCTCTATTGATTATGGTTTAATAGAAAAGCTACTGCAGAATTTCTTGGCGGTTGCAGAGGAGGGAAAGGCGTAATTTGTAACCAAAAGAGTAATTTCGTAGGCATTTCGCTGGCGACGCACTTGTAGGACGTGGAGTAGGAATAGAGCAGACCGAGATAACTTCTCTCGCGTTTACCCGTCTTATTTCGTCGCTAACTAGCAAGTTAAATCATTACATTCACGAGTTCTTTCTAATGGAAAACGGGTGCAGGTGCAGGTGCGTGTCAGTAAACTTGACTGATTCCACATTTTGAGTGAATTCGAATCATAAACGAGGTTTCTTTTTGGAACTTTCGAGTCTCCGCAAACAAATCTGAGTTTCGCTTCAGACTTTACAAACATAAAGCGACCGAACTGGTAAGACTGTTCTCTTTCAAAGACTCAACGAGAGCTGTAACATAAATCGAGTTTAAATGCAAAAATGTGAAATATATAAATAAAAGAACTTTATGATGCTCAATGATTCGGGATGGTCAAAGACATATGGAAGATGCGTCAAATAATTTTATGAATATTTAAAAGAAATTTTAGCTGGTGATACATTCGGAGATAAAATAACTCATATTTTAAGCCATATCTTTGGGAAGTTTTTACCGAACTGAACAGTTGAAGCTGGAAATATCGAAAAGTAACTGATATTTCGCTCCTTAAACTTTTGGCGGCCAGACTTAATATATTCCTAAAGCAAGCTTCAATAAAACATATGGGACTGACAAGTTTTTTAAAAGCTTTTCCCCATTATAATTGCCTTGGGTCGTTATTCTTAACTTTTCATGACACCGTAAAAGACTGTTTGTTTTCAGTCGGTAACGGTTGTGACTGTTATCTGCATGCTATATCCTTTTTAATCCTTTTAAAATAACCCTTATTCATTACCTATGCCGTCATATTGCCTAAGGGCGAACAACGTTCAAATTTTCCCGTGGACTTTCACAAGTTAAGGAGTTTAAGAACAAATGTATAGAAAACAGAAAAGTGCGACTACACACTTCCTATAGAGGTGGCATCCTGTCCGATCCTGCAAAAAAACTTACCAGTAAAATGTTTTATCTGGTCAGTTCTCGTCACAACAGCTACGTAATCTATACGAAATCGAGTTCTCTTTTTCGCCCTCCGACATAAACGTTAACTGCATATTTCGCCATAAACCACGAGAAAAAAAAACATTCACAGATTGTGTAGTTTATCGTATGTGTTTCAGCATTAGGTCGCTTGATTTTCCGGCTCACAGACGATTGGGAAAAATATCAAAAAATTATCAGCGAATGTTTTGTGGACACGAACATCAGTCAGTATAATTCGTTTGACTGTCATTATTTTGTTGCAAGGAAGGAAGAACCTAAATGTACTTTTAATTTCATTTTCTAAGGAAACGAAAATATGATCGCCTTCGGATCTCCAGTTTAAAATATTTGCATTTCAAAGGAGAAAGAAGATATGGTCCAGTCATTAGGAAGAACATTGACAAATAGAGCAATTTTCGTCTTCCGCGTCTCACTGTTATATATACAGTGTTTTTTTTCTGTATATATTAAAGCAAGCCTTGAGTCAATCGTTTCTTGTCGTGAAAAGTGTACTTTTGCACAAGAAAAAGTGGATTATCGTAAAAGATTAAAGATTCATTGATAAAGACTCAGTGCCGGAAAATTGAATTACTTCCCATCTGTTAGATGTTAGCCTTAATCGAGTTTTATTGTCAAACGTTTCTGGAAACGAATTGAATCGTCAATATGAGGAAACAATAGAATTAGTGGGGGAGAGCGTAATGTGTTGCAATAAATCAGTGTCACCAGAAGAAATCACTGAGAGTTTTATTCTTACGCTTCCGATATTTTTTTCCAACTCAGTCTCAGTGAGAGTTTTGGGTTCGTTTTGTCTTGCAAACAAACACAGGTACACTATGTTTTCTCTAGTTCTTTCAAGGCGATGTTATCCGCTTATTTGCTTCGCACAAAACAGTGAAAAGATTGACAAGCTGAATGTTTTCACGAAATTGAGGGATAACAGTGTATCATACTTGTTAAAAAAAAAATTGAATTTCGCGAGCTCCTGAGAAAATCAGGCAAATATTGGTTTGAAATTTCAATGTCTTTTAATAGCACTCAAAAACAAAGAGAGCTTTCTGGCAGATTTTATATATCGATAAACGACACGGTCAAATATTGCCATAAATGAATTGCCGGTTTTCATGTGACGTAGCCATATTCCAAAATCAAACATTGCCTTTTCTTCTGAGGTTTTAGTTTCATCAGGTTATAGACCCTATAGGAACTAGGCGTTTTACAACGTTTTAGCTCGACAGGGTTCTTCGTTTTGTAATAGCGTTGTGTGGCTCTCCGAGAAGGCTGTCGGGTTGGTCAAAAAGTGAGTAATCTCCTTTGGTTTTTGCTAACTGAACAATTCTTGCACTAGAAGAAATATTAATTTCAACGTGTCGGAGTTCTAGAGTAATGAGGTTGCGTTTCAATAGCACAACTCAACGACAGATGTTTCTGTTTCTTTACGACAGCCACATTTGTGCCCCTCCGAGGATCACCAAGCGCTATAAATCTGGGTAAAACACTTCTCCGAATAACTCGCGAATGAAACATAGCAAAGACCTAATTCTTGGCGAAGTTGTTTATATATTTATCATCTATCATATCCCTTATTCGGGAATTATTTTATAGAATGGTTACGATTTTTAGGTTTGATCACCTGAAAACGCGAAAACCAACAATAGAAAAAAATGTGTAGAGTCAAAAGTCAAGTCTAACAGAACATAAGCCTTTCAACTTTTTTATCTTCTTTTTTGCATTATTCATATCGTAGCAGTCTTCAATTGATAACTATGATAACCAATGCATTTATATTAGAGGAAGGCTTTTAGCCCGTTCTCCGCCAAGGAGCTGCGTAGTGAGAATGATATTTATTATTTACGTGTATTATATTATATGATATTATTATTTCGCGTTAACATTGTGAACACCTACGCAGCTTGGGCTAGAAAAAATCGATAGGAGCACTAGTAATCGGTAAGGAAGAAAGCCTTAGCAGTGATCCTTCATAATTACTCTTACGAAGGACGCTCCCACAGAAAGGAAACGAACAATGGCAGTAAATACTTTTTTTCATCGGTTGGTATATGCTAACATAATTATGTTTTTTTTCCTTTTTCTTTACACTTTCAGTTTTAGCACCTGCCTGTAAGGAGAACTACCGTCTGATAATAAATTATTCAGTTGTCTTTTGACATATCACTTAGATGCCAAGAAGGCACTGACTCAAATCAATTAGAGCAGCGTGGCTTAAAGAGAGCAACTTCTAAATCAGACTACCAAGGGGACGAGGGAAGCAGCTTATCTCAAAAAGATATAAACTGGTATCACAAAGCTTTGGCTAAAAAACAGCAAGAATACCATTCAGCTCTATTCTTCTGTCGTTTAAGATGTTCGTGGTGAACTAATTACCGAGACGCTTCTTATTGCTAAACTATCACTTGAAACGGCCAATTCGGCAAAGTGATTTGAAGCCAGGATATGAGACATCTGAAATTTACAATCAACGTTGTCACAAACTCTTCAAACGTTTTCATGTCTCAAACAGCGAACTGAAATTCCTGCTACTGTCGGAACTACTCACCAAGATACTTTAGTTGCTCATATATTACTTGAAACAGCCAAAGTGCTTTGTAGCCAGCTAGGACATCTGAAATTTAATATCAGCGTTTTCACAAGCGTTTTGTAGCAGCCCAGTGAACTGAAATTCTTGTCAATGCCGTTTCTGAGCGGAAGCCATCGAGAATATGGAAACAAACAACGCAACGAAATGTTTTTTCTTAACAAGCGTGGAACTTTCGCACACAGGAGGTGTCTTCATTGCAGAAATCATTTGTTGCGCCGTTAACTTTGTATTGGCCTTGGTGGCAATTCTGTGCAACATTTTAATCATCTTGGTCATCTGGAAGTCTCCTCCACTGCACTCGCCTTCGAACGTCCTCATCTGCTGCCTGGCGGGTTCTGATCTAGTTATTGGTCTCTTTGCCCAGCCTATGCTGGTCACTTATAAGATCGCTGAGTTTAAAGACAGTTTTAACACCGCCTGCATAGGCAGGCTAATTCACTGGATAGCTGGATTTGTCAGCGCGGGAGTTTCCGTAATGACAATAGCGGCCATATCGTTGGATAAAGTTCTTGCATTTTATTTGCACCTTCGTTACAAAGAAATCGTTACCGTGACGCGCGTTTTGAAAGTTGTCTTTGTTTTCTGGTTCTTTTGCGTAACTGCGGCCGTTTCTCTATTCGTGGCGAACTCGGATCGATACTGGACACTTGTTCCTCTCCCTGTGCTCAGTGTAAGTTTAACAACAACGCTTGTAGCGTACATCAAAGTGTTTGGCGTTCTTCGACGCCACCGCAATCAAATCCGCGCACAAACTCGTTCGGCTTGGAATGGAGTCAACATGCGAAAATACAGAAAGTCGGTTATAACTATGATCTACATTCTGTTGCTGTTTCTTGCTTGTTATACACCGTTTTTAACAGCGATGGTAGTTCGCCTTTTGGTTGGTTACAGTTCTAGTGTTAAAATTGCTTATGAGTGGGGAGCAACAGTCGTGTATCTAAATTCGTCGTTAAATCCTTTGCTGTACTGGTTCAGAATGCAGGAGATTCGCTTGGCAACATACAACGCCTTAAGAAAAGTGCGAGGGAACGAGAGCAAGATTTCAAGCAAAGTTTACAAATTCAGCATGAACAACGAAGGCTTTTATAATGAAAGCGTCAGAAGCCAAAACGGAATGGATTTCTCACAAGCCACTCAAACTTATTGATTACTGCAATCGATGCATCTGACATTGTTTTATCGGGCTCACAAGATGTCTCAGTGTAATGTTTATTGAGAAGATGATTAGTTTAGGATAAATTATTCAAACATCATTCGCAAAACATCGCGTTTTTTTGAAAAAAATAAAGAATAACCATTTATTTCTATACACTGATAGAATTTTTACGAAGATGATTTTCTTGTTCTTATACCGAGGCAATATCAGAAAAGCGCTTCTTTTCTATTTATTTACGTCTTTTAATGGATAGCCTCTCACGGGAACTTGAAATAAAAAAATAAATTCCAAATTCAGTTTAACGAGGAAGCTGATTTGTATCACACGGTAGTATAGCTACGACCTTGGTTACAAAACCAGTGGAAGAAAAAACATAAAAATCTTTACCTTTAAAGACGAGAAAATTATCTAGGTACATGATATTTTAACTGTTATGTCTTGTTATATGATATTACAACTGAACCACTGTGAATAGCAGTTACTGGTTTACACTAACACACCATTTCACAAAACCAAGCAATTTCAGGTCAGTATTGCAATAATGATCTGATCTAAGTTGTCGTTCAGTCTCTTATATTAAGAACGCGGCGAGACTTGCCTTAAGGAAAGAGAGAGTATCTGTTAATTAGGAAGGTGAGGATTGTTTACAGTTCATGGAAGTAATCATAATCAGGTTCCAATATCTTAAAACTCATATTCCCGCTGAGAGCGTTTGGCTAAGAGGTAAATAGAGTTTTGAATTATTCGGAGCAAAGGACCATCTAAGAAACCAGCATCTAAATGATTACAGTATTTATTACAAAACGATGCATTTAGTCCTTTTATTTGTACGTATATGATTTACTCGTATATATATATTGGTGGTTTTAGGTCTTAGTTGCAAGTCTTAAGGTATAAATAATTAATTGTAAGGATTGATCATGATTGACAAGCCGCCGGCGAACTAATAACAATATTGCATTCGTGAGACAGATGTAAGTCAATAACCAATATCTTGCTGAGAAAGGAAATTATCGCAAAACTCCAAGATAAGATGGTGTTATTAAATGCCCTAACTTCCACAACATTTGTATATTCGGGGCGTTTTATTTCCAGCCTGGAAATTCTGACTAGAAATTTGTGAAGTTTGAGCTGTCAGGCCTCTTCGTTTGTTTGCCGAAATAAAAAGAAGGTCATTCAATTCATGGGAATTCTGAAGTTGTAATTAATATACCTCTAACTAATTCATGATTTTGTTTAGCGTCACTACAAGAAATTTTCAATATAATGGGGCCTGCGGATTATTGTCAGTAATGTAGTGATAGTAAAGTACAAATTAAGTAACGGAAACTTGCCAAAGGTTGCAAAACCTAAAACCAATCATGTTTAGCCGCTATGGGCGGCAACTTCTCGAAGCTTTGTTTGGCGCTGCTCGACGTTTTGAAACCAGAGTTACCTGGTAAAACATGATTTTCCATCCCTTTTTCAAACTTGCCATTTGCAATGGTGTACGCTTTATTTCAGATTCGAAAAATAGAGCAAAGAAAATACTCGAGGTAATTGGTTTAAAATGGTGTTTCCATAACTCGATAGAAACATAGAATTACCACCAGCTGTTGACGTAATGAAGGCCAGAGCAAAGAAAATTTACATTCTGATGATCGAGGTAAATAAGTTGTTTTCTTTTTTTCCTCGCAGAATTTTCCTAAAAAATAGAAAACATTTTGTGCATGTTTCTATTGAATTCTTGAAGCCCTCGTGCAAGCCTATATAAGCTATAGCCTCAATTTGGCCGGAAATACACTCGGATCTTTGTCCGCAGACATTACGTTTCGAGAAGCGAACAGTTTTCCGAAAGCGTAGCACGAAGAAAATTGTGAGCTTTAAGGAACAAATCCAAGGTCAAGAGATGATAATCTCTTGCGAAGGACAAATATGCGAACATAATTTCGCGCCAAACGGAAGCTCTTGTGTTAATTATGTTTCAAATAGTTTTATGCATCACGCGCGATTTTGAAAATTGGGGAATATCACACGGATATTCCCCATTTAGCTTATTCAGTCACGTGACTCATTTAGATCAATCGCGCGCGAGCGAAAACATTTGATAGATTTTAAAACTCGATAGAGACAGGGCATACGGTTTCAAAATATTAATTTGACATATTTGTGCCCTACCGTTGCGAAACGGCTGCTATCTCAAACTTAAATATGGATATCTATTTTTCAGTCATGTCAGTATGAGTCTGGAACCCTGCTGTCTCGAACTAGTTTTCGTTTCAGTTAAAGAAGCTCAGTCGCAGCAATTTCGGACACAAACAAAATTACCTTCAAATTGAAGGGAACATAAAAATAGGACTTTAATAAGATAGAAAAACACCAAAGAGATAATAATAAACCATAAAGGGATAAGGATTGTTACAGAGGGAAGCAGAAACCGTGGGGTAGGTCCTTTAAGGGTTCGTGATAGCATGTTCAAATCTTCACGAGTTATTTGCTGTGACCGTGTTTACCATCAGTAATGTTCGTTCTTTCCTGTTGAAGGTTTATCTCCAATAAAGAAATCGATCTTGTAAATTCCATTTAAAAGTCAAAGTTCATTACAGAGAAAATCCGGAGAAGCAGAAAATTTTAAATGGAGATGCCTTGGGGAGAGTGTTAAAGACCCAGTGACTGAAAATTGTACTCGTTAATTAACTTGACCCAGGACATCAGGATTACATACAATACATACAATTATATACATTACAATAGGGACTCGGTAAAGCAATCATATATAAAAGAAAACAACATCGCTAAATGACGTTTGTAATGCCGGGCGGGCTGGGGTGAACATTTCCCTTATCAATAAACTCATACTTACGGGGACAGGGTTCTTCATTGCATGGCTCTTCCAGAAGTCTTTCGCCTTCGCAAACCTTGCCTCCATACTGTGGAGACGGACTGTCGCAAAATCTATAACGGATTCGCGTTCCACCATTACAGGCCCGCGAGCAATTCGTCCAGCCGGACCACGTACCCCAGTTGCCATCACGTGGAGTACCAACTGATCGAAAACAATGATTAATCAGCATGACCTCAGAGAAAGTTTTAAACCCCTGTTCATTAACTTTTTCATTCCCAGAGCCAAATCTGATTGATGTTTAAAGCATTATTGTGTGCCAGTTGAGGAATGTTTTCATGAAACGTATATCTCGACTGTATTTAATAGTCGTAATTTGTTTGAACAAAATTAGTGTTGGAACAAATAAAAAGTTCAGGACCGAGTGAAACTGGGAAACATTTTCTCGAGGATCAATGCTTTCGGCGCTTCTCGCTGAACGAAAAGCGAAAAATAAAAGTAGCACGGTTTCGCATCGTACATGTGACTGTCGATTGTTCAATTTGGTCCATCATGTTGTTCGTTGATGATGGTCAACTAGCCTCATCTACGCCCTATTCAAATTAAAAAGTAACAAATATGATAGAATACAGGCAAACCTTTGTCACAAGCTGATGCGGGATCAAAGCCGTCTTCACAGGCGCATTGGCCGCTGTTGGTACAAACCTATAGAACACGAAAGAAAGGAACAAATTTTCTTTAATTAACATTTTGCGTTATCAAGGACAAATATGCAAGAAGCAAGGGATGCTGTAAAGAGCAAGCAAAGTCTAGCCTGTATCACGTTACAACTTCGTACAGCGCGCGGCAAGGAGCGAGAAGCACAGGGTTGTTTGCCTTGCAGCGTTCCACGTGACGACTAGTGACGAGTCAGCCCAGGACGGCTCAATTGTTGAACTACGTTAGTCTTAGCGTTATCATGATATAACATGATAAGAGGTTCAAAAACAAACTAGGAGAACTTCGCTACTTTGCTAAATAAGAGAATATATGAGCACTCCAATTGCTCTGTACTTTTGTTTGCTAAATACATTTCTTAGCCGTCCTCTGAGCATGCTGAGACCATGGACTAAGTTCTGTGTGTTTTTGACAACAGGTCGCTGACTAGTCCCCAAACATCTCAGTTTACAGAACGTCGTACAGCTCGCGGCACGGAGAGGGTTGGGAGCACAAGGTAAAATCTCTCCTTGCTCACCTTGCGCCGTGCCGCGTGTTGTATGAAGGCGCCTAGGGTCGAGTCAGCTCGGAGCGGGTAAATTTTTGGAAGTGAAAGTTATATAATAAGTCAATGAATTACAATATGTTCTTAACATCCTAAATGCTAAAACTCACTCCGCGTCCTGCACACTCTTTTCCTTTAACGACTCTGCATTTCTTTCGTTGTATTGGTTGACATCTGTTCTCCTTACAAACCTATAAGTATATGATTAAAATGGCGGTTACATGACGAAACTTACATGTTCGATGAAGATCGAGTCCTCACTGACAGTGTAAGGTCAGGCTTTTTCTCGAAGAACAAAGCTTAGGTAATACTAGTGTTAGGTGGGGGTAGCGCCATACTAGCAAGGGTTCTATAGTACTTAAGCCAGTTCAAGGTTGGTTTTGGTTTAGCTTCTGATTGGAGAGAAAATCAGTTTAATTAGATGTCTGCTCTTACTGGTTAACTCACTTCACGAGAAGTCTTTAAATTAGCTTTGTCTCTCGCGGCTTAATAGCGTCGCCACTTTGCCGCAGTTAAAACTATCTGTCTAAAGAGTCCGCCAATTCGAAATGAATTTATTCTGTTCAATAATTGTTAAGATCACACATATCAAAAGCATTGCACTTTCATGAGTTTTCAGAAAAATAGTACGGTGCACCTTAATTTTAAAGTTTCTTGTTTTCTATGCGTACCTGATTTTCCCCACATTTTGTTCCTTCTTTTACCATTCCTAATCCGAGAAAATCACTTTGATAATTGAGACGGGCAACGCTGCAAAGAGAAAGGTATGTGTATGAATCCACGCTATTCACGGATTCATGAGCACCTTTGATGCATTATGATCCGAGTGATCTTGGATCTTAGCTCCTGGCCTGGATCATCCCCAAGGAACGCACCCGAAGTCAGTAAACTTATTTTGTCACTGATCATAAGACAGGTAAAAGCATAATGAATTTGAGATTGTCCTCAAAAGCCTACCAAAGTCCTGGTCGTGGGAGTCTACGTCCTCGCTGTCGGAGGCGGTAATGGATAATACCGGCTAACAGGGCTCTCGCAAGCTGCGTGTGCGGCTGCATAAACATTGCAGCTCATTCTATTGCTAAGGAAGCTGAGGATCGGAGTAGAAACCACTCCTATGATGTCAGATATGGTCTGAAGGCAAGATCGATCTG
>Ga0126337_10002048_pt1 | contig 12622 bp, 12 predicted proteins | sample DipCmetagenome_FD_92527 | JGI IMG/M metagenome (GOLD analysis project Ga0126337, IMG submission 92527) | Coral microbial communities from La Bocana,Puerto Morelos, Mexico - Diploria C A metagenome | ecosystem: Host-associated > Invertebrates > Cnidaria > Coral | place: La Bocana,Puerto Morelos... | reverse complement strand
TAAGTAAAATAGAAATGGGGGAAGCGTTTCGTTTCAAGACACCCCCCAGTATTTTGATCGTGGCTCCCTCTGGCTGCGGCAGGACTTGTCTTAGTGAATCATTACTCTTGGATTACTTGGACGAATTGTTTGTAAATCCCCCCCGCAATTCTTTATTGTTACGGGGCGTGGCAAGATGGATTTCGAGGCATACAAGAGGCCGGTGCGCAATTTCACGAATGGATTCCCGAGATAGCTAATCTCAAGTCGTTGGTCCCGCAGGGGGGGGGGGGTTACTGGTGTTAGATGATCTGATGGCAGAGGTGAAGACAAAGAGTTACTGGATTTATTCACCAAACATTCTCATCATCAAAATATTACCGTGATATACTTGTGTCAAGACATGTTTCCGCTAGGGAAATACGCCAAGAGTATTTCCAGGAATGCTCACTACATCATAGCCTTCAAGAATCCGAGGGATCAACTAGGCATGAAGAATTTACTGCTTCAAGCCTTTCCCACTTGTTGGCAAGACATGATGGACGTATATCAAAAAGTGGGGGAACGACCGTTTGGATACATGGTCTTGGATTTACACCCCGCCAGTGATGACAGGAGACGCGTGTTTAGTCACCTCTTGACGCATTAACGATACCCGCGTTGGCATCGTAGAAAACGAGAAGATGTTTGATGTATATCAGTAACGTCTAAATCGACTCGGCTCATTTTGAAGCGCACTGTCTTGGGTGAAGGTCAACAAGAGAAGGGCAAAAAACATGGGAGATCGTTGACTAGATATTTTTGACACCGAGGAGGAAGGTGGAAGGAATGAAGAATACGAGGAAAAAGAGGAGGGCGAAGAGAACTCTGAAGAGGAGCAGGAGGAAGAGGAGGAGAAAAGTAGCAACTCTCAAGACGAAGGAGAACTGGACTAGGATGAACCAGACTATGATCCGCGAAGTCCTTTACGTAAGGAAGTGGGGAAAGATATCGAAGAACCCTACATGAAACAAGTCCAACGGTTCATGGACAAGAGTGAAAACCAAACTTTTGCCGAGGATGCCGCTTTGAATATCCTGCTACCTATAAGTAGAACAAGGCTACGGAGGATTTACTTACAGCGCCTAAAATGGATCCATCAAACACGACGCACTACACCGCAAAGTCAAGAAAACTCTTCAACGCTTCATTGACGAGGACAACATGGATTTTGACGAAGCGGCGGAGTCAGCAGTGGAAAAACAGAAATTCCTTTTAAACAGAGACATGCGTAGAGAGATTCTTCCCGAGAACGCGGACGATGACGAAGAAAAGGTTAAACCATATTGGAGATGTTATTATGCCAAAAACAAGGAACGGATCAAGCAAAGACTTCGGGAAGAAAAAGCAAACAAAAACAGACCAGAATATCGTGCGTTTTGGGGTCTGGGATCAAGGGTCAGAGAAACTGGAAACGAGTCTAGCTCCTAGCGTTACACAATGTGGAATACCAACTTCCGAGACTAGTTCTATATCAGTGTTGTCAGAAAAGACGAAGAACCAGTGAACATTGATTTTACAATCAGTGAAATTCAAAATAAGCTTTTTAGCTGAGAGAAAGAAACCATGTTCACGATTTGTTCTTAGACAAAAGAAATGTAACGATGACTTCAAGTAAGATAACGTAACTTGTGCTGGGATCCTACAGTAACGTTTGCGCAAAAAATTGATATTAATTAATTACGTGATTTCTTTGATTGTATTCCCACGATGCTTTGCCAGAACGGGGAGTACCCCTTCACCCCTATTTTAGCCATTCGACCAAGAAGGGAGTGGAGCAGGTCTAGGATTGCTTCCTATGAGGTTGCCGTCCCACGATGCTTTGCCAGAACGGGGAGTACTCCCATATCCCTATTTTAGCCCTTCGGCCGAGAAGGGAGTGGAGCAAGTCTAGGATTGGTTCCCTATGAGGTCGCCGTCCCACGATGCTTTGGAACGGGGAGTACCCCCATACCCCACCCCTATTTTAGCCCTTCGGCCGAGAAAGGGAGTAGAGCAAGTGTAGGACTGGTTCTCCATGGGGTCGCCGTCCCAAGATGCTTTGGAGCGAATAGAAAGGTATATAAGAGCCATCCGAGAACTGTCAGATCACTCTACGTGTATCTATGTGTATTGAGTGCTAACATCTGTTTTTTTTTGTAATGGAAGAGATCATGGGAAAACAAGTAAGTTATTATGATTTGTTGTTTAACTACAAGACTACTTTCAAACTCTGGCTATTGACCAACATATTAAAGATCGTATACACATGGGATATGAAGTGATTCATGACCTTGCATGTTTTGTGAGACAGGTTTAGAGTAAATTAATAATTCTTAGATAATGATTGCTTCCATGGTCTAGTGGTTAAGTTGTTGGGTTGTCGCCCCAGAGGCCCAGGCTCGAATCCTGGTCGAGGCATTTTTTATTTATTATTTACTTTTTGTCATTACTGAATTTGGTACCCAGTGTTTTTGATTCACAGAATTTTACATCACGCTATAGTTTCACATGTCTGATAGTACATATGTGGATGAACGTGTTTCTCACGTGCTTTGTAAAAGTACTACATGGTGATTGGTGTATATGTTGTATTTTTAACCTAGTTGGATTCTCAATTTCCTTTGTCTTCTAACCCTAATTATTCATAATCAATGAATAAGTAAGGTTAAGAGACAAAGGGATTTAATTTTTAACTACAACATATACTCATTTCTTTATTGGCTCACATTTTGTTACGATTGGTCAGAAATGACATCAACTAAGTAACATAAGCCGCGTATGCGTTTGCTTCCGATAGTCATGGTGGAAGGAACTCCATGCAAGTTTTCACTAACAATAAAATGTATTCTATTATCGATTTGTTCTATCCTCGTTGCCTTGGAAATCTGTGAGACCGATCCCAGGTCCTCCGTCGAGGCTGGGTGGACTGTTTTCCAACATGGCCAATTTTCCATTGCATGGGCGCCGCCATCTTGAAATCCTAATTCGGCTCCTAATTGGCTAAAAAAAATAAACCGACGCCATCTTGGATATGTACTTCTGATTGGTCGAGAGCTAATTTTAATGAGATGCACTGCGCTGTGATTGGCTATGGCCCCATTAAGCACCCTATACTACTCGTGACATTATCAATTCTGTTATAGACAAGAAAGCGTTCTAAAAGGCAAATCTAAGTTATGGGAAATCCTGGTCATCAACCGAGCATATTCGTATGAAAGTAGAATAAAGTCTCTTGTTTCCTTGAACGAAGTCATTTTTGTAAAGACACGTTGAGGCTGCACAAGCCGTTGCCGTGCACCAAAATCTTAATCAGTTGATCATGAGTTTGGCGGGTAAAACGTTGTTGATCACTTAGCCCCTTACGGCCAAAGTAGCCGTAGTAGTGCCCCGCCGTAGCGTATCTTAAAGTCCCCGATTTCTTCTGCTACGGTTGAAAACCAAGAAAAGGCTTTTCGACCCCCGCGCCTGGCGATTTGTACAGTGTTTACAACGTATGGTGATTTGAGATCTATGCTTGTTCAATTTATCCGGTTTGTTGAAATACTCATTTTCAAAAGGTTATTGGTAAGAGATTAATAAAGCTACGGCAGATAAAATGACTACAAAACCGTATTCAAATTACTCTTTAGCGTGAACACCGTATGTCTTTGAAACCTTGCACTTCGGCTGCTTAACGAGTTTCTTGGCTTTAACTTAGATCATAATCAGTTACTCCACGAATTTTCATTAACATTTTGTTTACTCGGCCGTTCTTCTTTGAATCTGCGGCCTTTCGTTACATTTAGGTAGCTCGGAAAGCCGCAAAAGTTTATTTTTCAAATCGGCAATCTTAATCCCATAGGTATCAACGATCACTTTTCATTGTACTAATTTATTCATGTGTTTCTCGTCACTATGTTCCAACCAATAGCGTAGCTCCACTTTCTCCATACAAACCCACACACAACCCACAATTCCTCCATTCGCTCTGACGAAGGGCTAACGCTCGGAACGTCAGCTTTATAACTCGTTACGGTGGCCAACTTACATTTTCAACTTAGTTGATATAACCAAATTACATTCATTTGCTATTTGATACTCGGATGTATTTAGATATGAAAATATAGCTTGATGTGCATATTGTGTTTATGTAGATTTCCTCGTTTAGTTCAATTTATTCGGTGTGAAGTGCTCATTGCTGAATTTCGTAAAAGGTTATTGTGTCTAGTAAATGTTTAGTATTTTATATAGGAGTTGTGCTTTCAAACTTGGCTAAAAGTATATATTAACTCTCAATTAACCATTACGTGGATGTCCAATATTAGAGATGTGCGCTGTAAACCAAGACTGTATCACTTGGTGGACCTATTAACTGGAGTATGGTCGCCATGTCGCGCGACGCCTTTGCCGTCGTCGTCCGGCGCGCGTGCCCACGATCCATGCCAGTAGCAATGTTGACCATGAAAAAAGAGTTGCATGGATTTCTATTTCTATGCATGCATGTACTTCTGTTCCTATGGTTATGGTACTCTGCGTGGGGGCTTATCAGGTCGCCGGAGATCCGCAAATACCATTCCGTTTTCCTCGTGAGAAATAGCCGAAAGATGGATAATTATAATTAAAAACTATCATTTCTCAAAGATCATAAAACCTCACGCTTTAGGAATTCGCGCAGATTGAATTATTACTTGAAATTGCAATTGAAAAATGTTGAGGCTTTTTTAGTCGCATAATGATCAATGTTCTTTTGGAATCGAATTACCTAGTAATATGTAGCAATTGCTGACTAAGATAAAATTAAGACAATCTTGTAACTACTGAATGTACACCTGCTTAAAACAGAAGAAGCACTGTTATATGAAAGGACGTTTTTTTGTTGTTTTTGTTTAACTTATCACAAAAAAGTAATCATACCCAATACTGAATATCACGCTGTCTTTCAGGTGCTGGGCGTGCAGTACTCCTGATAAGGTTTGCAATCTGCTGTTCGGTCAGATACCTTCTTTCACAAGGAATAATAGTGCAGACTTCCATTGGCAGGAAACGGTCCATTTTCTGGCCAACTTGTAGGCAAGGTAGGTGAGGATATCTGGTAGTTACATGGCAGAGTTTTTTTGGATATTTTGTTAGTTTATATTTTTTAACAAATACTAGATGCCCCAAGAGCGTTTACTCAGGCTTCGTATTGTAATATCAAATCGTCCTCTACAAGTAGAGCGGTTTTCAATTGAGTATCGACAAAAGAAGGTAATTAGTTTGGTTTTCATTTTGGTTTTACTACGGGTTGAAATTGGCTGAGTAGCCTACTTGGTAAGTAATAGATTTGGTCTCGGTTTTACGACACTCGACTGGAAAACCGCTCTAATGAACACAATAAAGACAGATAAAAGAATTAGGATATTCAATACAAGAGTTAAACATACATATGGAATATTCAAGTGCTTCGTTCAGTATCCATTAAAGTAGTTTAATTAATAAAAAAGGCGTAACGAAACAATACCTCAAATGCAAATTGTATGTATCCTTAAAATACTGTGCCACAGTTGTTTTGCTTTTGCGACCAGTTGTTCCATCCTCAATTTCAAACTGTAGCTTTTCTGCAGGAAGGCTTGATACTCCCCATGCTGTGTACGTTCGCTTAATAGCAGCTGCATGACTGGTTTGTATACGGATCCCTTGTGGATAAAGATATCGTTTAAAGCACGGATAATTCATGAACAGACACTGAAAAATACAATCTTATCAGACTCGTAAATTCAAACCCCAAATTGAAATATATCTTGAAGGATGTTACAAAGCACTAGAAAGTCCTGCATATTAGCATTTGTTCATTCCTGCTCATTTGTCGAGATCGACCTTGTAATGATAAACGCCAGGTGGTTTATAAATTAGGTATTCATATTTCACAAGATAAAGTAAGCATACAAGATGGCTGCACAAATAAACTTTAGTAGTTGATTTCAGTAAGCATTTACACGCCCACATGTATGAATTATAGCCAAGACTGATCTTATGGACTCTTACCACGTATAGCCTTCTCAAGACTATGTTTATCAAGCCGAAAATTACAGTCTTGCAGACTTTGAGGTGTAACATCTCGTCCAAGAGTTTCACATAGGAAGTCTATGACGGGTTGTTCTTTGTAAAAACCTTTTGCAGAGACTGAAATGAAATTAAATAAAAACATGATAAATAGTTACTCAATAATCTAAAAGTCTAATTACCGACATTACCCTATGGTGACCTTTAGATCCCCTGGGCAGATACATAAATGAAACCTTATCCTGCATTCATCCAGGCAAAAATGCATACAAAACTTCCACTATTTGAACAGTGATCCTCAGAAATGTAACAGTTTCAAAGATTTTTATTGACGTACTTAGAGTCTCTGTCCACCAAAAGCAAACAAAATCAATTTTTTTAGGCAAGGCTATGAAACTCAAATTCACTCGTCTTTTGCATATAGCTAGCCACTAGCAAGAATGCAAAGAGCCTGTAGTTATTTCCTCGAAATGGTTTTGTCTTTCCGAAATAAAGAGCAGTCAAATGATCAGGCACTCGTCAAAGAATTTAAAAAAAGAAACCATTGCTGTAAATCTTATTAGCGGTTCGACTGACAACAAAGGACAAGAAATAATTCAAATTAAAATAAGTGAATTCATTACGAGGTGGTGAGGAAGCCTAAAATACAACCCCCTAAAAATACTGGATTTCCTTTTTACACCATAAGTTAACGTGACTTCACCGTGTTGGTCTACATATTCTTGCAGCCTTGTAACTCACTCCATCTAGATCCGCCAAGGTTATTGTATTCCATTTGACATGATACAGATCGCTGTAAATAGTCATAAAAAAGTCTTCCTAACATACGTAACAATGTACAAGCAAATCTATATCATCATATTGCCGGCTTACCGTCAATGTTCAGCAACATAGCCTTCCATCCCGAGTGTCTAACACTTGAATAGAAACCAAACTGTGCCTCACACCCTTCTCCCAGGGGTCTCCCTTGACCATCAAAAGGGAAGAATGATCGCCCCACAGGTGTGTAGTAAAATGATGGCATCTCCCGCATGACGATATCTAATGCCTGCACCGCATCTTGAGGCATTGAACCATTTTGTTTACCACTCAGGAAGTTATATAATTCCATGAGACTAACTGAAGCAGCAAACTGGATTTTAACCTGTGAAGATATCAAGGAACCATTTTCTTCTTTTCCTTTTTTTGCTCTAAAAGGATCATAATATGAGATATATGCATGTTTACTGAGTCTCTGTAGTATCCCTTTTACCCTCAGTCATTATTTACACATATACTGTTCCCACACATACACATAAGAAACCAGTTGCTAATAAGTTACTGATCTAGCGCGAGGTCCACACGTACTGGAGAGATATTGGTCAGTCGAGTTATTTTTTTGGCAAATTTATTCACTAAAACGCGAGCGAGGTCCAAACAAAATAACGCGTGGGGGCGTTGGTAAAGCCCATGACGGTCAAAATTGGCAAAGCACGTGACCGTTATGCCCGTGATGGCTCTCTCGCTCACGGGCCCGTGACGGGAAATTATGACATTCGTGATGGCAGAGTTAAATCCGTGACGCGGACTTAGACATTGAAGTTTTATATTGAGACTTTATACATTACAGACTCACACCCCATTCACACCAAAGCTTAAGCACGTTTAAAGGCTTTTTAGTTAAACACAGTTTAATTTTCTTTCCATTATAGAAGATTCATAGAAACGTCGGACCAAACAGGCATTCTCAATAAACGCGCACGAGCAAGGTAAGCATTTATTCAAGTTTCTCACGTCGCTTTTGTTAAAACTTACCTGAAATCATTTTCCAAGCAAGGAGGTAAAAATATTTTTACTTTACAAAAAATCTGCTTATTTTGTGCAATGAAATGAGAAGGCAATTCATTGAAATTAATTCGTAAGCGGTCCGTATTACAAAATTCTAAGCCACTCGGGGAACCAATCAGAATTCTCCCTTCCCCTGCAGACTCGTTCAGCCGTAGAATAAATGTTAGTTCAATAACATATAGGTATCTACCTTTATTTTTCGAAAAGAGTAATGTTTGAATTTTAACATGTTCTATTCTAGGCCTAGGCTTAAACACAAAAAAATTTAAACAAAAATATTTCGCATAAATCACGACATGTACCCTGTCTAAATATGTTTTTTCGCTAGGTACAATGAATAACTTTTAGTTAAAATCGGTACAGTAATGCTGTCAGTACAAATTGCAACCTGCACTGAATTAAAGCCAAGAGAATGTTGCTTCGTGAGCGTATTAGTTTCTGCATGAGCAACCAGCTTAACAACAAGCCTGGCATGGCCGATTCTGCATCGCATGGGCCAAAGATGAAAACGGAGTAATACATGAAACGATTAAAGGAAATGCTCTCTTACAAATTCTAATACATCGTCCTCTTTTGGGCCAAGACACCTCTACACGCATTTGAGACATAACAACTGCCTACTTCTCAAGTTCTAGTTCTCATTCAACCACACTAACACGAGATCAACCTTGTATCCCCCTGTCAGTAGTAGACGCAACAAGGACACCCTCATCCCAAATCTTTCCCTGAACAAAGTGATAGAGCATAAATGAGAGAACAAAGACAAATGAATGACACAATTGAAATACTAACCTTAAATTCCCTGTCCTTTCCACCACCCTCACCAGGTAACTTGACACTGAGTTCTGCCTAGTTGTAACAAACAAATCCACTTAAACTGGTATTTTTACATCACACATTGGGTATGGGGCAAGGCAATATAGTGTGGATAATGAACTACCTGTAGCATGTAACTTTTTAATTAAATCATGTACTCAGCTTCATTTAACTAAACTTTTGATCCGTACGGATCCCGAGAGAAAAATTAAATAACATGATCCGTCAAGGAAGGACATACACACCACACATGTTGAACTTCCAGCTAGACGAATTTCTAAGTTGAGAAAAAACCAACACAAGCCTATAAAGTTTATTCACTGAACTGTTATTCTAACACATTACAAATCATTGCCTATGCTAAATCATTTTAATCGCCGGCACGAGATTATTCAGTCATAATGCAATAGAGTTACCTTTTTCTCTGATTTAGAACGAGTGTACGAAACCATTCATAAGAAAATGTATTCCGCCTTCAGGTTCTTTTTTTATGCAAATCAAACTCATTTTCTTACGAAATGTTTTGCATGAGGCCTCGTTTTGAAGCAGAGGCACAGGGTACCTCGGAAATGACCTATCACTGAAATTGTCACAGATTGTGAAGATCATTTTATTCAGTTCATGTTTTATAATACAAAGGTTCCGCCGCTCAGAACTGTACAAGTACAAGTCAGTGAAAACTGTAAATTGCCGCCAATAGTTAATGTTGGGATAACATGTAAAAGTTGAAAAGAAATACTATGCCTTGAAAAACCAAATTGGTTTATTCCAAATTTATTGAGGTTTCACATGAAAAACTTTTAGTAATCAACAATTTTTTGCTTTCAAGCACTTTTTGAAGACAAATATTTGAAGAATTTCAAAGGCATCGATCACGGCACTGGAGGGCTGTCAATGTCATCCGGAAAATCAAGCAATCGATTTCTGCGTTAAAACTGCTTGGTGGAATACCAGGGAGGAATACCAGGAAGTTCTTCTACGGAAAAAAAACTCTTCGGCCCCTTATGTTATGGTTCCTTTGCCTTTCTTTAAGAGTTTGAGTTCCTTGCTTGGTAAAACAATTTGTCTTTGATGGTTAGCAATTTCGCAGTCATCACCGTCTTTTCTTTTGACTTTTAAAATAAATTCGCAATAACTTAATTATTTTTTTTAATATTACCCCGAGTGTTTTTATTTTACTATTCCTCCATGCAACCTTCTATGGAAGTGATGAACCTCATGCGAGTTTCCTGAATTTCCTGTTGTTAATAATAAGCCTATACTACGACAATGTTTGAAACCAAGCGCAAAATTTAAGAACCCTCAAAGCTTTTGTGATTTAAAACTGAAATGGGCAACAACAACCACGGGAGTATTGTAGAAGCTTTAAACTGAAAAATATCTAAAGCCGCAATGTTAGAATTTTTTTCGGAAAGACAAAACTTAACAACTGAAGTCTCCATTTTGTGTTCAGCTAAATTGATTCCACACACGACTGAAGGTAGGTTATGCTAATTTTTCTCTGCAACAATGTATAATAAAATCCAGAATAATCAGTAACTACATTAACTCTTTACTCACTGGAGGAAATTTGATCCTGCTGTACAAATTCTTCTCGCCATCAAAAGCAGGCTTGTGTCCTTGGAATGCTGTATCTTTGTACCTCCTTATGATTTCATTCACAACATCTCTTTTCACTGATCGGGGACACTTGTTTGGGGTAATCTCTACATCATAGTGGTAGAGATCTGATAGCTGCGATGAAATATTGAGGCGGAAGAGGTTTGCCCTTAACATTATAGGACGGCCTACGGTGCCGTAGTCTGGTCTTTTAAGCGGGAGTGGTCCACCAACCAATTGAGTTTGACGAGCTGTGCGTTGAAGAGGAACCAACAAACTTTAACAAACTAATCAAAGATAACTTGGGACAAATTATTCATCAAGTTCCAATAGTGTGAATAAGGTGCAGTGTTGAATTGAGTAACAAAGGCTTTGAGTCATGAATCAATCTTACAGCAATGAACCTGCGAATTGTAATTAGGCCTTCAATTACCATTGCAAGATCTAGAAAGAGAAACAGGCCCTTAGTTGCACCGGAGGCTCCTCGGACGTTTACATCGCAGATCACATGACAAATAAACAACACCAACTATTACAAACTCACAACGTGACCAGCTCCCAGTTAGCTTGACAGCTCAGTTGGTAGAGTACTGCACTGGTATCATGGGTTCGAATCCCTATCAAGCCGGAATTTTTTTCAGGCTTTAATTTCACAACTACTTAAGTTGTGAGAAACGGTACTGCGTTGATCAATCAGGTCCTTGTATCTTTCTCCGCAGTTCAAATGTGTGATTTTGCAAAGTTTACATAGTTTAAACCATCTGATTGTCTTTCCAAACCTGCAATGCACGCGTAAGCTGCTAGCTCTTAAAACAAAATGATAAACAGCTTTTTGCAAATGCTTACAGTTAACTTTCAGAATCAAACTCTTTACCCTTTCTAGCCAAGCTGAAATGTGCCAATGTTTCTTCATGTTCAACAGCAGCGGCAGCCACACCAACATTAACGGCAGGCACAGTGGACTGAGGCACAGTAGAAGCAGTAGTGTGAGCAGTTGCCACACTCGGAGGTTCTGAAGATATATGCATACTGGTTATGCAATGCAGTGGAATATCCCTAGAGTCGCTAAAATTTTCTCGGTTTACACACGAGCCTTTATATCAAGAAAATACGCGTGACAAGTGGGATATTTCATGGTATACCACGAGAGAGCGTTGAATAACTAGTTTGTACCGATGCCATAGAAAATAGAGTGGCTAACACAATCAATGCGACATACGTGCGGTGCTCGATGGGAAGGTTAGGCTTTCCTGTACTCTGATTGGCTGTATTTTCTATGGCATGCTATAAATGTAGACACAATACGTACATTCCGAACTGATTATAGTCAATTACGTTAATTTTAATCTCTAATTAATTTAGAGAGTATTAATTAATTCAAAAGGACACAGCTAACGTTTTTTTTTAGGTAAGATAATCGAAACGTACTTCTGATAGCGTTGGGTAGAAATAAAGTATTAAGTGACCAAAAATATCAAGCAATATCAGTGTATCAGTTGCTTAACACCTATTTATTTAGCTGAAGCGGTAGCAATATGTATGTTCTTGTAGATCTTCCTTCGGGACAATATAAAAACTGTATTAACAAAGAATCTTAATTATTCCAAGCAAGTCAAGAATTTAAAGAAATTGACAAAAAATTTTATGTTTCAAAGACATGTTGCGACAGTTTCCCCTGTCACCTTCAGTTGATTGATTTACAAAGCGTTGGAAGTAGAATGTATAATACACGTAGGTAGAAAAAAAACAAACATTATATGCAGCACATATAATGTCATCTTACATCAAGCCATTTTCTTGAGTGTTGGTAATAGACGTCAAGGTTATTTGGATAGAGCAGGAATGGCAGATCACTTGGGAACCTCCAATCAGATGAAAGTGGGTGGGCGCACTGATATTACTTAGATCGCGTGCACTGTTAATTTCGGCCTCCTTGCCATTTAACGGCAACGCCAGGCTTCACAGAATTTTCAGGTTTCCCTCCACCTCCCCTGCTCCAGCTAAATACCTTGTGAGTTGATCGTCCATGTGGCGGTTTTTTCGTGCCCCACCTTAGTCTATATTTTCTGCTGCTTTTGTTCCCGAAAAGCTATGGAACGATTGTCCCCGACTTTGCCGGTTGCAGGAATTTTTTTTCCTTGGAAAGTTTGAACGTTATTTTGCCGGAAAAATTTCTTGCCACTTAGTTTTATTTTGCATTTTCAGTTCTCTAGCTGGCCTGTTATGTTTACTCGGACTATAGGGGGATCCTTGCTGACGTCATTGTTTACATTTTTGCTCATTTGCATAGGGCTTTACCTACAGAAGGAAAAGTGTTAGATATAAATTGACTCCAGGCAGCTAAAGAGCTAGTGGAATT